>Ga0164241_10006651_pt1 | contig 10502 bp, 9 predicted proteins | sample OricomyardsoilBY_FD_108780 | JGI IMG/M metagenome (GOLD analysis project Ga0164241, IMG submission 108780) | Backyard soil microbial communities from Emeryville, California, USA - Original compost - Back yard soil (BY) | ecosystem: Environmental > Terrestrial > Soil > Unclassified | place: USA... | reverse complement strand
GCCCATGCCGGATCAGCGGTGAAGTGCTTTTCATAGGTGAACACACGCTGATAGTCGCGCTCGTCGAAGTAGGAAAACGGCAGTTCAACAGCGGTATGGGGCAAGAAGACGGTCTCTTTGCCCTCGTAAATCCAGTCCGTGTTGAAATCGATCAGTGTCGGCATAAACAGTCCTTATTTGACGGCACCGAGCAGTCCCGCGACAAAGCGGCGCTGCAGGGCAAAGAAGATGATGATGGTCGGCAGAGTGGCGAGAACGGCAGCGACCATGACAACACCGTAATCGGGATAATAGGCCGAGGTCAGCGACGAAACGACCAGCGTGATCGTCTTCTGCTCGTTTGTCTGCAACACGATCAGCGGCCACAAGTAGTTGTTCCAGTTCGCCATGAAGATGATGATCGTCGCAGCGGCATAGGTCGGGCGCATCACCGGCAGATAGACATACAGGAAAATCTGCCACTCTTTCAGCCCGTCGATCTTGGCGGCGTCACGTAGTTCAGCCGGGAAGGCCTTGGTTGCCTGCCGGAAGTAAAAGATGATGAAGATCGAGGCGATTGCGGGCAGGATGATTGCGGCATGCGTGTTGATCAGGCCGAGCTTCGCCATCATCATGAACAGCGGGATCATCAGTGCTGCGAAGGGCACGGACAGCATCAGAAGCAGCGCCGCAAAGATACGTTCGCGGGTTTTCGAGCGCAGGATTTCAAAGCCATAGCCGGCGAGGGACGAGACAGCCAGCGTCAGCACCGTGCCGACCACGGCGATATAAGCCGAGTTCCAGAACACCCGCGCGACATCGACCTGCGCGAAGAAGTTCGCGACATTGGTGAACAGCGCGCTGCCAAAACCGGATTTCCCCTTGATGATATCCGCCGAGGTGTTCGTCGTGCCAACGATCATCCAGTAAAACGGAAAGATCGAAATAAAGGCCGCGAGCGACAGCGCCAGATAGGTCAGCGTCCGGCCCAGCAGCGCAAGCGGATTGGCGGTCATTTCCGGTCCCTCGCCACCCAGAATTGGACGAAGCTCAGGATGCCGACCAGAACGACGATCACATAGGACACCGTCGCGGCGTAGCCGAAATTCGGCATGAAGCGGAAGCTGAGGTTGTAGATATAGAGCGACAGCGTCAGCGTTGAATCGGATGGCGTGCCGCCGACACCGCCGCTCGCGGTGATGTTCATCACCTCGTCAAACAACTGCAACGTCCCGATGGTCGAGATGATCGTGGTGAACAGGATCACCGGCTTCAGCAGCGGGATCGTCAGGTAGACGAAACGCGCCCAGGCGGGGACGCCATCAATGCGGGCGGCCTCGTAGATCGAGCGGTCGATGTTCTGCAGCGCCGCCAAGTAAAAGATCATGTTGTAACCGGTCCAACGCCAGGTGATCGCCATGATGATCACGACTTTCGCCCAGAACGGGCTGGCCAGCCACGGGATCGGTTCGCTGATCAGGTGCACGCCTTCAAGGAAGGCGTTGATCACCCCGTCGTTGGCAAACATCGATTTGAACAGCACCGAATAGGCGACCAGCGAGGTGACGCAGGGCAGGAAGATTGCGGTGCGAAAGAAGCCGCGGAACTTCAGATTTGGGTTGTTCAGGACATTGGCGAAGATCAGCGCCAGAATGATCATCAGGGGAACCTGAACGACCAGAAAAACAGCGGTGTTTGACAGGGCGTGCAGGAACACCGGGTCTTGCGTCAGCCGCGAAATGTTGGCGAAACCGCCGAACTTCAGCGTCATTCCGCGACCGGTCTGAAAGCTCATCCACAGCGACCAAAGGATTGGGAACACCATGAATAGCCCAAGCAGGACCAAGGCTGGCATCACGAACAGCCAGCCGTTCAGGCGGTCAGTGCGGCGAAGATCGGGGTTGGCCATGATGTCACTCTATCAAGGCGCGACCGGGGGAGGGAGAGGGGATCCCGGTCGCGCCAGATTCAGGTGTGGTGGGAAGCCACACCCTTCGACCTTATTGCACCTGCTGGCGAACCTGTGCGTCGATGGCGGCAATCGCGTCATCAACCGACCCACCGTCTTTCAGGGCGGGCAGTTGAGCTGCCACAGCGGCATCGGCTTCGTTGGTGAACAGACCGTAGTTCACACCAGGGATTTCGCCGAGCCATGTGGTGAAGTTCTGCCAGACCGGTTGGCCCGAGAAGAAGTCGTCACTGGCCTTGAAGGCTTCGCCATCACGCGCTGCGGTCAACGACCCAAGCGCGCCCTGATTGACGAGAATCTTCTGGTAGAAGTCGACGTCCTTGCCCCAGACTTCGGCAAGGAAATCAACCGCGACGTCCTTTTGCGGAGCCGACGACAAGACGTACCAGCTTGACCCGCCAAGGTTCGACGCATGGGTCGCGCCTTCAACTCCGTCCAGTTTCGGGATTGGCGCGACGCCCCATTTGCCCGACTGATCCGGGTTGGCTTTGATCGTGCCGGTCATCCAGACGCCGGTGAAGGTCGCGGCGACCTCGCCCGAGGTGAACGCACCGGTATATTCGGTCCAGCCGGACACCGGTTTGTAGATGTCCGATTGCAGCACTTTTGCATAGGCTTCGAGCGCGGCTTTGAACACCGGGTTGCCTGCGATATTCACTTCGCCATCGGGCGTGAAATACCAGCTGCCGGCCGATTGCATCAGGATGCGGATCGCGCCAGCGTCGTTCAGATCAAGGCTCAGCAGCTTGTGGCCGGTCTTGGCCTCGACAGCCTTGCCGATTTCAATGAGCTGATCCCAGGTGATGTCCTGCAGCGCCGCTTCATCATAGCCAGCTTCGGCAAGGTAATCGGTGCGGTAGAACAGGCCGGTGACGCCCGAGTCGAACGGCATCGAATAGGTCTGACCTTCAAGTGTGGCGAGTTCGACTTTGTAAGGCGCAAATGCCGAATAATCGACCTTGTCGCTCAGCGGCTGAAACGCGCCGGGGAAACTTTGCAGATATTTCTGTGCGCCATAGTCTTCGACCAGAACGATATCGGGCAGTCCGTCGGTCGTCCCCGACGCAAGCTGGGCCTGCAGTTTCGTTTCCAGATCGGCTTTGGCGAAGTCGACGACGATCAGGTTAAAATCCGGATGGCTGGCTTTATAACGCTCTGCCGCTTCCTTCATCGTCGCGCCGTTGAAATTCGGATCCCAGCACCAGACAGTCACATCGACGGCCATCGCCGTTGTTCCAAACAGCAGACCGGTGGTGGTCAGCGCCGCGCCGAATGTCAGGCGTAGCCCTTGCATTGCAGTGGACATGGTTTTCCTCCCAAGAATTCGAGGCTTGTGCCGCCTCCTGACTCAAGTGGTAGTGCGCGAATTTTCACCGCGCAAGGAATTTAGTAAAAATTTACTTTACGGCAATAAGGTGCCGGGTGCTGCGCCGCAGGCGAAGCGTTGAACCGAGCGTGACGCGTTTCGCCAGTTCGCGTCCGGTGATCCGTTCGACCATCAGATCGACGGCAGTTTCGCCGATTTCCTCGGCGGGCAGATGGACGGTCGACAGCGGCGGGTGCAGAAACTGCGCCGCCGAAATGTCGTTAAAGCTGGCCACGGCAATATCACCCGGAATCGCCAAGCCGCATTCAGCAATCGCGCGATACGCGCCGACCGCCATATTGTCGTTGCAGGTGACAATTGCGTCAGGGCGCAGCGGGTTTTCCAGCATCGCACGGGTCAGGCGATAGCCATCCTGTTCGGTGTTCCCACCGACCAGCAGCAAAGCCGGATCGAAGCTACCATTGTCGCGCATCCAGTGCCGGAATGTGCGCAGCCGCTTTTCGTTATCAGTCAACGGATCGCCATCGGGCGACTCGGTCCAGCCGATAAAGCCGATGCGCCGGTACTCGGCGGCATCGAGTGCGTTCAGCAGCTTTTCCATCGCTTGCGGCAGATCACAGACGACACAATCGTACTGATCCCCAGCGGGAGCATAATCGGCAAAAACCACGGCTGCCGAATGTTGCCGGATGAAATGGATTTCATCCTCGTTGTGGCGTCCGATGACGATTGTGCCTTGCGTGCTTTGGATCAGCGTCGGATCGGGCCGATCATCGGTGTGATAGACTTTCACCGCTTCGATTTTCAGCGCCTGGCAGCGCCGCTCGATCCCCAGTCGCAGCGCGACATAATAGGGATCGGTCAGTTCCTGTTCTGGTTTCAGGAAATGCAACAGGGCGATTTTCGAGACGCCCGGCTGGCCGCGGCGATTGCGCGCACGTGGTGTCTCGTAATTCAGCGCCTCGGCGGTTTCGATGATCGCGCGCCGCTTGCCTTCGGTGATCGACAGGCTGGAATCGAAATTCAGCACGCGGGACACGGTCGCAGTCGATACTCCGACGCTGGTGGCGATTTCCTTCAGGGTAACCATGTCTGTCCGCGTCAGCCTGTCATTCAGTGCTTGTTTTCAGCGCGTGACTAGCCGGGTTTCGTGTGTTTTTGCAACGGCCCTGTGCGCATCGTCCACAGGGCCGCGCGGTGTTTAGCGCAGCCAGAGCTCGACGCGACGGTTTGCGTCGCGCCCGAAGTCGTCTTCTTCGCAGAGGTAGGGCAGCAACTCGCCATAACTTACGGGCGTCACCGTCACAGAATCTGCGGCGCTGCCGATCAGAGTGCGAAGCTCAGTTGCGACCGCGTCCGCGCGTTTTTGAGCAAGACGCTTGTTGTCCGCGAAACCGCCAACTGAATCCGTGAAGCCTGCGACAAGGATCTCACGGCCAGCGAATTTTCCGGCCATGACATCTGCCGCAAACGCCTTCAACTTTTCTTCTGACAATGGATCGAGCGCTGACTTCCCAAACGGGAAGCGGAATGCAACCGAAAGGCGCTCGCCTTTTGCCATGTCGGCAAGAAGCACGTCGAACGTTGGTTGATCAAAGTCTGGCTCGCCCTTTGCGTGATCAAGCTCAACGTCCATATCTGCCAAGGTCTGCGTTTCGAGGATGCTGTCCACAAACCCCGTTTCAACGATGATTTTCTGACCGGCAGGGGTGAACGCAAAATCAATGATCGCTTGGGCAATCGGATGAATGACGCCCGGCTTTTTATAGAGATAGATCCGTCGTGACATCGCGTAGCCTTCGGTCTTCATCCGGAAGTTCGTCGGTGACGAGATCAGGCCGCATGACTCACGGATGGACAGGATTTTTGCGTCCTTCCCCACAAACGACCGCCCGACAAATCCGATTGCTCCCGGATCAGCAAGAACGGCGGCGGGCATTTCAAGGTATTCGATATGCTCGATGGCCGCTTCGGTTTCGGTCTTGCCGTAGGGCAGAACCGCACGCGACAAAAAGATGTCGCGGTCACCCGAGCCGTCGGGCCATGAATGGACTGTGATCGGCAGATCAACGCCGTTGATCTCTTTCCAGTTTGTAACTTCGCCCGAATAGATCCGCGACAAGTCCTGAAACGAGATACTGCTCAGCGGATTGGCCGGGTTCACAATCGCGACAATTCCGTCGAGGCCGATCACCAGCTCGTCTTTGGTCCCACGCAGGTCGCCGATGCCGCCTGCTGCGAGTGCCGTCAGATCCTTGTCCGTCATCCGGCGATCAGCCATGCCGATCTCGGCAGTTCCATCACCAAGCGACGGGAACGCAGAACCCGACCCTTTGGTCTGAAGGTCGATCACGGCAAGGACCGCACCGTCTTTTGTCATCGTGGCAACAAATTCCGACTTTGCCGGATTGGTGATTTCGACGGTTGCCCCGATTGCCGCCGCATAGCCTTTCAGCAGGTTCGGCATCAGATTGGTCCCGACGGTCCGCGATCCATGAATTGCGAACGCAACATCGTCACCAACGGCGGGTGCTTCCGTCTGCGTCACGGTGGCCTCTGCTGCAGTCGTTTCGGGTGCAACGCTGGTCGCGACACCAAGGTCGGGGCAGTCCCCTTCGCAGGTATACGTGCGAGAGTGGGCCCGATAGACCCCACTTGGGGTTTCGAGAACGTAGAAGTTCCCTTCCATGCCCCGCAATTTGCCGGTCAGCGTGACCTTTCCGTCAATTGATTTCAATGTGGTTGCCTGTTGCGCGGTGGCGCTTGTCAACGACAGCCCGATGGAGAGCAGCGCCGCTGCCCCAAGTCTCAAGTTTAGCAATTGTTACCCCTATCCAAAACGTTTTGGACGCGAGCCCACCCCGGTCCAGCAAAGTGGCATAAAGCCACGTCAAAGATAAACAAGCGAATATATGAATATAAGTCAATCACCCAAAAATAGCTGATCAATCCTCCGCTTGGGGCCGGACTGTTTCGCAATATTGCGGGTTGCCCTTGACCTTCGGCGCACCAGCGGCAGTGTGGCCGCCATCAGGGGAGGGGCTGTTGATCCCACGTTACCATATGCCAGAAGCGCGGGCAGGGCAGGTCATTGGCCTGCTCGGTGGATCGTTTGACCCCGCCCACGAGGGCCATCGGCACCTGACGCTGGAGGCGATGAAACGCTTCCGCTTGGACCGGGTCTGGTGGCTGGTCTCGCCCGGCAACCCGCTGAAGCCGGTTCAACCTGCGCCAATTGCGCGGCGGATGGAGCAGGCCCGCAAGGTCATGGATCACCCGCGTGTGATCGTGACCGACCTCGAACGTTATTTGCACACGCGCTATACCTCTGAAACATTGCGGAAGATGATGGGTCTTTATCCCGGTGTCAGGTTCGTCTGGCTGATGGGGGCAGATAACCTTGCGGGATTTCATCGCTGGGAAAATTGGGAATGGATTATGCAAAACGTCCGTGTGGGGGTGATTGCACGACCGGGAAATTTGCTGGCGGCGCGGATGTCGCCTGCCGCCGCGCGATTCCGCTTTGCACGGCTGGGTCAGGCGAAGGCCGAATTGCTCGGCCAGCTTGAACCGCCGGTCTGGTGCTTGGCCAATGTGCCGATGTCGGATATCTCGTCCTCGGCCATTCGGGCCCGTGGGGAGTGGAAACGGTGATATCGCGACGCTTGCTTCTGTCTTCGGCCTTGGCTTTCGCGGGAACGCGGGCCCTTGCCGATGCGCCGCTGAGTTCGCCTTTCCCGACGCTGAAGCCCAAGGCCGGGCAGGCAGCAAAGCTGGCAAAACCAGGTGCTGCACCGGCAATCGAAGCCCTGCTGAATAAGGCCGATCTTGGCGGCAATGTCGCCTATCTCGTGGTCGATGCGCAAACAGGCGATGTTCTGGAAGAGCTGGTGCCAAACCTGCCGATGGCACCGGCCAGCGTCACCAAGGTGATGACGACGCTGTTCGCGCTCGACACGCTGGGGCCGGACTACCGCTTCAGGACGCAATTGATCGACGTCGGGGGTAAGCTGGTTTTGCGCGGCGGCGGCGATCCGATGCTGAACACTGATCATCTGTCGGAACTGGTGAAGCGGGCCAAAGCGGCGGGTCTCAATTCGGCGCAGAAATTCGGCTATGACGAGTCGGCTTTGCCTTACTTGCACGAAATCGACCCGAGCCAGTTGCCGCATCTGAACTACAACCCCTCGATCAGCGGGCTGAACCTGAACTTCAATCAGGTGACGTTTGAATGGAAGAAAGAGGGGGGCGATTATACCGTCGCAATGGACGCCCGGACCGAGAAACTTCGGCCCAGTGTTCGCATGTCGCGAATGGCGATCGCAGACCGTGGCAGCCCTGTCTACACCTATGCCGAAAATGGCGATACCGAAAGCTGGACGGTCGCGCGGTCGGCTCTTGGAAACGGCGGCAATCGCCTGCTGCCGGTCCGGCACCCCGGTGCCTATGCTGCGGAAGTCATGCGCACATTGGCGCGCGCCAATGGGATTGATCTGCCCGACCCGCGCCCGATGTCGGCGCGCGGCGGTCGAATTGTCGCCGAGTGGCAGAGTGCACCGTTGTCAGAAATCGCCGATACAATGCTGCAATATTCGATCAATATCGTCGCGGAAGTGCTCGGCCTGACGGTGTCGAAAGCACGCTCGCTGCAAGCCTCGGCCGAGGTCATGCGTCTGGCGCTTGCGCCGTATGGGGTGCGCGGCGCAGTTTTTGGCGACCATTCGGGTCTCTCGGCGGAAACCCGGATCACGGCGCGGGAAATGACCGATGTCCTGATTGCGGCTCATAACACGCGTCTGCGGTCACTGATGAAAAGCATCCAGATTCGCGATGCCAAGGGCAAGCTGGTCAAGAACCATCCCGTGAAGGTGCAGGCCAAGTCGGGAACGTTGAACTTCGTGTCAAATCTTGCCGGATACGCCGATGTGCCGGGAGGCCGTACCGTGGCGTTTGCGATCTTCGCGGGTGATCTCGCGCGGCGCGAAGTCGCCAATGCGAGCGGCGATGACATTCCCAAGGGCGTTTCGGCATGGACCAAACGGGCGCGCCAATTGCAGAGCGATCTGATCGACCGCTGGGGCAAAGTTTACGCAGTCTGACGCAACACCACGGCTTTTCTGCTAGGATGCTCCGGCAATTGCCAAGCAGGAGAGCAACATGCCGCAGATCCCCGGTGAGGAAGCCTCAAATACGCTGGTGAAGTCGTTTCTGCTGGTCCGTCGTGCAATCGGCGTTCTTGGCCTGTTTCTGCCCTGCGCTTTGGTTGCCATCGGTTATCTGGTGGATGGCGGTATCCAGCCGTCGATTTCGGCAATGTATCATACGGCGGCCGGTGACGTGCTGGTTGGTACGATGATCGCGATTGCAGTCTTTCTCTGGTCCTATGTCGGGTACCGCCGTCAGAAGGGCGAAGTTCTCAGTGACCGTCTGGTCTCGCGATTAGCAGCTTTGGGTGCGGCTGGCGTCGCGCTGATCCCGGTCAGTGCCCCCGAAGCTGAAGCGGTCCGCCAGCCGACGCCCCTGCTAAATCACTGGCTGTCTGCCGGGGTGACGGACCTGCTGCATTATACCGCTGCAATCCTGTTCTTTCTGTGCCTGACGGTGTTCTCGCTGGTCCTGTTCCGGCGCGGTCCAGTTGCCGACGCCGACAAGCGGCGTGCGAACCTGATCTATCTGATCTGCGGGTTGGTTCTGGCCGGAACCCTCGTCCTGATGATTGCCTATGTGGTGTACAAGGCGACGCTGCCAGATGAGGCTGCGGCAGCCCTCGCGGCCAAGCCCTTCCTGTTTATCGTCGAGACAATTGGGGTTATTGCCTTTGGCATTTCATGGCTGGTCAAGGGCAAGACGCTGGATGTTTTGAAGAGTGCCGCCAGTCTGGTGACGGGGTAGGGCGCTGCCCTGTCGGATTGAAGGTTTGAACTACCGTCTGGATATGTGTCGGGGCGCCAGCGCATGACGCGCTGGGTGTTGCTGGACCGGATTTAGCCACCGAGCCGCCGAGCCGTAGATGCCCCCGATTCGCGCGCGCGGAGACTCCCCACCCTATAGGGCGGCGGCCCACCCTGCCGACCAATTCTTAACATTCCGTTAAAAATCAGGCGATGACCGCAGAAAAACCCGTCTGGTGCAGCATTAGCACGCAACGGTTAACGAAAGGTTGCCGCGTACGACATTGGCAGCTCAGCCATGGTGGAATTTCACACAGAAGTTCAGACAACCGGAGATATCAACGGCCGTCCGTCACGATGGGCCACAAGATTTCGAACCATCAAATCACCCATCGCCCAGCGGGTTTTCGTCGTGGCCGAGCCTTGATGCGGCGACAATACGACATTCGACAGCGTCCAGAAATCTTCCGACATCTTCGGCTCTTGCTCGAATACATCCAAAGCCGCGCCGCCAAGACCGCCGCCTTTCAGCAGGTCCAACATCGCGGCTTCGTCAATCAATGGCCCGCGCCCGACATTGACGATGTGACCCTTTGACCCGAGCGCCTCCAGCACCTCGCGCGTGATCAGTCCCTTGGTGCCGGTATCACCCGGCACGACACACACAAGCCAGTCGACTGCTTTCGCCATCTCAGTCAGGTCGGCATAATAGGGATAGGGCTGGAATGCCTGCTCGCTGCGGCCATGATAAACCACCTGCATCTTGAAGGCCTGACAGCGCAGCGCGATCTCTTTCCCGATCCGACCGAGCCCCAGAATGCCGACCTTGGCCCCGGTCAGTTCCAGCGCGAACGGATAGTTCCCGGACGGCCATTTCCCGGCCCGGACATAGGAATCAGCATCGACCACACGCCGCGCCAACGCCAAAATCAAAGCCATCGTCAGTTCAGCGACCGCGTCGTTCAGAACGTCCGGCGTATTGGTGACACGGATATTGCGCTGCCGCGCGGCCTCCAACTCGATCCCGTCAACGCCAACACCAAAATTCGAGACGATCTCCAAAGCGGGCAACTTGTCCATCAGCGCAGCATCAACCCGGCCATGATAGGTCGCCGCCATGAATTTCGTCTTGGCATGCTCGGCCAGAAACGCCTCGCGATCAGCGGCCTCCCACATCCGGTTAACGTTGAAATTAGCCTCCAAGGCCTCAAGCGCCGAGGGCAATGTCGGGCCGGTCAGGATCAGGTCTTGCATGTGGTCCTCCACTTTTGGCAGGACAATCCCAGATGACGTGGGGAAGGGCAACCGTGGCTTGGGATTTCTGGATCGACCGCGG
>Ga0164241_10006650_pt1 | contig 10503 bp, 6 predicted proteins | sample OricomyardsoilBY_FD_108780 | JGI IMG/M metagenome (GOLD analysis project Ga0164241, IMG submission 108780) | Backyard soil microbial communities from Emeryville, California, USA - Original compost - Back yard soil (BY) | ecosystem: Environmental > Terrestrial > Soil > Unclassified | place: USA... | reverse complement strand
GACGTCCGAGTAGGGCGTTAGCTTTTCCATGCTCAGCGCGCCGGCCACCGCGCTGCGGGTGCCGGGCAGCTTGGCGAGCTTGCCACTTTGCGCGAAGGCGCTGGGCATGAGCGCCAGGGCGGCCGCCCCGGTCAACAGGCGTCGGCGGGATTCATAAACCTCGCGCGGGGTGATCTCGCTGGAGGCTTCATCGGGACGTTGGATCAGATGCATGTGAGGACTCCGTTAGGCCTGTGTGTCGAGGCCGGTCCCTGCATCCTTACAGCGTCCCGTAGGAATGCAGGCCAGACAGGAACATGTTTACACCCAGAAACGCAAAGGTTGTGACAAGCAGGCCGCCCAAGGCCCACCAGGACGCCACTTGGCCGCGCAGGCCCTTCATCAGGCGCATGTGCAGCCAGGCCGCGTAGTTGAGCCAGACGATCAGGGCCCAGGTTTCCTTGGGGTCCCAGCTCCAGTAGCCGCCCCAGGCCTCGGCGGCCCAGAAGGCGCCCAGGATGGTGGCAATCGTGAAAAACGCGAAGCCCATGGCGATGGACTTGTACATGAGGTCGTCGACCGCCGTCAGCGCCGGGAGGCGGGCCGTCAGCGGCTTGCGTCCGACGATGCACAGACCCAGGAAGACGGGCAGGCCGGCCAGGCGGGTGGCCCAGGCGTCCAGGCCATGAACGGCAGTCGCGTCCAGCCCCGCGAAGGCGCGCACGAGCAGGACGACAAAGATGATGCCCACAGGCACGCCCACGAGTCCGATCCACAGCGCCCGCTGGCTGGCGGTCTTGAGCAGATAGGCCAGGGCCACCATGGCCGCCAGGGAGAAGCTGCCATAGCCGACGAAGTTGGCCGGCACGTGAATCTTCATCCACCAGCTTTGCAGGGCCGGCACAAGGGGCTGGATCTCCTGCGCGTCGCGGGCCAGCGTGTACCAGAGCAGGAAGCTGACGGCGCTGCACACCACCAGCATCACGTAGGCGCCGAGCGCGCGGGTCTTGAAGCGCTGCTCGTAGTAGAGGTAGAGCAGGGTGGTCAGCCAGGCGAAGAGGACGAAGACTTCGTAGAGGTTGCTGACGGGGATGTGGCCGATGCCGGCGCCGATCTGGTGGCTCTCGAACCAGCGCACGAAGGTGCCGGTCAGGGCCATGAAGACGGCGCCCCAGGCCAGCTTGGAACCAATGATTTCGGCTGTGCTGTCCTTGCCGCTGCTGGTGAAGAATCCGCCCCAGTAGAAGGCCAGGCTCATGTAGAAAAGCACGGCCATCCACATGATGGCGCTCTGGCTGGACAGCATGTACTTGAGCCAGAAGACCTGGTCCGCTGCGGCCAGATCAGCCCCGTAGGCACCGGGATGCTGGTTGTACAGCGTGATGGCCAGCAGGGCCGCACCGGCGCTACAGGCCGCCAGCAGCCGCAATGGCCGCCAGGTCCAGCCCAGCGCGATCAAGGCCAGCGCAACGCCGCCGAGGATGCCGCGCTCATAACTGTCCATGTGAGCGGCATATTGGGCGAAGGCAAGGCCCGCGCCGGCCAGCACGGCCAGGGCGAACAGCCAGTCCGCGGGGCTGCGCCCCTGCCAGGGGTGCTGCTTGCCAAGGGTGAGGGTGGCGGTGTTCATCAGATGCTCTCTTCCTTCAACAGCGCGTCGCGCAACTGTTCAAACTCGGCGACGGTATCGGGCGATTCTCGCGTGCTGGACAAGGCCATGCGCACACGGGTGGTATGGGTTTCGCCAGGCGCCGGCTCCAGCCAGACCCAGACACGGCGTTCCTTTACGTAAAGCATGGAGAACACGCCGATGATCAGCAGCACCGCGCCCAGGTACACGAGCTTCTGGCCCGGCGCTCGGGCGACCTGGAACACGCTGGCCTGCACCTGTTTGAAATCGTCCATGCGCAGCAGCACCGGCGCGGGGTAGTACATGCTGTCGGACAGCGACAGAACCGCCTGCACCATGAATTTCTGAGCCTCGGCATCGGCCTCGCGCGGTGGTTTTTCGTCCAGTTCTCGGCTGATCTGGTAGAGCTCGAAGAGGCTGCCGTTCAGGATGCGCAGCAGCACTTCGGAGACGCGCTGGCGCTCTGGGGCCGGCACGTCGCGGTCGATGAACTGAGAGAGGGTGGGCAGGCCGCCGCTCGGGCTTGCAGCGCCCTTGTCCTTCGGGCCTTCGGCGCCGGCAAAAAGATTCAGCGTGCGCAGGGCCGTGGCTTCGATTTCGGCCAGCATCTGGGGCTTGTCGGCCGGCGTGGCTTCGCGGGCGTAACGACGGGCCGCACGTTCGCGCAGCATGGGGTCGAGCAGCGCGTCGCGCAGGTGCAGCCAGCCGTCCATGGAGGCCCGCTCATCGGCCGGAATGCGGAGGTAGCGGAACTCATCGGCCGGGCTGTCGCGCACGCCGTTGAGGAAGACGAGCTGCCCGTCCAGTTCCACCGGCGCCGCGTAGTTGTGGAATTCGCGCGCCTGGCCGGAGGCATCGCGCAGCTTGTAGCTGAAGGCGGGGCCGATGTTGCGGAACTCCTTGGCCCCACGATTCTTGGCGCCGCTGCCCAGGTGCTTTTCAAGCGAGTCCACCAGATCGACCTTGCGCACATCCGTGCCGTTGGCAGCAGCATTGGCCGCGCCGCCGAGGTTCTCGACGTTCATCACGCGCAGGTCGGTGAACTCGAGCCCCAGCTTCTCGCCACCGGCCTGGGAAACCAGTTCGGTGGCGCTGCCGATCTTGCCGGTCAGCGTGAAGCGCCGGCCCTGCGGCGTCATCGGCTCGGCGCTGAGGGAAAGCGTGGAGCCGCCATCGGAAAAGCTGCTCTGGTAGATGGCGATGCCCTGCTCGATGACGGGCTCATTGACCTTGACCCGGGCCTCGCGCGTGGCACCCGTGACGCGGTCCTTCAGCACAATGTCGCTGGCGAAGAGGCGCGGCTGGCCGGTGGGGTAGAACTCGACGACGAACTTCTTCAGCTCGATGTCGAAAGGCAGCTGTTGCAGGACCACGCCATCGGCCAGGCTGAGCTGAGCCACGCTGGCGGCGCCGCCCTCGGGGACCTCGATGGTGCCGCGAAAGCTCGGGCTGCCGGCGGGCAGGACGTTGCGGTCCAGCACGGGGCCGGCACCGGCGTAAACCGTCTTGCTTTGCACCCACATCAGGCCGCGCAACAGCAGGTCGCCGTCCAGCAGGCCGCCCACGCAGATCAGCACGATGGCACCGTGCGCCGCGATGTAGCCGACCTTGTTGGCCGCGCCGCGCCGGCCCGCCACCATGATGCCGTGATCGCGGACCTGCACCTTGGCGCGCCAGCCCATGGCCTCCAGCACCACCGCCACCTGGGCCAGGGCTGCCTGCGGCACGGCAGGAATCAGCCCCAGGGCCTTGTGAGGATGCGCGGCCAGCGATTGCTCGCGCACGCCTTCCTTGAAAGTGCGCAGGTCACGAACGATCTTGGGCGCGTTGCGCGCGATGCACAGGCTGACGGACGTGACCAGGAAGGCCAGGATCAGCACGAACCACCAGGCCCCATACACCGTGTACAGCGAGAGCTTGCCGAACAGCTCGGCCCAGAAGGGCCCGAACTGGTTGACGTAGCTGGTGGTGGGCTGGCGCTGTTCCACCACGGTGCCGATGACCGAGGCGATGCAGATGACGGTCAGCAGCGCGATGGCAAAGCGCATCGACGCGAGCAACTCGTAGAAATTCTTGAAGGAACGGGACAGCATTCAGGGACCGGATGAAAAAAGGCCGGTAGAGAACCGGCCTTTTGATTGTCGCAAAGTGCGGATCAGCGCAATCCGGCGATGTAGTCGGAGACCGCGGCGATTTCCTTGTCGTTCATTTTCGCGGCCACGGCGGTCATCACCGGGTTGTTGGCGCGGGCGCCCGAGCGGAAGGCGTTGAGTTGGGCCGAGATGTAGTCGCCCTGCTGGCTGCCAATGCGCGGGTACTGGGCCGGCATGCCGGCGCCCGTGGGGCTGTGGCAGCCGGCGCAGGCGGCAATGGCGCGATCAGGAATGCCGCCGCGGTAGATCTTTTCGCCAAGGGCCGCGAGTTCCTTGTTCTTGCCGAAGCCCGGCTTGGCCGGTGCCTTGGAGGCATAGAAGGCGGCCACATTGCGCACGTCTTCATCAGACAGCGGCCCGGCCATGCCTTGCATCACCGCGTTCTTGCGTTTGCCGTCCTTGAAGTCGTGCAGCTGCTTGGCCAGGTATTCCGCATGCTGGCCTTGCAGGATGGGGTTGGTGGCGGCGCCCCGCGAACCATCGGCCGTGTGGCAGGCTCCGCAGGTCTGGGTGGACAGGGCAGCGCCCTTGATCAGATCGGGCTTGGCAGCGGCGGCGGGCGCTTCAGCGGCAAACGCAGCGGAGGCGAAGAGAAAACCCGACAACAGAAAAACGGCAGTCTTCATGGAGTTTGTGATTTCTGTGGGCAGTGCAGGGCACCTTAGCCGTCAATCTTACAATGCCGGCTTCCCTCCAAAGCTCAGGTCTATGCCCCACGATTCCCCTGATACGGCACGCTCCGACAAGGAGGTATTGGCCTGGACCCACACGGCCCGCTTCTTCACGACGGCCGCCCAGCTCTTTCACCTGCCCGCCAACGAGCTGCCCGAGATCGCTTTCGTGGGCCGTTCCAACGCCGGCAAGTCCACGGCCATCAACACCCTGGCCCAGCAAAAGCGCCTGGCGTTTGCCTCGAAGACGCCCGGCCGCACCCAGCACATCAACCTCTTCCACCTCGGCCCCAAGGACGCGCCCGACGCCCTCTTTGCCGACCTGCCCGGCTATGGTTACGCGGCGGTGAACAAGAGTGCCAAGCAGCGCTGGCAGAAGGTGATGGCCGACTATCTGGAAGTGCGCCGCAGCCTTTCGGGCGTGGTGCTGATGGTCGATTCGCGCCTGGGCCTGACCGATCTGGACACGCAATTGCTCGAATTTGTGGCGCCCCGCGTGTCCACGGGCGAGATCAAGCTGCTGGTGATCCTGACCAAGTCCGACAAGCTCAACCGCAAGGAAGGGCAGGAAGCGCTGGCTGCCTGCCAGGAATTCCTTGGCACGATTGCCACCGATGAGTCCGACATTGCCGTGACGCTGTTCTCAGCCCTCAAGAAGCAGGGCGTGGCCGACGTGGCGGCCATCCTGCGCGAGTGGGTGGATGCGGCGCCCGTGGTGGAGTCCGTGGAGATCGCACCGGCCGAATCAGGGGCGGGTGATGATCAATAGATAGGTAGGCGGCACTGCCGCCTCGCTATTACGGATGCGGCCTTGGAGACTGGCCATCTCATGGTCTCCCAATGAACAAATAAACCGCACTGCCTCCCCGCGGCGCTCTCCCAACCGCCAGATACAGCGGCCCCAACCCCGTATCCGTCCCCACGAACAGACTGGCTGCAAAGCGCAGATCACCCAGGCTGATGTCGTGGCCGTGCTGCCAGGCGTTGCCAGCCTCCAGCGTGCCGCCCACGAAGACGCCGCGCGAGAGCACCGGCGTGTTGCCCAAGCGCAGGTAGTAGCTGGCGCGGCCGAAGGCCAGGGCGCGGCCGGTCAGCTGGCCGGGCTTGTAGCCCGAGAGCTGCTGGAAACCGCCGAGCGAGTAAGGGCCCTGCGTCGAGTCCTCGGGCTGGCGTGCGATCAGGCCGCGGCCGTGGAGGTTGAGCGTGTGCGGGCCCCAGCTGTGAACCCAGGTGGCCTGGCCCTCGGCGCGGTCGAAGCTGGCGCGGCGATCGTTCGGGCCGCCCGAAACCTTGCCGCTCACGTACTCCATCACCAGCCGGTAGCCGCTTTGCGGGAAGTTGGCGTAGTCGAGCTGGTCCACCACGGCGCGCAGGCGCAGGCCGGTCTCGTTCCAGACCTGGTTGAGCTGGCCCTCCTGTACCGGCAACTCGGGGCCGACGAGCACCGGCCGGATGCGCCAGCTTTCATGCACCAGCCCCAGGCGCAGTTCGCCAAAGCCGCCCCAGGGCTGGCCCAGGTCCAGGCCGAGGCCGCCGGACTGGCGACTCAGCTCGCCCAGTTCACGGCCCGAGTCGGCTTGATAGAGCTTGATGTTGCGGCGCTCCAGATCGCCCCAGGCGGACGCGAACCAGTCGGAGGAAATGAGCTCCAGCTTCAGCGGTTGGTACAGCTCGCTGAACAGGCGGGGATGCTGGCCGATGGACAGCTGGTTGCGCCACTCCAGCCCGTCGCGGGTGAGCCAGTGGCGGTTGTGGCTCAGGCGCAAATCAAAGGCGCTGTTGCCCGACAGGTCGGTGGAAAGGTCGATGCCGACGCGGAAGTAGTTCGGCCCCCAGGGCTTGTCTTCCAGATCGAAATTCAGTCCTTCGCCCAGCGGCTTGCCGGCCGCATCGGTGCGCGTCTCCACGTGATAGTCCACCCGCTCATAGTCGCCCGAGGAAGTCAGCAGATTGGCGTCGCGTTCGGCCTTGGCGGGGTCGAAGGGCTGGCCCGGCTGGGAGGCGAACTGGTTCAGCAGGCGCCCGGGGTGCGTGAGCGCGCTGCCCGAAAAACCGACGTCGGCCAGCAGCGCCGGTGACGTGGGCAGCTGCAAGCGGGCGAGCTGCCAGGTCGCATAACGCTCAGGCGTGACGGCGTAGCGGCGCAGCTGCGGCAGCAGGGCTTCGGCGGCCTGTTCGCCGAGCCGGATGAACTCGGCCGTGCGGGCGAAGTCCGCGCTGGACAGGGCACCCAACTGCGGCGTGATCAATTGATCTTCCGGTGTCAATGAAGCGATGCTGCGCTGCACGTTCTGTTCGGTCAGGATCGTGATCATCTGCGCCGTGACGCCGACCAGGGAACTCAGCGAGGCCCGCTTGGACAGCGGCGTGCCGACGTTGACGGCAATGATCCGGCGCGCGCCCATGCTGCGGGCCACGTCCACCGGCAGGTTGTTGACCAAGCCGCCATCGCCGAGGATTTGCGCGTTCTGGTCGCTCGACGGGCCGCTCCCCGCAGCGACCGGGGCCAACCATTCTGTTGGGGCAAAGACGCCGGGGACGCTCATGCTGGACCGCATCGCGGCGGCCAGATTGCCTTCGCCAAGCACACGCTCTTCGCCGGTTTCCATGTCGGTGGCCACGGCGCGGAATGGCGTGGGCAGATGGTCGAATTTGCCAACCGCGCGCACCCGCAGCGTCAGGCGGCGCAGCAGGATCTCCAGCCCGCGAGAAGAAAGGGTGCCTTGCGGGGCCAGCAGCTCGCCATCGCGCAGGCCGAATTCGATGGCGGCGGAGAACTCGAAGTCCTCCTCCTTGCGCCGCTGCGAGAGCTGTTGCCGGTCCACCCGGCTCACGAACATGCGGCCCCAGTCGATGCGCAGCAACTCGCGCTCCAGATCGGAGGCCGAGAGCCCGCTGGCGTAGAGCCCGCCGATGATGGCGCCCATCGAAGTGCCGGCGATCACGTCAACCGGAATGTGCTCGCGTTCCAGCACCTTGAGCACGCCCACGTGGGCCAGGCCGCGCGCACCGCCGCCCGAGAGCACAAGGCCGATGGGCTCCGGCTCGGCCACGGCCGGCAGAGCGAATGTGATGGCGAGGAAGCAGGAAGTTAGGGTGCGCTCAAGCCTTGGCATCGGGCAGATTCTGCATCAGCGAATCCACCGCTCTTTCCACGATGCCGTCCGCGCCCAGCACGGCGATCAAGCCGGCTGGCAGCAGGCGTTCCAGGGCGCCGCGCGTGAGCGAATGGCGCTCCTCGCTGTCCTGTCCGACGAAGTGGAAGTAGCCGCGGTTTTCCGCGATCCAGGCCAGTTGCGCCGTCATCCAGTTGCCCTGCACGAAGAGGTGGTACCAGGTGCCAGCGCGCTGTCCGTCGATCCACTCGCGGAAGGCGGCCCGTCCCCGCTTGCTTTCGGGGTTGCCGTAGAGCTGCACCGGCACGGTGGGCAGGCTGGCGCGGTCCACGTCGGCGGTGGCCCAGATGGTGGGCAATTGGGAGGGCGTCTCGTCGATCAGGCGGCGCAGGCGCAGGCCGGGGTCGGTCTCCGGCGGCGGGGTTGAATCGCCGGCCTGCGGGTTCGGGGGCACAGGCGGTTCGGTGGGCGCGGGCAGTTCCACCAGCGCGGGCAGGCCGCGCAGGACCCGGCCGTGCTGTTCCATCAGTTCCTGCAGCGCAGGTTCGAGGCGGCTCTCCGGCAGGGCAATGGAGGCCGCGCCCTGGCGCAGGCGGTTGATCAGATTCGGCAAGCCGCTGCGCAGGGCCTGGCGGTCGGCCTCGGTGGCGGCGGGTTGCAGGCTGTCCAGCAGGGTGTCAACGAGTTCCATCCAGGCTTGGGCATCAGGCCCATCTCGGCCCTGCAGCACCATGGCCTGCACGATCACTTCGGCCCATTGCAGGCGCAGAAAGCTGCGCACCTTGGCGCCCAGCGGCGCCCGGCTGGTCTGGGCCACGATCTGGTCGCTGACGACCGCCAGCCAAGCCCCGCGCTGCTCTTCCCGCTCCAGGGCCGCGAGTGCAGCGGCGCCGCGTTCATCGCGACGGCGGGCCGACTCGCCGATGTAGCGGTCCAGGTACTTGACCGACTCGACGAAATGCGCGCGGGTCGGCATGGGGGTGTCGATCAGCGGCTGCAACTCGGCCTGCATGTGCCTGACGAAGGCCAGCAGGCGCGGTTCGCTGTCCTGGTCGAAGGCCATGCCATTGGCGGCCAGGCTGTTGAGCAGCTGCCAGGCCGGGTGTTGCTGGTCGGTCAGCAGGGCGGCGTCGCGGCGCGCCAGGCGCATCACGGGCATTTGCAGGCGGGAGATCAGCGACTTGACCGAAGGCAGCAGGCGCGGATCGGCCAGGATCTGCCGGTACAGCCGGGCCAGCAGATCGGGCTCGCCGGCCTCGCGCCCCCGCTGCTGATCGCGAGCGTGAAGCGCGCCGAGCTGGTCGGCCGCGCCGGAATCCAGGAAGCGCTGCGTCTCCATGTCGGGCCGGGTGCGCGCCACGCCATGGTGGACCAGCAGGCGGCTGAGGTCGGCGTCCTGCAACTGCTGGCACAGCGTGGCGTAGAGCCGCGATAGGGCCATGGCCATGGGCTGGGCCGCCGCCTCGATCAGCAGATTGCGGCCGGCCGGCGGGAGGTCGGCACCGGACAGGGTGCGCAGCAGGCCCTGGACGAAGACGGCGGGCCGCAGCGGGTTGTCATTGGCGCGGGCCTTGGCCGTGCCGCGCAGGGCCGCAAAGCAGTTGCCCAGCTGAAGCAGGGCGCCATCGCTGGCCGCCTCGACCGCCCGCACGACCTTTGACAAGGCCACGTCCTGCATGGCCTGCTGTTCGTCCACCAGGCTCAAGCCCGCCGACAGTTCATCGGCCAGACTCAGCGCGGCAGCCGCGGGCTGGAGCGGATCGCGGCCCTCTCGCGCCAGGCGCATCAGCGGCAGCATGATGGCCTTGAAGTCGTCGACGAAGCGTGGCCGGAGTCGGCGCCAGGCGTCCTGAATGGGCAGCAAGTGCGGACGTGATCGCAACTCGTCGTGCAAGGCCTCGGCCAGCAGGCGGGCCAGGGCAGGAATCTGCCCGGTTGCATCGTCCACCAGGGACTGCAGGGTGGGGACGACAACGTGACGATCAAGTGGAACTGCCATGGGAACTGCCTGTACTGCGACTACTTGTCGCAGAGTAGCGGGACAGGCGCCCAAGAAAAAGGGGCCGCTGTCGCGGCCCCGAGAAGTTTGAGCAGATTTGCTCGCTTTGCCCCCTGACTGCGGGGGCAAACCTGGCTTACATGCCCATGTCGCCCATGCCACCCATGCCGCCCATGCCACCAGGCATGCCGGCAGGAGCGTCGTCCTTGGCGGACTCGGCAACCATGCACTCGGTCGTCAGCATCAGCGACGAGACCGATGCGGCGTTTTGCAGCGCGGTACGGGTGACCTTCGTGGGATCCAGGATGCCCATTTCGATCATGTCGCCGTAGGTGTCGTTGGCGGCATTGAAACCGTAGTTGCCCGAACCGGCCAGCACGGCGTTCACGACGACGGAGGCTTCGCCACCGGCGTTGTAGACGATCTCGCGCAGGGGAGCTTCGATGGCCTTCAGGACCAGCTTGATGCCGGCGTCCTGGTCGGCGTTGTCGCCCTTGATCGTGCCAGCAGCCTGCTTGGCGCGCAGCAGCGCCACGCCACCACCGGCCACGATGCCTTCTTCCACCGCAGCGCGGGTGGCGTGCAGGGCGTCTTCAACGCGGGCCTTCTTTTCCTTCATTTCGACTTCGGTGGCAGCGCCAACCTTGATCACGGCAACACCGCCGGCCAGCTTGGCCACGCGCTCTTGCAGCTTTTCACGGTCGTAGTCGCTGGTCGCTTCTTCGATTTGAATGCGGACCTGCTTGACGCGGGCTTCGATGTCGGCAGCGGCACCAGCACCGTCGATGATGGTGGTGTTTTCCTTGCCCACTTCCACGCGCTTGGCCTGGCCGAGGTCAGCCAGCGTGACCTTCTCCAGCGTCAGGCCCACTTCTTCAGCGATGACCTTGCCGCCCGTCAGGATGGCGATGTCTTCCAGCATGGCCTTGCGGCGGTCGCCGAAGCCCGGTGCCTT
>Ga0164241_10006649_pt1 | contig 10505 bp, 7 predicted proteins | sample OricomyardsoilBY_FD_108780 | JGI IMG/M metagenome (GOLD analysis project Ga0164241, IMG submission 108780) | Backyard soil microbial communities from Emeryville, California, USA - Original compost - Back yard soil (BY) | ecosystem: Environmental > Terrestrial > Soil > Unclassified | place: USA... | reverse complement strand
GGCGACGGGCCGATCACGAGGCGTACGGCGACGCTCTCCTCCGCGTCGTTCACGGCCCAGCGCAGAAGCGCGCCGGTCTCCTCCCACGAGGCGGGCTGGACGATCGTCACGTTCGGGAGCGCACCCAGGAGCGAGATGTCGCGAACGCTCTGGTGCGACTTTCCCGGGCCGGCCGGGATCAGCCCGGCGTAGTGGAGCGCGTAGAGGACCTTCGACCCCTCGCTCGCCTGGTTGTAGATCTGCTCGTTCGCGCGGGACGCGAGAAACGAGGCGAACGAGTTCACGACCGGGAGCAGCCCGTGGCGGGCCATGCCGGCCGCCGCGGAGACCATGTCCTGCTCCGCGATCCCACTCTGGAAGAACCGCTCGGGGTACGCGAGCTCGAAGGCGCGGACGCGGCAGTCGGAGGCGAGGTCGGCGTCGAGGACGACAAGGTCGTCCCGCTCCGCGGCGAGCTGCAGCAGCGCCTCGCCGTAGGCCTCGACGACGTATTCGTCGCTCACGGCGCGTGACGCTGACGCGTCCCGCGCTAGACCTGCTCGGGGGGCTCCCGCTCCGCTCTCAGGCTCGCCTTGCAGATTCTCCCGGCCTTCATCTAGTGGCGATGTGTCCTCGGTGGAAACGGGCGCCAGGCCAAGCGCGGCCGTCCTTTCGTCTATGCGGTCGCGGATCTCGCGCATCGCCGCTGCGAACGGCTCGTCGCCGGGCGCGCCCGCGTGCCAGCGGTACGTGCCGTCGCCCTCCGCGAGCGCGACGGGGTGCTCCATGAACGAGACGCCCCTGCCTTTCACCGTCCGCGCGACGAGCGCCTTGGGCGTGTCGTCCCCCTCGCGGAACCGCGCGAAGACGGCGCGCAGCGCGGCGTGGTCGTGCCCGTCGACCGTCTCGACCTGCCAGCCGAACGCGGCGAGCTTCGCCTCGAGGTCGCCGAGCGCCACGATCTCCTCCGTCGGCTTGTCGGACTGCACCTCGTTGCGGTCGACGACGACCCAGAGCCGGCCGAGCCGCTCGTGGGCGGCCGCCTGGAGCGCCTCCCAGTTCTGGCCCTCCTGGAGCTCGCCGTCGCCGGTCATCACGACGACCCGCCCCTCCCGGCCCAGCCGGCGCTTTGCGAGCGCGATCCCCCGGCCCTTGGAGATGCCCATGCCGAGCGAGCCCGAGCTCGCCTCGATCCCGGGCACGCCGACGTCGGGGTGCCCGTCCAGACCGCCGAATCGCCTCAGCTTCAGCAGCCGCTGCAACGGCACGACGCCGAGTGCGTAGAGCACCGCGTACAGGCCGGGCACGTCGTGGCCCTTCGACGAGAAGAAGACGTCGCGGTCGGGATCGTCGAAGCCGCGCTCGGCCGCGTCCAGCGCGTCGAACAGGAGGTGCGCGACGACGTCGAGCGCGCTGAACGTCGAGCCGAGGTGCCCCGAGCCGGCGCGCTTCACCGCGACGAGGGCATTCAGCCGGCAGGCGTCGGCGAGGAGCGCGAGCTTTGCGTCGGGATCGACGTCGGCGGCGCGGAGACGGTCGAGCTCGGGCTTCGGGACGAGGAGCAGATCCGGCATTCCGACACGAGACCGTAGCGACCGATGCGTCCGTCAGGAAACGCGAGCGCCGCGGTCGGCCCGAGCGGCAGCGGCCACCGGCTCGCCGCGACCGATCAGGCGCTCGACGCCGGCTGCGATGAGAACGAGGTACACGGCGTACAGCGGCAGCCGGTAGACGAGCAGGTGATGCGGCGTCTTCAGATAGTCCCCGACGTCGGTGACCCAGCTCGCGCTCCCGAAGACCCGGGTCGCCGAGGCGCCGAGATAGTCCACGACCGCGTACTCGATCACGTACGTGAGAGCGGCGACGAGCCACGCGACCCGCAGCAGTCGGCGCCACGCGTCGTCCAGGAGCACGTAGGTGGCGACGAGGGCCGGAAGGAACCAGTAGGCGTACTGCGGCCCGTAGCCCGGGCCGAAGGCGACGACGATCATGAGCGCGACGCCGGCCAGCAGGAAGAGCCGCGCGGTCGTGGGCGGCTCCTCCCGCCAGAGGACGTAGAAGGCCCCGATCGCCGCGACCGCGAGCGCAGCCGTGAAGACCGTGGCGTAGTGCCCGCGAGCGTCGAGGACCCCGAACCGGTCGGCGCCCTCCACGAGCCAGAGCACGCACATGGTCACCGCGACCTCTGTCAGAAGGACGGCCGTGCCGACCGACAGGGGCCTTCTCACCCGGGCTGCGATCGCCACTCCGGCAAGCACGGCGACGGCCGCGAGCGTGACGCTGGCGAAGCGAATATCGACGTCGGCGAGGTCCCGCACCATGCCCGCGAGCCCGAAGAAGCCTCGCGTGGAGTGGTACGTGATCACGTTCTTCCACACCGCCTCCGGAGCGAGGACGAGAATCACGGCCACGCCCAGCGCCGCCGGGCCGAGGAACAGCGTCGCGCCGAGCGCGCGTCCCGCGCGGGAGGCGCCCCGCGCACCAGGCGCCAGGAGCGGTGCAAGCACCAGCGGCACGGTCTTCGCAAGGACGCCGAGCCCGAGGAGCAGGCAGCCGCCGAGCCACGCGGCGACATCGCGCGAGCGCCGGTGCGCCGCGAGGGCCGCGACGGCCAGAGTGACGAGGAGGCCGACCTGAACGTCGCTGTTTCCGTGCTGGCACACGAGGATGATCGCCACGGGGTTGAGCGCGATCCCGACGACGAGTGCGCGCCGCACCGCGCGACGATCCGCGCCGGCCGAGACAAGCGTGGCGTACAACGCGACGACGAGGCCGGATTCGACCAGCACGAGGTACACGCGGAGCACCGACCAGAACGCGACGTTGACGAGGTCCGCGACCGCGTCGAGCGCCACGATGACCACGAGCCAGAGCGGCGGCCAGTTCAGGACACCGGTCTCGTACGGATTGCGCCCTTCGTCCCGCGCTGCGAGGGCGAGCTGCCAGTAATCGACGTCGAGCGAGTGCGCGTCTCCGATCGCGAGCACGAACGCCACGCGAGCGAGCCAGGCGGCCCCGAGGACGAGCGCGAGATCTCGAACGGCGCGAGGCACGCGGCCGACGCTAGATGGTTGACCGGAACTCAGCGCGAACCGGACCACTCTTCTGCCGGCCGGCCGAAGAGACCGGTCGTCGCGAGCAAAACGAACGCCGGGACGAGGGGGACCGAGTACTCCGCGACCGCGTACACCGCAAGCGACGTCGAGAGCATCGCCAGGAGCGCCGACGCCGCCAGCACGGCCGGGACGACGATGTGTCGCGGGCGGCGCCACAGCGCGGCGGCGAGCCCGAGCAGCAGCCACATGAAAGGCCGTGGATAGAGCCGCGACAGGTCGTTGATCCGCTCGACGAGCCACGTCCGCTGGGCGCGCCCGGGCAGCCCGTCGAGGAGATGGTCGACCTGCCGGTCGAGCGCGGCCGCCTGCACGCGGTCGGCCGGGTAGCGGAAGACGAACCCGTGCTCGGTCGGCGACGTCCACACCTCCCGGATCCGCCCGTCGGGGGTCGTGATCGTGGGCGACTCGCGCGAGGAAGGGATCGGGTCGCCGTCCGTCGTGGCTGCGCTGGCCACGGGAGTCGCGTCCGACCTCTGCCCCGAGCTCCCCGCCGGCGACGTGCCCGCAGCGCTCGAGACCGGTGCGTACAGCGGCCAGAGCAGCAGCCGCCAGAGATCTTTTGAGACGCCGCGCGCGTACGTGCCGGGATGCGCGCGGATCGCCTCACGTGCGACGCGGCCGAGGTGGCGGTAGTCGTCGTCCCAGCCCCACGTCCGGTCGGACAGGACGGTGAGGTCGTCGAACATGCGGGGGCTGCCCGACAAGAAGAACTTCTGGAGGTCGATGCTTCGCGACCGGTAGGGCTCGTTCGGGAGGAGCTCTCGCGAGACGGCCTGCGCGAGCTCCTCGGAGGCCTTGCCGTTCCCGGGCTCGACGATGCGGTCCGCGACGAACGTCCGGAAGAGGAGCGAGGCCGACCCGCCGCGGACGACGGTGAAGTCGTCCGCACGCACCGAGTTGTGCGCGGCGAGCGCGACGAGCGGCGCGACCACCCCGACCGCGAACGCCCCGACGGCCAGCAGCCGAGGCCGGCGGCCGCGTGCCGCGAGGAGCGGCACGAGCCCGAGGACGATCAGCACCTGTCCCACCGGCCGCATCAGGACCAGCAGCGCGATCCCGAGGCCGAGCGCCGCCGAGCGCCCGGTCGTCGGGGCCTCGACCAGGCGCATGAGGAGCAGGGCGACGAGCGCGAACGCGGCGGCGAACAACGCGTCGCTGGCGAGCTCGTGGAAGAGGAGGACATAGCCGGGGTACAGGAGGAGCGCGACGGCCGTCGTCAGCGCTGCGACCGGGCCGAAGCGCCGCGCGACGCTGAACCAGGCGGCGACGGAGAGCGCGTAGAGGACGGCGGCGCCGACTTCGCTGACGAGCGGGCCGAGCTCGAGGAGCACGCCCGTGACGATCCCGGTGCCGGGCGTCCGCGAGACGATCGCGTACGGGTAGACCACGTGCGAGTCGAAGAGCTGCGCATAGCTCAGGAGGTACCGCGGCAGGTCGCGACCGGCCTGGAGCGGGAGCGCGAACGAGACCACCCCATAGACCACCAGCGCGATCGCGAAGACGCCGACCTCGGAGACCGGGCTCTCGGCCCACCGGACGAGGGCGCGACGGGTGCGAACGACCCTGCCTCCGGTGGCCGCCACCGCGCCAGGGTACTCCCGCTCGTGGACGACCCGGCGCAGACGCGTGCTACGGTCGAGCGCCGTAACGCGATGTCCGAGGCCGCGCCCGAGATCTCCGTCGTCATCCCCTGCCTGAACGAGGAGGAGGCGGTGGGGAAGGTGGTCGACCAGGCGCTCGAGGGGATCCGGCGCTCCGGCCGGTCGGGCGAGGTGATCGTCGTCGACAACGCCTCGACCGACCGCTCCGCGGAGGTCGCCGCCGAGCACGGCGCGATCGTCGTGCGCGAGGAGCGGCCCGGCTACGGCAGCGCCTACCTCGCGGGCCTTGCGCACGCGCGCGGCGAGTACATCGTGATGGGCGATGCCGACGAGACCTACCCGATGCAGGAGCTCGCGCCGTTCGTCGAGCGCCTGGCGGCTGGCGACGACCTGGTGATGGGCTCTCGCTTCGAGGGGACGATCCACGGCGAGGCGATGCCGTGGCTCAACCGCCACATCGGCAACCCGATCCTCACGGGGCTCCTGAACGTCCTCTTCGGCGTGAAGATCTCGGACGCCCACTGCGGGATGCGGGCCGTGCGACGCGACGCCCTGCCGGTGCTCGACCTCCACTCCACCGGGATGGAGTTCGCCTCGGAGATGGTCTTCAAGGCGTTCCGCCGCAAGCTCCGGATCAGCGAGATCCCGATCGACTACTACCCGCGGGTCGGCGAGTCGAAGCTCAACCGCTTCGGCGACGCGTGGCGCCACGTGAAGTTCATGCTGCTCTACAGCCCGAGCTGGCTGTACTTCGTGCCGGGCGTCCTGCTGCTGCTGCTCGGGTTTGTCGGAGCGATCGTGCTCGCCGCCGGTCCGGTCACGGTACTCGGCCGGACGTGGCAGATCCACACGCTCTTCGCCTGCATCTTCGCGATCCTCCTCGGCACGCAGATCGTCCAGCTCGGCGTCTTCGCGCGGGCGTTCGCGGCATCGCATCTCGGCGAGAAGGACCCGTGGGTCGAGCGGGCGCGCGGGAGGCTGAGCGTCGAGCACGGCCTTGTCTTCGGCGGTCTCCTGCTCCTCGCCGGCCTCCTGACGATCCTCGTCATCTTCGTCAACTGGGCGATCCACGGCTTCGGCGCGCTGTCGCACGAGTACGCGACCGCGATCGGCTTCACTGTCCTTGCCGTCGGGCTCCAGGTGATGCTCGGCTCCTTCTTCCTCGCGCTGCTGACCATGCGCACGACCGAGCCGTCCCACGCGAGGGTCGTCGAGCGCGTTCCGGTCGCGTGAGCGGATACGTGCCGCTCAACGAGCGGCCGCTCGGGGGGCACGCACGGCTGCTGTCGATGACGCTCGCCGCCGAGCCGCACGACGTGCTGGACGTGGGCTGCTCGTCCGGGTACCTGGCGAGTCCGCTTGCGGCGGCGGGGGTGCGCGTCTCCGGGATCGAGCTCGATCCCGGCGCGGCGGAGGAGGCCCGCGTTTCGTGCGCCGGCGGCGTCCTCGTCGGGGACATCGAGTCGATGGAGCTCCCGTTCGAGCCCGCGTCGTTCGACGCGATCGTCTGCGGCGACCTCGTCGAGCACCTCCGCGACCCGGGGGCGGCCCTGGCGCGCCTCCGGCCGCTCCTGCGACCGAACGGCCGGCTCGTGCTCTCCACCCCGAACGTCGCGAACTGGGCGATGCGCCTCTCGCTCCTCGCCGGGCGTTGGCGCTACACCGACCGGGGGATCCTCGATCGCACCCACGCGCACCTGTTCACCCGCAAGACGCTCACCGAGACCGTGGAGGACGCCGGCTACCGCGTCGTCGAGCTCGACCACACGGTGCCCGTGCCCCTCGTCGGCACGCCCGTAGTCGAACGTGCAACGCACGCCGTCAGCCGCGTCCGGCCCTCGCTCTTCGCGTACCAGTTTCTCCTCGCTGCGACTCCCCGATGATCTCGGTCGTCATCCCCGTGAGGGACGGCGGCGGCGACCTCGAGCGCTGCCTGGCGGGCATCGCGGCGCAGCAGGTCGACGAGGAGGTGGAGATCGTGGTCGTCGACTCGGGCTCCTCGGACGGGAGCGTGGAGGTCGCGAACGCGGCCGGCGCCGTCGTCACGGAGATCGACCCGGCCGAGTTCGGGCACGGCCGGACGCGGAACCTCGGCGTGCAGCTCGCCCGGGGCGATCTGCTCGTCTTCACGTCGCAGGACGCCGTCGCGAACGACGCGCGCTGGCTCGCGGGCCTCTCCGCGGCGGCGCGGTCGGGCGCCGAGGTCGCCGGTGCCTACGGGCGCCAGCTTCCGCATCACGACGCCCGCCCGCCCGAGCGGTTCTTCCTCGACTTCATGTACGGCCCGGAGCCGCGCGTCCAGCACCTCCGCGATGGCGAGGAGCTGACGTTCGAGACGACGCTGTTCTCCAACGTCAACGCCGCGATCCCGCGGTGGGCGCTCGAGCGCTTCCCCTTCCGCGACGACCTGACGATGAGCGAGGACCAGGAGTGGTCACGGCGTGCCCTACGGGCGGGCTTCTCGCTCGTCTACGAGCCGGAGGCAGCGGTGAGGCACTCCCACGCGTACACGGTTCGCTCGGCCTTCCGCCGGTTCTTCGACTCCGGCGTGTCGGCCGAGCACGCGTACGTGGAGGGCGACGCCTCTCGCACCGCGCTCCGTCGCGCCGGCACCCGCTATGCGCGCGAGGAGCTCGCCTGGCTGTGGACGACGGGACGCCGCCGCTGGATCCCCTACACGGCGGTCTACGAGCTCGGCAAGTTCGCGGGGCTCCAGCTCGGGCTCCACCACCGTCGGCTTCCCCGCTCCCTCACGCGGCGGCTGTCGGCCTACGACACGGGGTGAGCCGCGAGGACGTCCTCGCGGACGTCGCAGCCCCAGCCCGGCCCCGACGGGACGACGAGCTCGCCGTCCCTCACGTCCGGAACCGCTGTCGTCAGCTCCTCCCGCCAGGGGACGTCGTCCACGTCGATCTCGAGGAGCCGCACGTTCGGGATCGCCGCGCACCACTGCGCCGCGATGAAGGTCGCGAGGTGGCTGTAGTAGTTGTGCGGCGCGCACGCGACCTCGTGGGTCTCCGCGAGCGCGGCGATCTTGAGCGACTGCGCGAACCCGTTCCAGATCACGTCCACCGAGGCCACGTCCATCGCGCCGGCTTCGAGGTAGGGGCGGAATCCGCGCAGCGTGTAGAGGTTCTCGCCCGAGCAGAGCGCGATCGGCGAGCGCCGACGCGCGTGCGCGAGTGCAGCCGGGTCGTACGAGTCGACCTCGAGCCAGGCGAGGTCGTACGGCTCCAGCGCCCGGGCGACCCGTACGATCCCCTCGGTCGTCAGGTTGAAGTTGAGGTCGACGATCGGCTGCGCCCGGCCCTTGGTGCCCTCGCGGAACGCCTCGAGGAGGCGCGCGAGCGCGTCCAGCAGCTCGGGTGTCGGGTTGCGGTCGATGCCGCCGTCCCGGCCGAAGCCCGGCATGAGCACACGGGGCTCGTCCCCGGGGACGACGATGTTCGTCTTGAAGGCGCGATAGCCCTGGTCGACGACCTCGCGGCCGAGCACCGCGACCGCGTCGTAGGAGTCGAGCTTGGGCGTTCCCGTCACCTCCCAGGCGCGCGCTCGGGTCGTCCCGCAGTGCGACCAGTAGAGCGGGACCGAGTCGCGGGTCGGGCCGCCGAAGAGCTCGGCGACCGAGACGCCGAGCGACTTCCCCTTCAGATCGAGGAGCGCGTTCTCGATGCCCCCGATCGCCTTCTGCACGATCGAGCCGGGGCTCTGGCGCGTGCGGCGGTAGAGGTCCCAGTGGATCGCCTCGACGGCACGCGGATCGCGACCGACGACGAGCGGCGCGAGGTCGCTCACGACGCCGGCGAGCCCGCTGGGCGAGCCGTGCGAGTCCGTGACCTCGGACCAGCCGACGAGCCCGTCGTCGGTCGTCGCCTTGACGAAGAGCCACGGCCGCCATCCGGCGTCGCAGGACAGCGTCTCGAGGGAGGCGAGCTTCACGGGGCGTGAGCATACGCAGCATCGTCCACCGACCCGCGGCCCCGACGCGACCGCGAGAGCACGGCGATCGCGAGCAGAGCGAATGCAGGGACGAGCGGCAACGCGTAGTCCGGATGCGGAGGGAAGGCGAGCGCGGTCTCCACCAGGACCAACAGGCTCGAGACCACGAGGAGAAGCGGCGCGGCGATGCCCCGTGGGCGGAACCGCAGACCGAACGCGAGCGCCACCAGAAGCCAGAAGCCTGCCGACGGCAGGAGGAGCGCTCCGGCACGAAGCCCCTCGGCGATGCCCTGCCGTCGATCGCCGCCGGACGTCTCGTCGACGAACCGGCGGAGTCGTTCTCGGATCAGGTGGTACCGGGTGGCGTCCGACGGGCGGCTCCACTCGAGCGTGCGCCGCTCGAGGTCCCAGATCGCGTCGGGAAGCTGATGAAGGCCACCGACGACCGTATAGCGCCCCGAGTCGTCGAGCGCCCAGCTCTTGACCATCGCACGTGCCCAGAGCGTCCCGGACGCCGCAGCGTCTGGGGGCAAGCGGCGACCTCTGCCCGGTGGGCCGAGAACGGCGTCGCCGATGGCCGGCCCGACCGCAGCGACGGCGCCGTTGTTCTCGGCAGCCTCTGTGTAAGGGAGCAGCATCAGACCCGCAAGCCCGAGCGTCACCCCCTTTGCGTAGGCGACAGGATCGGCGCGGACGGCCTCGAGCCCGGCACGGAACAACGTGTCGCTTCCGTTCCGCGCGCCATACTCCGACTCCACCGCGTAGACGACGTCGTCGAGGGCCCATGTGTTGCCGGCCTCGAGGATCTCGTCGGCGTCGAAGCCGTACGAGCGGTACGGCTCCATCCCGAGCAAACGGTGCTCGACCGCAATCGCGACTCTTGCCGATGCGGGCCCGTTGGCGCGTTGTACCCTCGGCTCGAGGACGAACACGTGGTAGAGCGGAATGCCCGACTTGCCCCCGTGCGCGACCGTCAACTCCCCGTAGCGGACGGCATTGGTGGCCGCCCAGGCGGCAAGGATCGCCACTGCCACACTCCCGAGTACGGCGGCCCGGGCGACCCGAACGCGCCGCGGACCACCGAGCGCGAGCGGCAGAAAGGCGAGCAGGATGAAGGGCTCGCCCGATGGACGGGTCAAGACGAGAACCGCGACGCCGAGACCGACGGCAGCCGAACGGCCGACGGACGGACGTTCCGCGAGGCGAACGGTCAGGAGCGCGGTGAGCCCGAGGATGGAGGCGAACACCGGGTCGCTCGAGACGCGATGGAAGAACAATCCGTAGGCGGGTACGACGGCGAGAAGTACGAACATGGCCAACGCGGCCTTGCGCCCGTAGGCACGCGCCGCGGCCACCCAACAGAGCACGCCGACGGCGAACAGGAGGCCTAGCCCGACCTCGACGGCGGTGACCCCGCCCAGCCAGTCGAACGCATCGATCAGCAGGCCCGCGACAGGCGTTCGGGCCAGCATCAGTCGCGGAAACAGGGGATGGGGCTGAAAGAGCTCCCACCCATCGATCAGATAGTCCTCGGCATCGCGCCCCAGTGCCACCGACACAGCCAGCGATTGGAGCCCGAAGCACGCGAGGGACGCGACGAAGACGACGAGCGCGCCTCTCGAGCCGTCCACGGAGGCGAGAGAAAGCCTGCGTCTGGACCTCGCCGCTCCCGCCGACGGGTATGCCTCGGTCACACGTCGCCAGGATACGGCTCGCGTGGGATGTCCACGAGGCGGGCGCGCCCGCTCGCGACGAGCTCCTCCGCCCGGGCGAAGTCGTCCTCGTCGTCGATGTTGAGCCCCTCGTAGCCCTCCGTCAGGAACGGCGCCTGGATCACCCCCTCGCGCGTCCCGGTCGCCTCGACGACCCG
>Ga0164241_10006648_pt1 | contig 10509 bp, 9 predicted proteins | sample OricomyardsoilBY_FD_108780 | JGI IMG/M metagenome (GOLD analysis project Ga0164241, IMG submission 108780) | Backyard soil microbial communities from Emeryville, California, USA - Original compost - Back yard soil (BY) | ecosystem: Environmental > Terrestrial > Soil > Unclassified | place: USA... | reverse complement strand
CAATGCAGTTTGCATCACTTTGGTAGCAATACGGCCAGCAAATTCATCCTGATAAAATTGATAACTTTGATCCAATAAATAACGGTGCGCTAACCAACGAATGCGCATCGGAAGATTGCCTAACAATGTTTGATGTAAAAATAAACTGTGCAGCAAAACACAAACGGGTAATCCAACTAACAATATCAGTGACATAAGCCAGAGTTGTTGATGATCACCCGCCAGAAATGCTTCAGGTGTGGTTTTGTTCAATAAATCGACTAATTGCCCTAAAAATTGAAACAAGGACACTTCCATAATGGCAATTAATGTATTAAAAAAGGCCATGGCTAACAAAAATAGTCCCGCGCCTTTGGCATAATGCCGACAAAACGCATAAAGTGTTTTGGGTGGTGTGACGGGTTTGTCGAGAGGGAAGGGATTGATTAAACTTTCAAAAAAACGAAACATAAGCCAAACCTGAAATAAAGGAGATCAAAAAAATTGATCCCAGTGTAGCTGATTGAGTAAGCCTTCCATTATAAAATTTACTTATGATTAAAATTGTCAGTAATCGTTAAAAGGGATCGGTAAAAAGGGATCTATAAGAGGGAATCGGTAATTCAAACAATAAAATGTATACAAACGCTAATCTAATCTGCATGACAACCAAGAGAATCACTATGAAAAATATTTTATCCTGTTTGGGCGCTGGCGCACTCGGCGCCTTTATTATGTGTTTGGCAATGTGGTTATCCACCCAATATGGTTTAACGCGCGGTCTGGGTGTTGCCATTCAGGGATCTATAGCCCCCGAGTGGATGTATCCACGAATTGTCTGGGGTGGCATTTGGGGGCTGTTATTTATGTTGCCTCTGTTTACATCCAGCGTGTTGGCGCGCAGTTTTGTGCTGGCTCTTATTCCAACGCTGGTGCAGTTATTTATTATTTATCCTTACTATCAGGGCAAAGGTGTCGCGGGGCTCAAGCTGGGAATGTTAACGCCTTTTGTTGTGTTTTTCTTTTTCTGGATTTGGTCTTTGGCCGTCAGTTTAATTTTAAAATTAGCTAAATAGTCAGCGGTGGTATTCATGCGTATTTTGATCGGTTTATTCATGCTGTTTAGCTTTGGCGTGCAGGCACAATTTTTACCCGATAACAAAACATTGAATGCCCAGTCACTTGATCGTTGGATGAAATCGGCCGCAGAAATGGCACTGGTTATTGAGTTGATTGATTCGATGCATGTGACGGATGAAGCTTTACAGCAGTTCGATGAATTAACTGCTGAAGAACAAGATCAAAAAATCCAGCAATTTTTATTGCAAAAACAACAACTGGATCTTGCCAATAACACCGCCAAAAAATATGGCTGGAAATCACCCGGTGAATTCCGGCGTTTCAGCACAAAATTAGGTAATGCCATCGCTGCTTTTTTTTCGAAAAAAGATCAGGAAGGTTTAACGGCAGATCAGATTAAACAACTGCAAGAAAAAATGGACCCGGTTATTTTGGCAGTACCTGAATCCGATATTCAATTTGTACAGCAGCATGAGAAACAATTACAAAAATATATTCAGGGATATGGGCGGTGATTTCACTTCGTGTTAAGTAGGGAGTAAGTTCCTCCCCCTTGCCAAGGGGGAGGTTAGGAGGGGGTGAATCAACGCGAACTTGTCAGCGTCAAATATACCAATGTCTGGTTCATCAACTGATAGGCCACTTCACCAAACGTCATAGGTCCGATAATGCTCCCGGTTTTTTTGCCTTCGAGTTCTGCGTATAAATAATTCAAAATACAGTTGCAGGAAAACGCGATTTTATCTACATCACCTTTAGGTAAATGTTGATTAAATTGTTCGATGTAATTATCAACCGGTTTTGCAAAACGATAGACCACATCGGCAAATACCGGTGCATAAAGATTGACGGAATCATCGTTGACTTGTTGGATGCTCACGTTAATCATCACGCCACAATAATTTGCAACTAATGGCAAACGCGTATCGATATTTTGCGTTTTAATAAAATCAGCAAGATTACCGGGTTGGCCATCGATATTGCATTTATCGACATGAAATCCGGTTTCTGAAAAAGTCAGTGCAGGGCCAGCGCCTTGTATAAATAAATTGACAGTGTTGATGTTGGCAAGTTGGTTTTCAGGTAAGGGGATGTGCATGGCGACGACCTGATTATCCGCCAGCATGCCATTCGCTGGACCAAAACCCACTTTAGGGCTCATCACACCCAGGTCACCCAAATGTATACCGGCGATCCAACCGATAATGGGTGAAAAATACATGTTGGGATAATCCGGTGCATTTTTTGCGTAAGACAAATGAATTTCCGACAGCGCCGGTAATATCACCAATGTAAAACCGTGTTCCGGTGTTTCTTGTGCAATGCGTGAAATAGAATTGACATCATAAATGGAAATGCGCGGTGCTTTACTGGGCGACATTCCTTCCACTGTGTGTACAAAAATTTTATTTTTATCAGCGACACCACCCTCTGGCGTCATAAAATAAGGAATGGTGCCGGCGATCCAATTACCTGAAGGTAAATCGCGCAACATGGTTTCATCCGCAGCAATCATTAAATATTCGCCACGTTTAATTTTCTCAATCAATTGTTCCCGACTCAACAACTCTCTAACGATGGATACTTCGTTATCAGCTCTCATAGGTTTTCCTTTGCTTTAAAATAAAAGAAATGAATAGTTAACTTGCGTAGGCTGTTTTTAATACCATGCGCAATTCTTGTTGCATATTTTTTTGATTATGGCTGAGGAAGTCGCGTATGCGACGAACCGCATTCAGCTCAATCACAGGATCAGGATTCATCAAGACTTGGGAGCGTAAATTTGCCAACAAGAGTTTGTAAGCAACATGACCGCTTGGCATAAAGCTATCCTCTCTTAGAATGCGGCGCCAAATTCGATGTTGCTCATCGGGTAAGGAGTATTGGGTATCTTCCGGTGCGTTCATCAATTGATTAATCTGTATCAGTTCAGGTTTTAATTGACGCGCATTTTTTCTAAAGAATTCACGTAAGGAATTTAAAGTATTCAAACGAGAGGTGTTGTCTTTGCTGTTTTGAAAAGCGTAACGCAAGCGCGTTAAAAATAAATTAAAGGATACATTTGCTGAGTTTAAATTGATTTTCCCGGTAATCATTTTTAACCAGATGCTATTTTTAAGGCTGGGTAACAATAGCTTGGTTACTGTAGATTGCCTTTCTTCCGTTAATTGTTTTTTGTTGCTAATACCGCATATCTGGCAATATTCTGCATCGAGTATTTTTGCCTGTGAGATAAAAAATTTCCGAAGCGCTAATGAAGATTCTTTAATATTATCTTGTTGTTTATCATCGGAATTGGATAGTTTCAATTTTGATAAAAGTAATTTGAGGGGAATAACCTGTGTTTTCAATAACACTTTGTCGGTTAAAATCTTTTCCCAGATAGTGTCAACCTCTGTCGGTAAACAGCAGGCGAGTTGAGTGTTTTCAGGAAGCTTGGCAACATCAGCGATAATTTTTTCAACCAAACTGATTTCAATTTTGAACAAAGACGCAATGGCAATTGAATCCAATCCGCGTAATTTTGCCAAACACACTTGTTGGCGAAGCAAGTGTGTGTAGGTAGAGTGCGAATCACCCAAAAATTGGGGTTGTAACAACGTGCTTTGGGTTAAGCTCAAATCCTGATCAGATTTATGCGCGTGCATCGAGCTGATATAGCAGGTGTAGTGCCCAAGATTAATATGTGACCAACGCCTTTTTTGTGTTGTTTCTGATTCTTTATTCAGAAATGAGAACATGGATTTTTCAGTTGAGAGCACTACTTCAACTTCAATAATTCTGCGGGCGTCGTCAATAATCACATCTTGTACTATCCATGGCGCATTAATCCCTAATACTGATTCAAAATAACTTTTTGGTTGCTTAACCATTTACTGCTCCAAAGCGGAAGTGGCGATGGATTCATTCTAGCACAGCAAAATTGGTGTACAAATTTGGCATGAAAGTCTTCAAAGAATTTATTTTTTGAGAATGAGTTCTCGAATTTAATTTATATCAATTTGCAGTTGATCAAGAGTGTGAAATCTTAAAAAAAGGAAAATAAGAACAGCATAATAAGATCGAACTTTAATGTTTAATTCTAAAGGACAAAATTATGCAGTACATTAATTCGCTCATTAACGTGATAAGGACAAAAAAACAACAGGATATGAAAAGCTCAGCCATTCGTAAAATCAATGTCGGTATTTTGGGAACAGGAAAAATAGGAACGGATCTTTTAGTTAAAGTCTTACGTTCACCTTATTTGGAATGTGTGATGTTTGCAGGACGAAATTATAATTCCGATGGAATGCAATTTGCCGCCAAACTTGATGTTCCGCTTTCTGATCAGGGAATAGTCGCATTTACCCAGCCCGGATTAAAATGTGATCTGGTTTTTGATGCGACCTCCGCTGCCTACCATATTGAACACGCGCTCATTTTGCAGGGTTTGGGAATTCTGGCGATTGATATGACGCCATCTCAAATTGGTGAATGCTGTGTTCCTGCTATTCGTTTGGATGAAGTCTATGAAAATGACAACATCAGTATGATCTCCTGCGGAGGGCAATCTTCTATCCCTTTGGCTTACGTTCTTTGTCAGTGTGTGAGCGGGATTGAAAAAATTGAAATCATTTCCCGGGTATCCATTGATTCAATCGGCCCGGGCACTCTGGCCAATATCGATGAATATTATCGCAATACCAAAGCTGGTTTAACCAAATACACAGGCTTAACCGAATTGAATGTTGAGTTAATAGTTGATGATATTAATCGCACGACCAAAATGTTTACGAATATTTCCGCGTATCTTGGTGAAAATGTGCGAGTAGATTTGGAGCGAGTGGGGGCAGAAGTAAATCGCATGGTAGAAAAAGTACAAACTTATGTGCCAGGTTATCATCTGGAAGTCATGCCGTTTATTGAAGACGGCCAGATAACCATGGTGATCAGTGTTGAAGGTGCGGGCGATTATCTGCCCAAGTTTGCTGGTAATCTCGACATTATCAACTGTGCAGCCATGGCTGTTGCTGAAGAGTTTGCCAAAGCCAAAAATGGATTGGTGAGTTCACAATATGGAATCGGTACAAAATCAGCGGAGCTAAATTTAGCAGAAGCCGTTTAGTTTTTTGAATCATCGTCATACCCGTATAATCACTTCCATGTGATTATTCGGGTATGACGAACACTTCGGATTAATCCGTTAATACACCTGCACGATAATCACGAATGGCTTGTTCGATTTCATCGCTGGTATTCATAACAAAAGGTCCGTATTGCGCAATAGATTCCTGCAACGGTTTTCCCGAAAGTACCAAAAATCGCGTGCTATCTTCTATTGCAGTAACACTCAATAAATCTCCTGCAGATAACACACCGGCGTTACCTTTTTTCAATGGACGTTGTTGATCGCCTATTGCAACACTGCCTTCATATACATAAATCATGCTGTGATGATCGTCCGGTATTGCATGAGTAAACACTTTGTCTTTGGGCAAATGTAAATCCCAATAAATAGCCTGGGTAGTTAATCCCTGAATTGGGCCTGTAATAATGCGTTCACCAATTTTTGCTTGATTGGCGATCACTTTTATTGAGCCGCCCTCCGGTAATTGCGCAACGGGAATATCGCTGTTGGGGATATCCCGATAATGCGCCGGTTTCATTTTTTCGGCAGCGGGCAAATTAATCCACAATTGGAAACCGCGCATAACACCTTCTTCCTGTTGTGGCATTTCCGAGTGAATAATACCTTTACCTGCTGTCATCCATTGCACATCGCCAGTTCGTAAATGGCCCTTGTTGCCAAGGTGATCCTGATGCAGCATATGGCCTTCCAACATATAAGTAACTGTTTCAAAACCGCGATGCGGATGCGAAGGAAACCCGGCGATATAATCATCGGCCGATTGGCTGCCAAACTCGTCCAGCATTAGAAATGGATCAAGCCTGGCATTTTGGTTTTGACCAATACTGCGTTTAATTCTAACGCCAGCACCATCACTGGTTTCCTGGCCTTGAATAACGCGTGCAAGTTCTCGTTTCATTTTATTGCTCCTGTTTTGACTGTTTGGTTTTATACCTGATCTGCTTTTTAACTCATCTATCTGTGAGGTGCATTAAATCCTTTGACCGAGGAAAAATAAACCGACATAGTTAGTGGATTACAATCGAAATATTGGATGATTCCTGATTATGCTCCCACAATCTTCAACTGCTTTGGTTATGAATGAAAATAAAGTCACACTCGAACAGTGGCGCACGCTGATCGCGGTAGTGGATGCAGGTGGTTATGCTAAAGCCGCAGAATTGCTCGACAAAAGCCAGTCCACTATTTCTTATGCTATTACGCAATTAGAGCATTCATTAAATATCAAAGTGTTTCAGATTCAAGGCAGAAAAGCGGTTCCTTCTCCTGCCGGTGAGCTTTTGTATCGTCGTGCAAAAGAGTTATTGGAACAGGCAGACAGGCTTGAAAAAACAGCTATGCTCAGTCAGCAAGTGGAATCGCAAATTCGCATTGCGGCAGATTTAATTATTCCACCTCAAAAAATACTGCAATGTTTGTCCATTTTTAGTCAAGCCTATCCACAAACCCGCGTGGAAATTTACGAATCAGTATTAAGTGGAACGGAAGACGCGTTGTTGCAACGCCAGGTTGATCTGGCTATTGGTGGTAGAGTTCCCATAGGTTTTATGGGAGAAAAATTAATGACGGTGACCATGCGTGGTGTATCCAGTTCGAATCATCCGCTGCAACAATTAGGTCGAACCATTGACCATGATGACTTGCGTAAACATCGGCAAATTATTGTGCGCGATTCAGGACAATATCGTCGACACACAGAAGGTTGGCAAGAAGCAGAACAACGATGGACTGTGAGTCATATCAAAACCTCTCTGGAAGCGATTCGTATGGGCTTGGGTTATGCCTGGTTACCCGAAGCTTATATAGAAGAAGATATTGCAGCAGGTAGATTACAATTTTTACCCGTCGCAATTGGCGCAATTCGTGAAGTGCCTACTTATTTAACTTTTGCGGATAAAGAATTGGCTGGCCCGGCAACACGGCATTTGGCGGATATTTTTTTGCAAGAATTGATTTAGAAAAAATACAATCTGGATAGTATTATTTGCGTAGCAATGACAGAGAGGGACAAAGGTTATGCTAAAAGCTCAACATTCATTAGTCAGATCTTTGTCGAGAATTGCTATTCTGACGGTATTTATTTTATTGGTGATTGTTTGTATTGCATGGAAGATGGCAATTTTTTCTCTCCCCCTTAGTGGTTTGCTGAAGTTGGTATTTTCAGGTACTGCTTTTTTTTTCATTCTTTTATCAACTGCCCTGGTCATTAAATTCCTTTACAAAAAACAAAAACGACTGCAATCCAGTTTACTAAAAATCATTGAATCCATGCCCAATGGCATCATGCTGATTAATCAAGAAGGCATGATTGATTTTGTTAATGGAAAAATCTGTACCATTTTTCAATATGATAAAAATGAGCTTTTAGGAAAAACGATAGAAATATTGATGTCTCCATCAATGGCAGAACAGTATTCGAATCTACGAAGTGCCTGTTTGGGAACACCCGAGGTGTCTTTTCAGGAAGTATTGGGGATAACTAAATTCGGCAAAGAAGTTGCGGTGGAAATTGGGTTGACGCCAGTGGAATTCGAGCAGGGTATGCAGGTGTTGGTATCTGTAGTGGACATCAGTGAAAGAAAAAATACTGAACATAATCTTGCGCTCAGTCGGGAAAAAATAGAAGTGGCCTTACAGAAAGTGCAACAGATGGACATGTTGCGTGCCTCTATAGTCGAATATTCAGAAGATGCGATTATCAGTAAAACCATCAGCGGGGTGGTAACCAGTTGGAATAAAACAGCAGAAAATATGTTTGGTTATTCAGCATCTGAAGCTATAGGTAAAAATGTTAAAGAGTTAATTGTATTGCCAGAAGATTATGCCGAACACGATGAATTAATTAATCAGGTTAAGCAGGGAAATTTAATTCGTAATTATCAATCGCGATTGGGTTGTAAAAATGGTAAGAAAATTGATGTATCACTCACATTCTCACCGATAAAGGATGATAAAGGTAATATTGTGAGTATATCGAGTATAAAACGTGATATTACCGAATCGATAAAAGCAGCCAGCCGATTACAGGATCATCAAAAAGAATTGGAGCGTAGTAATAAATCCCTGGAAGCTTTTGCGTATGTTGCGTCACATGATTTAAAAGCACCTTTACGTGGGATTCGCCAATTAACGACCTGGTTGGAAGAGGATATTCAAGATAATAATATGGCATCTGTTCCTGACACTACGCAAAAAATTAAAGTCAGAATAAAAAGAATGGAAGCACTGTTGGATGATTTACTGGCATATTCCCGTGTGGAAAAAATGCAAGGTTTCTTTAAGAAAATTGATTTGAATGAAGTAGTACTCGATCTCTTTACTATGAATAATATTAAGCCGGGAATAGCAATAGAAATAGTAAAAACCTTACCTGTCTTTGAAACTTACGCAACACCACTGGAACATGTTATTAACAATCTATTGTCAAATGCTATCAAGCATCACGACAAGTCTGAGGGGTTTATCACTGTATCATCAAGAGAGATCGGTAAAGATTGGTACGAATTAAGTATTGCCGATGATGGCCCTGGAATCGACCCACAATTTCATCAGCGTATATTCAATATGTTTCAAACACTAAAACCCCGGGACGAAGTGGAAGGTAGTGGCATGGGCTTGGCGTTGGTGAAAAAAATTGTTGAACAGTTTGGTGGCAGTGTCGGTGTTGAATCGGATTCCAGAGGCAGTCGTTTTTATTTCACCTGGCCACAATTAATGCCTCAGGAAAAAGTAATAACAGGGGAAAAAGCAATAACAGGGGAAAAAGGTTATGGCGAATGAAAATGAAATAAAGTCATCTCTTGCTTCTTATAAACAGGTAAGCATTTTAATTGTTGATGATGATGAAATCGATGTGCAAAGCTTTAAACGTACATTTGCAAAATTAAAAATTGCCAACCCTGTCTATCGCGCGCGTGATGGAGTCGAAGGTTTGGAAATATTAAGGTCTAGAAATGTGCCAGCTCCGTATATTATTTTGTTAGACATCAACATGCCTCGAATGAATGGACTAGAATTCTTAAATCAGCTACGTCAGGATCCGATGTTGACTTCGGCCGTGGTTTTTATTTTAACAACCTCTGTTGCTGATGAAGATATTTTTGAAGCTTACAGATTGCATGTAGCAGGTTATATCCCCAAGCAGGAAATGGATTCACAGTTCTTAACTGTTATTGGTTTTTTGGATCATTATTGGCGAGTGGTTGAGTTGCCCCATCCAGGGTAAAAAAGGCAGAGGTAATAACAGGATGAAATTGCTATTAATTGATGATAACGAGATAGATAGAGAATCAGTCAAAAGAACATTACGTCATTTAAGAGAAAACGTTGAGATAGAAGAGGCATCGACTGCTTATGAAGGTATAGAAAAATTTGAATCCGGATTTTTCGATTTGGTGTTGTTGGATTATCTTCTGCCGGATATGGATGGCGACGAAATATTGAAAAAAATTGCCCGTCATCCGGATCGGCATTCGGCGGTTATTGTTGTAACGGGTATCTATGATGACCCCAAGTTTGAGCAATCCTGTATTGAAACCGGTGCGCAGGACGTAGTTATAAAAACGGATCTGTCCATCAAACATTTATCCCGCGCTATGCTGCATGCCAGAACCCGGCATTTGCTTGAGCATGAATTACACGAAAGTCAAAAACGATTAAAAATTCTTGCTGAAAATGATAATTTAACCGGGCTGTCCAATCGTTATTATTTTGATAAAAGTCTCCGCTCTGCGGTTTCCCGTGCTGAGCGCCATCGCAATAAATTGGCGTTATTATTTATCGATCTGGATGATTTTAAATATATTAACGATAATTTTGGTCATGATATAGGCGATGACCTGTTAAAAAATATTGCCAGAATTTTGCAATCCATGATGCGTGCCGGTGATGATGTTTGTCGTTTGGGCGGTGATGAATTTGCGATTCTGGTTCATCATTTCGACGGTAAAGAGGATTTAATTAATTTAGCCGAACGAATTCTTGAAAAATTACGTGTGCCGCAAAAAATAAATTATCAGGATCTGGTGGTATCGGCCAGTATTGGTATTGCCGTATTTCCGGATTCGGCTGCAGACACAGGTGATCTTTTAAAAGCTGCCGATTTAGCTATGTATAGCGCAAAGAAAAAAGGCAAAAATAAATGGCTGTTTTTTTCCAGTGATTTGAAAAGTTATATTCAAAATCGATTGCGAATGGAAAATGAATTACGTTCACTAATTCCTATGGCTCACTTTCTCTTGTTTTATCAGCCTATTGTGGATGCAAAATCATTTGAAGTGACGGGTGCTGAAACATTATTGAGATGGAATCATCAAACT
>Ga0164241_10006647_pt1 | contig 10510 bp, 8 predicted proteins | sample OricomyardsoilBY_FD_108780 | JGI IMG/M metagenome (GOLD analysis project Ga0164241, IMG submission 108780) | Backyard soil microbial communities from Emeryville, California, USA - Original compost - Back yard soil (BY) | ecosystem: Environmental > Terrestrial > Soil > Unclassified | place: USA... | reverse complement strand
TTAATGCCTTCTATTGCTTTTTCAGCAACAACATATAATGAAGCTTCGGCTTCCAAACACCCGGCCTTTCCGCAATCGCATATTTTATTACTGAGAAAAAGCGGGATATGGCTGAATTCACCTGCAAAACCATTGTCGCCTCTAAATAGCTCGCCGTTTATAATCATACCAAGGCCAATGCCCCAGCCAAGATTGATCACCATGGCGTTGCTGCGGTTGCGGGCAGCACCCATACGCAACTCTGCCAATGCCATCACACTCGAATCATTATCAATAAAAACAGGCACCCCGATCTTATTACTTATAGCGGTTGCAAGAGAACCCGGTATATTCCTGAAATAAGAATAATTAATACTCTTATCCGTATCTACAAAACCGGGCATCCCTATGCCAGCACCTATTATATTATCTTTATCAATACCGCTCTTTCTTATAAAATTGATGATAAAGCCTGTCAGCAGTTCAAATGAATCGTCGTCTTTAAGCGTTAGTTCCAGTGTTTCAACCGATCCTTTTATTTTTCCTTTTACATCTATTATTGCCGCCTGTATTACATGTTGGTCTATCGCTATAGATAAAATATAAAACAACTCAGGGGCTAATGAAAACATCTGGGGCCTTCTGCCGCCGGTTGAAGAGGCGTAACCATTTTCAACCAACCAGCCCTCTGCTATCATTTTATCCAGGATCTTGTTAACGATCGGCAAACTCTTCTTGGTAATAGTTCCGATATCACTAATAGACAGTACCCCTGTAAAAAAAAGTTCCTTCGCTATAGTTTCCCTATAAGTTGTTAGTTTATCCAAGGCAATAAATCATTAAATATTTATTAAAAATATAATTTTATTTCAAAAAATAACAAAACTTATATAAAATTTTTAGAAAAGTATTTTAAAAGGTGATTTTCTTTATGAATCTTTTCCAAATTTTCTTAAATAGTATTTTAATAATCAATTAAATAGAATAAGATTTTAATGTTAAGTGTACTGAACTAATTTTTTTGATTCTACCATACCTGGATTTCTTACAAGCCGGTATATAAATAGCTTTTCAATTTTTGTTTCACAGCGGACTGGTTGTTCGTTTCAGCGCAGATGGGTTTGGGTCTTACGCTAAATGCCTTATTTTTGCGCTTCATTAATACCATAAACTATAATGTAGAATAGAATTTCTTTCAGGGCCCTTCGTTCAAGCATTGCTCCAATGCAATTTATTATCCCTTTTAAAGAAGAAATTCATGCTTATTCTGCAAAACGTTTTCTACAGGCATCCCAATAAAGATTTGTTGTTTTCCGGTATCAATCTCAATATCAGCCGGCACGATAAAGTTGCATTAACCGGCAATAATGGCTCGGGTAAATCAACATTACTAAAATTAATTGCGGGCGAGCTATTGCCCTCGTCCGGAACAATTATTACGGATGAAAAACCATATTATGTACCACAGGTCTTTGGCCAGTATGATGATATAACCGTAGCACAGGCATTAAAAGTTGAGGATAAACTGAAAGCTTTACAGGATATTCTTGCCGGTGATGTATCAGAAACCAACCTTAGCCTGCTTAATGATGACTGGACGATTGAAGAAAGATGCATCACTGAACTTCACAACTGGGGTTTAACGGGTATTGACCTGTCTCAAAAGATGGGAACCATCAGCGGTGGCCAGAAAACAAAAGTCTTTCTTGCAGGAATGGCCATTCATCATGCTCAATTCATATTACTGGACGAGCCCACTAATCACCTGGATGGTGCTGGCAGGCCATTGCTGTATGATTTTATTCAATCCACATCAGCCACAGTGCTTGCAGTTAGCCATGACAGAACTTTGCTGAACCTATTGCATGTTACCTGCGAATTAAGCAGTAAAGGCATTGCAACCTATGGCGGTAATTATGCATTTTACAAACAGCAAAAAGCAATAGAGCAAGACGCCTTTTACCAGGAACTGAAAAGCACCGAAAAAGCTTTGCGTAAAGCAAAAGAAAAAGCGCGCGAAACAATGGAACGGCAGCGACGGTCGGATGCGCGGGGCAAACAAAAACAGGAGAAAGCCGGTGTTGCCCGCATTATGATGAACACCATAAAGAACAAGGCAGAGAATAGTACAGCAAAAGCTAAATCGGTTCATACAGAAAAGATAAACGGCATTGCGGACGAACTGCAAAGCCTGCGCTCATCCATTCAAGGTGCAGACAAGATGAAATTAGGATTCACTGGCACCGCCCTGCATACGGGCAAACTTTTGTTCAAAGCCAATGCTGTTAATTACACATGGCACGATAATCCATTATGGCATAATGAACAAAATATAGAAATATTCAACGGCGAACGCATTGCATTAAAGGGCGCCAACGGTTCGGGCAAAACCACTTTAATTAAAATAATAACAGGTGCACTACAACCGCAAACAGGCACTGTATATCATGCACCACATTCAGTAATGTATATAGACCAGGATTATTCTTTAATAGACAACAGCCTCACCTTATACCAACAGGCGCAGCAGTTTAATACAGGTGCCTTGCAGGAACACGAAATAAAGATCAGGCTCAACCGCTTTCTCTTTACAAAAAAAGATTGGGATAAACCCTGTTCTGCTTTAAGTGGTGGTGAAAGAATGCGGCTGATACTTTGTTGCCTTATCATTGGTAAACAACAACCGGATATGATTATACTGGATGAACCAACCAACAATTTAGACATTCAGAATGTTGACATACTCACCACCGCTATCAACGATTACCGTGGCACACTGGTTGTTGTATCACATGATGAAATATTCCTGGAAGAAATTGGTATAGAGCAGGTTATTAATGTAGGGTGATGGGTCTATTCTCCTGGATAGCATCACCGCTTAAACCCGTATAACCTCGCTTAAACCCATATCCTTACGCTCATCACACATACTTTACCGATTGTGAAACAAAAAATACCGTTTGTATCGGATTTCTTACAACGATTTGTTAACGCCATATATCTTTACGCCTTCAAATCAAACAGGAGTATATCTCCCATGTAATATGAAACATAAATTTCTGGCAGCGTTACTTATCCTTTGCAGTTTAAGGGAAGATCCTCCGGAAATCTCCAGCCTGTAATTACTCACACACAGTAAAGATTTTAACCAACATCAACGCTTTTAATTAAGCATTTGTTCCGCAAGGAAATCATCTAAACAAACAAGGTAAATGAAATCACTCTTAGTGGTTATTGCCTGTATCATGTTATTGATATGGGTGATATACCAACATAGGGATAGGCTGAATAATGCGCCAGCGCAAGCCGCATCTCCCGATTCAAAACTTATAAAAGATTCATACGAGTTTTTGCCTGAAGCAAGGCTGTATGAGCTTATATACTAACAATCAAAATCAAACCATCATGGCAAACATTGGCAGAAAAATTCTTTCGGCTTTCGTGGAAGTAGCAGACGAAAAAGAAGCTGTTACCAGGCCCGAAGAATTAAAGCAACATTCCACAACGGTCACAACGGTACACCAGCCCGGTAAAAACATACGGACCGGTGATACAGTGATGACAGAAAAGTTTAAACAGTATTTCGAAAAGCTTTTTAAAGATGCGAATCTTCCAGGTCCTGACTATTTCGAGTTCAGTAAAATGACCGAAGCGATGATAAGCATACCGGATGAAAGAACCAGGTATACTGCGGCTTTTGCGGGGCTGAATATACAAGGCCTCGATAAGCAAAAATTGTTGCAGTCGGCAACACAGTATGTGCAGGTTCTGGAAACAGACGCTGCAAATTTCAATTCAACTGTTGATGCGGCATTGAAAGAAAAAGTGCAAAGCAAACAACAGGAAATTGAGAACGATGTAAAGCGCATAGAAAGCTTATCAAAAGAAATAAGCGGGCTGCAACAGAAGATCACTCTACTGCAAAATGAAGTAAAGGAAAACGAAGAAAAGATCGAAAGCAACAGCGGCGCATATTCCAGGGAAATGCAGGTAATGAAGCATAAAATACTGGATGATGTGGAGAAGATAAAACAATATGTAGGGTGAGTTCGTGAAACGTGAAGCGTCAATCGTGAAGCGTCAATGAACAATAGATATTATAAGTAAACAATAAAAAACAAACATGAAAATGATAACTACAATTCAACAAGCAAAAAAACCTGGCTGGTTCAGTGAACCTAAAAATGTGGCAACCACCGTTGTTGGTTTATCACTTTTTGCAGGTTTAGCCTACCTGTTCGCAGTATATGTATTGCCGTTCCTTATTACTTTAACCTGGAACCTGGTGAACTTAATTATCGGTGGTGCCGTATTGGGCTTCCTGCTCATGATCGTTACCAACAAAAAATTCTGGAGGGCATTGCGTTACTTCTCTGAATTCATCGCCAACTATACAATTGGTATAGCCATCGAATTAAATCCGTTCAATATTCTGCAAATGAAAATTGAACAGGGTTATAATGACAGAACTACTTTGTTTCATCAATCAGCAAAACTGAAGGGCAAGCAAAGCGAGTTGATGGATAAACTTGGAGGCAAAGAAAAAGAGTTGCAATTAAATGCGCAGAAAGTAAAAATTCTGCAGCAGGAAAATGGCAATCCAAGACAGATAGATCTTTATGCAAACAACATACTGCGTTGCCGTGAATACATAGATAATGTTTCACCCATCGTAGGTGATTTAAACAAGCTGATCAAATTCTCAGAAACCGCGTATGAAGAAAGTGGTATCATGCTGGAAGATGCAAAGCTTGATCTTGAGGCAAAGAAAGATCTGTATTATTCTGTAACTACAGGCTTATCAGCCGTAACCAGTGCGATGAAAGCATTTAAGGGTGATGATGAATTAAACCAGGATGCTGAAAGAGCGTTGGCAATATTGAAACAACAGATCGGTGAAAAGATCGGTCATATAAAATCTGCGATAGATGTAACGCAGCGTTTTATGGATGACAAAGTACTGGAAGATAAAGCAAAATCTGCGCAGGCTATTGAACTCATCAACCACTTCAACCTCGATACTGATTTCAATTATACCAACAAGGCTTTGGATGCAAACAAAGATGGTGGTAAACTGAAAGGGGTAAACATCACAGACCGTTACAGGGGTTTGTTAGATTAAACTCCGTTGAACCACAAAGACACTAAGACACAAAGTAGCACAAAGCCTTAGTGAATCTTCGAGCCTTCCTGGCTTAGTGGTTCTAAAAAAGCTCAATAAAGTACAACAGTACAAGGGAGTGACACAACGAAGTTGAATAGAGATTCAACTGCTGGTCACCCAAAAAACAACAGCCGCAAAAAAAGGGCATGCAGGCTGACTGGTAAACTATTGCCCTTACAAAACAAAATTTTAAACAACAATAAAAACAACCAACTATGGCATTCAAATTAAAACCTGCAGGCAAAATATTGATCATTGCAGCAGTAGTAACAACCGGAATTTTAAGTATAAGATGGTACCAGGGCCGTCCGAAAGAAGTAACACAATCAATGGAAGTAGGCAGTGTAAGCCTGCCCGATGCGCCTGAAGCATCATTAAGCGGTAACGCAGTATTGCTGCCGTTGCCTTCAAAAGAAAAAGCCGTTAATGGTGGCACAGGCATAACCTGGGAACGCATGGCCTGGAACAGCCAGTTCAGCGGTATGTATGCCAACGGTGGTGTACGCACTACCAAAGGTTCATTGTTTGATAAAGCGCATCTTGACATTACCTATGTACGCCAGGATGATTGCGGCAAGCAAATGGCAGACCTTGTAAAGTTTGCAAACGATTATAAAAATAATCCAAATGCAAGCGCTGTGCTGATCACGTTTATGGGTGATGGCATGCCTGCGTTCATGACAAGTTTGTCAAAAGAATTGGAGCCGTTGGGCGCAGAATATCAGCCTATCATTATCCCGGTATCACATGGTAAAAGTTATGGTGAAGACAAGGTAATGGCACCGCAAAGCTGGAAACAAGATCCGCAAAATGCAAAAGGTAAATGTGTTGCCGGCGTATTGCGTGATGGCGATATCAATATCTTAATAAAATGGGCAGGGGATAATGGTTTAAAGGTAAACCCCGATGAAACCACGTATGATGCAGATGCTGTAAACATCATTGCCGCCAACGATTTTTTGGATGCACCCAACAAGTACATCACAGGTTATACTGAAAAAAGAAAGATCGTGGTAAATGGTAAAACAACAGGCCGTGATACAACGGTTGGTGTAGATGGTGTTGCCACCTGGACACCCGGCGACGTAAACGTTGCCACTAAAAAAGGTGGCCTGGTTACTATCGCCAATACAAAACAATATGCATCGCAGATGCCTAACCAAACCATTGCCATTAAGAAGTGGGCGTATGATCACAGGACAGATGTGGAGAACATGATCATAGCATTGGCACAGGCAGGTGACCAGGTTCGATCTTTTAATGAAGCCAAAGCATTTGCTGCCAAAGTAAGTGCCGATGTTTACCAGGAAAAAGATGCTGATTACTGGTTGAAATATTACAACGGCGTTGAAGAAAAAGATCTGCAGGGTTTAAAAGTAAATCTTGGTGGCTCCATGGTTTTCAACCTGAATGATATGGCCAACACTTTCGGTTTGGGTGATGATAAAGTAGACCGCTACAAAGCTGTGTACAACACGTTTGGTAACCTGATGGTTCAACTGTATCCATCATTGATGCCAACGTTCATGCCTTATGAAAAGGCAGTTGATAAAAGTTTTTTGTACAGCGTTATCTCTAATCATCCGGAGCTGATGCAGGGCAAGGCTATTGAGACAAACTATGCTGATGAAATTACTTCAGCAATTTCTTCAAAAAGTTACAGCATTGAGTTTGAAACCGGCTCAGCCAACATCAAACCTGTATCGTATAAAATACTTGATGAAATTTTTGAATCAGCAGTAGTAGCGGAAGGTTTAAAAATTGGTGTATATGGCCACACGGATAATAAAGGTTCTGATGCAGTGAACGTACCGCTTTCAGCACAACGTGCGCAGGCTGTTCAAACTTACCTGCTGAAGAAAGGTTTAAAAGAAAACCGTATTGAAGCAAAAGGTTTTGGTAGTGCCAAACCGGTTGCCGATAATAATACCGATGCGGGCAGAAGCAAAAACAGAAGAGTTGAAATAGTGTTGGGTGAGTAACCTCACCCCCCGCCCCCTCTCCATAAATGGAGAGGGGTGCCTCAGGGCGGCAGTCATTATATATGCACACAACGGGCGTTTTAATTTTTAAGTTGTTTTATTAATTAAGGATTGTTAAAAGTACAGAGATAATAACTCAATCATTCAGCAAGTGTATGAAAACAAACGCCGTTGCATCTAAGCATCAAGGCTCAACTGTTGAAAAAGCGACACCACAAAAGCTTAATCAAGACGGATGAACGGATGTGCTGCATATCATCCGTTCTTGAATTTCTTTGGTTACTTTCTTTTTTCAAGAAAAGAAAGTAACAACACAAAACAAAAAATCAAAATGGAAATATCATTAACTACATCGAATATAAAAAAGAAGGCTGCCGCAAACACCCCTTCAGAGGTCGGGGGTTGGAGCCGCATCTTTCAGCCATTCGCAAAGATCAGCAAGCAAACACTCATCATCATGATCGTGTTGCAGGCTATCATCACCATTACATTATGGCAAATTACTTCTGATGGTTTGATACCTAAACCCGGAAATATAGCGACTGCCTTCGGGCAGTTGCTCACTTCCAAACTGTTGCTGGATAATTTGCTGGTGAGCCTTGGGTTAACGCTTAAAGCAATGTTGTATTCCATCATCATCACATTGTTCTTTGCGTATGCCTCGGTAATACAATTCTTTAAAACAATGGCAAACTTTATTGTTAAGTGCAGGTATTTAACCTTAACCGGTTTGATCTTCATCTTCACTTTACTCACCAAGGATGGCAGCGAATTAAAACTATCATTGCTGGTGTTTGGTATCGTACCCTTCTTTACCACATCATTTTTATCAGTTATTGTAAACATAGATAAGCAGCAATATGAATTATGCAAAACGCTCGGCTATAACAACTGGCAAACATTATATGAAGTGATCATTGTAGGTAAGGCAGACCAGGTGTTCGAGATACTGCGTCAAAACTTTGCTATTGCATGGATGATGATCACCATGGTGGAAGGGTTGAGCATGAGCGAAGGTGGCATTGGCACACTGCTTATCAAGTTCAATAAATACAATGATATCACGAATGTAGTTGCCTTGCAGTTAGTGATATTCATCACGGGTTTATGTTTCGATTATTTACTGGGAGCAGCCAGGCAATGGCTTTTCCCTTATACCAAATTAAAAACAGGAGTAGCATCATGACCGATCATATAAAAGCAGAAGTTATTTTGAAATCTGAAAACATTAATCTCAGCTATGATGATAAAATCATTTTAAGAAATATCAATTTCAGTATTAAAAATATTATTCGCCCCGGTATGTTGCAGGGGCAGGTAGTTTCATTGATTGGCCGCAGCGGAATTGGTAAAACACAATTGTTTAAGATCTTATCTGGTTTGCAACAACCAACATCAGGCAATGTATTTATTCACCAGGATAAAAAAGTAAAGGCAGGTGATATGGGCGTTATTTTTCAAAGCTATTATTTGTTTGAATGGAGAACCATAATGCAATCTTTAATGATGGCAGCCAAACAAAACAGTGCATTAAAAGGAAAGGAAAAAGAAGCGATAAAAACGTATGCGGATAACTTCAATTTAAGCGACCACTTACATAAATACCCTGAACAACTATCCGGCGGGCAAAGGCAGCGTGTAAGCATCATTCAACAATTATTAAAAGGCTCTGATTTTTTATTGCTCGATGAGCCTTTCTCCGGTCTTGATGTTTGCGTGCTGGATAAGGTGGTTGATCTTTTGCTGCAGGTTTCCATATCTGATGAACTGAAAACACTCATCATCGTATCGCATGATATTGAAACAGCCGTTGCCATTTCAGACACAGTTTTTATTCTTGGCACTGAAGAAGGCAAGCCTGGTGCAACCATCAAAAAAGAAATAGACCTTATTGCAAGGGATCTTGCGTGGCAAAAAGATATCAGGAAAGAGAAGGCTTTTATGAACATGGTGGAAGAAATAAAAACCTGCTTGTAATAAACCCGTTAATGCAATGCCTCCAATGGTGCCAGGTGTGTAGCACCATTGGAGTTTGCAAAACAAACAACAAAGCAATAATTAATACCTATCCCAGAAAAAAGGCGGTTCAATATTCAGCGCCCTCAGGTAAACAAAACCCTGCCCGCGATGATGAATTTCATTATCAATAAAATAAAGGATATGATTGATAATAGTCAATTCATATTCACCAAAAAGTTTGAACTTTTCATGAAACCTTTCTTCAGGAATCTGGTTGAAATATTCAATAATTTTTGGTGTGTTATCATCCCATCGTTGTAACAGCTCGGCTTTTGTTTGGAGAGAAAGGTTATGATTATAAGGCTCCGCTTCATTAGTAACAATGGCCTTTAAAGCCGGACCGCCAATGGCAAGCAGTTCTTTGGTTAGGTCAGCAAATGTGCGCATGCCGCCAATATTAAATTCAAACAATTCTTTTTCCGGAAATTTTTCGATTGTTTTTCTTGTAAGGCTGCGGTGCGCTAACCAATGTTGCAGCATTTCAGCCTTTGTAATAATTGTACTCATAGTTTTTGTTTTTAAAGTTTGCAGTACAAAGTTGAAACGCGTTAGTGACAACAGTATGTCAGGAGGAAATAACAGGGAGTAAATTTTTTGGTGCAAAATATTCAGATGCAAAAAACTTCGCTGCAGAATGCCTTGTTACCTATTACAACATTTTTCTCTACGCTTCATTTCCAAGTTCATTCTTCATGAACTCAACAAAACTATTTAGCCTGTAATACCAACTGCTGTTTTCTTTTTGCTTAATAGCAGCTAACAAATAGTTTTTGGGATAATGTTTAAGCATTAAAGCAAGCAGGTTGGGAAAAGAAGATACATCCTCTTTGTTATTACTGTACATAAGAGATTCATTACTGCGTTCAACAATAGCTTTGAGCAAACTATTTTTATCAGCAAGCGCCATTGGTTCAAAATACTGCAGTATAATTTTATAGGGCGTATAGGAATTAACATATTCACTCATCTTTTTATACTTCTTTTCATGTTCCATTAGCCGGAAAGTGAATTCCATTGCCCCTTTATTATAACTTGAGAGATGCCTTGCCCTTGTTATCATTTTTGTGCGCCATTTTTTCTTTTCTTCTTCGTTCATGCGGTTGCTTATAAAAAGAAAATCGTCGAAATCAAATGTGTATGGAAATAGTTTGTGCAGCACTTCAGCAAGCTTGTTCTCCTGCTTTAATTCTTCATATATCGTCTTCAACAATAACAAGTACGGAACATTGTATTCTTCCTTGTAGTTACCTTCAATTTGTTCATTAGCATATTTTTCAGCAAGCCGGTAATGCTTGTTTCCAATAAGGTGTGTAATTAATTTTTTATTATACTCGTTATTGAAGCGGGCCGGTTTAAAAGCAGTTAT
>Ga0164241_10006646_pt1 | contig 10510 bp, 8 predicted proteins | sample OricomyardsoilBY_FD_108780 | JGI IMG/M metagenome (GOLD analysis project Ga0164241, IMG submission 108780) | Backyard soil microbial communities from Emeryville, California, USA - Original compost - Back yard soil (BY) | ecosystem: Environmental > Terrestrial > Soil > Unclassified | place: USA... | reverse complement strand
GTGCTCGACGCGCTCGCCTGATGCTTCAGGTCGCCACCCACCACTCGGAGAGGTCGAACGCGACCTCCTCGAACGGTGGGATGCACGCCTCGATGTCGCCCTCGAAGCGGGCGACGTGCTCCCAGGTGCGCTCACCTGATCGATACGCGTCCACGGCACGTTGCGGCGGATCGATGGTCCACATCCACCCGACGCCTGCGCGGCGATAGAGCTCGCCCTTCACAAGCAGGTCGCGCGCGCGAGTCGCGGGAGAGAAGACCTCGCAGACCCAGTCCGGATGCACGATGAAGCGATGATCAGCGGGCACTTCGTGAAGGTGCTCGCGTCGCCAACCGGCGATGTCGGGCACGTAGATGTCCGGCAAGACGCCTTCGATGTGCAGCTCGGGTTCGTCGACGATGAGCCAGCCGCCCGGCCCCGCGCCGCGACGACGACCGAACGACTGGACCAAGTCCGCGCCGGCAATCGATGATGCGCGGGCGTGCGGCCCGCCCGGGCGGGGGCTCAAGACGAGCTCGCCACCGACGATCTCGGCGACCACGTTCTCGGGCGCGTTGAGGATGTCCTCGTATGTCGCGGGGCGTCGCGCAGCAACCATCGCGCGACTGTAAGCCAGGTCCTGGCCTCGACCAAGCACGAGACCGCGAGGTGGACGGCCGCGGGTGCCTCTGCTACGTGCGCGCGTCCGATGACTGCGTCCGCCGAGCTCCCGACCCGAGGTCCGATCACCGCACCGGCGCTCGACCGCTTGGCGCCGCATCGCGCGGGGCTCGTGCCAGCGCGCTTCCTGCCGACGTCGCGACGCGAGATGGACGCGCTCGGCTGGGACGTGTGCGACGTGGTGCTCGTCACGGGCGACGCGTACGTCGACATGCCGAGCTTCGGCATGGCCATCATCGGGCGGCTGCTCGAGGCGCAGGGCTTCCGCGTCGGCATCCTCGCGCAGCCCGACTGGCACTCCGCCGACGCGTTCCGCGAGCTCGGTCGCCCGCGCCTCTTCTGGGGCGTGACGGCTGGCAACATGGACTCGATGGTGAACCGCTACACGGCCGATCGGCGGCTGCGCAGCGACGACGCCTACACCGCTGGCGGCGAGGGTGGCCAGCGCCCCGACCGCGCCGTCATCGTCTACGCGCAGCGCTGCCGCGAGGCATTCAAGGACGTGCCGCTGGTCATCGGCGGCATCGAGGCGTCGCTCCGGCGCATCGCGCACTACGACTACTGGTCGGAGAAGGTGCGCCGCTCGATCCTCTTCGACGCCAAGGCCGACATCCTGTTGTTCGGCAACGCCGAGCGCGCCCTGGTCGAGCTCGCGCATCGCCTCGCGGCCGGTGAGCCGGTGGTCAACATCGACGACCTGCGGGGCACCGCGGTCGCCAAGAAGGCCGTGCCGAGCCACTACGTCGAGCTCGACGCGAGCACCCTCGACGTGGTCGGCGCGGTCGATCCGATCCCCTCGCCGTACGCCGAGACGTCCGCCGACGCGTCGTGCGCGACGCCCGAAATCGTTGGGATCCCAACGAATGTGGTCGCGTTCAAGCCGAAGAAGACACGCGCCACGACGGTCATCCGCCTGCCCGACTTCGAGCACGTCGCCAGCGACCCGGTGCTGTACGCGCACGCCTCGCGCGTCTTCCACCGCGAGGCCAACCCGCACAACGCGCGCGCGCTCGTGCAGCGCCATGGCGACCGCGAGCTGTGGCTCAACCCGCCGCCCATCCCGCTGACGACCGACGAGATGGACTACGTCTACGGGCTCGCCTACACGCGGCTGCCGCACCCGCGCTACGGCGACCGCAAGATCCCCGCCTACGAGATGATCCGCTTCTCGGTGACCATCCAGCGCGGCTGCTTCGGCGGCTGCACGTTCTGCTCCATCACCGAGCACGAGGGCCGCATCATCCAGAACCGCTCGGAGGAGTCGATCCTCGCCGAGCTCGAGGACCTGCGCGACAACCTGCCGGGCTTCACCGGCGTGGTGAGCGATCTCGGCGGCCCGACCGCGAACATGTACCGCATCGCGTGCAAGAGCCGCGACATCGAGGCCGCCTGCCGCAAGCCGTCGTGCGTCTACCCGGCGGTGTGCGAGAACCTCGCGACCGACCACGGCCCGCTCATCCAGCTCTACCGAAAGGCCCGTGCGATCAAGGGGATCCGCAAGGTCATGATCGCCTCGGGGGTGCGCTACGACCTGGCCGTCGAGGACCCGCGCTACGTGAAGGAGCTGGCGACCCATCACGTCGGCGGCTACCTCAAGATCGCGCCCGAGCACTTCGCCGAGGGCCCGCTCAGCAAGATGATGAAGCCCGGCATGGGCGCATATGACAAATTCAAGGCGCTGTTCGACAAATACTCGGCCGAGGCCGGCAAGCGCCAATATCTGATCCCGTACTTCATCGCCGCGCACCCGGGCACGACCGACCTCGACATGCTCGAGCTGGCGCTGTGGCTCAAGAAGAACGGCTTCAAGGCCGATCAGGTGCAGACCTTCACGCCCACGCCGATGGCCACTGCGACGGCCATGTACCACTCCGGCAAGAACCCGCTGCGGAAGGTCCAGCGCGACTCCGAGGATGTCCACATCCCGCGTGGTCTCAAGGTGCGGCGGCTGCACAAGGCGTTCCTGCGCTACCACGATCCGGCGAACTGGCCGGTGCTGCGCGAGGCGCTCGTGCGCCTCGGGCGCAAGGACCTCATCGGGCCCGGGCCCGATCAGCTGGTGCCTTGGCACGACGCCCCGCCGCCGCGCGACGAGCGGCCCACGAAGCCGTTCGCGACCCAGCACCTGGGCGTGCAGAAAGCCGCCAGCCCGCGCCACGCGGCGGGTCGGCCGAGCGGCGGACGGAAAAAAGCGCCGCGCTGAAGAAAAGCGGATCAAAAATGAGGCTCGCCGGAACAAGGGGTCCGAAGCATTCTTCGCTTCACACCCCCATCCTTCCGGAGCCCTCATGCTGCTGCGCCCGAACCTCGTCCTCTTGCCGCTCGTGCTGGCGGCCTGCCACGACAGCGTGTCCTGGAGCCGCGTCGAGCACCCCGACGCCACGGCGCACGACGTCTCGTTCGCTGCGCCCGACACCCCCGTCGCGGGCGACAGCCACGGGAGCGATGTCGCCGATCCGGCGCCACCTGGCACCTCGATCGCGGCGCTCATCGCGCTCGCCGCGAGCGGCACGCGCTACGTCGACCTGCTGCTCGCGCCGGCTATCGTGACGTACGTGCGCGCGACGCGGGCCGACGAGCCGACCGCCTTCTTCGTGCAGCAGGCGGGCACCGGTCCGGCCCTGGTCGTCATCACCACGCTCGCCACGGAGCTGGTGCCGGGCGATCGGGTGCGGTTCGTCGCCCACACGCTGAGCACGGGCTCCGGCATCACGACCGTGAGCGCGATCACCGACCTCGTGGTCGAGCCCACCGCCTTCGATGTCGACCAGTGGGCACGCGATCCGCTGACCATCGACTGGGCCCACGGGACGCCGACGCTGGTGCGCTTCGACGCCACCGTCACGGGCGACTACGACTTCGCCGACCGCGGCTACCTGCAGGCACCCATCGTGACGCGCGGCCTGGCGCTCGCGCTGCGTATGCCCGACGCGCTCATGCGCACGCTCGGCCTCCACGCGCGCTGCACGGTGCAGGTCGAGCGTGCGGTCGTGTGGCGCACCCATGACCAGCCGCAGCCGACCGTCTTCGACGCCGACGATGTCAGCGTGAGCTGCTCACCGCGGCCGCCTCCGCCCGTCGCCGCGGGCGCCATCGTCATCAACGAGGTCGACTACGCCGGGCCCGGTCCGGAGCTGGTCGAGCTCTACAATCGCACCGACCAGGCGATCGATCTCGCGCCCTACGACCTGCAGATCATCGACGGGTCTACCATCGCGCTCGCCGGCACGCTCGCGCCACACGCCTACGCCGTCATCGGGCCCGCGCGCAGCGACGACGTGCTGACCGTGCCACTGCCACCGAGCGCGCTGCCGGACGGTCCGGCGCATGGGCTGCGGCTCGTGGCGCGCGACGCCGGGCGCGTCATCGACGCGGTGCTCTACGACGTGACGACGCCGATCGCGCCCGCGCTCATGGCGCTCGGCGAGGGCACGCCGTCGCCGCTGCACGACGACCCACATGAGCTCGGCTCACAGGCGCTGGCGCGCTGCCCCGACCACGGCGACACCGACGACAACTTCTGGGACTTCGCGGTCGTGCCCTTCGCGACGCCCGGCGCTCCCAACGGCTGCCTTCAGTGAGTGACGCGGCGGCCGGACGAGGCGCGCCCGAGCAGCTCGTTGGTGCCGCGATAGAGGATGCCGCCGTAGCTCAGCACCACCAGCGCGAGCGAGATGCCGGCCCAGCCGTTGGCGGCCCAGGCGGTGGGCGCCGCGACGGCGATGAGCAGCGGCACGGTCGTGAGCCACATCATCGGCGAGAGCACCGGACCGGACTCGCCGCGGTGGCGCAAGACGATGATGCGACAGACCACGTCGGCGCCGATGAGGCCGGCGGCGACGGCGGGCATGACCGCGTTGGCGCCGAGCGCGGCGAAGCCGGTCTGCGCGCCGATGACGGCGAGCACGGGCACCAGCTCCCACGGGCGCACGCTGGCCTTCCACGAGCGGAAGACGGGCGGGGCGCAGGCGGCGGCGTAGCCGATGAGCATCGCGAAGACCATGAGCGTGCCGGCCGTGACGTGGTCGAGCGAGAAGCGCATCCACGACGGCTCGCCGCCGACGGCCATGACGAGCTGCAGGACCGCCAGCAGGGTCACGCCTTCGGTGGTGCTGACCTTGGGGATCACCAAGAGCCCGGTGCGGAACTGCTCCCAGAAGACGATGCAGAAGCCGAGCGCGCCGACCGCGCAGAGCAGCGCCATGAGGACGCCGTCGACCTTCAGGACGAACATCGCCGCGACCAGCAGCGAGGCGCTCGCCATGCCGTCGAGGCCGTGGTCGAGGAACTCGCCGAGCGGCGAGGTCTGGCCGGTGCGGCGCGCGTGCGGGCCGTCGATGTTGTCGAAGGTCAGGTACGCGAGGAAGAAGATCGCCGACACGAGGTAGAGGATCGGGAAGCTGAACGCTGACGCCACGCCACACACGACCGCGCCCGCGACGGCCAGCACCTGGCCGACGATGGTGAGCGAGTTGGGCGTGACCGAGGCCGGGATCTTCGGCACCAGCCGGTCCCACACGAGCTTCTTGTAGAAGCCCAGGAGCAGCTCTTGATCATCGACTTTGTAGGCTGACGACGGCTTTTTTTCGCTCACATCGATCTCCGTACCCTGAATCGGATCCCTCGGCCAGTTGCCGCGGCCATTCCGTCGCGACGTCTGCGAGCCAGCGTACGACAGGGTCAGAGAATCGGATGCAGCCTCATTTCTTGCGCACCCCGCCGGCGCGTGGCGTGCGCGGCGCGCGGCTCGGGCGAGCGCCCCGCGCATGGCTTTCAGGCAATGTATCCACGTCGGAAACCGCGGGCGGGTGCGTCGCCGATTGCGCACTGGCGGACGCGCGATCCCCTATCGCGAGGATGGCGTCGAGGCCGAGCTCGAAGGTGCGCTCCTCGGTCATGACGCGCCCCATGCGGCTGCCGCCCTCGAGGCTCGGGTTCACGCCGATGACGCGGCTCAGGTGCGGGAACTCGCCGCTGTCGAGCAGCTCGCCGAGGAAGTGAGCGACCTCCTTGTTGATGGTGACGTCGGCCTGTTGAGACGGCCCCCAGATCTGCTGCGTGCGCATCACATGGCCGAACACGAAGTCGTCGACGATGCCCAAGAGCCGCGCCTTGTCGTCCTCGTCGAGCGGCGCGTCGGCGACCGCCGCGAGCGACTGCTCGACGTGTCGCATGCCGTTGGGCCCGAAGCGCGCGCCGCGCAGCGCGTAGAGCGACCAGGGGTGCCGCCGGAACGCGTCGCGGCTCTTGCGCGCGATGGCCGCGATGGCCTTCTTCCAGCCCTGCGCGAGCTCCGCGTCGCTCACCAGCACCTCTGCCATGATGGTGTCGTCCATCAGCGCGAGCAGGTCCTCCTTGGTGCGCACGTAGTGGTAGAGCGTCATCGTGGCCGCGCCGAGGTCGTCGGCGATACGCCGCATCGACACGGCGTCGAAGCCCTCGTGGTCGGCGATGGCCAGCGCCGCCTCGGCGATCTGCTCGCGCGTGAAGCGCGGCTTGCGCGAGCCGGGCGCGGGCTGGGTCCAGATGGGCGCTTCTCGCTTACGACGCATGTTCGTCCTTGACAGGCATACGCCGTACGATTAGCACAGCCGTATGGTGTACGACCAACACTTACGTAGTACGAATAACAACCCACCCGCTATTGTCGTCGAGGCGATCAGCAAGCAGTTCGGGGACTTCAAGGCGCTCGACCACGTCGGCTTCCAGGTGCCGACGGGCAGCGTGCTGGGGCTGCTCGGGCACAACGGCGCCGGCAAGACGACCATGGTGCGCATCCTCACGACCCTCGCCACACCGACCAGCGGGCGCGCGACCGTCGCCGGCTTCGACGTCGCCAAGGAGCCCGAGCGCGTGCGCCAGAAGATCGGCGTGGCGGCCCAGCAGGCGACCGTCGACGGGCTGCTGAGCGCGCGCAAGAACCTGGTGATGGTCGGCCGCCTGCACCACATGGCGGTGGCCGACGTGAAGCGCCGGACCGACGAGCTGCTCGCGCGCCTGCAGCTCGCCGACGTGGCCGACAAGCTCGTGAAGGAGTTCTCGGGCGGCATGCGCCGACGCCTCGATCTGGCCGCGAGCCTCATCGCCGAGCCGCCGATCTTGTTCCTGGACGAGCCGACCACCGGCCTCGATCCGCACTCGCGCAACGACCTCTGGAGCCTCTTGCGCGAGCGCGTGCGCGCCGGCACGACCATCGTGCTCACCACGCAGTACCTCGAAGAGGCCGACCGGCTGGCCGACGACGTGGTGCTGCTCGACCACGGCAAGATCGCCGCGCACGGCACGCCCGCGGCGCTCAAGCAGGGCATCGGCGGCGAGCGTGTGGTGGTGACCTTGATGGACGCGACGCAGCTCGAGCGCGCACGCGAGGTGCTCGCGACCTACGCCGACGGACCGATCACCATCGAGGCCGAGGAGCGGCACGTGGTCGCACCCATCCGCCCCGGCACGCGCCTCGTCGAGATCGTGCGCGCGCTCGACGCCAGCGGCATCGACGCACACGACGTCTCGCGTCGCGAGGTGAGCCTCGACGACGTCTTCCTCGCCATCACCGGCAAGCAACGCCCCGCCCCCGTCCCCGCCGCCAACGACCCCAAGGTCGCCGCATGATCACCTCCGAACCCAACGCCGGCCAGCGGCTACGCTGGCTCATCTCCGACAGCTTGGTGATGACCAAGCGCAACCTCGAGCACATCCGCCAGATCCCCGAGAAGCTGCTCGACGTGACGCTGCAGCCGATCATGTTCGTCTTGCTGTTCGGCTTCGTCTTCGGCGGCGTCATCGCCATCCCCGACGGCAGCTACCGCGAGTACCTGCTCGGCGGTGTGCTGATGCAGTCGCTCGGCTTCGGCATCATGGGCCCGGCGACCTCCATCGCGACCGATCTGCGCGAGGGGGTCGTCGATCGCTTCCGCTCACTGCCCAGCTCACGCTCGTCCTACCTCGTCGGCCACGTGCTCGCCGAGCTCGCCTCTAGCTGCATCGCCGTGACCGTGCTGTCGCTCTCGGGGCTGATCATCGGCTGGGGCATCCACAGCGACCTCCCGCACGCGCTGGCTGCTTACGGCGTCATCATGCTGTTCGCGTTCGCGATGCTGTGGGCCGGCATCCTGCTCGGCATCATCGTGCGCTCGCCGGATGCGGCGCAGGGCATGGTCTTCATGGTCATCTTCCCGATGACGTTCCTGGCGAGCACGTTTGTGCCGATCGGCGGCCTCGAGGGCGTCTTGCGCACGCTCGCCGAGTGGAACCCGATCAGCTCGCAGGCGGCCGCCGTGCGCACGCTGTTCGGCAACCCGACCGGCATGCCCGACAACCCCGCGTGGCCGCTGCAACACCCGGTGCTGAGCGCGTGCGTGTGGTCGCTCGCCATCATCTTGGTGTGTATGCCGCTGGCGCTGCGCGCCTTCCGGCGCCGCACGCAGGGCTGACGCGAGGGGCGCCGTGGGTCGAGCCAGCTCGACCCGTGCGCGCGGGTGCTCGCCGTCTCGCACAGCCTTCGGCGGAGTGGGTCGACAGGTCCGGGGCGCGGAACGTATGCTCCGCGCCTGGAGGTATCGATGTCCTACGGGACCTGCTGGCGGTGCCGCACCGCGCTCGCCGAAGAAGATCGTAAGGCCCGTCGTTGCCACAGCTGTGGCGCGGTCGTGGCCGCTGTCGTGGTCTCGACCCCGACGGCCGCGACCATCCTCGCGTCGAGCGTGCCCAACATCGACACCGTGATGGACGAGCACGCGCAGGCCCAGGCCGCGCGTACCGCTCACCACGGCGACGCGGTCGCCAGCGCGCCATCATCGGGCACGCTGCGACTCTACGACGACGGGCTGTTCGTCACCGCCGACGGGGCCGACGTGAGCAGCGGCGAGGCGGGCGCGGCGGTGCCGCTCGGCTACAAGCACAGCGACGTCTCGTTCCGCATCGGCGCCTACGACATCCTCTCCGAGCTCGGCCGCGGCGGCATGGGCGTGGTGTATCGCGCATACTCGCTGAGGCTGTGCCGCGAGGTCGCGCTCAAGATGATGACCGCCGGGCAGCTCGCCTCGGAGGCCGACATCGCGCGCTTCCAGAACGAGGCGATGCTCGCCGCGCGCCTGCATCACCCGAACATCGTGCCGGTGTTCGACGCGGGCGAGCACGAGGGCAACCTGTTCTTCGTGATGGCGTTCGTGCAGGGCCACGGCTTCGGTGATCTGATCCAGGCCGAGCTCGAGGCGCCGCCGGCCGAGCGCCAGCAGATCCTCGATCGCGGCGTGAAGATCCTCGCCAAGGCCGCGCGCGCGTTCCACTTCGCGCACCAGCGCGGCATCGTGCACCGCGACATCAAGCCCGACAACATCCTCGTCGACGCGAACGACGAGCCGCACATCACCGACTTCGGCATCGCCAAGAGCCTGAAGCGCGACGCGGCCATCACGCAGAAGGGCGCCATCATCGGCACCCCGTCGTACATGGCGCCCGAGCAAGCCAACAGCTTCCAGGACCGCATCGGCCCGGTCACCGACGTGTACTCGCTGGGCGCGACGCTCTATCACCTCGCGTGCGGTCGCCCTCCATATGATGGGACCGACCCGCTGCGCATCCTCGTCGACATCCTCGAGCGCGATCCCGATCCGCCCAAGGCCACCGCCAAGAAGACGCTCAAGCGCAACCTCGATCCCGACCTCGCGATGATCATCGGCAAGGCCATCGAGAAGCGCGGCACCGATCGTTATCCGAGCATGCTGGTGCTCGCGCAGGACCTCGAGGCCTACCTCGATGATCGGCCCGTGTCGGTGCGCCAGATCGGCCCGAGCGAGCGCCTGCGTAAGCTCTTCCGCAGGAACCGCGCGGCCTTCGTGGGCGCGTTCGTGGTCGTCGCGACGCTGGTCGTGATGGCGGTCGGCTTCGGCACCGTGCTCACGTTCAACCTCGATCAGACATCCGACTCGCTGCGGGCGCTGGACGAGCAGGCGGCCCTCGATCAGGTCACCACGCTCGAGCGCGCCATCAACACGAACATGAGCGAGGGCCGCCCCGACGTCGCCCGCAACTTCACCAACTCGCTCCTCAAGAAGCTCAAGGCCGACAAGTCGCTCACCGAGATCCTGGTCGTGCGCCCCGACACGACGCTGGCCTACACCGACATGAGCACCGCCCACGCGGTCGGCACGCGCATCGCCAACCCGACCACGCGCGCGCAGCTCGAGAAGGAGAAGCCGAAGATGGTCGACAGCTTCGCGGCCTTCGACGGGGTCGCCAAGGCCAAGCTCGACAAGATGGAGGCGCCCAGCAAGGGCGAGAAGGCGACCGGTCTCGACCTCGAGGGGTGGAACCACGTGCTCGCGACGCAGGAGACGTTCACCGAGGTCGAGACCATCGACGGCGTGCCCTACCTGACGGTGATGAAGCCCATCAAGAACGGCCCCGGCTGCCAGCCGTGCCACGGCGCGCAGCGTAAGCCGGGCGAGGCGCCGTCGTACGCCGAGCTGTACGGCAACCAGGAGCTGCTGAAGGCCGATCCACAGAACCGCACCCGTGCGGTCCTGGTGGTGCGCCGCTCGCAGGCCGCGCTCGAAGAGCAGATCGCCGCCAACACACGCTCCACCTTGATCGTCGGCGCGGCCACCACCGCCGGGCTGCTGCTGTTCATCTTCATCGTCGCGCGCGTGTTCGGGCTGCGCTTGCGTCCGCGCAAGTTCGGCTGAGTGACGCGCGCCGCGCGGGCGCGTCGCCAGGGTCGTGCGCGTCGCGGTGTACGCAGCGATGGCGCGTCGCTGACCGAGCAGCGGGCTGCGCACTCGCAGCGGTAGCTGGCGGAAAACGTGGCCGAGCGACCACTCGGGACCCTGGCACACCGCTTGCTGACCTCGCC
>Ga0164241_10006645_pt1 | contig 10511 bp, 9 predicted proteins | sample OricomyardsoilBY_FD_108780 | JGI IMG/M metagenome (GOLD analysis project Ga0164241, IMG submission 108780) | Backyard soil microbial communities from Emeryville, California, USA - Original compost - Back yard soil (BY) | ecosystem: Environmental > Terrestrial > Soil > Unclassified | place: USA... | reverse complement strand
TGCGTATCGAGCAGCGGCAGCAGCGCGATCGGTTCGCCGATATTCACATGCACATGGCCGAAGTTCTCGCGCAGCCGCTTCAACGAACGCAGGAAGCCGAACAGGGTTTCCTTCTCCTTGGGCCGGCCCGACAGCTCGCCGACATAGCTGTCGACCTCCATGATGCGTTCGTAGCCGAGGTACACCGGCACGAACATGACCGGTCGCAGCGGCTGCCGGATGTAACTGCGCAAGGTCATGGACAACATGCCGGTCTTGGGTGCCAGTGAGCGACCGGTGCGGCTGCGTCCACCCTCGATGAAGTACTGGATGGGATGGCCGCGCGCCATGATGGCGCCCAGGTATTTCATGAATACGGCGGTGTAGAGCGGGCTGCCGCGAAAGCTGCGGCGCATGAAGAACGCGCCGCCCTTGCGCAGCAACGGGCCGATCAGGGGCAGATTCAGGTTGATGCCGGCCGCGATATGCGGCACGGCGAAGCCGCGTGAATACACGGCGTAGGGCACCAGCAGATCGTCCATGGTGCTGCGATGGCAGGGCACGTAGACCAGTTCATTGCCAGCCGCGATAGTCGTCAGGGTGTCGGCATGCGCCACTTCGACGCCATCGTAGATCCATCCCAGTACCCGCTTCAGGACCCGCTCGCTGAAGCGCACGAAGACGTGCGAGTAGTCGGCGGCGATCTCCTCGAACATGCCGCGCGCCTGCTGCATCACCTCACGCACCGGCAGCTGCTTGTCGCGCGCCTCCTGCCGCACCAGGGCGCGTACTTGCCGCGAACGCAGCACCTCGGTGAGCAGGGTACGGCGGTGCGAGAGATCCGGACCCACATAGGCGGTGCGCGACGCGGCCAGCAATGAAGTCAGCTGCCGCACGACGCGGCGCGCGGGATTCGGCGCATTGCCCTCGCCCAGCAGTGAGCGCAGCGATACCGGCGCACCGAATTCCACCACCGTGTTCCGGCCGTTGAAGATCACGGACAGCATGCGGCGCAGATTGCTGGCCAGCGCCCAGTCTTCGGACAGCAGCAGCCGGAACCACGAGACGTACTCGCGCTGCGGGGCTCGTCCCCAGTACACCGCCACCGGTACCAGCGTCACATCGAACGCCGGATCGCGACGCAATTCGGCCAGCAGGTCTTTCAATCCGTCCGGAATGCGGCGATCCAGCCGCGCGCGCCAGAAGCCGACCTTCCGGGACAGCGCCAGCAGCGAACGCTGCCGTTGCGGCAGGCTCGGGGGCAGCAGGCGTTTGCCAGGTCGTGGCAGGCCGGCAAGGGCGCAGGCGCGCTGCAGCAGCATTCCATCGAGCATGCTGTCGCGGCCGATGACATAGCAGATCGGGGAGCTGGCGTTTCTGAGCTGCTCGGCCACATCCTGCGGACGCAGCGCGAAACGCAGCCAGGGCAACAACAACCTGCCGGTGAACCGGTCCATGAAAAACCGTCAGGTCACGAACTGCGCACGCCGGGATTCGACCAGGAAGTACTGGAACAGATAGCGCAGGAAGGGAATCGCGTTGTGCAGGCGATGATCGGATTCCACCAGGTGCAGAGCCAGCTTGTTCTCCTTGGCGAAACGCATGCTGTCTTCGTAGGGAATCACCTCGTCACGCCAGCCATGCACCAGCGCGATCGGGCAGGCTGGCACTGCGCGTTTCAGCGGTGGAATGCCGGGTGAATACAGCGCCGGCGCCATCAGGAATACGCCGCGGGCATGCAGCGTCGGTGCCGCCGCCAATGACACATAACCGCCGAGACTCGAGCCCACCAGCACCAGATGACCGGAGAAATCGCGGCAGAAATCGACCAGCATCTGCACACGCTCCTGCGGATCGTTGATGCCCCGATAATCGACCGCCGCCACCTCGAAACCCTCGCCTTCGGCGATTTCGTAGAGCGCTCGAATCTTGGTGCTGAACGGACTGCCGTCCAGCCCATGTGAAAAAACCACGTGACCAGTGATCGCGGACATCCGGCAATCTTATAACGAGCTAGCTCAGCTCTGCTGCCGCGAGCTGGTTCAGACTGACGGACCGCGTACGGCTGGCGGCCGGACGATGCTCCACCAGCCAGGTCTGACGGGTATGCCCCTGCCGCGATTGATAGCCGAACACCAGACGAAATACGCCGTGCACCTGCTCGGCCGGCCCATTGAGACGTTCGTCGCAGAGCACGAAATAATGACGATTGCGCTCGCCGCCGGCAAAGGCTCCCGCTTCGGCGAACCGCTTCAGGAAATGTTCCACCTGCCGGCACACCCGTTCGCGGCTGCGTGCCGTGTTGCCCTCGATGGTGACCCAGCGCGTGCCGCGCTCGATGCTGGCGCAGATCTGCAGCTCCTGGCGGCGCATATCGAGCACGCGCGCATCGGCCGAGGCGGCCATTTCGCCAGCCAGCGTGCGCAGCGCGACGCTCTCGCGCACGGCACGGCGCGTGCCCCGCAGCGCATTGACGCCGCGCTGCGCCAGCTGCAGGCGTTGCGCGTGATCCACCCACAACTCCGGCGTGGCGCTCGGGCGCAGCAGTGCCGGCTCCTCCGCCTCACGCCACAACGCACCGCGCCCTGCGTCGTCCCTGACGACCAGGCCGACTGCCGCCGCGGACGGCGCATAGGATTGCGTCTGGCCGGTAAGACGGTCGCGCGCCAGCAGGTGCGGAAAAAACATCAGTGCATCGGCGCAATGAAAGGGCCACTCCTGCAATGCCTTCAGCGCCTGCTGAGTCGTGCCCCAGGACCGCGGTGGATCGACCAGCAGCAAGGCGTGGTGGCGCCGGCAGAAGCGCGCGGCAACCACCAGCACGCTCATGCCCAGATCGCGATCGGCGGTGGGCGGGGGAATGCACAGGAAGTTGAACGGCGGCCCGCCAGCCAGGGCGAACAGGCCGCTGCGCCGCATCTCGGCGCCGATCAGGTCGTAATCGGACAGCGGCTGGCCGTCCTCGCCGTCGTTGTTGCATTCGATGTAGCCGATCAGCGAGCGAGGTTCAGCGCCCCGCGTGATGTCCGGACGACGCGAAGGCAATGGACCGGCCACGCGCACCAGCTGCGATGCGGCGAGGATGCGACTGACCTCCCGCGCCGAACCGCTGAGGATGGAAACGCGGCGAAAGATCTCCTGCGACTCCACCAGTTCAGAGCCACGGAAACGCACGCGTTGCACCACCAGGTTGAACAGATCCTCGTCCTGGCGATCGATGCCATCGTGATCGATCGACGCGCGCAGGTATTCGTTGCGACCCGGGCACAGGCCGCTCAGCACCAGGCGCTCGCCGCCCGCAGGCAGATCGAGGGTGGGAGGACGCCCCTGGCTGACCACCCGCACCACGACGGCCTGCGTGCCGCCATGCTCGAAGAATTGCTCCAGCGCATGGGGCAGCGTGGACTGGTCCCACAGACCGCCAAAATGCTGCTGAAATTCGGCAAAGCTGCCGATGGCGACGGGTTCGTTGACCGGCCCTTTCTGGCAGCGGCCCACGAAGGCCACGACACCGACGGGCGCCAGTTCGATGGCGGCCGCGGAATACTGCGCATCGTGCGCTGCGTCGCTGTAGGGAAACACGCCGCTGCGATCGGCCAGAGACAGCGCTCCGACGCCCTCCGGCCCGGATACCCGCTGTTCGGTCACCGCTGCTTACCCTGCCGGCTTGGTGCTGGCGTTCTGTGCCTGGCGAGCCTGCTGTTCCGCCGCGGCGCGGACGGCTTCATCCTGCTTGCGCGCGATTTCGGCCAGCATGATTTTCAGCCACTCGGTCAATGTCGCCATAAGCGGACAATATAGCTTAACTGCGGGGGGCCTGCTGCTGCTCGCTGACCATCACCTTCACGTCGCTCTGTGCCTGCAGCGCGGGATCGTCGGCACCATCCCAATTCGCGCCTTGCGGAATGCGGTTCTGCACCCGCGGCGCCTTGGCGATCACCGCATCGATCTGCTGGTCGGCCGCCGATACCGACAACGCCACGCCGCGCGGATCCTTGGTGATTTCAGCCACGCGCTGCCAGTCGATGCTGGTCTTGCTCGCGGCCAGTTCGGCCTGGATGTGCTTGCTCAGCGTCTTGGACAACAGCTTCGGCTGCGACCTGGACCAGTCGCGCTTGTCGTCTTCGAGCACGTCGGAAGCCTGCAGATAAAGCTGCCCCTCATGCCAGCCAAATACGAAGGGCTGGTTCACGACCGTCACGGCGGTGCCCGGTCCCACCATGGCGAAGATTTTCTCCACATCCTCGGGATACAGCCGGATGCAGCCATGGCTGGAGCGCAGGCCCACGCCGTAAGGCTTGTTGGTGCCGTGGATCAGATAGCTGGGCCAGCCCAGCGTGAACTTGTAGCGTCCCAGTGGATTGTCCGGGCCCGCGGGCACCCGGGCAGGCAGGATCTCGCCGTTTTCCTTGTGCTCGGCACGCACCGAAGCTGGCGGAATCCATACCGGATCTTTCTGCTTCGAGACAACCTTCGTGGAACCTTCAGGGGTCTGCCAGCCCACGCGGCCGATGCCGATGGGATGCGTGTACACCACCTGCTTCTGTCCAGCCTTGGTGGGTGGGAAGTAGTACAGCCGCATGGCCGCGATGTTGATGACGATGCCCTGGCGAACCGAGCTGGGCAGCACGAACTGCGTGGGCAGCACGATCTCGGTGCCTTCCTTGGGAATCCAGGGATCGATGCCTGGATTGGCGCGCACGATCTCCTCGTAACCCAGATTGAAGCGGCGCGCGATGTCCGGAAGCGTGTCGTCCTTGCCGACAACGGTGACCTGCACCTGACCCACCACGTCGTCATGCAGGGCATCGATCTCGAAGCGATGCGTGTCCACCGGCGGCGCGTACTGCGGCTTGGGCGGCTCCACCTTGACCGGAACGGCCACGACGGGCTCCGGGGCCTGGCTTACGGGCGGGGCCACCAGCGAGCAGGCGGCAAGAAAACCCAGGGTGCTGACAGCGAGAATCGAACGGAAGCTCTTCATGCGCTGATTATTGCACCGACGAGGGTTGCTACAGCAACAATGGCTGATCGGGCAGCTCGTTCCGCCCGCCCGGACTCGCCGGAAAATGGCGTCCCAGAAGCTGCGCCGCGCCATCCAGGGCGGCCAGCGCTCCGGCTTCAAAGCGCCCGGCGCGGAAATGGGCCTCCACCTGCCGGCACAGGGTGTCCCAGTCCTCCTGGACTACGCAGCGCGACAGGCCGCGGTCGACCACGATCTCCACGGCGTGCTCGGCATGCAGCACGTAGATCAGCACCCCGTTGTTGTGTTCGGTATCCCACACCCGCAGCAGGCCAAACACCTCCAGCGCGCGCTCGCGCGCCGTGATGCCGGACAGCAGGTCGCCCACGTCCAGGGCATGCTCCACCACGAAACGCAGTTCGCCGGCATGCGCCCGCTCCACTTCACCGACGCGCCGCTCGATCTGCGCCATCAGCGCCGGCGGAAACTTCCGGCGAACCAGCCACAGGGGTGTGAGCAGATGACGGACCAGGCGCCGCATTCACCATCTCCCGGAGGCGCCGCCGCCACCGAAGCTGCCGCCACCGCCCCGGAACCCGCCGCCGCCAAAACCACCGCCACCCAGGCCGCCACCCCCAAAGCCTCCGCCGCCGAAGCCTCCACCTCCGAAGCCGCCACCACCCCAGGGCGGTCCGCGGCCAATGCCGCGGCCACTGGTGGCGAGGCCCGTCAGGAAGCTGAACAGCAGTGCGACCACGCCGGCCCCAATCGCAAAACCCACCACCTGCGATACCAGCCACACCAGTCCGCCGGTGACGCCGCCGATGACCACGGCACCCAGCGTCCGGCCCAGCAAGGCACGCAGCAGGCTGCCGCCAATCAGCACGCCAAAGAACAGGAAGGGCAGCGCGCGCGGCAGGTTGTCGCTCGACCGGCGCCAGCTGCGATCCGGCGGCGGCAGCGGCTCGCCATCCACTACTTTCATGATCTGCTGCAGGCCGGCCGTCACGCCGCCATAGATGTCGCCCTGCCGGAACAGCGGAGTGATGGTGTCGGCGATGATGCGCTTGGCGGTGATGTCGGGCAGCGCGCCTTCCAGGCCGCGACCCACCTCGATGCGCATGGCGCGATCCTTCAGGGCCACCAGCAGCAGCACGCCATCGTCCGGCTTTTCACGTCCGAGCTTCCAGGCGTCGACCACGCGGATGGAATACTGCTCGATGGCCTCGGGCTCGGTAGTGGGCACGATGAGCAGCGCGACCTGCGAGCCCTTGCGCTGCTCGAAGGCCGCCAGCTTCTGCTCCAGATCCGATTGCTGGCCGGCGGTGAGCGTGCCGGTGGTGTCGGTGACGCGCGCCTCCAGCGCCGGAATGGGCTGCAGGGACTGCGCGGCGAGCGGCAGCGCGACACCCAGCCACAGCGGCAACAGCCAGCGCATCATGCGCGGGATGCGATGCTCAGCGCGCCGGCGCGGGTGCCGCGGGCGCAGGCGCGGGAGCCGCGGCTGGTGCTGCGCCGAAGTCCACGGTCGGAGGTCTTGCAATCGCCGCCTCATTCTCGACCGTGAAATTCGCCTTCAGCTTGCTGCCGAAGATCTTCGCCGTGAGATTGGTCGGGAACTTGCGCACCGTGCCGTTGTAGGTCTGCACCGCTTCGATGTAGCGGTTGCGCGCCACGGTGATGCGGTTTTCCGTGCCTTCGAGCTGCGCCTGCAGGTCGCGGAAATTCTGGTCCGACTTGAGCTGTGGATAATTCTCGGAGACGGCGATCAGGCTCTTCAGGGCCTGGGTCAGGCCGGCCTGCGCATCCTGGAATTTCTTCAGCGCGGCGGGATCGTTGAGCACCTCTGAGGTGACCTGCACCGTGCCCACTTTGGCGCGCGCCTCGGTAACACCCAGGAACACTTTTTCTTCCTGCGCGGCGTAGCCCTTCACGGTGGCCACCAGATTGGGAATCAGGTCGGCACGACGCTGGTACTGGTTGACCACTTCAGACCAGGCCGCGGTGACGGCTTCGTCCTGTGTCTGCAGGGTGTTGTATCCACAGCCGGACAGCAGCAGAACCGCGCCGGTCAGGGCGATCTTCAATGCACGCATCTCGACTCTCCTTGGAGACCCAACCGCAACATGCGGCCGTCGGCCCGGCCTTCAAGGGGATTGTCGCACGCGCGGGCGCCGGACGCTCCTGGCGGCCGGCGAAGCCTTCCCTAGTGCAGGGTGGCCCAGTTGAGGATCCTGATATCCTCGGCGGAGAGATGGAAATTGCGGGCCAGCAGTGCACGCAGCTCGCGCATTTCGCGCTGGGGACGAAGTGGCGCGTCCAGCTCGACCACGCCGCTGTACTCCCCGCAGATCAGGGGTTCGGATGCTTCGGCGACAAAGTGTGCGTAGTACTTGCTGGCCATATGGATTGGACTCGCGCTTCAAGCCTAGACGCAAGCCCTGGCATCAGGATGTGAGTGTGCGCACAGATACACCACCAGGGATTGCCTGATATGAGCCGCTATCGCGCGCCCACGCGGCCAGGGTCGAAATACGTCACGCCGGCGGGATTTGCCCGCCTGCGCACCGAACTGGATCAGCTATGGCGCGTGGAGCGTCCACAAGTGACGGCGGCCGTCAGTGCCGCGGCCGCGCAAGGCGACCGTTCGGAAAACGCCGAATACACCTATGGCAAAAAGCGGCTGCGCGAAATCGATTCGCGCGTGCGCTTCCTGCGCAACCGGCTCGACGGCATGGTGGTGGTGGAGCAGCCGCCGGGCGATCGCCATCGCGTGTTCTTCGGAGCCTGGGTAGAACTGGAGGACGATGCAGGCAACGTGCAGCGGCACCGCATCGTCGGACCGGATGAGTTCGATCAGGCGCCCGGCTACATCAGCATGGATGCGCCGCTGGCCAAAGCGCTGATGGGTAAGGCACTCGACGCGGAGATCATCCTCAACATCGCAGGCTCGGAGCGGCGATTCACAATCGTGTCGATCGAATACGAGTAGAAACTGCCTGGGCGCGGTCGCGGCGAAAGGGGATTTTGCGCGCTGCGGACAGCCGGCCGAGGACGGCCGGAACTTGCGCGCAAAATCCCCTTTCACCACGCCCACGCCCGGACACGTCGCGCTCGTAGTCGTCGGACTATCGCGCGACGCAGCGTGGGCGTGCTGTGAGCGGATCGCCGCGCAAGTTCCGGCCGCTTTGGGCCGGATGTCCGCAGCGCGGTGAGCCGCTCACAGCGCGACCGCGCGGCCTACATGCAATCTTCAGATCGCCTGCACCTGCACTAGATGACCCGGACGTTCTTGAACTGCCAGGGATCGTTGAAGTCGAGATCTTCCGGGAACAGTCGCTCGCGATCCGACAGCGGCGACCAGTCGGTGTATTCGCCGTGCATGCGGCCGAGATAGGGCTTGCAGATCTCGAGGATGCGCTTGTGATCGATCTCGTCCGGTTCCAGCAGCCCGCTGTCGGGGTGTTCCATCGCCCAGATGGCGGCGGCGAGCACGGCAACGGTGACCTGCAGGCTGGTGGCGTTGTTGTGAGGCGCGAGCTTGCGCGCCTCTTCGATCGTGAGCTGCGAGCCGTACCAGTAGGCGTTCTTCTTGTGGCCGGCGAGCAGCACGCCCAGTTCATCCATGCCCGAGGTGATCTCGTCCATCAGGATGCGCTTGCGGTCCTGCATCTGCCAGTTGCGGCCGGCCAGTTCGTGCACGGACAGCACCGCTGAATCACTGGGGTGATACGCGTAGTGCGATGTGGGGCGGTACTGCACCTCGCCGTGCTTGCGCACGGTGTAGTAATCGGCCAGCGAGATCGCCTCGCTGTGCGTGATCAGGAAGCCGTGAATGGAACGCGCCTCGGGCGTCCAGGTTCGCACCCGTGTGGCGGCGCCTGGCTGACCCAGATAAATGGCCGCGCCGCTGCCGAAGTCATGGCGCTTGGCATCGCGCGGAAAATTGCGTTCATGACTGCCCCAGCCCAGCTCGGCGGGCTGGCAGCCTTCGGACACGAAGCCATCCACCGACCAGGTGTTGACGAATTCGTTGACCTCTTTGACTTTCGGCGACACCTGCGTGTCGCGCTCGGCCACGTGGATCACCTTCACGTTGAGGGTCTGCGCCAGTTCGGCCCACTCCTGACGGGTGGCCGGTTCGGGCTTTTCCTTGTCCACGCCGATATCGCGCTTGAGCGTCAGCAGCGCTTCCTTCACGAAGTGCGACACCAGCCCGGGATTCGCTCCATGTGTGAGGATGGCCGTGGGGTTCTTTGCGGTGAGGTCGGTGCGCAGCGCCAGCGCATCCTCGCGCAGCGAATAGTTGGTGCGCCGGCCCGGCGGCGTGGCCGGATCGGTATAGCCGCCGGCCCAGGGCTCGATGCAGGTGTCGAGATACATCGCGCCGCGTTCCCAGCAATATTTGACCAGCGCGATGCTGGAAACATCCACCGACAGGTTCACCAGGAAATCGCCGCGTCCCAGCAGGCTTTCGAGCACGCGCCGGTAGTTTTCGCGCACCAGCGGTTCCTTGATGAAGCGCACGCCAAGTTCCTCGGCTTCGGCGCGTCCGGCCTCTTCGGCCGTGACGATGACGACGCGATCCGGCCGGATGCCGATGTGGCGCAGGATCAGCGGCAATACACCCTGCCCGATGCTGCCGAAGCCCACCATGACCAGACGACCGGGAAACTCGACGTACACCTTGTGACTCATTTCAGATTGACGCTCACTTGTTGTGGGTTGAATGAACCGGACAACGCTTCGATGCGCTGCATCCAGCGGGCTATCCGGGGATAGTGGACTTCGACCGGCAGGAACCGGGCCGAGAGCTCCTGGGCCTCGGGGCGCATTAAGGCCCGATGCAGCAGGCGGATGCAAGGGTAGATATACAGGTCGACGGCCGACACGCCTTCGCCCACGATCCAGTCGCCCTTCGACAGCCGGCCTTCGATGGTGCGCGCTTCACCGGCAACGTAGTACAGCGCGCGCGTCAGCGCCTCGCCGATGCCGGGCGCCGGCGCCTGCAGTTCGCGCACCAGGCGCAGCAGGCCCTCTTCGGTATAGGCCTGGAATTCGTTGATCACGCGCATGATCACCGCGGCCTCTTCGGGCGAATGTCCGAACAGCGGCGGCGTGGGGTATTTCAGGTCGAGGTAGTACAGGACGGCCAGCGTCTCGAACACCACATAGTCGCCGTCGCGCAGCACCGGCAGCCGGCCGCGCGGATTCATCGCCAGCATGTGCGGCGCCTTGTGCTCCTGCAGATCGGTGTTGAGCAGGTGGCCGCGCCACTGCTGGCGCTTGAGCTCCAGCGCCAGCAACACGCTCCAGCAGTGCGGACTGTCGCTGGCCCAGTAGACGTCGATCAATGCATTTTTCCCGACTGGATTGCCGGCCGGAATTGTAGCGGCGATGATGCGCACATGGCAGAACACGACGCCGTACTGATCGAAGCTGCGGAACTTGCGCCGCGGCTCGGCGCGCCCGATCTGATCCTGGTGGATTGCCGCCACGACCTGGCCAGACCGCAATGGGGCGCGGCCGTGTATGCCGAGGGCCATATTCCAGGCGCCGTGTTTGCATC
>Ga0164241_10006644_pt1 | contig 10511 bp, 7 predicted proteins | sample OricomyardsoilBY_FD_108780 | JGI IMG/M metagenome (GOLD analysis project Ga0164241, IMG submission 108780) | Backyard soil microbial communities from Emeryville, California, USA - Original compost - Back yard soil (BY) | ecosystem: Environmental > Terrestrial > Soil > Unclassified | place: USA... | reverse complement strand
ATCCGCACAGGATTGCAGCCAGCCATCAAAGTCGATGGTCAACGGGTTAAACACGCCCGGATGGAGTTGACGCAACGCGACCAACGCTTCGAGGTCAAGCTGTCGCCCCATCATCGAGGCCGCCCGCAAAAGCGGTTGTGCCGCAGAATGGACACGCGCCAGCCGCCGCATAATCACCTCACGCACGCCGCCCGCCAATACCCGTCCGGGCAGATTTTCCGTCCCGACCTTCGCCAGCGTTCCGGCTTCATCTGCCAGCGCCCGCACCGTCTCGACCAAGAAAAAGGCGTTGCCTTCCGTTTCGCGCAGCAATAGGTCAATCAAAGCGGGTTGTGCCGCAGCGTCTACGCCCAGCATCCCCCCGACCAATTCCACCGTAGCACCCTCATCCAGCCGTCCCAACATCAAAACCGACGCATCCGGCAAATCGGCGGGCAAATCAGGGCGGTCATCATTTCTGAACGTGCCGACCACCATCATCGGCAAGTGAGGGACGAGCCGCACCAACCCTCGCAAGGGCAACATACTCTGCTGCCCCCAGTGTATATCTTCTAATAAAATTAAGACCGGACGCTTCAAACGCAGTAAAACATCAATCAGCGTATCGCAGGCGCGGCGCAGCGCGGCTTCAGGGTCGATGATAGGCGGGCGATTTACCGTGCGACCCAGTACCGATTCCAGCATGGGCGCAAAGGCTTTGAGGATAGCGGCCTCGGCCTCAGTCAAGGTGACGTGCAAGGCCAATGACGGGATGAGGTCGCGCCAGACTTGTAAGACCGCGCCGCCCTCGGCTACGGCTTGCCCCCGCAATACCAACACGCCATTCACCCGCGCCATGGTGCTAAGTTCATCCAGTAAGCGCGATTTGCCGACGCCGGACTCCCCGCCCACCAACCAAATCGCGCCCCGCCCGACTATCGCTTTATCGAGCGCGGTGGTGAGTTGAGCCAATTCCGCATCACGCCCGACAAAGGCAGCCGCTTGTAAGAATCCCTCGCGGGCGTCGTGGCTCTCGGTCAGATGGATGTCGAGGATGTCGGTCAAGAGGGTCAAGACCTCCGACGCGGTGCTGTAGCGTTTGGCGGTATCTTTTTCAAGCAGTCGTGACACGAGCTGATGCAGCGCCGCTGGTGAGATGCCTTCGCGTTCAGCGGCAAAACGAACGGCCTCCGCGAAAATTGCCATCGCGGGTTCCTCATAAAGCGAATTAATCAACGCGACGCCACGGTTATCAGGGTCAAACGGGTGGACGCCCGTCAATAATTCAAACATCATAATGCCCACCGGCCATAAATCCCCTGCGGGGCTAGGCGCTTGATTGTTGTACAGTTCCGGCGCGATATACCCCACCGTCCCCGCCCCTTTACCAGCCTCAGCTTGCTTGACGGATAACGCCAGACCAAAATCGACCACGCGCACCTCGCCTTGCGGGGTGACGAGGACGTTGGCTGGTTTGAGGTCGCGGTGAAGGATGTTATGCCGGTGCAGGTAGACCAATGCTTCTAGGATTTGCATGACCATCGCCAGTTTACGGCGCATCGGCCAGCCGTCGGTGGCGTTCAGCAAGGTCTGGGGGCTGGTCAACAACGTCATGGTGTAATACGGCTGTTGATGCTCGTCAAACCCATAATCCAAAACGGAGATGATATGCGGGTGGCGCAAACCTGCCAGCACGGTGAACTCCCGTGCTAATGCCCGCGCAAGATTGGTATCATCCCATGCTAGGCTGCCAAACATGAGGCTGGAAGGAGATATTCTCACGCGCTTGAGCGCGACATATTCCCGCGTTAGCCGGTCATGGGCGCGATAAACCGCCCCCATGCCGCCCCGTCCCATCTCTTCCAAGAGGTCATATCGACCACCGAGTCGCTCCGGTGTTGTCGTATCCATGCCGTTGCACCTCACCACACACAATAAAGATAACAATAATGATATATCGTATACGTGAATGGCACATGACCGATGTTTTGCCCGCAAGGTTGCGCCATAGGTTCGGCTGAGTCAGCGTGTTAAAATCGGGGCATCTCTCTGTATCGCTCTCCCCCATATAGCCAAAGGTTTATCGCGCTATGACCAATCGACTCGCCCATGAAACATCACCTTACCTCCGTCAGCACGCCGAAAATCCGGTGGATTGGATGGCATGGGGTGATGAGGCATTCGCCCGCGCCCGCGCCGAACAGAAGCCCGTCTTGCTGAGTATCGGCTACAGCGCGTGCCACTGGTGTCATGTCATGGCGCATGAGAGTTTTGAAGATTCCGAAACCGCCGCCCTGATGAATCAGCTGTATATCCCCGTCAAAGTAGATCGTGAAGAACGTCCCGACGTTGACGATATTTACATGAATTTTGTGGTCGCCCAGACCGGACATGGCGGCTGGCCGATGACGGTTTTCATCACGCCAGAGGGTAAACCCTTCTATGGCGGGACGTACTACCCGCCGCAGCCGCGCCACGGCCTGCCGTCCTTCCAACAGGTCTTAAAGGCCGTGGATGACGCATGGCAGAATCGCCGTGAACAGGTCTTGAGCAGTGCAGACCAGATGACTGCCGCGCTCGATAACGGTGACCTCATCAGCGATGCCACGCCGGACGACCTGAATCCGGCGCTGCTCACCCGCGCCGCCGAAAAATTGGCGGGCAATTTCGACTCGACCTATGGCGGATTCGGCGGCGCGCCCAAGTTCCCACAACCGATGGCCTTGACGTGGTTGCTGGCTTACCACGTCCGCACGGGCAACCCCAAAGCCCTCGACATGACCGCCTTCACGCTCTCGAACATGGCGCACGGCGGCATTTATGACCACATCGGCGGCGGATTCGCCCGCTACGCCGTGGACACCATTTGGCTCGTGCCGCATTTCGAGAAAATGCTCTACGACAACGCCCAACTCAGCCGCGTCTACGCCCGCGCTTATCAAGTCACTCAGGATGGATTCTTCAAGCGCATCGCAGAGGAAACCTACGACTACATCCTGCGTGAAATGACCGCCCCAGAAGGTGGCTTCTATTCCGCGACAGATGCCGATAGCGAGGGCGAAGAAGGTAAATTTTTCGTCTGGACGATTGCTGAAATCAAAACGTTACTCTCGCCCGAAGACGCCCCCATCGCCATCGCTTATTTTGGCATGACCGAGCGCGGCAATTTCGAGGGGCATAATATCCTGTATACCCCGCAGACCGACGAAGCCGTCGCCAAGCAACTCGGCATGAGCCTTGAGGGGTTACGCGAAAGAGTCGCTGTCATCAAAGACACATTGTTCGCCGCCCGTACCCAGCGCATCCCGCCCGGCCTAGACGATAAAATCCTGACCAGTTGGAACGGTTTGATGCTGGCGAGTCTGGCGGAAGGCGCACGAATCTTCAACCGGAAGGATTACGCCGAAGCCGCCCAACGCGCCGGAGAGTTCTTGCTCTCGACGATGTTCACCCGTGAATCCGACGGCACAGCCAAACTACGCCGGACGTATAACTACGGTCAAGCCAAACTTAATGGCGTGTTGGAAGATTACGCCTGCCTTGCGGACGGCCTGCTGGAGTTGTATATGACGACCCTAGACGTGCGTTACTACGAGGCGGCGCGGGATTTGGCGGACTCGGCGCTCAAGCGATTCCGCGCACCGGATGGCGGATTTTATGACACGGCGGACGACCACGAATCGCTCATCATCCGCCCGCGTAGCTTGCAAGACAACGCCACTCCCTCGGGCGCGGCGATGATGTCCCGCGTCCTGCTACGCCTGAACGGGTACACGGGCGACGAAACGTATGAATCGGCAGCCGTGGCGAGCTTGCGCTTGGTGGCGAATGCCGTCGGGGTATATCCACAGGCGTTTGGGGAGGCGCTTGGCGCGTTGGAGTTGCTGGTCGGCGGGGTGACAGAGTTGGCGGTGATTGGGGAGCGTGCGCTCGCCCGTGATTTGTTCCGCACCGCTTATGGCACATACCGCCCTAACCTCATCGTCGCGCACAGCTCGAATGATGTGGACGGTGAGGCGCACGCTATTCCGCTGCTGCACGGGCGAAGCCAACGCGACGGCCTTCCGGCTGCGTATGTTTGCCATAATTTCACCTGCCAATTCCCCGTCACAACCGCCGCCGCACTGGCGAAACAATTGGCATAGGGGGACGGGTGCGGAAAATTCGGTGATGGGGCATTCTTGCCGCCCAAATCATGCCCAAAATCTCAAAAGCGTGGTATTGTACTAAATATCACAAACAGGTTTCTGAGGGAGTCCTATCCCATGACCACATCCGCCTCACGTCAGCACGCCATCGTCATTGGGGGCAGCATCGCCGGATTATTGACGGCCAGCGTCCTCACCCAACATTTCCAACGTGTGACCATCATCGAACGGGACGCGCTGCCACGGTCTGCTGATGAACGGGCAGGCACGCCACAAGGCAAGCACCCGCACAACGTTCTGAGTCGTGGCATGAAAATTATGGAGTCGCTCATCCCGGGCTTGGAAGCGGACTTACGCGCCCACGGCGTCACCTTCGCCAACTGGGGTAAGCACATTCGTACCCTGACCAAAAGCGGTTGGTTGCAAAACATCGAAACCGACCTCCATTCGCCTGTGGTCAGCCGTGCGCTGTTGGAATGGCTGATTCGCAAGCAGTTGTTCACCTTACCCGCCGTGACCTTCATCGAGAACGCCCAAGTCCAAGCGCTCTTAACCGATGACTCCCACCAGACCGTGCTGGGCGTGACGGTCAAGCCCCGCGCCTCCGGCGCAGCCGGATACGACTTGACGGCTGATTTCGTGGTAGATGCGTCAGGGCGCAGCTCCAAAGCGAATGAATGGTTTGACGCGCTGGGATATGGGAAACCAGAAGAAACCGTTGTCGATGCAAAGGTTGGCTATGCCACCCGCATGTACAAGAAGCCGGACGGGTTCGATAAGCCGTGGAACATTGTTTATATGCCCGCCAAAGCGCCGGATACGCGGGGCGGCGCGGTGTTTGAGGTCGAGGGCGGGGTTTGGATGATTTCGCTGGGCGGCTATGCAGAGGATTATCCGCCGAATGACGAGGCGGGATTCATCGAATATGCCAAGAGCTTACCAGAGCCAGATGTGTATGAGGCGATTTTATCCGCCCAGCCCCTGAGCGATGTTGTTGGCTACCGTCGCACGCTAAACGTGATGCGCCATTATGAGAAGATGCCGCGCTTTCCAGAGCATTTCGCAGTCACGGGCGACGCGGCCTGTGGGTTCAATCCGGTGTATGGTCAAGGCATGACCGCAGCCGCGATGGGCGCGGTGTTGATGGGCGAGTGCTTGAGCGCTACGACCCGCTTAGACGGCGTTGGGCGTGATTTTCAAGCCAAACTCGCCAAACAAAACGCGGTGATTTGGCTGATGTCCACGGGTGAGGATTTCCGTCACGCGACCACCATAGGCAAACGCCCCGGTTTCGCGGGGCGTCTGGTTCAGCGTTATATGGATATGGTGATTGAGACATTGCCGGACAATAACGACACGGCGGTGCGGTTCTTACACGTCGTCAATCTTGATGCGCCGCCGACTGCTTTATTTCAGCCGAGCGTCATCATGGCTGTCCTGCGTCACAAACTGGGGCGGAAAGTTACGCCACAACCTTCGGTAGACGCGCCCCTTGCACAGCCGCGTTGATGCTGTAAGCCAGCGCCTCCGGCGTGACCTCGCACGGGAGATGAATCAGGTCGATAAATTCCGGCACGTCGCCATAGTGCGGCGTGCCACCGATGCGGATAATCACATCACGACCCCGGGCGGATGCGCCCGTCACGCTCATGAGTTCTGACATCACATCGTCCAACCACGGCGCGTCACCATCCACCACGACGGCGTGCGGCGCATAAAATACGCTCATCCCCATCGCTTCTGGCAGATTTTGGGTGGGGAAAACCGCCCAATTCTCACCGCCGCGCCACGCGCTCAAGCGGGGTTCCGAGTCCGATACATACACGATTGTCAGGTTATTGTGGGTGTTCATGGTGTTATACGCCTCCCAGCGTGTGTCTTGCTCCGTGTTTCAAAATGCTGTTAATGCACTCGCCAATCTTCCTGACGGCGTAGCGCAGGGTGTCCGGGTTGTGACGCGCAAACGACAAGCGTATGGCGTTCTGTGGGTTGGTCTCATCTGGGTAGAATAACGTGCCGGGGGCGACCACAATGCCGCGCTCCATCGTCATACGGAAGACTTCCATCACCGGCACTTCCGGCGGCAAATTCACCCAGATGAAGAAGCCGCCACTCGGACATGACCATTGTGCATCCGAGGGAAAATACGCCTGAAGCGCCTCGGACATCGCATCACGGCGGATGCGATATTCGCACTGAATTCGTGACAGGTGCGCCTCATACAGCCCGCTGGTCAGATAATCAGCCAGCGCACGTTCGGTCACGCCACTGCCGCCGCACGAGGCGATTCGGCGTAGCGAGATAAATTGCTCTCGCAAAGGGCCGCTGGCAACGACAAAACCAATCCGCAAGCCGGGCATGAGGGTTTTGGAGAACGTCCCGATATACAGCACACCCGGGTCAAGCGCCCGCAGCGGAACCAATGGCGCACCGTCATAGGTCAAATCGCGGTATGCCCCGTCTTCGATGATTTGCATGTCTAATTCGCTCGCCAAGCGCACGAACTTATGACGTTCCGACATCGCCCAATGCAGCCCTGTCGGGTTCTGATGGTCAGGGTTAACCATCACGAAACGCGGACGGCGCGTGACGGCATCGGTATGCGCCACTTGCGTCTGGCGCAACATTTCGCTCAGGTGTCCCCAGTCCGGCCCTTCTTTCGCCAGCTTGAACCCCATCACGTCATAGCCCATCCGCTTGAGGTTTAAGATGCTGCTGAAGTAGGCGGGCGCTTCGGTCAAAATCGGGTCTGGCGTGCGCCCAAACAAACGGGCGGACATGGTCAAGGCGTCGCCTGCGCCAAACGTCACAACCACATCATCCGGGCTGACCAAGACGCCGTGGCGTCCCAAATCGGCGGCGATGGCGCGGCGCAACGGTTCATGTCCGGCGGGGTCTTCATAGTTATAGGCACGGGCGCGGTCACGGCGTAGCGCACGGGTACGCATCGCCTCGAAATCGTCCACTGGCATCAGTTCATCAGCGGGTGCGCCCAACGCCAGCGAGAGTATCCCTTCGGCGCGATTGGTGTCCCACATGATGTTCATCAAACTATTGGGATGGTCGAGGTATTGAATGTTGCGCGGCTGCAAGACCTTTTGGACTTGTAGACCGGCAGCGATGGTGCTGCCACTGCCCTGACGGGCTTCAATGACCCCGCGCGATTTCAGTTCTTCGTAGGCGTTAACGATGGTTGAGCGGTGGACGGTGAGCTGTTCAGCCAACGTGCGTGACGGTGGCAAGCGGACGCCGGACGATAACTGACCAGACTGCGCCAGCGCGGTGACGTGGTCGGCAATCTGGAGATAAATCGGCTTGGTGTTCTCCACATCAACCGGAATGTTCAACAGCATAACGCCCCCCTTAACTACAGCGTGATGTGTAGGGGCGACCCGTAAGTCGCCCTTCCCTGTGATTATTTATTGGACAGCTTTTAAGGGCGCCACAAACCACTCATCACTATCTCTACATTGTCGGACGAATCGGCCTTAACGCATACAACCAATTCATGGGGTGTTGTCAGACCACTTTATGCTTTGCTGATACGTCTGGTTTAACAATTCACCCATCACTTTTTTAACGCTTGGGCATTGTGTACAATTAAATCGAGGTTTGATAGTTTGATAGACGTACTTGTATGGAGGATTAACCCTTGCGTATCGTTACCTTTACGCGCAGCACGCCCGATACCGCCGCCAAGGTGGAAGTCGGCGCAGATGGCGCAGTGACATGGGGCGGGACGGCCACCGTCGTCAACCCGTGGGATGAATATTCGCTCGAAGAAAGTATTTTGCAAGCGGCGAAAGCCGGTGGTAAGTCCGCGGTGATTGCTATCGGTGCAGCCATACACGATGACTCGCTCAAGCACGCGCTGGCGATGGGGTTGGATGAAGCCTATCGCATTGACGACGCTGGTTTAGAGTCCACCGATAGCTTGTCTTATGCAACCGCGGCGGCGGCGGCGGTGAATAAACTTGGCGACGCCAAATTGGTCATTTTCGGCAAAGAATCCGTCGATGTCGGCACGGACAGCCACATCATCCAAACCGCCCGCAAACTCGGTTGGACGATGTTGAGTTATGTCTCTAAAGTCTTGAGCATTGATTACGCCAGCGGTGCGGTCAAGGTCGAGCGCTTGGTCGAGGGCGGCAAACAGGTCGTCACCGCGCAATTGCCCGTCGTGATGAGCGTGATGAAAGACATCAATGAGCCGCGCTACCCGACTTTTATGGGCATTCGCAAAGCGGCGAAAGCCGTCATCCCCGTCTGGTCATTGACCGACCTCGGCCTGAGCGCCATCACCGCCAAATCACAGGTGCTACGCTTCAAGAATCTGCCCGCCAAAAATGTTGAAGTCGAAATGCTGACCGGCGAGCCAGAAGAAGTGGCCGTCAAGCTGGTCGATAAATTACTTGCAGAAAAGGTGTTGTAACCTGATGAGCGCGATTTTCGTTTGGATTGAAACGTTTGACGGGGCAGCCCGCCAGACCAGTTGGGAAGCGCTGGGCGCGGCAAAGGCGCTTGCAGCCGGATTGAATCAGCCGATTGTGGCTGTCGTGATGGGCAAAGGCGCGTCGGCTGTCGGCGCACAGGCCGTCGCACATGGCGCGTCGAAGGCGCTGGTTTGCGATGACGCCACGCTAGAGCCGTTCCGCCTTGAACCGTATGCCGCGCTCCTCACCAGCTTGGTCAAAGAACACGCGCCATCCGTCGTCATCGCGGTGGCAACGGGCGCGGGGCGTGAGTTATTGGCCGCCAGCGCCGCCGATACCGATAGCGCGATGTTGAGCGATGCGATTGACTTGAGCGTGGTGGACGGCAAGCTAAACGCGGTGCGTCCGGCCTACGCTGGTAAGATTTTGAGCGATGCCGCCGCTGAGGGCGTGACCTTTGTGACTGTGCGCGGGCGTGCCTTCCAACCCGCGACGGATACCGGCGCAACGGGTGATGTGGTCAGCGTCGCGCCGGTATTGGCTGAGGCGGCCATCACGGTCAAAATCGAGTCGTTCGAGTCCGAAGTCGGGTCGGTCAACCTCACTGACGCGGCCATCATCGTCAGCGGCGGGCGCGGCATCGCCAATAACCCGAAGGACGCACCGGGCGGCGCGGATAAGGCCGATGTCTGGAAAGCACAAGACGGCTTCGAGACGTTGCTCAAGCCGTTGGCTGATGTGCTTGGCGGGGCAATTGGCGCGAGCCGTGCAGCCGTAGACGCGGGGTATATCAGCTACGCGCATCAGGTCGGGCAGACGGGCAAGACCGTCGCGCCGGATTTGTATATCGCGGCTGCGATTAGCGGCGCGATTCAACATCAAGCCGGGATGCGGAACAGCAAGGTTATCGTCGCTATCAACAAAGACGGCGAAGCCCCGATTTTCAAGCTGGCGCGGTATGGCATCGTCGGGGATATTTACAAGGTCGTCCCTGCGATTACCGCTGAACTCAAAAAGCGTCTGGGGAAATAACGGCTCTGTCAATTGGGCTTGGCGCGCCAAGCCCCTACGAGTACAAGTTTTTGTAGGGACGGCATGTTTTGCCATCCACTACACACATTAAGCCGGTCTTTCCGCCGTTGGGATGTCTTCCCAGCGGCGGTTTTGGTTGTCGCGTGGAGACAGCACGGGCGCGGCAGCGGTATTCCACGGCACATTGAGCGTCGCATCATCCCACGCCACCCCGCGCTCATCCGACCCGTCGCCATAATAATTGTTAACGATATAGGTCAGCGTGCAATCGGTCAGCGCGTAGAAGCCGTGCGCCACCCCAATCGGGATGAACAAGCCCGCCGCGACATCCGCGCTGAGTTCCAGCGTGTGGGTTTTGAGGTAGGTTTGGGAATTAGGGCGTAAATCGACCAGCCCGACGCGAATCGTCCCTTTGGTGACAATCCAATAATCGACCTGATGAAAATGATAATGCAACCCGCGCAGCACACCGGCTGCACTATCTGAGCGATTGGTCTGGAATTTCGCCCAACTGACTTGTGGAAACCACTCCGAACGGAAGGTTTCGGCGAATTGTCCACGGTCATCTTTGAAGGCGCGTAGCGGCGTATACAGCACGTCTGCGATGGCGTCAATGGGGTGAGCAGGGCTAGGCATGGGGGTTGACCTCGATAGGATGAGTACGGACGCATGGCATCGGACATACACGGGGATACAGGATGACTGCATAGGAAATGAGCCGTGTCCCCGCCCGATAGGTGGAATTTATCATACCCGACATGTCCCCCGTGATTCCACCTCTGCTCAAATGAGGACTGCAACATTACCAGATAAGTTGCGTATAATCCTACGCTAATAAAACTCACACATACACTAAGGAGTCTCCTCAATGACAGCGATGGTAGAAGTACGCGGGCTGAAGAAAAGACTCACCCGTCCT
>Ga0164241_10006643_pt1 | contig 10512 bp, 10 predicted proteins | sample OricomyardsoilBY_FD_108780 | JGI IMG/M metagenome (GOLD analysis project Ga0164241, IMG submission 108780) | Backyard soil microbial communities from Emeryville, California, USA - Original compost - Back yard soil (BY) | ecosystem: Environmental > Terrestrial > Soil > Unclassified | place: USA... | reverse complement strand
GACATCCAGGTAGAGGCGCGAACCGTTGCGCAGGAAGACGTTCGAGGACCGGCCCCAGGACACCACTCGCCGAAACAGATACCGCGCGACCTCGTCCGGGCTCAGCCTGCGTTGCCCGTGAAACGTACAGGTCACGCCGAACTCGGTCTCGATACCGAAGATCCGCCGCTGCATTCCCTTAGCCTAGGCGTTGAATGGGCATACGTGTCGGGGCCGCTCCGAGGTGAGATGAACGCGTCATCCACACCAACGGAGAGTGAACGGCCTCAGTCGCCCTTCTTCTCGTCCTCCGGCGCCGGGTCCACCGGCTTGCCCTCGGGCTCGTCCTCGGTCTCCGCGCCGGCCGGCAACAGCGCGGTCAGCGCCGCGCCCTCGATCCGCCGGAACGCCCGCCGCGGCTTGGACCGCTCCAGCACCGCCACCTCGACCTTGCCGATGCCCCGGCCGTTGTCGCCGTTGCCGGAGGTGCCCGACGACAGCGCGCCCATCGCGAACGTCACCGCGTCCTGCAGCGACATGCCCTCCTCGTAGGAGTCACGCATCGTGTTCAGGATCGGCTCGGTCTGCCCGCCCATCACCAGGTACTGCGGCTCGTCGACGATCGAGCCGTCGTAAGTGAGCCGGTACAGCTGGTCACCCTCGGGCTCGGCGCCGACCTCGGCCACGCAGATCTCCACCTCGAACGGCTTGAGCTGGTCGGTGAAGATCGAGCCGAGGGTCTGCGAGTACACGATGGCCAGCTGCCGGGCGGACACGTCACGCGGGTCGTTGGCGTAGCCCCACAGGTCGACGTGCCGGATGCCGCCACGGCGCAGGCTCTCGTACTCGCTGTGCCGCCCCGCTGCCGCGAACCCGATGCGGTGGTACATCTCCGACACCTTGTGCAGCGCCGTCGAGGGGTTCTCGGCGACGAACAGCACACCGCCGGAGTACTTGAGCACGACCACGCTGCGGCCCCGCGCGATGCCCTTGCGGGCATATTCCGAGCGGTCCCGCATCAACTGCTCGGGCGAGGCGTACAACGGCATCGTCACGGCGGTGGCTCCTCAAATCGTGATAACTGGGTCGGTGAGTTGTGGGGTCAGCCCCGGGGCCGGCCGGCCTTCTCGGTCACGACGGTCTCGGCCACCGAGGCGGCCTCGTCGTCCGGCAACTGGACCGCGCCGTCGGCGCCGGTGATCGTGATGATGCTCGGATAGATCTTGCGCGCGAGGTCGGGCCCACCGGTGGCGGAGTCGTCGTCCGCCGCGTCGTAGAGCGCCTCGACCGCGTGCCGGATGGCCGTCTGCGCGTCATTGCCCGGGTCGTACAGCTTCTTGAGCGCGGAGCGGGCGAACAGCGAGCCGGAGCCGACCGAGTGGAAGCCAGCGCGCTCCTCGTAGCGACCGCCGACCACGTCGTAGGACACGATGCGGCCCGCCGTCGACGTGTCGACCGCGGCCGTGTCGAAGCCGACGAACAGCGGCAGCACGGCAAGGCCCGCCATGGCCACGTCGAGGTTGTTGCGCACGAACGTGGCGAGCTTGTTGGTCTTGCCGTCCAGCGACAGCGAGACGCCCTCGATCTTCTCGTAGTGGGACAGCTCCAGCGTGTAGAGCCGCACCAGGTCGAGCGCGATGCCCGCGGTGCCCGCGATGCCGACCGCCGAGTAGTCGTCGGTGACGTACACCTTCTCCATGTCGCGCTGGGAGATGAGGTTGCCCGAGGTGGCCCGGCGGTCACCCGCGATGAGCACGCCGCCGTCGAAGGTGACGGCGACGATCGTGGTGCCGTGCGGCGGAGGTGGGTTGAGGTCCGCCGCGGACCGGCGCGCCTGGACTGGTTCGTCCCCGCGCCAGGCGCCGAGCGTCCCGGGCAGCAGGTGGGGTGCCTGCATGCGGAGGAAGTCGGTGAACGAGGACGTCTCGGCCGTCAGGTAGGCAGCCGGAAGTGATGCGCCGGGCATGGCGCGAGACGGGATGTGTTCCATGCCTGCTTTCGTTCCTGGTTACGAAGACCGACGGGGTGTCGGGATGAACCTACTCGCCGCCCTTTTGGACGTACGCGCGGACGAAGTCCTCGGCGTTCTCCTCGAGCACGTCGTCGATCTCGTCGAGAATCGTGTCGACATCCTCGCCGAGCTTCTCTCTGCGCTCTTGACCGGCGGGCGCGCCACCGTCGACATCTTCGTCGCCGTCACCGCCACCTTGCCGCTGCGTCTGCTCCTGGGCCATGTCCGCCTCCCGGATCGGGTTCTGTCTACAAGGCTACCGACCGGGACCGACATAGTCGCGGACCATCCGAGCGATGATCGCGATCGCTCTCCGCGAACGCGCCGGTAGACACGGTTCAGCGGCGGGATCCGCCGGTCAGCGCGTCGACCAGTTCCTCAGCGGTCGCCGAGTTGTCCAGCAGCTCGCCGACGTGCGTCTTCGTCCCCCGCAGCGGCTCCAGCGTGGGGATCCGCACCAGCGACTCGCGGCCGAGGTCGAAGATGACCGAGTCCCACGAGGCGGCCGCGATCGCGTTCGGGTAACGCTCCAGGCAGCGGCCGCGGAAGTAGGCGCGGGTGTCCAGCGGCGGGGTCGTGATGGCCGCGATCACCTCCTCCTCGGTGACCAGGCGTTTCATCGAGCCGCGGGTGACCAGGCGGTTGTAGAGGCCGTTGCCCATGCGCACGTCGGAGTACTGCAGGTCGACCAGCTGCAGCCGCGGCGCGGACCAGGCGAGGCCGTCGCGGGCGCGGTAGCCCTCCAGCAGGCGCAGCTTGGCTGGCCAGTCCAGCCGGTCGGCGCACTCCATCGGGTCGCGGGCGAGCGCGTCGAGAATCTCGCCCCACGTGCTGAGCACGTTCATCGAGACCGCGTCCTGCTCGGTGCGGTCCAGGTTCTCCGAGATCAGCTCGTGGTAGGCGTGCTGGATGTCCAGGCCGGTGAACTTGCGGCCGTTGGTCAGCTCGACGGTCGCCTTCAGGCCCGGGTCGTGGCTGAGCGTGTGCACCGCCCGCACCGGGTCGGCCAGCTTGAGGTGGTCGAACCGCAGCCCGCTCTCGATCATGTCGAGGACCAGCGCGGTCGTGCCGACCTTGAGGTACGTGGACATCTCGGCCAGGTTCGCGTCGCCGATGATGACGTGCAGGCGGCGGTACTTGTCGGCGTCGGCGTGCGGCTCGTCGCGGGTGTTGATGATGCCGCGCTTGAGCGTGGTCTCGAGGCCCACCTCGACCTCGATGTAGTCCGCGCGCTGGGACAGCTGGAAGCCGGCCTCCTCGCCCGCCACGCCGACGCCGACGCGGCCGGAACCGCAGACGACCTGGCGGGAGGCGAAGAACGGCGTCAGGCCGGCGATCACCGCGGTGAACGGGGTGCTGCGGGCCATCAGGTAGTTCTCGTGGGTGCCGTAGCTGGCGCCCTTGCCGTCGACGTTGTTCTTGTACAGCTGCAGGCGCGGCTGGCCCGGCACGGTGGCCGCGCGCTCGGCGGCCTCCTGCATGACCCGCTCCCCCGCCTTGTCCCAGATCACCGCGTCGCGCGCGTTGGTGACCTCGGGTGCGGAGTACTCCGGGTGCGCGTGGTCGACGTAGAGCCGGGCGCCGTTGGTGAGGATGACGTTGGCCGCGCCCAGGTCCTCGACCTCGGGGTCGGCGGGCGGCATGCCCGGCGCGCCCAAGTCGAACCCGCGCGCGTCGCGCAGCGGTGACTCGACCTCGTAGTCCCACCGCGCGCGCCGGGCGCGCGGGATGTCCGCGGCGGCGGCGTAGGCCAGTACGACCTGCGTGGAGGTCAGTACCGGGTTGGCGGTGGCATCTCCGGGAACGGCGATGCCGTACTCGACCTCGGTACCCATGATCCGGCGCATGTCACCAAGCCTACGGGGACGGGGATTCAGTGCCAGGCAAGGGATGCTCGATCCCGCCAGTACTTCTCGGGCGCTACGGCCAGCTCAGTGAGGCCGGTCACCCCCGGCACGCGCAGCGCGGCGAGGTTGCTCCGCAGCTGTCCGGGGCCGGCCGGGCCCAGCAGGACGGTGTCGGCCCAGGGCCGGTCCAGCGCCGCGGCGAGGGCGACCGCGTCCGGGCCGACGTCGCACTCGGCGGCCAGGGCGGCCACCGGGGCGGGCGGGTCGACCGCCAGCCTGCCGTTGGCCAGGGCCTCCTTGACCAGCACGTGCGCGCCCGCGTCGTGGGCCTCGGCCAGTGCGGGTCCCACGGACGGCTCCAGCACGTTCCAGGTCGACTGGACGGCCGTGAACACCCGCTCGCCGTGCCGCTCCAGCTCCAGGGCACGCCGCACGGTCTGCGCCTGCGCCGGGCCGGAGGTGGAGAAGCCGGTCCGCACCGGCAGCGCCACGAGGGCGTCCTGCAGCGCGAGGTCGTCGAACAGCGGGCTGTCGGCGGTCAGCGAGTGCACCTGGTACAGCGACAGCGCCGGGCCGAGCAGGGCCGAGGTCTCCGCCCACTGGGCGGTGAAGCGGGCCAGCGAGTGCTCCTTGACCTCGTGCACGGGCGCGTCGAGGCGCCACTCGCCCACGTAGGCGTAGCCCCACTTGCTCGACACGGTCAGCCCGGCAGGCGAGCGCGCGGCCAGCCAGCCGGCGAGGAACTCCTCCGCCCGGCCGTACGAGCGGGCCACGTCGACCCACCGCACGCCGGCCTCGTAGGCCCGGTCGAGGACCTCCCACGAGGCGGCCCGCATGGCGTCGACCGAGCGGTCGGCAGGCAGCTCCCCGCGGCCCACGTTGATGTAGGCCGGACGACCGAGGGCGGCGAGACCGAGCGCCAGCCGCTCGATACTCGCCGCCCTCTGTGTCATGCCCGAAAGCTACAGGTACTGCCCGGTGTTCGTCGCCGTGTCGATTGCCCGGCCGGACTCCTGGTTCTTGCCGGTGACGAGCGTGCGGATGTACACGATCCGCTCGCCCTTCTTGCCGGAGATCCGCGCCCAGTCGTCCGGGTTGGTGGTGTTGGGCAGGTCCTCGTTCTCGGCGAACTCGTCGACGATCGCGTCCAGCAGGTGCTGCACGCGCAGGCCGGGCTGCTTGGTCTCCAGCACCGACTTGATCGCCGCCTTCTTCGCCCGGTCGACGATGTTCTGGATCATCGCGCCCGAGTTGAAGTCCCGGAAGTACAGGACCTCCTTGTCGCCGTTGGCGTAGGTCACCTCGAGGAAGCGGTTGTCCTCGGTCTCCTCGTACATCCGCTCCACGGTGTGCTGGATCATCGCCTCGATGCACGCATTCGGGTCGCCGCCGAACTCCGCCAGGTCCTCGGTGTGGATCGGCAGGGTCCGCGTCAGGTACTTCGAGAAGATGTCCTTCGCCGCCTCGGCGTCCGGCCGCTCGATCTTGATCTTCACGTCGAGCCTGCCGGGACGCAGGATCGCCGGGTCGATCATGTCCTCGCGGTTGGAGGCGCCGATCACGATCACGTTCTCGAGGCCTTCGACACCGTCGATCTCACTCAGCAACTGAGGCACGATCGTGGTCTCCACGTCCGAGGAGACACCGCTCCCCCGGGTGCGGAAGATCGAGTCCATCTCGTCGAAGAACACGATGACCGGAGTGCCCTCCGACGCCTTCTCCCGCGCCCGCTGGAAGATCAGCCGGATGTGCCGCTCGGTCTCGCCCACGAACTTGTTCAGCAGCTCCGGGCCCTTGATGTTCAGGAAGTACGACTTCGCCTCGGACGCGTTGCCGTCGCCGCGCAGCTTCGCGACCTGCTTGGCCAGCGAGTTGGCCACGGCCTTGGCGATGAGCGTCTTACCGCAACCGGGCGGGCCGTAGAGCAGGACGCCCTTGGGCGGGCGCAGCTCGTATTCCCGGAACAGCTCGGCATGCAGGAACGGCAGCTCCACCGCGTCGCGGATCTGCTCGATCTGCCGGAACAGGCCGCCGATCGACTCGTAGTCGACGTCCGGCACCTCCTCCAGTACCAGGTCCTCGACCTCGGCCTTGGGCACCCGCTCGTACGCGTAGCCCGACTTCGTGTCGACCAGCAGCGAGTCGCCGGGCTTGAGCGTGGCCTCGCGAAGCGGTTCGGCGAGCCACACCACCCGCTCCTCGTCCGCGTGCCCCACGACCAGCGCGCGCTGGGGCGCCACACCGTCCTGCGCCTCGGCGAGCAGCTCGCGCAGCGTCGACACTTCGCCGATGCGCTCGAAGTCACCCGCCTCGACGATCGTCAACGCCTCGTTCAGCCGGACCGACTGACCTCGGCGTAACTGATCCACCTCGACCGCGGGCGACGCGGCGACCCGCATCTTGCGGCCCGCGGTGAACACGTCGACCGTGCCGTCCTCGTGACCGGCCAGATAGATGCCGTAGCCGCTGGGCGGCTGGGCAAGGCGGTCCACTTCCTCTCGCAGGGCGAGCAGCTGACTCCGCGCCTCGCGTAACGTCTCCACCAGCTTGGCGTTCCGCTCGGTCAACTGGCTGACTCGCTCCGACGCCTCGGCCAAGCGCTGCTCCAGCAGCCGCGCATGGCGAGGCGAGTCCGTCAGTTTCCGGCGCAGCAGCGCTACTTCCTCCTCGAGGAACCGGATCTGGGCGGTCTCCGAAGGTTCATGCCCAGAGCCCGGCTCGTGTCCAGCGCCGTGCTCGTCGGCCTCCTCAGGCCGACCACCGGGACGATCGTGCTGCATGTCGGCACCTCCTCCCGTTAATTCTCTTACCGTTCACGGTACCGGTGCACACCGACAACGGACGAGCATCCACATCCCGGAACGAACGTGTCACATAGCCGATACCTATCGCGACACATCGCGGAAACCGATGTGGACACCGGTACATTGCGCCATCTCAGCGAGTATGGGAACCACCCACCCGCTACCGTGCGTCAGGAATAAAGCCGACGCAGCAGACGCAGACGTCCACACCAGACTTGGCGCGGAGACCGCCACGAAGAAGGAGATTCCCGATGTCGCAACCACCGCAGCAACCCGGCCAGTGGGGCGGCCAGCCGGGTCACGGGGGGCAGCAAGGCCCTGGTCAGCAGCCGGGTGGCTATCCGCAGTCGGGCGGTTACCCGCAGCAGGGCGGTTACCCGCAGCAGGGTGGGTACCCGCCGTCCGGGCCGCAGCCGCAGCAGGCCGGCAACTTCGGGCAACAAGGGCAATTTGGACAGCAGGACCCTTACGGCCAGCCGGGTGGTTACGGTTACGGTCCGCAAAAGAAGAGCCGGATGCCGTGGATTGTTGCCGGCGGCGTGGCGGTCGCGGTGGCCGTCGCGGTGGTGCTGGTGATCATGCTCACCGGCGGTGGCGGCTCCGGCAGCGCTCGAGGCGTCGCCGAGGACACGGTGGACGCGTTCAACGCCAAGGACGCCGACAAGCTCAACGACCTGACCTGTGACTCGGCCAAGGACAAGGCCGGCAAGATCGACCCCAAGGACCTCGAGGCGGGGACGCAGGGCATCCAGGTGAAGGCCTCGCTCGGCGAGGTCAAGGAGAGCGGCGACACGGCGACCGCCGAGATGAAGCTCCAGCTCAGCGGTGACCTGCCGGAAGGCCTCCCCGAGGGCGCGGGCGCCACGACGTTCACCTTGAAGCTCGCCGACGAGAGCGGCTGGTGCATCAAGGACGTGGACGTGCCGACCGCCGGCAGCTGACCGCTGCCGGGTCACAACGACTCGATGACGATCGCCGCCGGGCCCGGTCCCGGCGGCGATGGTCGTTTTGGGGACCATACGATGTGTTTCTGGGGGAACGGGTCGTTCGACGGCTCCGTCTAGCTTGGTGTTGTTACACGTGTCAAAGGAGTCCGGGCCCAGATGACCTACCCACCGCAGCAGCCGGGTCCATACGGGCAAGACCCGTACGGCCAACAGCCGCCGCAGACTCCGCCATACGGCGGACAGTCCTCTTACCAGGGGCTCGGCAGCTACGGCCCGCCGCCTCCACCACCACCACCGAAGAAGACCAACACCGGCATGATCGTCGCGATCGTGCTCATCGTGCTGCTGGTCCTAGGCGGCGGTGGCGTCGCGGTCTGGGTGCTGACGAAGAACAACGACAGCGACAACGCCTCGGACGACAAGAAGACCGACCAGAGCTCCCCGGCGTCGAGCGACGACCAGCCGACCGACCAGTCGGACGAGCCGACCGAGACCGGCGACGGCACCGACGCCTCGAACACGCCGGACGACGTGCGCGACGCGTACATGGAGGCGTACGAGACGAAGAGCTTCACCTCCGTCGTGAACGACGCCTGCGCGGCCTACAAGAGCAAGTACGGCACCGACACGTCCGACCTGGAGAAGACGCTGGAGCCGTACGACATCACGGCCACCGCCAGCGGCTCGCCGGACGTCAACGGCAACACGGCCACGGCCGACATCGACCTGGCGCTTTCCCAGAACGGCACCACCGAGAAGCCGAGCATCTTCATCAAGATCGTGGAAGAGGACGGCCAGTGGCGCTTCTGCGGTGAGGGGGAGGCCTCCTGATCACGGACCGGCACCTGCTCCAGCGGGCGGGCATGATCGCCGTCCTGCTGCTGGGCGTGTTGCTGGTCCTGGGGATCCTCGGCCTGGCCGTGTACCTGTTGTTCTTCCGCTCGGCACCGCCGCCGGAGGCGGGCGAGCCCCGACCCGCCCCGACGGCGCCGCCGAGCTCGGCCACGAGCGAACCGCCGGGTGGCACGAGCGCGCCGGGCCCGGGTGCGCCCGCGCCGAGCCAGACCGGGAAGCCGGGGGGCACCGAGGAGCTGTCGTCGGTGGCACGGGACTACGTCGACGCGGTGAACGACCAGAACAAGGTCGCGGCCACGGCGCTGACCTGCGGGCGCGCGGACCCCGGCACGTTGTACTCGGTCACCGGCGGCCGCGAGGTGCGGCTGGGTGACGTCGAGATCATCGAGGGGGCCGTCGGCAGCGCGCAGGTCCGCGTCGGCGAAGGCGAGGCTGAGTTGTTGTTCGAGAAGCAGGAGGACGGCTGGTGCGTGGCGATCTGAGGGCGGCGTCGTGAGCGGAGCTTGCGGAGCGAATCATCGAACACAGGGCGACCGCGAGCGGCGCGACCGAGCCTGCGAGGGGGCGTCGTGAGCGACGAGTTACCGCCGGAGCCGGAGGGGCAGGAACCGGCTCCCCAGGAGAACACGGAACAGAGCACGCCGCCGGAGTCGAACCAGGACGGCGCCGGACGGCGTACCACGCTCATGATCGTGGCCGCGGCCGTGGTGGTGCTGCTGGCGATCGGGGTGGGCGTCTACCTGGTCGCGACGTCCGGTGAGAAGGATGTGACGGCCGACCCGGCACCGCCGAAGATCACCGGGGTGTCGCCGACGGAGCCGCCGTCCTCGTCGCCGCTGGAGTCCCGGCCTGCCTCGTCGCCGCCCGCCACGAAGCCGCCGTCGAAGCCGGCGGACAAGAACGTGGCGGCCGCCCGCACGACCGCGGAGTCGGCGGCGAGCGCGATCAACGAGCGGGACATCGACGCGATGAAGCAGCTGAGCTGCGACCCCAGCACGGTCGGCTCGGTCGACGCGTTCCCGCCCGAGGCCACCGCCCGGCTCGCGCAGAACCCCCAGATCACCGGCGACAAGGCGACCGCGCAGATCGAGCTGTCGATCTCCGGCAGCGAGCCGACGGTCGTGCCGCTGCTGATGGAGAAGCGCGGCGGGAAGTGGTGCGTGCCCTAGCCGGCCGCCGGCTCAGCCCCGCTGGGCCCGGCGCTGCGGGCGGGGTGTGACCACGCCGTCGGCCAGGCGCCGGGCCGTGAGCAGGAACGCCGTGTGGGCCACCATCCGGTGGTCGGGGCGTACCGCGAGGCCGACCACGTGCCACGGGCGCATGAGCGTCTCCCACGCCTGCGGCTCGGTCCAGCACTGCTTCTCACGCAGCGCCTCGGTGACCTTGGACAGCTGCGTCGTCGTGGCGACGTAGACGACGAGCACGCCGCCCGGGATCACGCTGGCCGCCGCGACGTCCAGCATCTCCCACGGGGACAGCATGTCGAGGATCATCCGGTCGGCCTCGCCCTCGTGCTTGGCCAGGTCGGTGACGTGCAGGTCCCAGTTGTCCGGCCGCTCGCCGAAGAAGGCGGTCACGTTCCGCTCGGCGTGCTCGGCGTGGTCGGCGCGCACCTCGTAGGACGTCACCCGGCCCTCCGGGCCGACGGCACGCAGCAGCGAGCAGGTCAGCGCGCCGGAGCCGGCGCCCGCCTCGAGCACGCGGGCGCCCGGGAAGATGTCGCCCCACATGATGATCTGCCCGGTGTCCTTGGGGTAGATCACCTGCGCGCCGCGCGGCATCGACAGGACGTAGTCGGCGAGCAGCGGGCGCAGCGCGAGGTAGGCGGTGCCGCCGACCGAGGACACCAGCGACCCCTCGGGTTCCCCGATGACGTCGTCGTGCGCGATCGCGCCGCGGTGTGTGTGGTACTGCCCACCGGGGGTCAGCACGAGGGTGTAGTGCCTGCCCTTCGGATCGGTGAGCTGCACCCGATCCCCCACTCCGAACGGACCGCTCGCCCTGACCTCCGCCACCCTGCCGTACCTGCTGCGGGTGGCCGAACACGGCATCAAGGGTGCGGCCGTCCT
>Ga0164241_10006642_pt1 | contig 10513 bp, 13 predicted proteins | sample OricomyardsoilBY_FD_108780 | JGI IMG/M metagenome (GOLD analysis project Ga0164241, IMG submission 108780) | Backyard soil microbial communities from Emeryville, California, USA - Original compost - Back yard soil (BY) | ecosystem: Environmental > Terrestrial > Soil > Unclassified | place: USA... | reverse complement strand
TGTTCATCGTGCGGTGGATGGACACCCTGCCCTGGCCCTTGTGGCTGACCAGCCTGGTCATCTTCGTGGTCGCCTGGATCGGGCAGTTCATCGGGCACAACATCGAGGGCACCCGCCCGTCATTCTTCAAGGACGTGCAATTCCTGCTGATCGGGCCGATCTGGCTGATGTCGCACGTCTATCGCCGCCTCGGCTTCACCTACTGACAGACGGCGAGCGCAGCGTGACCGTGCGGTAAACTGCCGGCCATGCTCAATCCACTCGATCTCTACGACCTGCGCGGCCTGCTCACGGACGACGAGCGCATGATCCAGGACTCGGTCGGGCGTTTCGTCGACGAGAAAGTCCTGCCCATCATCCAGGAAAGCTTCGAAAAGCATCACTTTCCGAAGGAACTGATCCCGGAGCTGGCCGACCTCGGTTTGTTAGGTTCGTCGATCCAGGGTTACGACTGCGCGGGTCTCAATGCGGTCAGTTACGGGCTCATCTGCCAGGAACTGGAGCGCGGCGACTCGGGCATCCGCAGTTTCGTCTCGGTGCAGAGCTCGCTGTGCATGTACCCGATTTACGCGTTTGGCAGCGAGGAGCAAAAGCTGCGCTGGCTGCCGGACATGGCGCGTGGCCGCAAGATCGGCTGCTTCGGCCTGACCGAGCCGCATGGCGGATCCGATCCTTCGAACATGAAGACCCGTGCCGTGCGCAAGGGCGGCGACTGGGTCATCAACGGCGCGAAGATGTGGATCACCAATGGCGCCATCGCGGACTTGTGCATCTGCTGGGCCATGACGGAAGACGGCATTCGCGGCTTCATCGTCGAAAAGGGCATGAAGGGATTCTCGGCGCCGGAAATCGAGCGCAAGTTCTCGCTGCGCGCGTCCGTGACCTCGGCGCTGTTCTTCGACAACGTGGTGGTGCCCGAGGCGAACCTGCTGCCGAATGTGAAGGGCCTCAAGGGTCCGCTGTCCTGCCTCACGCAGGCGCGCTACGGCATCACCTGGGGTGTCATCGGCGCGGCCCAGGCCTGCCTGGCGCAGCTCATCGACTACACCAAGACGCGCGAATTGTTTGGCAAACCCCTGGCCGCGACCCAGGCCATCCAGCTGCGGCTCGCGGAGATGGCGCGCAAGATCACCACCGCGCAGTTGTTGAGCCACCAGCTAGGCCGCCTCAAGGACCTGGGCAAGATGCAGCCGCCGCAGGTGTCTCTGGCGAAGTGGAACAACTGCCGCATGGCGCTCGACATCGCGCGCGATTGCCGCGACATGCTCGGCGGCTCCGGCATCAGCGCCGAGTACGTACCGATCCGCCACGCCTTGAATCTCGAGAGCGTGATCACCTACGAGGGTACCGAGACCATTCACCAGCTCACGATCGGGCGTGAGCTCACCGGGATCAGCGCGTTCTAGCGCTCGCCTAACTGTTTGGCAGCAGGAAGGGCACGCGCGTCTCCTGGAATACCGGCAGGGATTCGCAGCGCGCAGCCAGTGTCGCGAGTGATGCAAACATGGCGGCGTCCGAACCCACGCGCAGCGCATCGTTCAGAAACGTGAACACGCACACGCAGGTGATGTCGGCCTGGGTCATGCGCTTGCCCACCAGCCATTGGGAGACACCACGTTCGCCCAGGTAGCGGTCGATGGCCGCCAGCGAGCCGCTCATCTGCGCGTGGCAGCGGTTCGCCCAGGGCGCGTGCCGCTTCTCTTCCGGCCGGAACACGCGTTCGTAGATCTGCAGTACACCCTTCTCCGCGGCACCGGTGGCCATGGCCATGAGGTTCAGCGCGCGGCGCCGCTCCGGTCCGGAGCGCGGCAACAGCGCGCGCTCGGGGCCGGCGCGTTCGTCCAGGTAGTCGAGAATGGCGCCCGATTCCATCAGGCTCTCGCCGTCTTCCGTCACCAGCGTCGGCACGCGGCCCAGCGGGTTGTATTCGCGGATGCGATCGAAGTCCCGGCCGATGGACCAGTCGGCATGTTCGAAGGGCAGCTCCATGAGCTTCAGGGTGATGGCCACGCGACGCACGAACGGCGAATCGAACATCCCGATCAACAACATCCAGCGGACTCCCGGTAGCTAGGGCTTCAGGTAGAACAGATAGTAGACGATGCCGGCGGCGATCAACGCGTCGACCAGCAGGAACCAGGAGAGGAATTTGCGGCGGGCGGCGCGCCGCTGCACCTCGAGCTGCACGCCGAGCATGGGATCCTGGCCGACGTGCCAGTCGATCCACTGCTTCGCCTTGGTCAGGCTGATGCCCTGGCTCTTGCGCAGCACCTTCACCGCCTCGACCAGCCGGCCCTCGGTGAGCAGGGTCGCGGGCTCCGGCGGCAGTGGCTTGAAGCGCGGCTCGATCCTCATCGGCCGCAACCCCGCCGGCCGTCCCGCCGCGTTCGAATTCCTGAGAGGTGCAACATGTCCAGTACTTCCGATCTCGCCGAGCCGCAGCTCAACGCCACGCCGCTGATCGACGTATTGCTGGTGCTGCTGGTCATGATCATATTCACGTTGCCGGTCGCAACGCATTCCGTACGGCTGAATTTGCCACGCGACCGAGGCGGAACGCCACCACCCGCGGTAAACCTGCAGATCTTCTACCGCGGCGAAATCTACTGGAATGGCGAGCACGTGGACTCGATCGAGCAGCTGACGCCCAGGCTGCTGGCGGTGGCACACAACGACACGCTGGTGAAGGTGTCGGCCGAGAAGCGCGCGCCCTACGAACGGGTGGCGCAGGTGCTGGCCGCGGCGCAGCGTTCACACGTGGAGAAGTTGACCATCCTGCCGGTGGCGGACCTCTAGAAGCCGCGCGCCGCGCACATCGTCGCCTCGGCCGTCCAGCAGAAGATCAGCACGCCGACCGCGAACCAGAGCCAGAATTTCTGGGCGCTTTCTTCGCTCACAACGGCAGCCAGTGCGAACCGCTCTCGCGCCGATGCAGGTAGACGAAACGCGCGCGCGACAGGCGCACCGGGAAGTCGCTGCTGCGCGTGCCGACGCGCTCCAGGAATCGCCGCCAGCGCTCCCCGGGCTGCACGCCGAACTGCGATCCCGCATATGTCCCATTCACCTTGTGGCCTTCGATCATGACGATCACCCCGTTGCCTCACTGGGTGACATTTCGCGCCCGGGGGACGGCCGACCCGTGATGCCTTGGTGGCGGACCGCCGTTGGAAAGTGACCAAATGTGGCTGCCCGCGCGGCAGCCGGTGCGCTCGCTTAAACTTCCGAGTCATGAAAAAGACCATCGCCATCGTCGAAGACGAGCGTGCCATCCGCGACAACTACGCCGCCGCCTTCTCGCGCGAGGGTTACGCGGTGCGCGGCTATCCCAATCGGCGCGAGGCCATGACCGCCTTCGTGGCGCGCCTGCCCGACCTCGCGGTCATCGACATCTCCCTGGAGGACGAGCCCGAAGGCGGTTTCGAGCTGTGCCGCGAGCTGCGCGGCCTGTCGCCGGAGTTGCCCATCATTTTCCTGACCGCGCGCGACAGCGAGCTGGATGCCGTCTCCGGCCTGCGGCTCGGCGCCGATGATTTCCTGACCAAGGATCTTTCGCTGGCGCACCTGATCGCGCGCGTGAATGCACTGTTCCGCCGCGTCGACGCGTTGCGCCGTCCCACCGAGGAAAAGCAGGTCATCCACCGCGGCGCCTTGTCGCTCGACGGCGAGCGCATGTCGGTCACCTGGAACGGGCAGGTGGTGCTGCTGTCGCTGACCGAATTCTGGATCGTGTACGCGCTCACCAAGCATCCCGGCCACGTGAAAAATCGCCAGCAGCTCATGGATGCGGCCAACGTGGTGCTGGACGACAACACCATCACCTCGCACATCAAGCGCATCCGCCGCAAATTCCAGGTGGTCGACGAGAGCTTCGACGCCGTGCACACCGTGTACGGCATGGGATATCGCTGGGTCGAGTAAGGGCGTCGCGCGCCGTGAATCGCTTCCTCGAACTATTGAAGACCGGCCCGATCTCCGGATTCCGTCTCCGCACCAAACTACTGCTGCTGGCGATGACCACGCTCGCGCTGCCGTGGGCGGGTTGCCAGTACGCGCGCGAGATGGAGACGGTGTTGCGCGAAAGCGAGCAGCAGTCGTTGCTGGCGGTCACCACGACGATCGCCGGGTCGCTCAAAGGTCGCAACGAATTGCTGTTCCGCGCCGACTCGCTGTCCGGTTCCGAGGGCAGCAATCCGCGCGACATCACCCCGGTGGTGCTGGCCGGCGTGCCACTCATCGACGGCCGCGCCGACGAATGGGACAGCAACGCACGCAACCTGGTGCGTGTCGCCGGCCCCGGCGGTGACAGCCTGCGGCTGCTGGCCGCGACGCACGAACGCTGGTTGTACCTGGCGCTGCTGGTGCGCGACGACCGCTGGATTTTCGATGCCTCCGAGATCAACCCCTTGAACCCGGAAACGCTGGGCGATCGGGTCTGGCTGGCGTTCGACGACAAGCGCGGCGGCCAGCAGCGCCTGTTCTTCGGCAGCGCCGGTCCCGGCACCGTGCACGCCCGGCGCATCGAAACGCAGGAATACGGACGCGAGGAAGCGGTCGAGGAAACGCGCATCCAGGCCATGTGGCAGCGCTCGCGCGACGGTTGGGTGCTGGAAATCGGCATCCCGATGTCGATGGTGGGGCAGCACCTGGGCGTGCTGATCGACGACCGCGATCGTCGCGGAGCACAGCGCAACAGCTACGGCACGCTGGAAGTCTCCGACCTGCGCGCCACCGGCCGGCTGATCGCCGCCTCGCCGGATTTGAACGATCACTTGCGGCAGTTCTCACAACCCGGCGTCGAGCTCATGGTCACCGCGTCCAGTGGCGCCGTGCTCACGCGGCTCGACGCGCCCGCCCTGCCGGGCGACTACACGCGCATGCGCGGATTCCTGCCGCGCATGTACCGCCTGTTTCTCGATGGCGGTGCGATCCCGCGTAGCGTGTCGCAGGCCGATCGTGATCGCGTGCAACAGGAGCTCATCGAACGCGCCGCGAAGGGCGCGCCCGCGACCGCGCTGTTCAGCGGGCGCTACGAGAACAGCGTCATCGTGGCCGCGGCCGCGCCCATCCTGACCGCCGACGGCAAACAGGTGGTCGGCGTCATCCAGCTGGCGCAGACCGCCGATCGCTGGCTCACGCTGCGCGACCAGGCGCTGACGCGCCTGCTGAATCTCACGTTGTTCGTCACGCTGTTCGCGGTCGGCGCGGCGTTCTGGTTCGCGGGCCGCATGACGCTGCGCATCTCCAGGTTGGGCGCGGCCAGCGAGACCGCGCTGAGCCGCGAGGGCAGTCTCTCCCGCGTGCTGCCCGAGTCCGAGGCGCGTGATGAACTCGGCGACCTGTCGCGCAGCTTCTCCTCGCTGCTGGGCCGCCTCGACGAATACACCGGCTACCTGCGCACCCTGGCGGGCAAGCTGGCGCACGAGATCCGCACGCCGTTGACCATCATTCGCTCCTCGCTGGAGAACCTGGAATCCGAAGCCCAGGCCTCGGGCGGCATGGGCGAGAACGCCCGGGTGTACGTCGCCCGGGCCCGCGAAGGCAGCGAGCGCCTGGGCGCCATCCTCACGGCCATGGGGGCCGCCACCCGGGTCGAGGAGGCCATTGCGCACAGCGAGCGGCAGCGCTTCGATCTCGCCGCCCTGGTGCGCGCCACGGTCGAGGCCTATGGCACCGCCTTCCCGAATCGCCGCTTTGCCAGCGAGGTGCCCTCCGAATCCATCCAGATGAATGGCGCCCCGGAGCTGGTCGTGCAGATGTTGGACAAGCTGGTCGACAATGCCGTCGACTTCAGCACCGATGGGGCCACGATCACCGTCAGTCTGCAGGCGGCTGAGAACGAGGCCGAGGTCTCCGTGGCCAACCCGGGACCCCTGCTTCCCCCCGAGGCGGATACCAAGCTGTTCGAATCCCTGTGGCAGTCGCGAGCCGAGGCCGACGCCCCGCAGGGCCGCCAGCGCCCGCATTTCGGCCTGGGGTTGTACATCGTGCGACTGATCGCCGAATTCCACGGCGGCAGCGCCCGGGCCGCCAACCTGCCCGACGACTCAGGCGTGGTCTTCTCGGTACGTCTGACACGATGAGGGCGAATCGCGAAGGCAGTCACATCCAGCCTACGCGCCAGCGGCCGATACACTGAGCGAAAGGTGCTCGATGTCGCGTGTCTGAGACATTGTCCGAGCCTCGTTTCGGCGTATGATCCCGAGCACGCAGTCGACAAAGTGTAGCTAAGTAACTGAATTCAAGGTTCCGGCAACAGCTTTGTAATGATCGCGATTTAGTTTGTCCCGCGGTGCATCAGCGAGTGATGCGTGGAGGACACAAGGTTTTGACGCTATAGAAACGTAGGATTTGCTCACGGACACGGGTCCAATCGGTAGCTGCTTGATTCCGGCTACTGGTGAGGGCGAGTAAAGCGTGAACTGACACGCGGGCTTATTTGTTTAGCCGGAGGCCGTAAGGTCGCCAACGCCCCAGCCGCAAAAGTTTTCGTCCGTGTAGTCGACTTGTTCGGCTGACAGCGATTACCTAAGTCGACGACGACAAACTACAAGCCCCGCTCACGCGGGGCTTTTTTTCGGGGACTTGCCTCATTCCCCCGCGCAGCGGCAAACGGGGACACACTGTCTTCAGTGTGTCCCCGTTTGCCAGGAAATGAGGAATGTCCCCATTTCCCGGGGACGCCGCCTAGCTACCATCGCCGCGATGCGCCTCCTCGCCCTGATCCTGTTAGCCACCTGCGCGCTCGCCGGCTGCTCGCGCGAGCTCAACCGCCGGCAGGTGGCCGAGTTCGTCGACCAGGCCGATGACGCCGCGCGCAAGCGCTTCGCGCCGGAGATCTGCGACCTGCGCGGCAAGAACTTCACGCTGCATCACGTCTTCTACGCCGAGGACGCAGACGAACCGAGCGAGATGGATATCACGCGCAAGCTCTATTGCCAGCAGGCCGGCAGCTTCTCGCGCCTGCGCCAGTACCGCCTCGAGCGCAAATCCATCGACATCGACATCGCGACCGATCGAAAGTCCGCGACGGTCACCGCCGAATACGTCGAAACCATGCCGTTCTACGACCCATGGCGCGCGCCCGTGACACCCGACGACTTCAATCATTTCCAGGTGGTGGAATCACGCGACGTGTCGGTGGTCGGCATCGAGGACGGCGACCTCAAGTTCCTGAGCACCAGCGCCGAGGCGCATCAGACGCTGGTCTCCAAGAAAGAAGTGAAGCTTCCCTATGACTGACGAGGGCGGGTCATGAAAGCATTCGCGGGTCCTGCCATGTTGCTGGTGCTGGTCGGCGGCTACCTCGTGCATCGTGCCATGTCGAAGGAGGACGCCCCCTCGCGCGACTTCATGGAGCTGGAATTCGCGGCCGAGGACGAGGACCACAGCGGCACCTGTTATTCACTCAGCACCGTGCTGATCGCCAACGGTGTATTCGGCAATGCGCTGCGCACCTGGAAGACACCGGACCAGCGCAACCAGGACCAGTGGACGCTGCTGCTCGAGGCCGTCCAGCAGGGGCGGAACGGACCGGTGCGCGAATACCGCAACTTCACTTTCGAAAAATTCGGCGAACAGGTGCGGCTGGTAGACGTCGAGGCTTCGGAGGGATATCCGACCGACATCGAAGAGAACATCGACAAGCTGCTCGAGGCACCGCACGCGCGCAAGTCGACACCGGTCGATCGTTGTCGCCAGGATGGCGGCACCGGCTATCAATTCCCGCGGAAGAAGTAATGTGGCATGGTGCGGATCCATGCCCGCACCACGAATTGCCGCGTTCGCCGCGCTGACCATCACCCTTCTCGTCCTGCCGTCGCTGGCCCAGGCCCAGCAGGTCATTCCGCTCTGGAAAAACGGCGCGCCGGGTTTCGAATCGCGCCGCGACGAACCCGAGCAGCACCAGGACTGGTGGTACAAGAACATCCACAACCCGTCGCTCACCGTGTACCTGCCGCCCGCGGGCAAGGCCAACGGCACGGCGATCGTGGTCGCGGCCGGCGGCGGACATCGCGAACTGGTGTTCAACCCGGAAGGCGTGGAGCCCGCGCAATATCTCGCCAGCCTCGGAGTCACGGCGTTCGCGCTGAAGTACCGGCTGTTCCGTGAGCCCGGCTCGAAATACACCATCGACAACACCGCGGAAGACATTCGTCGCGCCATGCGCACGGTGCGCGCCCGCGCGGCGGAGTGGCACGTGGACCCGAAGCGCATCGGGGTCATGGGTTGGTCGGCGGGCGGCGAAGTCGCGGCGCTGGTGGCCTATCCACCGGTCGACGGTGACCCGAAATCGACGGACCCCGTCGAGCGCGTGAGCGCGCGGCCGGACTTCCAGGTCCTGGTGTATCCCGGTCCATTGGGCATTCCGGACAAGATCCCGGCCACCGCGCCGCCGCTGTTCCTGGTCGGCGCGGCCGATGATGAATACGTGGCGAACGTGATGTTCGATCTCACGCGCAAGTACCACGACGGCGGCGCGCAGATCGAGACGCACATCTACGCCCAGGGCAAACATGCCTTCAACATGGGCCAGCGTTCCCAATACGTCGGCATCCGGCACTGGCCGCAGCGCCTGGCCGAGTGGCTGGAGGATCGTGGCTACCTGAAGGCGGTGCACTGATGTCGTTTGCGCAAGCTCCCGCCGCATACAGCATCCTGGTGCTGATCGTCGTCATCAGCGGCATCGGGCTGATGTCCGCGCCACGCGTCATCGAGATGAACCTGCTGCGTCCATATCGCGTGGCGCGCGGCCGCGAGTACTTCACCGTCATCACCTGCGGATTCGTGCACGCCGACTTTGGCCACCTGCTGTTCAATTCACTGACGCTGTTCTTCTTCGGCCCGGGGCTCGAGCGCCTCATGGGAACGACGAAGTTCGTGGCGTTGTATTTCATCGGCCTCGTGGTCAGCAGCCTGGGCACGGTGTTCAAGCAGAAGAACAATCCCGAGTACGCATCGCTAGGCGCGTCGGGCGCGATTCTCTCGGTGCTGTTCGCGTACATCGTGTACCGGCCGCTGGACAAGATTTACCTGTACTTCGCGATCGGCATCCCGGCGGTGCTGTTTGCGTTCGGGTACCTCGCCTACAGCTGGTGGGCCTCGGGGCACTCGCGCGATCGCGTCAACCACGATGCGCATCTCGACGGCGCACTCACCGGGCTCATCTTCGTGGGACTCACCGACTTCAACGCCTGGCGGCACGCGTTCGGCCTCGTCAGCAGCTGGCTCTCCTGACGCCCGCTAGAACCACGAGTAGTTGAAGGACACCGAGATTCGCTCGGCCTCGGTGGGATTGGGCGCGACTTCGTGTCGCAGCCAGCTCTCGAACAACACCAGGTTGCCCTGTTCGGCCGGAATGGTGACCCACACCTGGTTGTCGCGCCGCGCGCGGGTCTTGCGCGGTGGCGCCGCCATGTAGCGATCGAGGCGCGGATCCTCGAACTTCAACCCGGAGCATCCTCGCGGCGTACGCACGTAATAGGTACCGCTGATGCTGGCCAGCGGATGCAGGTGCAACCCGTGGACCACCTGCCGCGTCATGACGTTGACCCAGCAGTCGGTCATCGCAAGCTTGCGGGCGGTGAGATCGAAATCGAGCGCGGCCGCGAACTGGCGCACGTGGCCATCGATGCGTTTCTCGAGCTTCGCGAATGTTGGCGACATCTGGTGCAGTCGCGACGCCGAGCTGTACGAGGTATAACCGCCCGGATAGTTAGTGCGCGACCAGGCACGGCCGCCGCCGTCGTCGATCGCGAGCTGCCGGCACTCGCGCAACAGGCGCGTGTTCAGGTTGTCGTTGGCGGAGCCGCGCGGCGCCAGCCGGGCGGTATATACGCGGGTCGGGAACAGCGACTGTAGTGGCATGTCGCGAGCATAGGGCATACTCCGCGTCCCTTTCATCAAGGACGCGGACATGAAGAAGACTCTCCTGATATTAGGCGCGCTGGCATTGGCCGCCGCGGCGCAGGCGGACACCGCCACTCACAAACTCACCAAGATCTGGGAAACCGAGGCGGCGCTCAAGACTCCGGAATCCGTGCGCCTCGATGCAAAGCGCAAGGTGCTGTACGTATCGAACATCGACGGCGAACCGTGGACCGCCGACGGCAAGGGTTCGATCGCCAAGGTAGGGCTCGATGGCAAGGTGATCGCCGCCGAATGGGTGACCGGCCTCGACGCCCCGAAGGGCCTGGCGCTGTCCGACGATGGCAAGTGGCTGTACGCGGCGGACATCGGCGGCATCGTGGTCATCGACGTGGACGCGGGCAAGATCAAGAACAAGATCGCGATCCCCGACACACTGCAGCTCAACGACCTCGTCAATGACAAGGGCACGCTGTATGTGTCCGACTCCAAGGGCAAGAAGGTCTAGCAGGTGAAGGACGGCAAGCCCAGCGTCTACGTGGATGAAGAAGTGCTCAAGGGACCGAACGGCCTGTTCGTACACCAGGGCGCGCTGTACGTGCTCGACAACGACAGCCTGAACCGCGTCGAGAAGGACCGCTCGCTGAAG
>Ga0164241_10006641_pt1 | contig 10513 bp, 15 predicted proteins | sample OricomyardsoilBY_FD_108780 | JGI IMG/M metagenome (GOLD analysis project Ga0164241, IMG submission 108780) | Backyard soil microbial communities from Emeryville, California, USA - Original compost - Back yard soil (BY) | ecosystem: Environmental > Terrestrial > Soil > Unclassified | place: USA... | reverse complement strand
CCGGAAAGTGCAGCTATGATGCCAGTGATGGCAATAGAGACATCAATTCCTCGTGTTACGCCGAGGTATGTCAAACAGCCAATCGCTATAAGCGAGATAAGCGAGTGACGATATTCAAGTATTTTATCCATTTGTGTCCCCTCGGTTTTCGATGGCTACCAACTAATAGTAACACGTCGATCCTTGTGGTTCGTGGTATAGTTATAACACTGCTCACGGTGGCGTGGGCTTTTACGGGTAAGGTGTGGATATGGCTAGCGAGCGTTTCTGGCGACAGATCGTTGAACCTTTTGCGTCAAACGGAACATCTAACGGTGTTATCGTAGTCGACGACAGCGAAGGTTTTAAAGTTAAGGCCGAAGTCCTAATCGAAGCCATCGGTCAGCCCGTACTCACCGTAGAAATCAAAGACATCCCCGACGCTTACACCATCCTGGTCGGCCCTAAAGGCGCCGAGATGCAGACTCGATCTGATCTCAGCCTTTACACTGTCGCGCAAAGCGCGAAGATCACTCAGAAAAAACAGAAGCGACCCAGCATCGGGCCAGGCGAGTACGAGCGGGCAGTCTACGAAGAAGAGCCCATCGTAGCGAAGCGCGTCATTCCTGTAGGGCGTACAGGCGAGCTTATTGATCAGTCAATCGACGGCGTATCTCCGCAAGAGTGGGACGACGCCATCCTGACTCGAGACATTGACAAAGACGTCGTCTACGTAGAGTTTTACTTAAACTCTAAACATCTCTGGGACATCGACATCACTCGAGACATCGACAAAGACGTCGTCCGGGTACGAAAGGTGAACCCATGAGCGTAGCAAAGCCTAGAAAAAAGCAGGTAAAAACAGTCAAGGACTTCGAGAAGCTCCTGTTCAACTACATTACAGGTAAACTCGATCTAGGACTTGAGTTCAACGCGAACCGTATAGTCACTCACTCTCTCGGTATTACTGGGAGACCGCTGATGGATTACGACGCCGCTTTGGATATACATCTCGTCGCTGGTCCGCGCGCGATTACCGATAACGACGGCAACGTAATAGTCGTGGGAGCCGGTCCTGGCTCTCTCGACAGTTTGTGAGTGTAACATATGTCATTCCATAAGAATTTACGTGGCGGAGACCTTCACGGTCCAAGCCAGGAGCTCGTAGAGAACAACACAGGCGTCACTATCTCGAAGATGAAAGCTGTTCGTCTCGACGGTAACGGTACCGTGTTTCCTCAAGTCCAGCTCGCTAACCCGAATACGTACAAGACGTTCGGTATTGCCTCAGACGACATCCTAGCTGGGAAAGCTGGTTACATCCAGTGTATCGGCTTCATGCAAGACGTCGATACTTCTGCTTGGATGCCTGGAACTCAGCTCTACTCTGGTCCGACCGGTAACCTGTCGACGACTGTCTTAGGCGACCCAATCGCACTCGTCGTCAGTCAGAGCGCGACTCTCGGCCTCTTGTACGTGTACGCTCTGACTGGTGGTGGTTCAGGACCTGTCAGCTCAAACCCTTGGGAACTCGACGGTAACACTGGGATTGACCCAGCGTTTCAGTTCTTAGGTACTACTGACGCCACTCCGCTCCCTATTCGAACTAACAACCAAGAGATCGCTCGCTTCGATACTCAAGGTCGTTTTGGACTAGGAACAGACGCGCCAGAACGTCACTTCGAGCAGAAGTCTCACATATCTGACGAAGCCTCTGGCCGGCAAGTAGAGACCTTCTATTTGGAGACCAACTCGACTGCGGCCGCTCCTGCTTACGTGATTCCACTGCTGGACCCTCAGGTCGCTAAAGTGGAGTTCGTGGTGACAGGACGACTCGCCTCAGACGCGAGCCAGTGCTGCTCGTTCAAGCGAAGCGGCTTATTTTATCGAGAAGCTAGCAACGTGCAGACCCAAGGCGGGTGGCAGTCTGACTTCACGATGAAGGCTAACGCGAACATGAAAGTGGATTACGTAATGTCGGCAGGAGCTTTGACCTTGAGAGTCACTCCTCACTCAGCAGCTCTAATGAAGTGGACGGGATACGTCATCATTCACTTCATCAATTAAATAGTAAGTGTGTTAATATCAAAGGGTCCGTAGCCCATTAGGAGTCTTATATGGCAGTTTTAGTCGATCAATTGACACTCGGGGAAGTTAAGATCTTAGCTCTTGACTCAGATCCTCGTACAGCTGGTGGGTACGCGGCGGAGATCGGTTCTTACGCGACGATCAACAACGCAGGCTCTCCAGTAGGACAGCTCTACTTGAAAGTAGGAGCTGGTAACACTGCGTGGGAGCAACTCTCCACGACTGCCGCTAACGGTACAGTGTTGTCTGGCGTAATTCGTCGCCTCTCGCTCTACCCTGCGACTGGTAACACAGTAGACGACATTCTCGTAGAGAATGGTCAGAACGTTACAGTCGACATCGTAGCGATGGCCACTCGTACTCAGCCGATCAACTACCAGATCCCTAACCCTGGCGACGCCGTCACGTCTGCTGACTTCGTTCTTACTCAGGGCGCTCAGACTATCAGCGGCATCAAGACGTTCCAGAACGACGTCATTATCAACGGTAACCTCGACGTAAACGGTACCGTAACAACTATCGACACCGTCAACCTTCAGGTAACTGACAAGTTGATTACTCTTAACCGTAACGGCGCGGCCGCTTCCGGTTTCGGCTCTGGTATCGAGATCGAAGAGAACGCAGTCATCACTGGCTACTTGAAGACCGACGCGTCTGCTCGTACTGCTTGGTTGATTAAGGCTCCCGCTTCGTTCCAGTACACTCTCGAGCTCTCTGGCTTGACTGCCGATCGTACAGTTACTGCCCAGGACAGAAGCGGATACGAGACGCTCCAGACTCCAGCTACCTTGACTGTCGGCTCTGTTCCGTTCGTCAACTCGTCGCTGATCCTCGACCAGAACAACGCTAACTTCTTCTGGGATAACACGAACACTCGCCTCGGTATCTTGACGAACTCTCCTCAAGACTCCTTGCACGTGGCCGGCAACGTACGTATCTCTGGCGCGACCTCGACCTTCCGCTTGCTCGCTGCTTCGGATTACTTGGCTGCTCAGTCGTCTGTAACGACCACTGACGCTACCCAGACTACAGCGGCTACTATCGCTATCCCTACCGACACGACTGTGCTTCTCGAAGTAAACGTCGTCGGTCGTCGTACAGCTGGTTCTGCCGGTACAGCCGGTGACTCTGCTGCTTACGTCCGTACTGCTCGCTTTAAAAACATCGGCGGTACAGTTACTATGCTTACTCTTCAGTCGGACTACACTTCTGAAGACCAGGCTGGTTGGAACTGTACTCTCGACGCCAACACCACTAACGCTCGCGTTCGTGTAACTGGCGCGGCGAACAACACTGTTCTCTGGGAAGTAACTTCCTTCCGCATGTTGAACGACTAATACAACTTAATTGACGCTGAAGCCGTAGCTCTGTAGCAACACAGGCTACGGCTTTTTAGCAGAGGTGATTATGGCCGTAATCGAAGGTCAAATAACGTTAAACGAGATAGCCATCGCGGAGGTAGACAGCGACCCGTCTACTGGCGGCGGACTCGCTATGCCTGTCGGTTCTATAGCTTTGCTAGGAACTCAGACAGACGGCAAGATGTGGATTAAAACAGCAGCAGGCGTGACCGCTTGGGCGATTATCCCTCGCTACGCAGACGGTACAACGTTCACTCAAGGCGTCATTCCTTTTATCGACGCCAACGGAAACTTTACTGCAAACGCTGCAAAGCTCAAGTTCGAAGTCTCGACTGGTCGACTAGCAATCGGCAATAACGCTCCCGCGACACCGGTATCTACGATTCACATCGACAGAGGTACTGGAACCGGCGGCCACATGAGGGTAACCCTCGGCACCACCACAGGACAGACAGCTACCGACGGCGTCGAGTTCGGCGCTGACGACACGGGCGCCGCAGAGATTCGCCAGTACGAAGCTTTGCCTCTCAATATCTATACTTCTAACACTATGGCGTTCTCGATTAACTCTGCTCAGCGAGTAATAATCGGCAACCTAGGTACGTCTCTCGCTTCAGCGACTGGCGAAGAGTCTCGCATGCAGCTGCACGGCTTGGGAACTGCAGACTCGCAGTTCTCGATGCACAGGTACTCTGCAGATATCTTGCCACCAAATTTGCGCTTTGTGAAAAGCCGAGGAGCTACTGTTGGAGCTCACGTCGCAGTAGCGGTCGACGACATTATGGGAACCGTGTCTTTCCGCGGATCAGATGGATCGTTGTTCGGTCTCGGAGCTTCTATTTCCGGTTACGTAGACGCTGCAGTAGCCGCGAACAGCATTCCTTCGCGATTGCAGTTCTCTACTACGACCCTAGCTGGCTCGACTGTTCAAGAGCGAATGCGAATCGACTCTTCTGGTCGAGTTATTATTGGTGGAGCTGCTGCTCAAGATATTACCGGCATTGGAGCGTATCCTCTGTTCCAGATACTAGGAACAGGCGCCGTGCAAATGGCGCAGATCCAGTACTCGAACGATACGATTGCTCCTGTATTTAACTCGCTTAAATCTCGCGGCGCGACGATTGGTACTCAAGGTATTCTAGCTTCCAACGACGAGCTAGGTCGCTTTCAGTTCAGAGGTTCTGACGGTGTTAAGTTTGTCGCGGGTGCTTCGATTCGAGCTCTCGTCGACGGAACACCGGCGCTTGATTCTATGCCTGGTCGCTTGATTTTTATGACCACTCCTACGGGCTCAGTTACGCCGGTCGAGAGAGTTAGGGTAGACTCGACGGGTCTAGCTATTTTCTCTCAAGGTATCCGCATAGGTAACGAGACCTCTACCGTCGATGGGAACATTCGCTACACTGGTACAGATTTTGAAGCGTACCAGCTGGGTGGTTACAGATCTCTGACCGGAGCGTGGATCTCTTATGAAACTGTATCAACTGCTAACACCACTACAACTTCGACTACTGATGTTCTCGTTACAACGATGACTATTACGCCTGTTGCAGGCACTTACATTCTTCAGTGGAACATGGAAGTAAGTGCGACATCTAACAACCGTGTGATTGTGGGATCTATCTACGTAGGTGGCGTTCAAGTGACAGATTCTTCTCGCCAGTACTTTGTTCGTACAGGTAACGCTACGTTTACAGCGGCAGATATCGGACGACTCGTTGGAACTGCTAAAATCACAGTTAATGGTAGCCAAGCAATAGAAATTCGCTGGAGAACTAACGGCGGTACTGCTGTTACTCAAGGTCGAAGCATGTCTCTAATTGAGGTGGGACAGTAATGGAATATACTTACACTAAAGACGTTAAAAATTCAGATCGACTGATTTTGGAAATTGTTGCTGCGATAGGAATATTTCCTCTGTATATTAACACTGTTGGCACAACTGTCATGATTGGTTTCTCTTCGTCTTTAAGCGCAGCAAACGTTACAGCGTTGAATAACTGCATAACTGCTCATGTAACGACTACTCCTCAAGAAGCAGCTGAGGTAGCCCTTAAGGATGCAAAAACCTTTGGTCGTCAGCTAATTCTTCAGTGTCAAGCTGAGAACGCAGTAATGGGCATTACAGCATCTGGCAAGACGAAGGCTGTCTCGGACTACCTCGCTAAGTTGATGACGTACACCCAAGACGGGTCGCTGTACGCGTCGATAGACGAGCTGACGGCTATATCGAACGACGGATTGACGATAACTGTGCTCGGGTTGAGTCCTTACGTAACTGTCGCGCGAGCGAAACTCTACAGAGGTTACATTCAGACGTACCTCGGAATACCGGTGACCCCATGAAGATTTACTTGATCGTAGACTTGTCTACTCTGCAAGTAGCGAGCAACTACATAGCTATAGATGCGATGCAAGACAAGTTCGGAGGACCTTGGGGAGACCCAGAGTTGTTCGCTCACATTCCTATGCCTCACGGCTTAGATCCTGAGTGCTGCAGCGTGTCTAGCGAGCTGGTCGTGACCGCGAACCTAGATAGCATAGCTGCCAAGCAAGCCGCTATGCTTCAAGCTCTGATTCAGAAGCGAGTATTCGCGGCGATGGAGTTTGGTCGAGTGTTGATGTCTCAGTACGGAGCTTCAAATATCTTGGCAGGCTTCAATATGGAGCAGATAAAAGACGTAATGGCTAGGACTGTCAAGCTTCAAGCTGCAATCCAGTCTGGGTCTCTGTACGTAGCCCTCGACGAGCTAGCAGCTCTTGAGACTGACGAAGTCGTTATTACTCCGGCGCGGGTCACGGTGTTCCGCCACACGATTCAAGACTACTTAGGGATACCAAGAACATGAAAAACATAACTGTAGGGTTTAGCAAGCACCCTGGCTCGCTACTCTCTTGGCTTATCAGAGCGGTAACAAAAAGTAAAGTGTCGCACGTATACCAAGTAATCGTCGTAGAAGGCGAGCCAATGGTATACCAGGCCTCAGGCCTAATGGTGAACTACACGGCACTTCCGGTCTTCCTGGAGAAGAACGTGGTTATTGAGCAGTACAGCATGACGGTAACAGACGAGCAGTACGAGAAAGCCAAGAAGCTTCGCGTAACGCAGGTAGGAAAGCCTTACTCTGTAAAGCAACTGTTTGGTTTTTTCTACGTGTTGGGAATGAGGAAGTTAGGAGAGCAGGTGCGGAACCCGTTGGGGAACGGGAACCACGCCTACGTATGCTGCGAGATAATTGCGGATAGTTTAGGTATCACTGACGGCGAGAGTATGACGCCGGAAGATTTCCGGCGATACTGCGAGCGATACGGACAGAGATTATAAATCCCAGACGACCCACTTAACGAGTGGGTTTTTCTTTAAGACTTCCTCGATGATAGCCTCAGTTGCTTCCCAAGGTGTCTTAAACTTACCTGAGTTGATCTTCGGCGAGTGAATCTCGATCTCTCCGAGTTCTTCCAGTGGAAGCTCGTTAAGAGCGTCTCTCGTCGCCTTCAAGATCTCTTCTGGTGGGTCTACGTTCAAACCGTGGCCCACAGAAGTAAATAGGCAGATGATAGGGTGATCAGCGTCTTCTGCTACGATACACGCGTCTCCCGCACTCATTCCAGTGTTTAGACACAGGTCTCGGTACTGCTCGTAGGCCTCTGGCCACTTCTGCTTGAACTGCTGAGCGATGTATGGACCCCACACACCCTTAGTGTTGCACGAGTGAAGCAGAAAGACGCCTTTCGGCGGGTCTTTTAGCATGTCGCCCTTGCGGTACTCGATGCGTCCCATGTTAGTCCCTCTTGAAAAGCTTCTTGATGATGCCGTCGACTTTTTGCTTCAACGTATGCTCCACGTAAGTGTGCTCCACTTCGCTGTCATCGTCGTCACCGTAGTCTGTGTCGTTCTCGAACTCTTCACCGAAAGGGCTTCCCTTGCCAGAGAAGGCCTCGCCAGACTGCATCTTGGCGACGAACTCGTTGAACTGGCGCTCAGCGTCTGCGCGACGGAGAGTCGCACCTGGATCAAAACGTTCCCAGATGCTGTTGTGGAGCTCGATCTGAGCTTCTTCGATCTCTTGAGCGTCCTTCTGGTCTTGCTCAGACGGAGTCGTGAGACCCGCGATCTGCTGAACAGTCGCTGTACCGATGTACTTCAGCTGCTTGGCCCGAATCTCTTCGGCTTTAGCGAGTTCAGCTTCGTTCATTTCACCTGGGAGCGCGAGTGGGATAAAGCCTGGAAACATATTACTTGCCTTTCTTGTGTTGGTCTTTCCAACGTTTGTCGAGGAATCGTACGTTATCGAAAACGTCTTCGAGGACCTTAGGATCGCTGGGGTTCACCTTGTCCATCCGGTGTTTCCACCAGTCGTCGAGCCACTTGAAGAGTGGCTGTCCGTTTACGAAGAACTTGTTGTCGCAAGTGTGTCGCAGGGTTCCCGCTAGTACTGCGTAGTCGATTGGAGTGCAAGGAGGCTCTTTGCTCTTAGCAAAGGACACTTGAGACAATAAAAAGGCGGCCAAGAAGGCCGCCAGTATCGTCTCCAGTACGTACTGGAGAGGTCTCATCACTTACCTTCTGCCGGGATCTCGTACCAGTCGAGTACGCCGCGGTCGTTAGCGTCGATGAGCTGCCATCCTGGAGAACCGTTGTCCTTTAGGTTGTCGAGGTTCTTGTAGAAGCACTGGCGGAAGTGGCGTTGGGCGTCGACCTTCACCTTGGTGCTGAACTTGCGAGTCAGGATGACGAGCTGAGAAGCGATCGTACTCACCGGCCCGTCACTCAGTCCCGAGTAAGTAATGCTAGTCGACTTGTAGATGCCTTTGAGGCTCTGAGCAATCGCGTCGCCTACGGGGATGAGTTTGTACTTGTTCTTGTCAAGCTTCAAGAGGTTAGGTAGAGGAGCCGCACCTACGAAGGCCGCAGCAGCGATGTCTCCGCGGTCCAGGGCAGCCATCACTTCGTCGCTCTTCTCGTAAGAGGCGATGTTGAACTTACCGTTACCCATGCCTTTCAAGATCTTGAGAGTGTAGACAGTTCCACCGCCGCCACCGACGTTGTACTCGCTGATGTCTGCGAGTGTGTTGAATTGAACACGACCGGACACCTTGCCGAGTACGCCAGGCTTCTTGAAGCCTTCGCGGAGGACGATGATGTGGATGGGCTCGTGGTAGAGAGTGACGAGGGTCTGAAACCGCTTGTAGCTGTTGTCAGCGTCCGAGATTGCTCGGTACACGTCCGCTCGCACGAAAGCCGCTTGAGAGGTGTTGTCTGCGAGAGACTGTAGGTTACCTACGGTACCGCCAGTGATTCCCTTTGCTTGAGTGATGTTGAACTTGTCGTCAGCGCAAGCGCCGATGATCTCGCCGAGCATCTTCTCGTAGCTGCCAGACAAGCTGTGCGCTGCCACGTTGAGGCTGAGAGAGTCGTCTGCGGCACCGAATGCCGTAAACGAAGTGAACAGAAGCAGAGACGCGAAAAACTTCTTCATACTAACTCCTTAAGGGTTGATTCGGATGCCGTCGTTGTTGGTTTTGGTGCTAGGACTAGAGGACCCGAATTCGAGTCCGCCACTCAAGATGATCGCGAGCAAAATCGCTCCGACGATCACGATGCTGGAGATGATTCTGAACTTCATTCGAAGTCCTCCCGTGTGTTACTTGATGTTGAGTCGGATACCTAGGCTGAACGAAGACGTCAAGCTGCTCTTTTCAGTAGCCGTGACGTACTTGTAGTTCGTGTCCAGGACTGCGAACGGAGTAAGGTTGGTGTTGTTGAAGAAGTACTTCGCTTGGAGGCCTGCTCCACTGTCGCGAAGACCGCCGAACACCTTAGATCGAGAAGCGCTCAGTTTCAAGTCGAGTTTGCTGTCGTCGAACTTAACGAGCTTCTTGACGAACACCGAGCCTTTACTGTCGTGCTTCTCTTTGTCGCCTTCTTTCTCGCTAGAAGCGGCGCCAGAGATACCGAGTTTGAAAGCCCCTACTGGGACTTCGAGTCCGATGTCCTTCGAGCTTAGGTCACCGGTGATGGTGTACCCGTCGAAGTTGAAGCGGAGAAGAGGGAGCTGAGCGCCTGTAGCGCAAGCGTCTGCGGTCTTGTTATCGACTGCCGCAGGTTTGTTCGTTGAAGAGCACTTAGCGAGAGTCGTGTCGACGTCGACAGATTGGCCGAATGCCGATGTGCCAACCAGTAGCAGTAGCGCGAAGAAATACTTCATGGTGTTTCCTTAGAGAATTTTGCTGCTGTTTTGCAGCTTGTTACCTTGGTTCAACTGAGCGATCTTCTGGCCAGCCATTGCAGATCTCATGCGAGTCTTGATAGCCGCGCGAGCAGTCTCGAGTCTCTGCATCTGCTCGGCGTCGCGTTTCGAGCTCTGGGCAGATCCCATAGCTTTTCCAGCGCGGTGGAGAGCGATGTAGAGCTTGTTAGTTCTCTTCAGCTCTGCCAGGTCTTCGATTCGCTGCTCGATGGTGTTCTCAGCGTCGTCGACGACTTCCTGAAGAGCTTGGATCTGCGAGTTAAGCAAGACCTTCTCTTCGTCTGTGGCAGACGCGAGCTGGTTGCGAAGCTCGTCTTGGGCGTTCTGGATGTTCGCCGCCGCAGTGACGTACTCGTCTTGCAGCTGGCGTACTCGCTCGTCTTCTTGACGCTCGTCTTCGCGGATAGTCTCTTCCGAGAACGTCTCAGCGATGGCAGTCAAGCCTTTTTGCTTCCATACAGCTATGGATCGAGCAGCGAGCGGAACGAGGAAGTTCACCATGAAGAGACCGGCGATGGCCGCAGTTCCTGCGACTACCACTGAGGCTCCGGTGACGATTACTGCTGCGGAAGCAGCTACGGCCACGATACCTACGCCTGCCGCCTTGGCGACAGTCTGGACTTTCATAGCTCTTGGGTCGAGTTGGAGATCGTTACTCATTGAGTTTCCTGTATGTTAGAAGTTTGAGTCCGCTTCGAATATCCGTCGCCATAGGAAGCGGGTATTGTTTCTGCAAGTGACGTTGCGACCACACTTCTCCATGTCTCTGCGGTAAGTCCTGACGTCGATCTGGCGCTGGAGACGATCGTTCTGCATCTCCAGCGTGTTCAGTTG
>Ga0164241_10006640_pt1 | contig 10513 bp, 8 predicted proteins | sample OricomyardsoilBY_FD_108780 | JGI IMG/M metagenome (GOLD analysis project Ga0164241, IMG submission 108780) | Backyard soil microbial communities from Emeryville, California, USA - Original compost - Back yard soil (BY) | ecosystem: Environmental > Terrestrial > Soil > Unclassified | place: USA... | reverse complement strand
CACTCGGACTTCTCCATGTATCAGCATGGTATTGCGAATCCTGAAAGCAAAGTTTTGTATGAATTGAATAATAATTACGGATATGGTAATGCTTCGTATCAGCAACCTTTGAATGAAAAGTGGTCGTTGAAAAGCGGATTGTCTTATTCTTATAACGACAATGCATTGAAGTTAGATGGTGTGCCAATGGGTGAAACCGAAAAAGGGCTACACTCCAAAGTAGTTTTAGAAAACTCTATTTCTGATAAAGTAGAGATTCGTTTCGGTGGTGAGTCGATTAACCGAAAATATGAAGCAAGCCGATTGGATTTAGCCACCAATGAAGAACAAAGCCAGGGTTTCAATGAGAATATTTCTGCTGCTTTTGCAGAAGGTGAATTATACACGAGCAACAAATTTGTAACCCGTGCAGGTACCCGTTTGGAGCACAACAGTCTCACCAATACACTTTCGGTTGACCCTCGGCTTTCCATAGCGTACAAACCTGGTGGGCAAGGTCAGTTTTCTTTTGCTTATGGAAGATTCCGTCAATCAGCAAAGAATCAATATGTGCGTGTGAATAACGATTTGAATTCAGAGAAGGCACAACATTTCATTTTGAACTATCAGATCATAAATAACGATCGGACTTTTCGGGTAGAAACCTATTATAAAAAATATACAGACCTGGTAAAATTTGTTGATAGGAATCCTTATTTATTAACCAGCACGGGGACAGGCTACGCAAAAGGAGTGGAGCTTTTCTGGCGCGATAGCAGATCGGTAAAGTATTTAGACTACTGGGTATCGTACTCTTTTCTTGATACCAAACGTGACTATCTGAATTTTCCTTCCTCAGCTATGCCCACTTTTGCTTCGAAGCATAACTTCTCCGTGGTGGGCAAGTATTTTATGACTGCGATTAAATCACAGATCGGAGTAACCTATTCGTACGGATCACCTCGTTCTTACAATAATCCAAACACGGATCAATTCAATGGTGGTCGTACTCCTTCTTACCAGGACCTTAGCGCGAACGTGAGTTACCTGCCTAAGAATTGGCTGATCATCTATGTTTCATGCACGAACCTGCTCGGACGCGATAATATTTTCGGATACGAATATAGTGTGACGCCTGATGCAAACGGTGTGTATGCGAGTCGAGCAGTTATGCAGCCAGCTAAACACTTTCTATTGGCGGGTGTGTTCATCACGATTTCTAAAAACAAATCAGTAAACCAACTTCCAAATTTATGATTTACAAGATTACCAAGTACGCATTTACCAAACCGGTCACGCTAATAATTACAATCAAATAAATAAAATCATGAAAACAACTTTCTTAATTCTTGCACTAACTGTTTTAGTAACCCTTTCGTTCGGTCAGGACAAATACACAATTCAAATGCTGAAAAGCATTGAATCAGTGTATAGCGCAAAAACAACTGATGAATATCAAGCTGCTATCAATTCATTCGATCGTATTGGTAATGCGGAGAAGACCAAGTGGGAACCCTTTTACTATTCTGCATGGGGATACTTAATGATTGCAGCTAACGAAGCTGACGGAGCAAAGAAGGATCAGTTTTTAGATTTGTCAGCTACAGCCTTAGCCAAAGCAAAAGCGATCAACGAAAATGAATCGGAGATTGTCGCGCTGGATGGGTTTATCCAAATGATTCGAGTGACCGTTGATCCTGCAACAAGAGGACCGCAGTATTCAGGGTTGGCAATGCAGGCCTACAATAAAGCATTGGCTATCAATTCAGAAAATCCGAGAGCACTTGGACTTCTTGCACAGATGCAGTTTGGCATGGCTAAGTTTTTCAATGCATCCACTACAGAGGCTTGTGCAACGGCTTCGAAATCGCTGGAGAAATTTCAATCCTATCAATCATCCAATGAGCTTGCACCAAAGTGGGGCCGGGGAATGAGTGAAGGTTTGATGAAACAATGTTCAGGTAACTAGGTTAAGTTTCTATATTTGATATTTTAGAAGAAATTGAAAAGTTAAGTGATGATTCGTCTTAAGAAAATGTCATTGGTCAAATACTTCAGGATCATTGGGCTTTCCATTGTGGGTTCGTTGGTCATGACTTATCTGTCATGTACTTCCTGTTCTCAGGATCTGCGTAAGTTCGTCATTACTGCTGGCATCACAACAATCATGTGGATTGTGATGTGGATTGGTAATGAAAACCTTACCTGTATCATTGATGAGAAGATTTCGTGGGTGAAGTATCCCGTCAGGAGGTTAGTAGTAGGTGTGGTGTCTACCGTGATTTTCACTGTTATTGTAGCTATTCTTTTAGCGAGAGGGTATGAATATTCGTTGAATCTCCGGTTTAATAGCTACAATGATTTTATTTTCAATGCACTGGTCATCACCTTTTTGATTTCATTTTTTCTTCACGGCCGCGAATTTCTTTTGCGATGGAAGGAATCGGCTGTGGAAGCTGAGCGCTACCAAAAAGAAAATGCGATGGCGCAATACGAAAGTTTAAAAAGCCAGGTCGATCCGCATTTTTTATTCAATAGTCTTAATGTATTAACCAATCTCGTTTATGAAGACGCAGATAAGTCGGCAAAGTTCATCAAGCAGCTATCTGAAGTATATCGCTACGTATTGGAAACGCGAAGTAAAGAATTGGTTTCTCTGGAAGAGGAGATGAAATTTGTGAATGCGTATCTCTTTCTTCAGCAAATTCGGTTTGGTGACAAATTGATTATAAAAAATAGTATCAACGGACAAAAAGGATTAGTCCCTCCCTTAGTTGTGCAGATGCTGGTGGAAAATGCAATTAAACACAATACGATCTCGGAAGAACAACCGCTAATGATAAGTATTTCGGAGGAACGAGGAAGCATTGTAGTAGAAAACAATCTTCAGAAGAAAACCGGATTTACTGATGATTCAACAGGAATAGGATTAGAAAATACGAGGAAGCGATACGAATTTTTGAGCGATCGAAAGATGGAGGCAGGAGAGGTAAGTGAAAAGTTTCGGGTCGCTATTCCACTGCTCAGTAATTATGAATAAGATATGAATGTACTGATTATTGAAGATGAGCCTCTTGCTGCTCAACGGTTGGAGAAGATTGCAAAAGAATTAAGACCTGAAATTAAAGTTGTTGATAAGATCGATTCTGTAAAGCGTTCTATAGAATGGTTGAAAAAGAACGAAACTCCCGATCTTATTCTTATGGATATTCAACTGGCAGATGGAATCAGCTTCCAGATTTTTGGACACTGCGAAGTAAAATCACCTATTATCTTCACCACTGCTTTTGATGAATATGCCCTTAAGGCATTTAAAGTGAATAGCATCGACTACATATTGAAACCCGTAGATAAAGAAGAGCTGGCAAATGCTTTTAAGAAATTTGAAACGTTGACCGAAAGTTCCACTCAAAATGAAAAGATGATGGAACGCATTGGCTATGCCATGCAGATGCTCACTAAAAAATACAAAGAACGGTTTGTTGTTAAAGTGGGCGAACATCTCAAATCAGTGGAGGTATCAGAGATTTTTTTCTTTTTTAGTTTGGAGAAGACCACGTTTGCCCAGACCAAAGACGGGCGAAAGCATATTCTTGATTTTACCATGGATCAGCTTGAAGGATTAATTAACCCTGAACGATTCTTTCGTATCAATCGCAAGTATTTTGTCGCTGTCGATTCTATCCAGGATATGATCAGCTACACCAACAGCCGCTTGAAGTTGGTTATAAAAACTTCTGATGATCCTGAAATTATCGTTGCCCGTGAACGCGTCCAGGAGTTCAAGGACTGGCTGGATAAATAATTGTTCTGCGAAATTCTATCGGCCAGCAGTTACCTGGTCTGTCTTTTTCAAGTTACTCAAATACTCAACCAGGTCCACCAACTCTTGTTCGCTCATTAGCGATTGTAAATTAGCTGACATTAAAGAGGTGCTGAGTGGTGTTCGTGTGAGAATGTTTTTAGGATCCAGGGTTTGCTGTGCATTCATGTATCGAATGTCAACTTTATCTTCTGTTTCAGAGACGATCATTCCGAAGGCTTCGCTGCCATCTTTCAATTTAAATGTGTAGCCTTCGTAACCGAAGCTTATTCCCTGATCGGGGAACAGAATGGAGGAGTACAAGGCTTCTTTAGATAGCTTGCTTCCAATCTCGCTCAGGTTAGGACCGAAGTTTGTTCCTTCTTTATTGATCTGATGACAATTACTACAGGTATTTATAAATACTTCTTTTCCTTTTTCACGATTACCTGTTTTGTCCGTGAGTACAGAAATAGTGGGTAATGATTTTCCTTCCTTACTTCCTGGTAACTTTAAATAAGTTGCTCCTTCATTGCGAATATCCGTTCTCCAGATGCTTTGGAAAACACCGGCAGCAGTTACATGAAGTTCCATTGGTATTTTGTTCGTCTTTGCCAGTACAAGTAAACGATCCTGTGCTTTCCAGTCTTCCCCAAGTGTACGAAGCGCCAGTTTACGATTCTCAATAGCTTGTGTGGTGTCCATTACAATACCTTCCATCATCGACAGTGATAGTGAATCATACATGTAGGGCCATACGGTCTTTATAATGGCCTGTACTTCTTGTTTGTTTTTGTTGTGAATAATGGGTTCAATCAAATCGATACGATTCCATTCAATCAGTGTCTTCATGGATTCTTTCCCTACGATGCTGTCAGGCAATTGAAGGCTTTGTGTAAGTAAATCAGGAGCTTTGTTTCCCAATTGGAAACGTGATACTAACTCTACGAATTCCAATCTTCCTTTGTATTGATCCAGCGCTTTGTTCAATGCTACACGTACAGTAGAAGTGAGTGCGGTTTTTGTTGGCTCCATGTGTTTCAAAGCATACAGTACTTTCTCTCCCTGCACCTGGCTTACTAATTTTGATAGCACGGCTTGTTTAGAATCATCTTTCTGAAAATCAAACGCTCTGAAATAACGCAACATTTCTGATTCATCTGAGGTACGGATAATCTCCGCCATCAAGGGCATTGCATGTTTACTTCTGCTTCGCCAGATAATATCTTTTCCCACTGGAGAGTTCCATTTATCACCTACCTTTTTCTTCCAGGCATTAAAGCATGCATCTTCGTTGCCTTGTTCCGCAATACCTAGTGCTTCCAGGTACCATCGGTCTATACCATCATATTGTATTGCGAGTTCAGCCCACCGTTCTGCTGCTTCTGGTGATTTCGATCCGCGCAAAGCAAGAATCGCTTCGCGCCTGACTTGTGGTGAAGGATGCGGAACCAACGCATCAACAACAGGAAGTATATCTATTAATAATGCCCGGTCACAACGCAATGCCGTGATCACAATATTGGGATCTTTGTCATTAAGTCCTTCGTTAATATACGATTGACCATTGGGCAAACGGGAAAGCAACCACAATACCTGTGCACGTTGAAAAGGAGATCCTGATTTCCATACTTTATATAAAGAAGTTCCGGCTTTTTCACCCATGGATGCAAGTGCAGTCCATCCTAAATATCGAGTAGCGGGATTAGGATTTAACAATGCTTTCAGGGCACCATCAGCAGAAGTTGTATCTAATTGCTCTGCGTGATACGGTTTCGAATCTGAAGCAGGAGTCACCCGATAAATTCTGCCACGGTTTAAATCACCAACCTGGTGTCCACCCACACCGGGATCATACCAATCGGCCACAAACAAAGAACCATCAGGAGCAACGGCCACATCTACCGGACGGAACCATTGATCTTTTTGTCCTTCGAGTATATTCACAATGGTTGCTTTATAGCCTGCGCCATTATTCTCGATTGGATAAGAGCGAACTACATTGTTTCCTGGTTCGGCATGGATCATTTGCTCCCGAAATACTTCAGGTAATAAATCTCCTTCATAGATGGTAATGCCACTGGGTGACCCACCACCAGTTTGTAATAAGTTGGGTACTACACCAGGATCATTAAGATGCCAATGTCGAAATGGAATTTCCTTTTCCATGTTAGTTCTTCGGGAGTACCAGCTTGCTCCGGTGATTTCATCTTTGTAACCATAGTTTCCACCCTCCATTACATAATTGATACGCGTGCCTTTGTTTCCATCGTCATCATTATCTGATTGCCACAAAGTGCCAAAGGGATCAATCGTTACTTCGTAATTATTGCGGAAGTTATGAGCCAGCACTTCTACATGTGACCCATCTACATCGCAGCGCATCACCATGCCTTCACGGAAAGGCTTACCATTGGTAACTACCTTACGACCGCGAACATCGATCACGGTATCTCCATTTGGGGTTAAAAGTGTTTTTCCTGCGTTGCCAAAATTGAAGTATAGTTTACCATCCGGTCCGAATATAAAACTGTGCATGCCGTGATCATGTTGCAATCCATCAATGCCTTTGAAGAAAATTTCTTTTGAGTCAGGGAGATCATCTCCATCTTCATCTGTAAACACGAATACATTAGGACTACAGGAAACAATGACTTTGTTTCCGATGATTGAAATACCTAACGCTGAATTCACATCCGTGCCCTGGTAAAATACTTTACTTTTATCCGCTTTACCATCGCCATCGGTGTCTTCGAGAATTACAATGCGATCTCCGTCCTTTCGTTCCGGATTTTTAGGATTAAGTTGATTGCGATAGTTGTATGCTTCACAAACCCATACACGTCCTTTGGAGTCAACTGCGATGTTAGTAGGATTGGTGAACATAGGCTCTGAAGCAAAGAGCTCTACCTTCAGGCCTTCGTGTGCTTTTAAATCAGCTAATGACTTTTCAGGGGAATGTTCGTCCGTTTCTTTAACAGAGCAGGAGGATAATGAACAGAGGATCAATATGAACAGAATCCTGTAGGTGGAGAATAGCATGCCGGTAAGTTTAGGATAGAAAGATACGATATGGGGGATAATTCTTCAATCGATTCCAAGAGATGATATTTTAAATGTGAGTATTTGGATTTCGATACAGGATGATTCATTTTTAAGTTCAAATGCAAGAGACAGCAACCACCTGTATTAACTGCGGACAAATTGCGAATGGAAATTACTGTTCCAGCTGCGGTCAACGTACAAACGTAAAGCGCATAAATCTTAAAGAAGTTTGGCATGACTTCTGGTCACGCGTCTATGGCTTTGATGGAATGTTTCCCCGCACACTTCGTGATCTTACTGTTCAACCGGGTGTAGTAGTTCAGACGTACATTAATCGTAATCGCATTAAATACTACCGACCAGTGGGTTATTTCTTTTTTATGATTTCGCTGTGCCTGTTGCTATTTAGCATCATCGACCTGGATTATATGGAATACATGAAGGGTATGCAAAGCCGGTTGGCTGGTGATCAATATCAGGCGAAAAACTTTCAAAAAATCTCTCGCTTTGTAACAGACAACATAAAAATATTTGCTTTCCTGATCATACCTTTTCAGGCACTTAGTGCTCAATATTTTTTCTTTAAGAAAGAGCGGATATAATTTCCTGGAGCACACCATTCTTCCCTTCTACGTGATAGGTCACGTTTACTGGCTTACTATTATGGGAGGGTTCATATTGCAATTAACAGGGTTTTCCATTGCGGGCTTTACCGGTATTACATTGATTTTTATTATTGGCTTTGCTTACTCCGGATTGATGACTTATCAGTCAAAGGGTAAAGCGTTTGTAAAAGGATTATTTTCTTATCTCGTGGCAACGGTAGGATTTGTGTTAACGATGTTTGTTTTGATCGCTATCGCTATATTAATTCTCCCGGTGATTGCTCCGGACCTTTATCAACAAATAAAACCTTCTAATAATCTTTAGGATTTTTCTTTAAACGCACGAGTGGTAATAGCTGCACTCTTCATGGAAATTGAACCTTTATAAATTAAGTCGCTGAATTTGCCTTTTTATTTTTATGAACAAAATAAAAATAAAGCGGAACACCCATGAAGGTAAGGAACATGCCAAACAACGAGTTGATTAATGGCGAACGACCTTCAATGTAATTGGTGACGTCATTATATAAAGTGGTAATTAAAAAGAAGACAGTGAATAAAATAAAGAATGCAGGGATATACGGATAACCCCACACTTTGTAAGGACGTTCTGCATTGGGCATTTGCTTGCGAAGAATGAAAATGCCATAAGCACCAAAACCATAAAACAACCAGCTTACAAAAACAAGCATGTCGGTGAGCATATCAAACGAACCGCTCAAAACCAATAACGATGTCCAGGTAGCGTGAACAACCAGCGCATTGCCAGGAGTTTGATGCTGAGGGTGAACTTTGCCTGCCCAACTGAAGAAACGTTTTTCCTGTGCCATGGCGAAACTAACACGTGCAGTTGCCAGTATATTTCCATTAGTAGTTCCGAACGTAGACACAATTACCAATGTAGCAATAAGCCCTCCGCCTACGATGCCAAATACTTTTGTGGCAGCATCGGAAGCAACAAAAGAAGAATGAGCAATGTCGTCAATGGGAAGGATGTAGGCGTAGGATAAATTAATTACACCATAAATGAAGATACAGATGGAAAGTCCAATCAGGAGACTAAGGGGAATGTTGCGTTGCGGATTTTTGACTTCACCCGCTACAAATGTGATGTTGTTCCATCCGTCATAGCCCCAAAACGCTCCGGAGGTAGCAGCAATAATGGCAAGCACGAGTGACAAACCGCTGTGGGTAATGACAGAGGAATCGGTAATGATGTTGGCAACATCTCCTTTTCCTGAAAAAAGTAATCCGATAACCAGTATCACCATTGCTGCTACTTTCAGGAAAGTGAAAACAACTTGTAATTGTCCACCGGATTTAACGCTTCGGTAGTTTACCCACGTGAGAAAGACGATAACTACTATCGTAAGCGATTTCACGCCAATATTTTCTAATGGGTAAATGTGACCAATGCCCGGCAGGTACAGGTAAATCATCTGCTCCATTTCTTTGGAGAAGCGGGGCAGTGTGATAAAGTATTCGGTATAGATGGATAATACGTAAGCAATAGAGGCAACTCCTGCCGTATTAAATACGGCAAAGGCAGCCCATCCATAGAGGAAGGCAATAAAGTCGCCATACATTTTTTGAAAGAAAATATATTGGCCGCCTGTTTCAGGCATCATGGCCGCTACCTCAGCGTTAGTGAGTGCTCCACACAAGGTGATCAATCCACCGATTACCCAAATGGCAATCATCCATAAAGGAGAACCTAGCTGGGAAGCCATCAGGGCTGGCTTCATAAAAATGGCTGAACCAATAATGCCCCCGACCACCAGGGAGACAGAAGACCATAAGCCAAAGGTCCGGTTGAGTTTATTCATTCAGCAGTAAGATAATGATAAGTTGATGTATACAAATTAACAGTTCAAAAAAACAAATATCTTTGTGAGAGCCATTGTACATGATTTTAAAAACCAATCAATGAAAATAGTAATCAAATTTGTCTTAGTGCTCAGTGTCCTTGCTTTTTCAGGCTTTACCTCTCCGCAGTTGCAGGAGCAGGCCGAGTTGATCTGCATCAAAAATCAAAAATCGACCAACACCTGTTACTACAATTTCAAGCTCGGTGATATACCTTATCACTTTCGTGATGTGGGTTGCAAACGAAAGAAAGACGAGATTATTAAAGATGTGAATGCCGGTGAGCTGGCATTATCCAAAGACTGGAAGATTCCTTGCCCCGAAGTGAAGAAGGAGGAACCGAAAGCCGACCAGAAAACGGATTTCTAAACGGCTGAAAGTTATTGGTTCATGAATTCGGCAATCAGCCGGTGAAAATGATGGGTGCCCATTTCCCGTGTCACCGAATAGCGTCCATGTTTGTAAAAGCGTGATCTTATTCCTTTCTGCACGTTTTGCACGATGTCCTCATCTTCCAATTCAATATTATGTAAATCGGCACCTGCCCCTTGCCGTAATTTACTTTCATCCCATACATAGGAAAGGAATTTTACTTTGGTCTTATGCTTATTGAGCGGGCTGATAATATTCAATGAAAGTCCCCAGGGATAAAAGTTGAACATCAGATTGGGGAACACCCAGAAATAGTAACTCGCTATTTTTTTTCCGTGAAAGGGGGCACCCGGAGGAATATCAAAAGTCTGGTCGGCATCTTTGGCGATGCCCAACTGAAGATTAGAGTAGCGAAATAGTTCTACTGAATAGTTACTATAATCAATAACAGAATTAAGCCCGGCATGAACAAAGGGAATGTGAAACCCTTCGAGATAGTTTTCACAATAGAGCGCCCAATTGGCATTTACAATATAGTCGCGTGAAAGATCAGGTCGGAATACAAACTGATCCAATGGCATCCATCCCACACGGTCAATCATATCTTTGAACGCTTCTTCTGCCGAATGTGATGGCTGCAATGCGGTGAAAAGCCATTTGCCAAATTGGAAAAGCGGGAGTGAAGTAAGATTGTCTGCAGAAGTAGGAAAGTTCTGCACCTTGACTCGTCCTGAAAAAGGTTTACACTTTTTGGTTAAAAGTCCTGATTCAAATTTACACTTTTTAGTTAGTCCTGAAATCGCTTTACATTTGATTACCGGATGAAGCGGAAGCGGGCAATGCT
>Ga0164241_10006638_pt1 | contig 10514 bp, 13 predicted proteins | sample OricomyardsoilBY_FD_108780 | JGI IMG/M metagenome (GOLD analysis project Ga0164241, IMG submission 108780) | Backyard soil microbial communities from Emeryville, California, USA - Original compost - Back yard soil (BY) | ecosystem: Environmental > Terrestrial > Soil > Unclassified | place: USA... | reverse complement strand
GGGAAGTCTTCTTTCCCAAAGAAGGGACGGCGATTTTCCCCCCCCCCCCTGGGGGGGAGGGGGGGGCCGAGGGAGGGGGGGGGGGGAGGGGGGCAGAGAGGTTGGGGCGCGTCGCTGGGCCCCTCTCCCCGGCCCTCTCCCCGCAAGCGGAGAGAGGGAGAAGAGTCATTCAGGCGCCCGGATAGATCGGGAAGCGCGCGCACAGCGCACCGACCCGCTCGCGGACATTGGCCTCGACCTGGCCGTCGCCCTGTTCCCCATTTTTTCGCAGACCTTCGAGCACGTCGGCGACCATGTGGCCGATCTCGCGGAACTCGGCGGGGCCGAAGCCGCGCGTCGTGCCCGCGGGCGAGCCCACGCGGATGCCGCTGGTCTTGACCGGGGGCAGCGGATCGTTGGGGATGCCGTTTTTGTTGCAAGTGATCGCCGCGCGTTCGAGCGCTTCGTCGGCGTCCTTGCCGGTAACGCCCAGGGGGGTCAGGTCGATCAGCGCGAGATGCGTGTCGGTGCCGCCCGAGACCACCGCCGCGCCGCGCTCCTTGAGTGTCGCGGCGAGCACCTTGGCATTCTCGACGATCGCCGCCGCATAGGATTTGAACTCGGGCTGGAGCGCTTCGCCGAACGCCACGGCCTTGGCAGCGATGACATGCATCAGCGGGCCGCCCTGAAGCCCGGGGAACACCGCCGAGTTGATCTTCTTGGCGATGGCTTCGTCGTTGGTGAACACCGCGCCGCCACGCGGACCGCGCAACGTCTTGTGCGTGGTGGTGGTGACGACATGCGCATGGCCGAAGGGCGTGGGATGGACCCCGCCCGCGACGAGCCCCGCGAAATGCGCCATGTCGACCATGAAGATCGCGCCGACTTCATCGGCGATCGCGCGGAACTCCGCGAAATCGATGATGCGCGGATAGGCCGATCCGCCGGCGATGATCAGCTTTGGGCTATGCTCGCGCGCCTTGGCGGCCACTTCGTCGAAATCGATCAGGTGCGTGTCGGGATTCACGCCGTACTGGACCGCGTTGAACCATTTGCCCGACATCGCCGCGCGCGCGCCGTGAGTCAGGTGGCCGCCGCTGTCGAGGCTGAGCCCCATGATCGTGTCGCCGGGCTTGACCATCGCCAGCATCACCGCGCCGTTCGCCTGCGCGCCCGAATGCGGCTGGACGTTGGCAAAGCCGCAGCCGAACAATTCCTTCGCGCGGTCGATCGCCAGCTGCTCGACTTCGTCCGACGGGTGGCAACCCTGGTAGTAACGCTTGCCCGGATAGCCCTCGGCATATTTGTTGGTGAAGACCGAACCCTGCGCCTCGAGCACTGCCCTGGAGACGATATTCTCGCTCGCAATCAGCTCGATTTGGTTCTGCTCGCGCTTCAGCTCGTGGCGCACGCCAGCGAACACCGCGGGATCGGTATCGGCGAGGCTGCGCGTGAAGAAGCCCTCATCTACTTTATAAGAGGGGGGCTGGACGCCGGCCATGAAAGTCGGGCTGGTGCTCATGGCTTGCTCCTTTCGGGGTGGCTGAGCTTGGTGACGCGGTTGGCGTGACGCCCGCCCTCGAAGCTCGAATTCAGGAAGGTCATGATGCACGCCTTGGCCATCTCGATGCCCGTAAGCCGGGCGCCCATCGCGATGACATTGGCATCGTTGTGATTGCGCGCCAGCCGGGCGGAGAAAGGCTCCGACACCAGAGCGCAGCGCGCGCCGGGGATGCGATTGACCGCGATCGAGATGCCGATCCCCGATCCGCACAAGGCCACCCCGAACTCGGCATTGCCCTCGGCGACGGCATGGCCGACGCGATAGCCGTAATCGGGATAGTCGACGCTTTCCGGCCCGTTCGTGCCCAGGTCGAACATTTCATTTCCCTGTTCACGCAACCATTCGGCGAGTTCGGCCTTCATGGCGAAGGCGGCGTGATCCGAGGCGATGGCGATGCGGTGTGGCATGCCGCGCTCCCTAGCCCCGGACTGCCTCGCTGACTAGCCAGTTGGAGACCCATATGCGCAAAGTTACGCTTCTTCTCGCCCTGCCCCTCGCGCTCGCGGCGGCGGGTTGCTCGCAGCAATCGACGAACGAACTCGAAAACACAGCCGAGTCGACGACCGACGCGCTGGGCAATCTTGCCGAGGATACTGGCGACACGATCGGGAACGCGGCGGACAGCGCTGGCGATACGATCGGCAATGCGGCGGACGATGTCGGCAACCGTGCCGAAAAGGTCGGTGACGCGATCGAGAATGCCGTCGACTAGGCGCGCACCGCAGTCAGCCATCCTCGCCGCCGCGCTTCGGCGACATAGGATGCGCTGACCGCGACTTTCGGCCCTTGCCGGAGCACAAGGAGCCATTTGCGCCCGGCGCGCTCCGCGCCCAGCACCGCGTCGGCCGCGACCCAGCTGCCGCGATGCACTTGCGCGCCTTCGATCCCGGCGACTTCGGCGAGCGCATCGCCGAAGCGGTAATGGATCAGCGCGTCGCTGCCGTCCTTGCGGCGGACTCGGCAATAATGGTCCTCGGCCTCGATCGCCGCGAGGGTTTCCGCCGAAACCCTGGCGCGGGCGAGCAGCCCGTCGGCGGGGCGGGCGGCGGGCTTGCCGAACTGCAAATGCCCGGTCGCGCGCAGGATCAGCAGCACTGTCACGAACAGCACCGCACCGATCGCCAGCGCGCGCCCCCAAGTGCCGAACGGATCGATATCCGCGCCAGCGATTCCCACCGCGCGAGCGCATAGCCCGATCTCGAGCGGCAGCGGCAAGCTGAGCAGCACCGCGCCAATCGCCGCCGACCGGAACCAGTCGGTGTGCCGCCGCACGGTCGCGGCGAACCACAGCTGCCACTTGATCCCGCTCCACGCCATCAGCAGCGCCCAGAAGCCGGCGCGCAGGCCCAGCGGCATCGCGATGGTGCCGAATCCGCCCGTGACGATCATCAGACCCGCCGCCGCGGCGCAGCCGATCCAGATCATCGGAAAGCCCGGCGCGCGTTTCACGAAGCCGGCGGCGCGCTTCACGAAACCGCGCTTGCGCGCGGGGTCGGGGCGAAGCGAGGCGGTGCGGACGGGGGTCATCGCGCGCACGCTGCCATCCCCCATCCGCCAGAGCAAATGGGAGATACGACGCATGAAATGGTTCCTGACACTTCTCGCGGCGCTGATGCTGCCGCTCGCGGCGCACGCGCAGGACAGCGACCGCGCGGCGATCGCCGAACAACAGGTGGCGATGAAGCGGCTGAGCTGGATGCTCGGCGTGTGGCGCGGGCCCGGGCACGGTTTCAACCGGAGCGGCCCGTACCAGATCACGCAGACCGAACGGATCGGCACCTTTCTCGACGGCACGCTGATCGTGGTCGAGGGCAAGGGCTATGTTCCCGACGGCTCGGTCGGGTTCAACGCGATGGGCGTGATTTCCTATGACGTGCCGGGCAAGCGCTACACGATGCGCTCCTACGCGCTGGGTCATGCCGGCGATTTCGAGCTGACGTTGAGCGACCAGGGCTATAGCTGGGAGATTCCGGCGGGCCCCGGCGCGGTGATCCGCTATGCCGCGGCGCTCAAGGATGGAACCTGGACCGAAACCGGCGACTACGTCGCGCCGGGACAGCCGCCGCGCCGCATCTTCGAAATGAATCTCCGGCGAGTCGGCGACAGCGATTGGCCGCTAGCCGGCGCGATCCCCAAGGACTGATTGACTCCCAATTGTCACATGAAGCGACTAAGGGCACCCGCGCGGCGCATGATGCGTTTGCGCGGGCGTTCTTCCGGGAGTCAGCGATGGGTTCGACAGCAAAGACGCCCAAGCATGGCGCCGTGCGCGACGCGGTGCATCGCCACGAGCATCTGACCCGCCAGGGATTTCTCGAACGCGCCTTTTCCTTTGCGTTCAGAGGTTTGGTCTATGCCCAGATCTGGGAAGACCCCGATGTCGATATGGAGGCGCTGGCGATCACGCCCGACAGCCATGTCGTGACGATCGCGTCGGGCGGGTGCAACGTCCTCTCCTACCTGACCGCGAACCCGAAAAAGATCACCGCGGTCGATCTCAACACCGCGCATATCGCGCTCAACAATCTCAAGCGGCAGGCGGCGATTCATTTGCCCGATCACGCCACCTTCCACCGCTTCTTCGCGCGCGCCGATAGCCCCGCGAATATCGAGGCGTACAAGGATTTCGTCCGCCCCTATCTCGACGACGTCACGCGCCGCTATTGGGAGGGCCGCGACCTGCTGGGGCGCCGCCGAATCTCGGGGTTCAAGAGCGGTTTCTACAAACAGGGCCTGCTCGGAAACCTCATCGGCTTCGTCCATTTCGTCGCGCGCCTCTATGGCGACGATCCCAAGCAGATCCTCCAGGCGAAGACGATCGAGGAGCAGCGCGCGATCTTCGACGCGACCTATGCGAAGTTCTTCGACCGCAAGTTCGTGCGCTGGGCGGTCGAGCAGCCCGCCGCTTTGTTCGGACTCGGCATTCCGCCCGCGCAATATGATTTGCTCGCCGCCGATCACGATCACGGGATCAGCCAGGCACTCAAGGTCCGCCTCGAAAAGCTCGCCTGCGATTTCGAGCTCAAGGACAATTATTTCGCGTGGCAGGCATTCGGCCGCGGCTATGGCGAGGCACCGGGCGCGCCGCTGCCGCCCTATCTCAAGGCCGGGAATTACCCGGCGGTGCGCGACCGTGCCGCGCGAGTCGAGATTCGCCACGAGAATATGACGGCGTACCTCGCGTCGATGCCCGAGGCCTCGCTCGACCGCTATATCCTGCTCGACGCGCAGGACTGGATGACCGACGCCCAGCTGACCGCGCTGTGGACCCAGATCACGCGCACCGCCCGGCCGGGTGCGCGCGTGCTCTATCGCACCGCGGCGGTGCCCGATGTCGTGGCGGGGCATGTGCCGGAAGCGATCCTGGGCCAGTGGGACTATGCCGATCAGGCGCTGCGCGACGACTGGTCGAAGCGCGACCGCTCCTCGGTTTATGGCGCGACGCATCTCTGGACGCTAAAGCCCCCTGCATGAGCCATGATCATGCGGGGGAGATGGATGCGACCTATTCGCTCCACCGCCATTTCTACGACCTGACCCGCAAATTCTATCTGCTCGGCCGCGACCGGCTGATCCGCGATATCGCGCCGCCGCCGGGCGGGACCGTGCTTGAGATCGGCTGCGGCACCGCGCGCAATCTGATCGTCGCGGCGAAGCATTACCCCGACGCGCGTTTCCATGGCTTCGACATCAGCGAAGCGATGCTGGAAACCGCGCGCAAATCGGTGGCGAAGCATGGGCTGTCGGACCGGATCTCGCTTGCGCAAGGCGACGCCGGCACGTTCGATCCCGGCGCGCTGTTCGGCGTGGAAAAGCTCGATCGCGTGTTCATGAGCTATACGCTCTCGATGATCCCGCCCTGGCAGGAAGCGATCGCCCGAGGCGCCGCGTGCCTCGCGCCGGGCGGCCAGCTCCATATCGTCGATTTCGGCCAATATGAGCGGCTGCCCGCGCTGGCGAAACGCTTCCATTTCAAGTCGCTCAATGATTTCCACGTCTACCCCCGCCGCGAGCTGCCTGCGGTGCTGAAGCGCGTGGCGGAGGAGGAAGGGCTGGGGCTGAGCTTCGCCCCGCTCTATCGCGGCTACGCCTGGAGCGCGTCGCTAAGCCGGCCCTAGCGCCGCCACCAGCTCCGCTTGGGCGCCGGGTTTTCGATATAGTCGAACCCCGGATCGAAGCGGATCGCGCCGCCTTCGATCCACCAGCGGATCCGGGCGGCCTGCCACGCATCGCCGTCGCGCCGCATCCTGACGAACAGCGCGTCGATGCGCTTGCGAAGGTCCTCGCTCAGCTCGGCGCGGTCGGGATGGCCTTCATTGCGAAGCGTATAGGCCAGCCGCCCGCCCTCGGCCTGGATCGCCAGCTCGCCGCGCTCCCAGCGCTCGGGTGAACAGGCGACGATCTCGGAGACCAGCTTTTGCAGGACGTCGTTATAGGCGTCGAGCTTGCCCGGCATCCTTCAGGCTCGCCCGCGCGGCACCATCGACGATGCGATCTCGTCATAGGCCTGCCAATCGGAATCGTCGAAAGTCTCGAACGTGATCGGATAGCGCGGCTGGCCCATCAGCGCGTCGTTCAGCCCTTCCTGAAACCGGTCGAAATCCTGCGTATAGGTCCGCCATTCGCGCACCCCGCCGGTGGTGACCACCGCGACGATCTTGCCCCAGCCCTGCGCCTCCATCGCGGTATGGAGCGCTTCCTCGAAGCCGGCCATCGAATCGAGTTCTTCCTCGTCGGGCATGTGATCGTCATCGGGCTCGAACGCCCAGCGGATCATCACCAGCAGCGGATATTGGGCGCGCTCCGCGTCGGAAGGCGGGCGGGTGCGCAACCGGCAGAACATCGGGGCGTCATTGTGCGTGCCGGTGGCGAAGATCCAGGGTTCTTCGGTCGATGCGCTCACGCCGCCAGCCGCAGCTCCAGCTCGAGCCGGCCCCAGATCTCCACCAGCGCGTCGGTCAGCTCGCGCATCATCGTCTCGCTATGCGCGGGGCCGGGGGTGAAACGCAGCCGCTCGGTGCCGCGCGGCACGGTCGGATAATTGATCGGCTGGACGTACACGCCGTACTCGGCGAGCAGCACGTCGCTGATCTTCTTGGCCTTGACTGGATCGCCGACCATCAGCGGCACGATATGCGTGGTCGAGTTCATCACCGGCAGCCCGGCCTCGGCCATCATCGCCTTGAGCTGCGTCGCGGCGGCGTGCTGGCCCTCGCGCTCAGTGGTGGATGCCTTGAGGTGCCGCACCGACGCCAGCGCGCCCGCGACCAGCACCGGCGACAGCGAAGTGGTGAAGATGAAGCCCGGCGCGTAGCTGCGAATCACGTCGATGATCATCCGGTCGGCCGCGATATAGCCGCCCATCACCCCGAACGCCTTGCCCAGCGTGCCTTCGATGATCGTCAGCCGGTCCGCGACCGCATCGCGCTCCGAAATCCCGCCGCCCCGCGCGCCGTACATGCCGACGGCATGGACTTCGTCGAGATAGGTCAGCGCATTATACTTGTCGGCCAGGTCGCAGATTTCGGCGATCGGGGCGATGTCGCCGTCCATCGAATAGACGCTCTCGAACGCGATCAGCTTGGGCAGTGCGGGATCCTCGGCGGCCAGCAGTTCCTCCAGATGCGCGAGGTCGTTGTGGCGGAACACCCGCTTCTCGCAGCCCGCATGGCGGATACCCGCGATCATCGAGGCGTGGTTCATCTCGTCCGAGAAGACCACGCAGCCCGGAAGCAGCTTGGCGAGCGTCGACAGCGTCGCTTCGTTCGAGACGTAGCCTGAGGTGAAGAGCAGCGCCCCTTCCTTGCCGTGCAGATCGGCCAGCTCGGTCTCGAGATCGATATGATAATGGGTGTTGCCGCCGATATTGCGCGTACCCCCCGATCCCGCGCCGACATCGTGCAGCGCCTCTTCCATCGCCGCGACGACCTTGGGATGCTGGCCCATCGCCAGATAGTCGTTGGAACACCACACGGTGATCTGCTTGGGCCCGTTATGCCCGGCGAAGCAGCGCGCATTGGGATAGGCGCCCTTGTTGCGCAGGATATCGATGAACACGCGGTATCGCCCCTCGGCGTGAAGCCGGTCGATGGCAGACAGGAAAACCCGCGAGTAATCGATCCCCGCGGACACTTTCGTCGTGGTATCCATGCGCGCCTCCTAGCGCCTAAATGCGGCGATTTCCAGCACCTGCGGATGGGCATATTGTCCCACCCCGGCGAGGTGCCGAAAGCTAACCAAGATGATGTCCGTCCGCGTCCGAATCTGCTAAAAGGACAGGCATCCCGCGGACGACTCGGCAATGGGGCCCTCCGCGAGCGGAGGAAGGGCGCATGACGAACCCTGACCATGACTATTATGAGCGGCGCGAGCGGCAGGAACGCGAGACCGCCGAACGCTGCGCCGATCGTGGCGCGCGGCAGATTCATCTGGAACTGGCGCGGCGCTATTCGGCGATGAAGCAAGAGGTTCGGGGGATCCCGAACGCGGCGCGGCTTTAGAGAGACTCGATTTCCGTCAGCCCGAAGCGGGCGAGCGCCGGAGCCAGCGCCTCGGTCCTGCCGTCGCGCGCCGTGAACACCGCGCGGCCGGGTCCGGGCGACTCGGGCCAGTCCTGACCCTGGGTCAGATGCGCCACGCGCCGCGCGATCCCCGGCCCGCCATCGACGAAGCGCACGGGATGCGGCGCGGCGGCGGCAAGCTCGGCTTCGAGCAGCGGGAAATGCGTACAGGCATTGACGATCACGTCGAGCCGCTCGCCGCCTTCCTGATCGAACAGCCCCCCGAGCACCCCGCGCAGCCGTTCGGGCGGGGGTGGGGTTCCGCCCAGCGCGGCCTCGGCCAGGTCGACCAGCTCCACCGACCCATGGCGCAGCACGACGCAGTCGCTGGCGAAGCGCGCCGCGAGATCATCGACATAGGGCTGGCGCACCGTCGCCTCGGTGCCCAGCACCCCGATCACCCGCGTCCGGCTCAGCGCGGCGGCGGGCTTGATCGCGGGGACGGTGCCGACGACGGCCAAGTCGAGCGCCTTGCGGACCTCGGCGAGCGCGATGGTCGAGGCGGTGTTGCACGCGATGACGATCAGCCGCGGGTCATAGCGTTCGGCCAGCCGGCCCAGCAACGCCGGCACCCGCGCCGCGATCTCGGCTTCGCTCTTGATGCCATAGGGAAAACCCGCCGAGTCCGCGACATAGACGAAGGGCGCGGCGGGCAGCAGCGCGCGCGCCGGCCCGAGCACCGAAAGCCCGCCCACGCCGGAATCGAAGAACAGGATCGGGCGGCTGTCGGGCATCGAGCGCGGAGATGGCCCCGCACCCCGCACCCGTCAACCGCCCAGCCGTCAACCGGCCCAAGCCGATGGCCGATACCCTCGGTAACGTCGATTGTTGCGCCTCTCGGCAGAGCGCTTATGGTGCGTCCGATTGGGGGATGAATTGCAGATCGAAATACTCTGGCAGGGTGCGTTCGGCGTGCTGGTGCTCGGTTATGTTCTGGGCTCGATTCCGTTCGGGCTGCTGCTGACGCGCTTCTTCGGCGCGGGTGACCTGCGCAGCATCGGTTCGGGCAATATCGGCGCGACCAATGTGCTGCGGACCGGCCGCAAGGAGCTCGCGGCGGCGACTCTGCTGCTCGACATGACCAAGGGCGCGGCGGCGGTGCTGATCGCCGAGGCGCTGATGCCGGGCACGGGGATGCTCGGCGGCATGGCGGCGTTCCTGGGGCATTGCTACCCGGTCTGGCTCAAATTCCGCGGCGGCAAGGGCGTGGCGACGCTGATGGGGGTGGTGCTCGCGATCCACTGGCCCTCGGGGCTGGTCTATGCCGCGGTGTGGCTGGGGGTGCTCGGGGCGATGCGCATCTCGTCGCTCGCGGGGATGACCGCGGCGATCAGCGCGCCGGTGGCGGCGGCGTTCTTCGGGCGGACCGACGCGGTGCTGTTGTTCCTCGCGCTCGCGCTGATCGTGGTGTGGAAGCACCGCGAGAATATCGACCGGCTGCTGAGCGGCGCCGAACCGCGCATCGGCGGCAAGAAGACGGATGGCTGACGCGCGCGAAGCGCGGTTGCGGCTCCTTCGTTCGGCCAATGTCGGGCCGGTCACCTATGCCCAGCTGATCGCGCGCTTCGGCGGCGCCGAGGCCGCGATCGAGGCGCTGCCGATGCTCGCCGCGCGGGGCGGGGGCAGGGCGCCGCGGCTCGCCGACCCGGGCGCCGTGGCGCGCGAGATCGACCGCGTCGAGCGGCTTGGCGCGCGCTACCTCTTCCTCGACGACGCCGACTATCCCGCGCTGCTGGCGGAGATGGAGACGGCGCCACCCGCGCTGATCGTGCGGGGCCGCATCGCGCTGGCGGCCCGCACCACCATCGCCATGGTCGGCGCGCGCAACGCCAGCGCCGCCGCCTGCCGCTTCGCGCGCCAGCTCGCCATCGGGCTGGGCGAAGCCGGGGTGACGGTCGCCTCCGGGCTGGCGCGCGGGATCGACACCGCCGCGCATGTCGGCGCGCTGGAAAGCGGCACGATCGGCGTGATCGCGAGCGGCATCGACATCGCCTTCCCGCCCGAAAATCGCGAGCTTCAGGAGCGCGTCGCGACCGAGGGGCTGCTGCTCGCCGAACAGCCCCCGGGGACCGAGCCGCTTGCGCGCTTCTTCCCCTCGCGCAACCGGATCATCGCCGGGCTAGCGCTCGGCACGGTGGTGGTCGAGGCGGCGCCGCGATCGGGCTCGCTGATCACAGCGCGCATCGCCGCCGAGGCCGGGCGCGACGTGATGGCGGTCCCCGGCTCGCCGTTGGATCCGCGCGCGCAGGGCTGCAATCTGCTGATCCGCGACGGGGCGACCCTGGTGCAATCGGTCGAGGATATCCTCGAGGCCGTCCACCCGATCGACGCGCGCAGCGTGCGCTCGCCGGTCGGCCGCTATGGCGCCGAGCCCCCGGTCGATGCCAGCGAGACCGAGCGCGGCGCCGTGG
>Ga0164241_10006637_pt1 | contig 10515 bp, 12 predicted proteins | sample OricomyardsoilBY_FD_108780 | JGI IMG/M metagenome (GOLD analysis project Ga0164241, IMG submission 108780) | Backyard soil microbial communities from Emeryville, California, USA - Original compost - Back yard soil (BY) | ecosystem: Environmental > Terrestrial > Soil > Unclassified | place: USA... | reverse complement strand
TAGCGAACCGCAAAGTCAGCATCGGTTTCAAGCATCGATGTTAAAGAAACATTCATGCTAAAGCGCGGCGCCGTAAGGGCGCTTTTGGTTTTAATGTTTATTACCCCTGCAATGGCATCGGAACCGTATAACGATGAGGAAGCGCCTTTTACCACTTCAATTTTATCAACTAATGCAATGGGCAAGGCATTTAAGGCATAAGCACCTGCCAAGCCACTCATAGCGGGTACTCCGTCAATTAAGTACATCGTATAATTACCCTCTAATCCATTTATTTGTACATCAGTAGTATTCGATACGCCATTGTCTATATCGGCGTATAAGCCATTAATGCCACTTATGGCATCATATATATTCGATGATGGGTTGCGTTGAAAATAAGGGGCTGTGTATACATCAACAGGGGTAACGCTTTCTAATTTACGTACTTCTTTCATAGTGCCCGTAACTACTACCTCTTTTAAGCGTGATGCCAGAGGTACTAATGCTATATTTATATGGGGCGATTTACCTGCATCCACAATTACCTCATCTTGGTAGTTTTCATATCCTATATAAGTTATACGCATTTGGTATTTGCCAACGGGTACATCGGTTAGTTTAAAATATCCGTTGCTATCGGTTGAAGTGCTGTATGATGTTTTAAGTACTGATACGGTTGCTAACTCAAGGCCCGTACCATCGCCCGTAACAACGCCTGTTACCGACCCTACTTGGGCCTGTGTAGAATAAATACCAGAGAAAATAATAAAAAGGGTAAGCAGTCGGTTCACTGATATAAATATAACAGGTTTGCCCTATGTTGTAAAGTTGCGGTAGTAACATATAATTTCTTAATCAGGTTATTTCGGAATTGTTAGATTCGCGCTACATGAATTTTAACGAAAGCAGCATTCAGCAATTACAAACTGTGTTAGAATCGCCTAAAAAGGTGGTTATTACCACTCACCGCAACCCCGATGGCGATGCTTTGGGGAGTTCGTTAGGCTGGAAATTTTTTTTAGAGAAGAAAGGGCATACGGTAACCTTTATTTCGCCAAGTGCTTATACCGAAAACCTGAAGTGGATACAGGGCACCGATACTATTATGGTTTGCGAAAATAGTAAGGACCGCAAAGCCTGCGATACTGTAATTGCCGATGCTGAGGTAATATTTTGCTTAGATTTTAATGCCATTACCCGCTTAGAGGGCTTGGGTACTTCCATTGCCGAGAGCAAGGCGTATAAGGTAATGATAGACCACCATCAGCAACCCGAAGAGTTTGCCAGCCTCGCCTTTAGCAATACTACTTATTGCGCTACCTGCGAAATGATTTATGATATAATTTGCGATTTGGGTTACGAAGTATTGATTGACCAGCGCATTGCAGAGTGCCTGTATGTGGGTTTAGTTACCGATAATGGTTTTTTTCAGTTTAATAACACCACACCCAATGCCCATAAGGTGGCTGGCGGGTTAATAGCAAAGGGTGCCAACCCCGAATATGTAAGCGGAAAAGTGAATAATATATTCCGCGAAACGCGTTTACGCTTTTTTGGCTATTGCCTGTTAGAGAAGTTAAAACTTGTAAATAACGGCAAAGTGGCATACATGATGATTACACAACCTGAAATCAAAAAATTTAATTTGCAGTCGGGTGATAGTGAAGGTTTGGTAAATTACCCCTTTAAAATAGAAGGGGTAGAGATGTGCGCTTATTTTAGCGAAGAGCCTGACAGGATAAAGATTTCGTTTCGCTCGCGGGGCCAAATAGATGTGAACACCTTTGCACGTACCTATTTTGAAGGTGGCGGGCACAGAAACGCATCGGGCGGAAAAAGTACCCTGTCGTTAGCAGAAACAGAGAAAAAATTTGTAGAATCGTTACAGTCAATCAACTTTTAAAGCAATAAAAATTGTAAACAATGAATAAACCAACCAAATCAATATTATTAATGCTTACCCTGTTTGCGGGCATGCTTAATTCATGCAATGCAAAAGGCACAAAGCCCGAAACCAACGAAAACGAAATGACAGAACCTACTACTACTGAGGCTGTGCAGCCTGCTGCCGATGAAACAAAATGGAAAAACGAGCCGGGCATGTATGCCGAGTTTGTTACAAGTAAAGGGAATATTGTGTGTGTACTTGAGTTTCAAAAAACACCGGTAACCGTTGCTAACTTTGTAGGCCTTGCCGAAGGCAAAATTAAGAACGATGCAAAACCTGCAGGCACGCCGTTTTACGACGGGTTAACTTTTCACCGTTGCATACACACACCGCAGCCGTTTATGATACAAGGCGGCGACCCGCAAGGTACAGGTGCAGGCGGCCCGGGCTACTCATTTGGCGATGAGTTTGACTTTGGATTAAAATTTGACCAAGTTGGTATGTTGGCTATGGCTAATGCAGGCCCGGCCACTAACGGTTCACAATTTTTTATTACCGAAGCACCTACCACTTGGTTAAACTACAAACACAGTATTTTTGGCCATGTAGTACAGGGCTACAACTTAGTTAGCCAAATAAACAATGGCGAGGTTATTACCAAAATAAACATAATACGTGTAGGTAAAGAAGCTAAGGATTTTGACGCCGTAGCAGTATGGGCTAAAAAAGATGAGCTACTTAAAAAGAAGGCTGCCGAGTTTAATGACCAAAAAGCAAATGCTGATAAGATATATACCATATCGGCCGATGAATTGGTGAAAAAACAATACCCTACGGCTAAGAAAACCGCAAGCGGCTTATACTACATAGTTGAGCAAGAAGGCAAAGGTGTACAAGCAGCTGCCGGCAAAACTGTATCGGTACATTACACAGGTACGTTAGCTGATGGTAAAAAATTCGATTCGAGCTATGACAGGAACCAACCTATATCGTTTGTTTTAGGCCAAGGCCAAGTTATTAAAGGCTGGGACGAAGGTATTGCCATGATGAAAGTTGGCAGCAAGGTTAAATTAATTATCCCCTCAAACTTGGGATATGGCGACCAAGGTTACCCACCGGTAATACCCGCAAAAGCAACTTTAGTTTTTGAAACTGAATTAGTTGATGTTAAATAAGCCAACTGAAGATACATAGTAAAGCCCCTTGGATAATAAATCCAAGGGGCTTATTTTTTATGTGATAAATCAAAGTATTAAATTGAATTTTATAAGAACAAAAGGTTTTTTTATCTGATTTAGTGCCTATATTGCTGCTTTATTAACCCCAAAAAATTTGTCGGCTTCATGAAAAATAAGAAAGCAAAACTTAGCGGCGAAAACCTGGCGATTTCAGGTTCAACCGGGAAGGAGAAGGTGGTGGTGAATTTTGGAACAATTAAAAGAGCAGCATTAACCTTAAGGGCGCTTCATCATCCTTTGCGCAAAAAGCTGTTAGAGGTAATTAATTCGAAAGAGAATATTACCGTTACGGAAATTTATGTGAAGCTAAAATTAGAGCAATCGGTAGCTTCGCAACACCTGGCTTTGCTACGCAGGGCCAACTTAGTTATTACAAAACGCGAAGGCAAATACATTCACTATTTTATCAATCAAAAGCGCATGGCTGAAATAGCTGAAATAACAGGAAAATTGGCTGCAGAATAAGTGACTAATGCCAGATTACAATGGGCCCCATTTTACTATAGGATTGTATGATATTGTACCGTTCAATATCTGTAAGGGAGAATTTACATTGTTAATATATAAGCCCCCGGTACCTAAACCCTGTACCATGGGGCTTTTTTGTATATATACCCATTGGGCAATTGCGTTTAAGCCAATATTCGATTCGAGGGCGCTGGTAGCCCACCAACTAATGTTGTTTTCGTAGGCAATTTTAATCCAGTTTTCGCATACATTAAGCCCGCCAAGCAAGCTGGGTTTAAGTATAATATACTGTGGTTTTATTTCGTTTAAAAGTTGGGCTGCATTTTCGCTGCTTACACCTATTAATTCTTCATCTAATGCAATTGGTATGGGAGTATTGTTGCAAAGTTGTTGCATTAACTTTATTTGCCCTTGCTTTACGGGTTGCTCGATGGAGTGAATTTGGTATGCCGAAAGCCGCTCCAATTTAATCAAGGCATCGGCTTCGATAAATGCTCCGTTTGCATCTAATCTTATCTCAATTTTATCTTCGCTAAAGTTATTTCGTATATGGGCAATTAGCTTTATTTCTTCTTCAAAATTTATAGCCCCAACTTTTATTTTAATACACTTAAAACCTTCTGAAAGTTTTTGACGTATTTGTTGCAACATAAAATCCTTTTCGCCCATCCATATTAAACCATTAATTGGCATGGTATCTTTACCGCTTGTAAAGTCGCTTTCAAATAATATTTTTTTGCCCCCATTCTCAAAATCTAACAAGGCAGTTTGGTAGCCAAAAGCTAAGGATGGAAATTGCTGAAAATCGGGTAGTAGTTCAGGGCGGTTTTGCTCAATACTTTGGCAGATGTTTTTTAGCGCTTGTTCGTAATTTTCTAAATCATCCATACTTAAGCCTTCAATAAAACTACACTCGCCAATACCGGTAGTATTACCATCGGTTACAAATAGGTAATAACCATTTTTTACCTGCATGCCACCGCGCGATGTAAGTACAGGATTTTTGAAAGTAAGTTGATACGGTTTATAGTATGCCTGCACTACTTTAAATTTTGTAATGTCGAAATGGCGTTTTCTATCATTTCATCTGTAACGTCTAAGTGCGTAACCATGCGTACTAAAGTAGGGGAGAAGGGCGAAGTTTTAATACCAACTTCAGCCAGCTTTAGCGATGCAATAGCCGAGTCAGCCACTTCAAATATTACTATGTTTGTTTCAACAGGCAATACTTGTTTTACCCAAGTACATTCTGCTAAAGTTTCAGCCAGTTTCAAGGCGTTTTCGTGGTCATCTTTTAGGCGTTCAATATTGTTATTAAGTGCGTAGATACAAGCGGCTGCCAATATGCCGCTTTGGCGCATACCACCACCCATTACTTTACGTATTTTACGCGCTTTTTTAATGAATGCAGCATCGCCCAAAAGTATGCTGCCAACTGGTGCACCCAAGCCCTTGCTGATACATACCGAGATGCTATCGAAAATACCTGCTAAGTCGGCTGGTTTTTTGCCTAAAGTTTCAAGCGCATTAAATATGCGTGCGCCATCTAAATGGAAGCACAAGTTATTTTCCCTGCAAAACTCCGAAATGGCTTTCATTTCATCAATAGTATATACGCTGCCACCACCTTTATTAACGGTGTTTTCAATAGCTACCATTTTTGTGTTTGGGTACCAGTCGAAATCGGGTAATATCAACTCTTTTATTTGTGGCACGGTCATCTTGCCCCTATCACCATTGGTAAGCCTAACCGACACGCCGCTATGGAAGGCAAAGCCGCCCGTTTCGTAGTTGTAAATATGCGATAGCTTATCGCATATTATTTCATCTAAAGGTTGGGTGTGCGCTTTAATAGCAATTTGGTTGGTCATGGTTCCGCTGGGGCAAAATAAGCCGCCCTGCATGCCAAACATGTTGGCGGTTTTGCGCTCTAAGTTTTGTACGGTAGGGTCTTCGGCAAATACATCATCACCCAATTCGGCATTCATCATGGCTTCAAGCATTGCTGCCGAGGGCTTGGTAAGGGTATCGCTACGTAAATCAATGGTAAGCATATCTGTATATTTCTAACTAATAATTAAACTTAAAAAACGCGTAAACAACCAGGGTTGTAGTACAATGGGGAACACCAACCCGAACATAGCCCCCCAAAAGTGCGCCATGTGGTCAACACGGGTAGTGCCAACGTACGATAATATGGTTGATATAACTAAAAAGCCTAAACCGATAGTCCAAACAGGCAAATTATCGGTTGGCAAAAAGAAAATCATAATACCTGTTGAGGTAGGATAGAATAATATAAATGCAAACAATACCGCGCTAATGGCACCCGATGCTCCTACGGCTGAATAACTGTAGTTGTCGCGGTGTTTTATGAGGTTAAATATGTTAGCTGCAATAGCTGCAGCAAAGTAAAATACTACATACACCACACCACCCAAGGGCCCATAAATATCTTTACTGCTAAAGGTATGCTCAACTACTGCGCCGAATGAATACAAGGCAAGCATGTTGAAGATAAGGTGCATTAAATCGGCGTGTAGAAAAACCATAGTAACCATACGGTACCATTGGCGTTTATGCCATATCATGTAAGGGTTAAACTTAAACTCTTCAATAAGTTGGGGCCTACTTAAAGCATATAACGATATAAGGCAAGTAGCAATAATAATAACAAGTGAAAGGCTTAATGGAGGCATTATTGGTGGTGGTAAGGTTCGTTATTAATAATGGTGAATGCACGGTAAAGTTGCTCGGCAAAAATAGCGCGAATTATTTGGTGGCTGAATGTCATTTTCGATAAGCTTAGCTTGGCATTACACCGGTCGTACACTTCGGTGCTAAACCCAAACGCACCACCCACTACAAAGCAAATGTTTTTGTGCGACTGATTAAACAGGCTTTCGAGCATGGCTGCATATTGTACCGATGTATATTCCTTTCCGTTTTCATCTAACAATATAACGTAATCGGTTGCCGATAATTTTTTCAAAATCAGTTCCCCCTCTTTTTGTTTCACTTTATTAACATCGGGTATCTTTAATGCGCTGTTATCAATAGTTACCTCATCAAATTTAGTGTAGCGCCCTATGCGTTTGGCATAATCATCGAAAATGGTTTTCACCTCTTTTGATGCTGTTTTTCCTACTGTAATTAAGGTAATCTTCATTTTAGGTTTGTAATTGACTGTCAGGGGGCTATTTTAGCGCCAAATACTGAACAATGAAAATAATAAAGCATTTTAAAAGCGTAGGCCCCCTATTTATTATGCTGCTTGCTTTACAGGCTTGTAGCGGCGATAAAAGTAAAATGCTAACCAAAACATGGCGGATTGAGAATTTGCGCTATTTGCAGGATGTGCCACCTGAATTAAAACCGCAGGTAGATGGATGGGTAGGTAAAATGAAGGATGCATTTACGCTTACTTACTACCAGGATGGTACTTATGAAACCAACTTACTGGACCAGAAAATGAAAGGCACCTGGAAATTAGATTGGACAGGTAAGCACATATCATCGGTAGGGGCCGATGGAAAGCAGGTGGAATATAAAATACAGAAGTTAACCGATACGGAATACATTTTTGAAATGAATATTGAGAAACAAGTTGTGATTTTTGAAATGGTACCCGCACAAAAACAAGACAAATGAAAAAGCTGAGACTGATAATACCTGTATTAGTATTGCTAATGGTAGCGGTGCGCTGTAACCGGGGCAACGAAAAGCTGGAAGGTATATGGCAATTGCAAAAAATGAATGTTAACGGCACCGAACTGGATGCTACTAATATGGGTAATTGGCATTGGGAATTTAATGACGAGGGCGGTTATATGATTAATATGGATGGCGCTATTGAAAAGGGTACGTATAAGCTGAAGAACAAGCAAATTACATTTAAATCAACCAGCAATACCCAAAAGCCTGAAACTGAATATACCATTGCAGGTATTGATAGTGTGCAGCTAATACTTACTGCTAAGGGGGCTAAAAATTCATCTACTCTTACATTTATTAAGCGCGCCGCAGGCGAAATGGGCGAGGATGATTAAAACAGTTACATCCGTTTAATATTGCTTTTTGATTATTTGTTTCAATATTCTTCTAACTTAGCCACATGGCATTAGGTGTTATTATTACCATTTTACTGTTGGGCTTACTGCTTATATTCCTCGAAATATTTTTTATACCCGGTACTACTTTGTTTGGTATGTTGGGGGGTGTGGCGGTAATAGTGGGCGTAGCTTTAATGTATGCTTATTATGGGCGCAATTATGGCAATGTTTCGTTGGCTTTTTCCGCGGTTTCCATTGTAATGTTAGTAATAGCCGGATTTAAACTTATTGATTCGAATAAGCTGGCTATGAAAGGTGAAATTACCGGTAAGGTAAATGAACTGCAGCCACATACTTATAATGTTGGCGATACAGGTATAACCGTTACTGACCTTAGGCCCAATGGGAAAGCGGTAATAAACGAAATTAAAATAGAAGTGTACAGCAGCGGAGATTTTATAAGCCGCGATGCACAAATACAAATTAGCAAAATAACCAACGATAAAATTTTTGTAAAGCAGTTAAACGAATAAAATTATGGATTTACCCATTATTACGCTTGCAGTTATTATAGTTGTAGCAGTATTAATACTGTTCTTTTTTCTGCCTATCCCGCTATGGCTTTCGGCAAGGTTTGCGAATGTGGATGTAAGCTTGTTGCAGTTAGTGCTAATGCGGTTTAGGCGTGTGCCGCCAAGCACTATAGTAAGCGCTTTAGTAATGGGCCATAAGGCAGGCATACCTATTGAGCGCGATTTGTTAGAAGCCCACTATTTAGCAGGCGGTAATGTAGACCGCGTAGTGCGCGCATTAATTAGTGCTGATAAAGCCAATATTGATTTAAATTTTAAAGCCGCTACTGCTATTGACTTAGCAGGGCGTAATGTATTTGAAGCCGTACAAATGAGCGTACAGCCCCGTGTTATTGAATCGCCGCCGGTAACGGCAGTAGCTAAGGATGGTATACAGCTAATAACTAAAGCACGTGTTACCGTACGTACCAACATTAAGCAATTGGTGGGTGGTGCCGGCGAAGAAACCGTACTGGCACGTGTGGGCGAAGGTATTGTAACCTCAATCGGTTCATCGGCCAGCCATAAAATGGTAATGGAAAACCCCGACTCTATATCGAAAGTGGTGTTGGCTAAAGGCTTAGATGCCGGTACTGCATTCGAGATATTATCGATTGATATTGCTGATATAGACATTGGACGTAACATTGGTGCTGCCCTGCAAATGGACCAAGCGAATGCCGATAAAAATATTGCACAGGCTAAAGCCGAAGAGCGCCGCGCTATGGCTATTGCCTTGGAGCAGGAAATGAAAGCTAAAGCACAGGAAGCACGCGCAAGGGTTATTGAAGCTGAGGCTGAAATTCCGATTGCTATTGCCGAAGCTTTCCGTAAGGGCCAGTTAGGCATTATGGATTATTACAAAATGCAAAACATACAAGCTGACACAGGTATGCGCGAAAATATTGCTAAAGACCCCGACAGCAAGAAGTAACAGGCCGAGATAATATATGGTTTGGATTTGCAGTTGTTGTAAGCTGTATTTTATATGATTTGCATAGTATATATTTTAACCAGTTATTAAAATTATGAGTGATTTTCAGAAGAGATTAGACGAGATGAAAAAGAAGCAGGAAGAAGCGCAAATGCAGGCTATGGGTGAGTTTACTGCCTTTGTACAGAAAAACTATCCTGAAGCTAAAGGTACCCCATCGGGTTTGTATTATATACTTGAAACCGAAGGTACAGGGCCTAAACCCAATAAGCACCAAAACGTTTCGGTACATTATACAGGTATGTTAACCGATGGCAGCGTATTCGATTCATCGCACAAACGTAACCAGCCCATTAGTTTTCCTATTGGTGCAGGCCGTGTTATAAAAGGCTGGGATGAAGGTATTGGAATGCTGAATGTAGGTAGTAAGGCCAAGTTAATTATCCCTTACTTTTTAGCTTATGGCGATGCAGGCCGCCCGCCTGTAATACCCGCTAAGGCAACATTAATATTTGATGTTGAGCTGGTAGGCGTAAATTAATTATTATTTTAGTGTATGAACTTTTTGATGCGTAGCAGAGTATGGATATATATATTGTTGCTTGCCATTGCGGCCTGTAAGCCTGTTGCATTTGTGGTTAAAGACGGGCAAACCGCCAAGGATTTGTTGTTATTTAATCAGAGTATTGATTTTTTGACCAAGGAATTTAATGAAGAACACGACCCGTTAAAACAGCAAAAGATTGCTTTCCAAATAGCCGATTCCTACAAAAAGTTTAACGACTATGCCAATGCCGAAAAATGGTATAAGCAATCGCTTGATTTAAACGGTGGCGAGCAAGCCCTGTTTGAAATGGGCCTGATGCAAAAGCAACAAGAAAAATATGACGAAGCTATACGCAGTTTTGAACAATACCAGCGCCTAACCGGCAATGGTTTTGAAGGCCGTAAACAAAGCAACCAGTGTTTAGATGCCATACAATGGAAAAAAGCTTTTACTAAAGTGCAACTTACCAATTTAGCCGCCCTAAATACCAAGGGTAGCGATTATAACTTAGAACCCTACAAAACAAATCAGTTTGTATTTACATCGGCACGCGAGGAGTGCTTAGGCACAGATAGGGATGGCTGGACAGGCGATAAGTTTACCGACTTGTTTATTGCTGACAAAAAAGATAATTCATTTACCGCACCTATAAATTTTGGCACCCCGGTTAATACCCCATCACACGAAAGCTCGGCAACGTTTAGTAAGGATTTTAAAGAGGTTTATTTTATCCGCTGTGTAAACGATTCGAAAGAGAGCAACCAGTATTGCCATTTGTACTACACAGCCTTTAATAACGAACACTGGAGCGAACCTGTAAAACTGGATGTGTTT
>Ga0164241_10006636_pt1 | contig 10515 bp, 6 predicted proteins | sample OricomyardsoilBY_FD_108780 | JGI IMG/M metagenome (GOLD analysis project Ga0164241, IMG submission 108780) | Backyard soil microbial communities from Emeryville, California, USA - Original compost - Back yard soil (BY) | ecosystem: Environmental > Terrestrial > Soil > Unclassified | place: USA... | reverse complement strand
TGGGTGGCGGGCGTCGTACAGCGGGCGTTGGCGTGCGGGCGGAGTGGTGAGGGCGTCAGGGTGGGGGCGTCGGAGTGCGGGCTTCGGAGTGCGGGCGTCGGAGTGCGGGCGTCGGAGTGTACAACCTGGAGGTTGTGAGCCGACAGTTTGTCGGAGTGCGGGCGTCGGAGTGTACAACCTTGAGGTTGTGAGCCGGCAGTTTGGCGGCCGAAGGAGCGAGGTTCGGCGCGCAATGCTGCTCGCTCCGTTGCACCCAGGGCCCGATACCTCGTCGGCAACGTGTGCGCGAAGTACCGGGCTCACCGTGAACACTGCTGCTCGACTGCACCATTGCAGACGGGGCGTGACTCACTTCGTCCGTGGCTTAGGTGGGAAGAAACAGCGAGCGTGTGCGTAGAAGAAAAGACAGCGGCTCGAAGCGAGGGGAGCACTCCGAGCCGCTGGGTAGTAGGACAGCGGCTCGGAGCGAGGGGGGCACTCCGAGCCGCTGGGTAGTAGGACAGCGCTCGAAGCGAGGGGAGCACTCCGAGCCGCTGGGTAGTAGGACAGCGCTCGGAGCGAGGGGAGCACTCCGAGCCGCTGGGTAGTAGGACAGCGGACTCGGAGCGAGGGGAGGCACTCCGAGCCGCTGGGTAGTAGGACAGCGGACTCGGAGCGAGGGGAGCACTCCGAGCCGCTGGTAGTAGGAGCCGGCGACGCGAATCGTCAGGCGGAGGGGGGGCGCCCGGGCGTCGCCAGGCAATGACCCTTATTGCAGGGCGTGTGCCAAGTGATCGAGCAGCGCGATCTCCGCAGGAATGCGCGTAAAAACCGCTGTTTGTGAGGGGAATGCGTCTCGTGCTGAAGCAGCTGAGACGTGGCCCGTGTTTCTTTATTGGAATGCCGGGTTTCGAGTTTGCATTTCGCGTTTGCAAGACCGCGACGGGCCGGCTGAGGGCCCGCGATCGACTTGGCTTTCGCCGGCTCCGAGCAACGCGTTACGCACCCGCTTCGCGAACGACTCTGCCCAAACGTGCGATGGCGTCGTCGATCGTGGCTTCACTCGGGCCGAACGAGAAGCGCGCATGGTGTAGGAAGCGCGACGCGCGGCTGCCGCGGCGCTGGCCCGGATCGACATCGAAGAAGTGTCCGGGCACGGTGATCACTTTGTGCTTCAGCGCGGCGCGAAAGAGCGCATCACCGGTGTTGATCGACGCCGGGAGATTCGAGAGATTGCCCCAGCAGTAAAATGTGCCTTCCGGCTCGCGCTCGAAGCGGATGCCGAGCGCGCGCAGGCCGTCGAGCATGCGGTTGCGCTTGCGGCGGAAGGTGGTGCGGATCGCTTCCGCCTCAGCCCGCGCGTGCTCGGCGGAGAGCACTGAGAGCGCAGCAGCCTGCATCGGGCGCGAACCGCCGCCATCCAAGAAGGAACCTGCGCTGGCGAGCGACTCGATGACCTTGCTCGGCCCGACCGTCCAACTCACGCGCCAGCCGGGATAGCGCCAATTCTTGGTTAGTCCGTCGAAGATCACGACTGGATCTTTCTCGACATCTTCCACGTATTGGGCAGCGCTGAACAAGGACGGCCCTTCTTTCCACAGGTAGTGCGAATAGAACTCGTCCAACAGCAGCGTGCAGTCGAGCTCGCGCGCGGTCGACACCCACGACGCGAGCTCCGCGCCGGTGATGGCTTTGCCCGTGGGATTACAGGGATTCGACAGGAGCAACGCACCCAGCCCGCGCCCGGAAATCTCGCGGCGCAGCTGGTCGAGCGAAAAATCATAGCCATGCTCGGGGTCGAGCAAAATCGGGATCGGGGTGAAGCGGCGGAAGATGTCGAGTAGCTCTTCATACGCGGTGTAATCGGGCAGAAAATGACCCAAGTGGATCTGCCCGATGGCCGCGCAGGCGCGCATGATCGAGACGCGACCGCCGCCACACACCGCCACGTTCTCCGCGCTGTATTGCGAAGGCATGCCGCGGCGGAATAGGTTGTTGTACATGCTGGCGACGGCTTCGCGCACTTCCCACAACCCGGCCACGGGCGCGTACTCTTGATCGTTGAGCGTGATGTCCAGCTCGGTGACGCGCGGAGGCGCACCCGGTAACGGCCCAGTTTCCGGTTGGCCTTGACCGAGGTTGCACCACTCCGGATCTTCCGAACGGAAGCCGGCTCGCGTGGCCTCGGACGTAACGAAGATGACTCCAGTTCGCGGGACGGGACGAAACGCGCTCGGTGCTCGGTCAGCGGAATTGTCAGACATAGCCGCCGCGCACGCTAGCACAAAGCGGGCGTTGCCCTCTCGCTTAGCTTTCGCGCTGCGGCTATTTCGCCTTGCACTCGCCCGTTGCCGCGACGCTCGCACCGGCGTGAGCGGCTTCACACTTGTTCGGATAGGTCCGATTGTCGCAGCCGCACACGGGCATGAACTCGCGCGTACAGACTTGCGGTTTCTTGGTGCAGGTTCCGCCGGAGTCAGTTGCGCCGCATTGTGAGCGGTACGCGCAGTAGAGGCCCTCAGCGCACTCACCGGGTACGCCGCGCGTGCCGCAAAGTTTGCCCTCTGCGATTCCGGAACCGCTGTCACCGGGGCACGCGCCTGTCTTGGCCACGGACACGCCGCTGCGGCTCGCGACGCACGCGGTCGAGTATGTTTTGCCGTCGCAGCCGCACACGGGCGCAAACTCCATGGTGCACAACTCAGGAATGGGTTTGCACGTGCCGGACATGTCCCCGGCGCCACACTTGGCCGAAAGTGGGAACGAACAGAATTGCTTTTCAGGGCATTTGACGCCGGCGATACCGCCGCACATCTTGCCCGCTGGCGGAGCAGGGGTCGCCGCTGGCGCCGACGCTGAGGATGCGGGCGGTGGCAGTGGTCCCGAGCTCACGACACCGGACGGTGTCAACAAGGGCAATGCGCTACTCGTTTGCGTTGCCGCTCCTGTGGGGCTCGATGTTGCGGGAGCGTCCGCGGGCGGGTTGGGTTGTGAAGAGCAACTGACGAGCGCGACTTGGAACAGCAATGGTAACCACACCAACACTCGCTTCTGCTTTCCCATGCGTCAGCACTAGCAATTCCAACGGCATCGGTCGAGACTTGCGGCATGACAAAGGCTTCGGACGAGTGGAAGGTGCGCGCGCATGGGCCGCTTTTGACCCTCGCGGAGAACTTGCTCTGGGTGCAGGGCAGTGTGCCGAATATGTCGCTCAAGCGCACCATGGTGGTCGTGCGTTTGAACGATGGAAGATTGGTCATCCACAACGGCATTGCGCTCGAAGCCGAGCCAATGGCCGAGCTCGAACGCTTCGGTACCCCTGCCTTCCTGATCGTGCCGAATGGCATCCACCGCCTGGACGCGGCGGCGTATAAGAAACGCTATCCGGCGCTGCACGTTTTGGCGCCCAAAGGTTCACGGAAGCGTGTCGAAGAGCTGGTCGCGGTCGACGGCGCGTACGAAGATTTCCCGCACCATGACGGGTTGCGGCTCGAAACCTTGAACGGCATGGGTGGTGCCGAGGGCGCGCTCATCGCGCAATCCAACGACGGTGCGTCGGTGATCTTGAACGATTGCATGTTCAACATGGACCGCAAACGCGATCCGCTCGGCTTCTTGTTCACGACGGTCATGGGCTCTGCGCCGGGACCGCGAGTGTCACGCTTGTGCAAGATGGTGCTGATCAAAGACAAGCAGGCACTGCGCGCGGATTTCGAGCGCTATGCCGCCTTGCCGAACCTCACCCGCGTCATCGTCGCGCACGAAAAAGTGGCGTCGGGACCTGACGCGCGTGCGTCATTGCTGCAAGCGGCGACGTACTTGTGACCGTGACGGGAACGGAGCGCGCCGCGAGGTGCGATGCTGGATCTCGATCGCCCACTCTCTCGATCACAAGCCCGTGATCGAATAGACGAAGCTCGACTTGGGTGAGCGGAGCCAGCGAGTGGCGATCAGCGCGCGTTGATCTTTGAAGGCGCCTTCGTCGTCGACCCAGCGCTTTTTGAGGGCTTCGGCCGCGAGTTTGTCGCCGCGGGCTTTGATTTGGAGGACCTGTTTGGCGAGCTCGCTCGCGCCTTGGTGCCACTTGTCGAGGTGCACTTCATAGCAGCCTCGGTCGTCGCCGTTCGCGGCGAGTTCGTTCGGCTTCCATTCGACGGCACCGCTGGACGTGAGACTACCGAGTTGAATCGCCGCGAGTTGGCTATAGTTCTTGGGCTTGCCTTGCGGATCGTACATGCCTTGCGCGACTTGGCCGAAGGTCCACGCGACTTCTTGCAGCGTCGAAGTGTCCGCATCGGCTTGCGTGATGAGGTGACGCTCGACGAGCGCCGCGGGCAAATAGAGGGCAGCAGTTTGCGCTTTCAGTTCTTCCAACGTCGAAGCGAGCGGTCCTCCGAAGATGGCTGAGTCGACTTTGCCGTTCACCGCGTAGTCGTGCGCAGGCCCGAGATTGTGTGCGGCTTCGTGCAGCACGATGCCCATGAGTGACGGTTTCGGTACCGCGAGATTCATGCTGGCCGCGCAATACAGCGAGCCCATTTGCTCACTCAGCGCCTTCTTGCTGTCGTCATCGGTGTACAGGTTGGTCATCGTCACTGTGCGCCCGCCTGTTTCGGCGACGGGTCCCCAATTCGGCAGTGATTGACCTACCGTTGCGCCGATCGGCGCGCGGTTGTCGCCGGCATTGAGCACGATGTCGATGAAGTCCGGCAATTTGAAGCCTACCGTGCGGGCGCGATAGGGCTTGCCGGAAAGGCGCGCGAGATCGTTCTCGAGTTCTTGTTTGATCGGTTCGAGGCGCTTGCGCCACGCCACCGAGTCCGGATTGATGCGCGCGAACGCGAGCGCAAAGCCTGCCTTCCACGCGCAGGGCTCGAAGTACACTTCGTCGGGTCCAACGCGCAGGTAGTAGTTCGAGTTGTCCGTGCCCATCTTCACCCAAGCGCGATTGGCGCGTTCCCAATCATCGTCGCGGAACGACTGCGCGGCTGCGCTCAAGTAGGCCTTCAGTGCCGGCTCTTCGCTGCCGAGATCGGCCGCGGCGGCGTCCAGTTCGCTTGCGATCGCACTCATCTCGTTCGGATACGCCTTGGAATACTTCAGCGCTTTGAACGAGTTGGGTTTGTCGCCCTTCACGACGACCGCGAAGTGGTCGAGCAACTCAGCCTTGTTCGGCGCTTTGCCGAGGGTTTCGCAAAACTTCGGATCTTGCTGAATTTCCGCGGGATAGAGACCGAATGACGGCTTGGTCGCGACCGGCAAAGCGTGGCAGTTCGGGTCGCGCTCCGTTTGCGGCGCTGCGCACTCGGGCCCCTGATTGCGGAAGAACAACGCGGCGCTGGAAGGGTCGTCAGGCGCGAGCTTTGCTTCGAGCCCCGCGCTGCCCTTTTGCTGCGCATAAATTTGCTCGATGAGAACGGCCAGCCGCAGCACGTGGCTCACGAGCTTTCTTTCGGGGTCAGGCCGCTTGACGAAATCACTCTCGACCAGCGTGGGGCGCCCCTGCGTGAGCTCGAGGCGAACCATCGCGCGGCGCTTTCGTTCGTCAGTCGACAGACCGTCTTCCGAAGCCGGTTTTGCCAATTGCTCGTAGAGCGCGCTGAAGGCAGGAGTGAACCGCCCTCGATCGTCCACGAACTCGGCGCGCGGATGCGCGGTGTGGCTCCAGGTGATTGAAAGTTCGCTCGGTTGCAACGCGCTGTCCGCGTTGGCGTCATTGCGCCAGAACAACGGCAGATTGTACTCGACTGCAAGCCGATTGAAGTCCGCTCGCGGCACGCGATCGTAGCCGGACTTGTCGGCTTGGTCAGCCAGTGTCGGCTTGCTCTCGGGCGGCGTGTTTGCAACCGGTGCGTGCGGTGGGCTGAGCTCGCCCGTTGCCTTGGGCTCGCAGCCGCCGAGCAACGCAAGGAATGCCCACCCGAAAGCCGATCGCAGGTTCGACACTGACATGCGTGTCACCATAGTCCGATGGCCGATTGACGTCGCTCACAAACGCGGGCTCGCTTGGAGACCCGAGGGACATGAACACATCGCACAGTTTGGTTGGTCTCACGCTGGCTTTGGTCTTAACTGCTTGCGTGAATAGCCCGCAAAAGCCGGAGGCCAACGCCTTGCCCAATCCCACTCTCGCGCCACAGGCCACGTCCGCGTCGAAAGCTTCGTCGCCTTCGGACAATCCGTTTCTACGGCCGAGCACATTGCCGTACGAGATGCCGCCCTTCGACAAGATCACCGACGCGAGCTATCGCCCCGCGTTCGAAGCGGGCATGGCGGAGCAGCGCGAGCAAGTGGCAGCTATCGCCAACGACGCTGCCGCGCCGAGCTTCGAGAACACGATCGTGGCGCTCGAGCGTTCGGGTCGGATCTTGTACCGAACGGCGAACGTGTTTTTCAATCTGCAGGGCGCCAACACGAATGATGAGCTCGACGCCATCGCGCGTGACTTCGCGCCCAAGCTCACCGAGCATCAGGATGCGATCTATCTCGATCAAAAGCTGTTCGCTCGCGTCAAAGCGCTGTACGACGGGCGTGAGGCGCTGCACCTCGATCCGGAATCAGCGCAGTTGCTGAGGCGTACGTACCTTCAGTTCGTCCGCGCAGGCGCCAACGGGTCCGACGCCGACAAGCAACGCTTGCGCCAGATCAACGGGCAAATCTCGTCGCTCACCACGCAATTTCAGCAAAATGTGCGGCAATCGACGCAAGCGGGCGCAGTGGTCGTCGCCAGCGTGGCTGAGCTCGATGGCTTCTCAGCGGAGCAAATCGGTGCAGCCGCGTCGGCCGCGGAAGGCCGCAAGTTGACCGGCAAGTGGCTGATCACTTTGCAAAACACCACGACGCAACCGCCGCTGGCACAGCTCAAAAATCGCGCGCTGCGCGAGCGCATTTACCGCGCGTCGATCGCGCGTTCGAACGGTGGAGCCGCCGATACCACCGCGCTCATTTTGCAGATCGCGCGTCTGCGCGCCGAACGCGCAAAGCTGCTCGGCTACGCAAACTACGCCGCGTACGTCTTGGAGGACAACACGGCCAGCACGCCGAGCGCCGTGAACAAGTTGCTCGGTGAGATTGCGCCGCCTTCGATCGCCAAAGCCAAACGTGAAGCGGCGGATTTGCAGGCGATGATCGATCAGCAAGCCAAAGCCCAACACACGCAACCCTTCAAGCTCGAAGCGTGGGACTGGGCGTTCTACGCCGAGCAGCTGCGTCAGGCGCGCTATGCCTACGATGAGGCGCAGGTAAAGCCGTATTTCGAATTGAACCGCGTACTCTTGGACGGCGTATTTTTCGCGGCCACACAGTTCTACGGCATCACCTTCAAAGAGCGCCACGATCTGCCGCTCTATCGCCAGGACGTGCGCGCCTTCGAGGTGTTCGATCATGACGGCACGCCGCTCGCGCTATTTTTCTGCGACTACTACGCGCGCGACAACAAGCAGGGCGGCGCGTGGATGAACGCATACCTCGATCAATCGACGCTACTCGGCACCAAGCCGGTGGTCGCCAATCACCTGAACATCCCGAAGCCCGCGGAGGGCCAGCCGACGCTGCTCACCTTCGACGAAGTGAATACGCTGTTTCACGAATTCGGCCACGCGCTGCACGGCATGTTCTCGAAGGTGAAATACCAATCACTCGCGGGCACCAACACCCCGCCGGACTTCGTGGAATACCCCTCGCAATACAACGAGATGTGGGCAGACGAGCCAGCCGTGATCGCGAACTACGCGAAGCACTACCAAACGGGCGCGCCGATCCCAGCGGCGCTCCTGAAGCAGGTCATCGCGGCCCGCAAATTCAATCAAGGGTTTGCCACGAGCGAGTACATTGCGGCCGCGATCTTGGATCAATCGTGGCACCAAGTACCCGCGGCGCACCCGGAGAGTCTGCCGCAAGCCGCCGACCAAGTGATGCCCTTCGAGCAAGCGGCGCTCAAAGCCGCACACGTCGACTTTGCGCCGGTGCCCCCGCGCTATCACAGCCCGTACTTCAACCACATCTTCGCTGGCGGCTACGGCGCGGGCTACTACGCCTACCTCTGGAGTGACGTGCTCGCCCGCGACACCGAGAGCTGGGTCCACGCCCACGGCGGCCTCAAACGTGAAAACGGCGACCTGCTACGCGAAAAAGTACTCTCCCGAGGCCGCACCGAAGAACCCTCGAAGATCTTCCAAGACTTCTACGGGCGTCCACCGGAGATCGGCCCACTTCTAGTGCATCGAGGCCTCACGCTCGAGCACAAGTAGCTTTGGGTTTGTTGGTTAGCGGGCGCGGCCCGGCGCAGAGCGGCTCATAGCCCGCTGAGCGCTCCGGGCCGCAATTCCCTCCGCAACGTCACCACACCGAGCAGGTGTTCTGCGGGCGCATCGCTGAGCCGACTTTGCACGAGAAGGCTTCGCCGAATTGCGGCATGTTCGTAAGCGGGCCGCGGACGCGGAAACGCGGCGGGGAGTGCGGGTTGGTCTGCACGACCATGCGCTCGAAGTCGGGACGGTACACCGAGCACCAACCCTGGGCGAAGCCCAAGAAGAACTGCTGATCTTCAGTCATGCCATCGGCGACGACCGACTCTTTCGCGTCCTTCCGCAGCGCGCGGTAGGCCTCGAACGCGAGCTTGAGCCCGCCGTTGTCGGCGATGTTTTCGCCGAGCGTGAGTGCGCCGTTGACGTGCAGGCCGGGCAGGGCTTCATAGGCGCTGTACTGCTTTTCGACGCACGAGATCTTGGATTTGAACTTGTCGCTCGCGACCGCCGTCCACCAACTGGCAAGGTTGCCCTTGGCGTCGAACTGCGAGCCCTCGTCGTCGAAGCCATGAGTGAGCTCATGCCCGACGACCATGCCGATCGCGCCCGCGTTTACCGGTAGCGCTTGATTGATGCCGTAGAACGGCGGTTGCATGATCCCCGCGGGGAACACCATCTGGTTGCGCTGCGGATCGTAATAAGCGTTCACCGTGGGCGCCGTCATTTGCCACTCGCTGCGATCCACCGTTTTGCCGACTTTTGTCAGCTCGCGCTTCAGCTCGTAGTTGTGCGAACGGAGCACGTTTTGCGCGTAGCTCTTCGCGTCCACGGGGAAATCATAGGCCTTCCACTTTTCGGGATAGCCGACCAAGTAGGCAAGTGAGGCGAGCTTTTCGTGGGCGCGGGTGCGCGTTTCCGCGTCCATCCAATCCAAGGCGTCGAGATCAGAGCCCATGGCCGCGCTGATCGCTGAAACCATGGTTTGCGCGGATTGCTTGCTGTCACCGGGGAAGTGATCTTTGACGTAAGGTTGTGCCAGCAAGTCACCGAGCGAGGCGTCGGTGGCGTGCACGCAGCGCCGCCAGCGCGGCGGCAACTCGGGTTGACCGGTCAACGCTTGTTGCATGCGAAATCGCTCGTCCACGAACGGCTTCGATAGCAATGAGGCGGTATCGTGCACGATTTGCCACTTGAGGTAGCTCTGCCAAACAGCGGGTTTGGTCGTGCTGATCAGCGCTTGCAGGCCTTCGAAGAATTTCGGCGCGGTGACCGAGATGTCTTGGATGGCCGGGAAACCGACGCCTTTCCAATAGCCGTCCCAATCGAAGGCGGGCAACGCCTTGGCCACGCCCGGGCGGTTGAGGCTATTGAACATGGTCTTCGGATCGCGTCGCTCGACCTTGGTCTTCGAAATTTTGGCGATTTCGGTCTCGAGCGCGAGTACGTCAGCGGCGGCCGCGGCCGCGCGTTTTTCAGGCATGCCGGTGAGCACGAGCATGCGCGTCACGTGGTCGCGATAGGTCGCGAGCAGCTTCTTCGAGTTCTCGTCGTCGCGCAGGTAATAGTCGCGATCGGGCAGGCCGAGGCCGTTCTGATCGAGGTTTGCGATCCAGCGCGTGGCGTCGTTCGCGTCTTGGGTGGGCGAGGCGTCGAACAGCGGAGTGATGCCGATCGCGTGGAGTTCGGTCACCACTGCCGACAAGCTCTTCGCGTCCTTCACGCTCGCGGCGCGGTCGAGTAGCGCGCGGATCGGTTGGACACCGGCTTTGTCCGCGCCAGCTTCATCCATGCACGCGCCGTAGAACGCCCCGAGCTTTTGCGTCACTGGATCGGTCGCGCCGGGCTTGGCGGCTTCTTCCAAGATGCGCTTGAGTTCGAGCTCATTGCGCTTCTGAATTTCGTTGAAGGAGCGCGACCAAGCAGGCTCGTCCGCGGGGATTTGCACGGTCTTCAGCCAGTTCCCGCAGGCATATTGGTAGAAGTCGGCGCAAGGATCTTGGCTGCGGTCGATCGCGAGCGGATCGAGCCCAACGCTCGCTAGCGTGACTTTGACGACGGGCTTGCTGGGGGCGCTCGCGCTCGGCGCGCTCAGGGGCGGAGTCGGTGGAGCCACGGTGGGGGTTGGCGCCGTGCCGCCGCAGCCGCTGAGCACAACGATACCGAGCGGCAGCGTAGCGGTTTCGAGTGAGCGACGAAACGAGCGTGTGTGGGAGCTGACGGTGCGCATGCGAGCCGCAGGCTAATGCGAAGTGCGCGCCGTTTCCAAGGAGTAACGGTATCGCGCATGCAG
>Ga0164241_10006635_pt1 | contig 10517 bp, 10 predicted proteins | sample OricomyardsoilBY_FD_108780 | JGI IMG/M metagenome (GOLD analysis project Ga0164241, IMG submission 108780) | Backyard soil microbial communities from Emeryville, California, USA - Original compost - Back yard soil (BY) | ecosystem: Environmental > Terrestrial > Soil > Unclassified | place: USA... | reverse complement strand
GAAGCTAAGCCCTTCAGCGCCGATGGTACTGCCCTGGTGACGGGGTGGGAGAGTAGGACGCCGCCGAACACCCATTCAACCGAAGGCCACCCCCACACCCGGGGGTGGCCTTCGGCATACCCGCACACCACCGAACCCACCCCCGTCGCCCCGACATGTCTTCGGTCCGGGGCGGACGGCAGTTCAGCTGCTGCGACGCGGGAGGCGTCGGGGGCGGGAGCCGTCGTGGGAGAATGGGACCTGCGTGCCGATGGGCCGGCGCGTCGAACGGGCGCCCGTGAGGCCGTGGGCATCGGTGACGTGAGCACAGCCGTCATCTACGGCGTACAGGAGTGGGCCGGCGACGAGCCCTGAGCCGTTCGGCACACGTCGGCGGCGTCGGCCGCCGAGGCCGGGGCCACGGCACCACGACGGGCGTGCGGGTCTTCCGCGCGACAGGATCAAACAGGACAGCGCACCGCGGAGCTCCGCGGACAGGCGACATGGAACGAGGAGCGACCACGTGAGCGATCAGCCTAGGCGCGATCACCGGAGCGACGAGGAACGTCGTCGTCGGGAAGCATCGGGACCGGCGCGGGACCGTGGCTCCCGCGAGAGCCGTGGGCGCGAAGAACGACCCACTCGTGGTTCTGCGCAGGGCCAGAACCGTTCAGGGCACGGTCGGCGCAGCCAGGACGGCGGCGGATCCGGCGGCCGCTACGGTGAGCGTGGATCGAGCTATGCGCGGCGTGAGGAAGGCTCCTCCTACCGGAGCCGTGAGGACGAGCCTCGCGGGCGTCGAGGCGATGGTGACCAGCGTCGTGGTGAGGGTGGGGGTTCGTACCAGCGTCGTGATGGTGACCAGCGTCCTGCTCAGCGTCGTGGTGAGGGTGGGGGTTCGTACCAGCGTCGTGATGGTGACCAGCGTCCTGCTCAGCGTCGTGGTGGGGATGGGGGTTCCTACCAGCGTCGTGATGACGGTCCTGCCTGGCGTCGTGAGGGCGGGGCGGAACGTGGTCGTGGAGCGGGGCAGCGATCGTCCGCCGACCGGGCGGGGCGTGCCGGCAACCGCGGCTACGGTGAACGGCGTGGACCTGGCGCGGAGCGGGCCCCTTACGGTGACCGTGGTCCGGTGCGCGAGAGCCGTCCGGACGGCGAGCGCTCCCGCGAGAGCGGGTCGTGGCGTGGCGCCGGCGATGACCGACGCGGGTCGAGGGACGCGGAGCGCCGCCCGTACCGGGGCGGCGACGACGAACGCCGCCAGGCCCCCCGGGGAAGCGCCGCTCCCTGGTCCGACCGGCGCGGCGAAGGCCCCGCGCGCAGCGGAGCGGGCGACCGACGCGCGTCCGACTCCCAGCGCGGGCAGCGCCGTGACGAGCGACCCTCCTACGAGCGACGCGACCGCGACGCGACCGGAGACCGCCGTCGTGACGGTGGCGACCGTCCGCGCCGTGACGAGCGCGGCGGCCCTTCCGATCACGGGACCCGGTATGACCGCGGTGGCTCGGACGGGCGGCGACCCGTCGAGCGCCGGGGTGGGCCGTGGGACTCCCGGTCCGGCCGTGACGACGCGCCGCGCCGCGAGTCGCGGCCGCCTCGGGCGTTCGAGGACCGTCCGGTCGCGCCGGAGCTTCCCGACGACGTCACGATCTCGGAGCTGGACCGCGCGGTGCGCGGGCGCCTGCGCGGACTGACGAAGGAGAACGCCGAGCAGGTGGGTCGCCATCTCGTCATGACGGGCAGGCTGCTCGACACGAACCCCGAGCTCGCCTACGAGCACGCTCAGGCAGCCGTCCGACGGGCCGGCCGCATCGATGTCGTGCGCGAGGCCGCCGGGATCGCGGCCTACCGGCTGGGCAACTACGCGGAGGCGCTTCGCGAGCTGCGGACCGTCCGACGTCTGAACGGCTCGTCCGAGCATCTGCCTCTGATGGCGGACGCCGAGCGCGGCCTCGGCCGGCCGGAACGCGCGCTCGACCTGGCGCGCTCGCCCGAGGCCGAGACCCTCGACGCGCAAGGGCGCACCGAGCTGGCGCTCGTCGTCGCCGGCGCGCGCCTCGACCTCGGGCAGGCCGAGGCTGCGCTCGCGGTCGTCGACTCGATCGCGGCGCGCGACGTGCGCGACGCCGAGCTGCGTCACGGCGTGAGCGCGGTGCGCGCCGACGTGCTCGAGGCGCTCGGACGGACCGAGGAGGCAGCTGGCCTGCGTGCCGTGCTGGGCGAGCCGGAGGACGAGATCGTCGTCGTCGACCTCGAGGAGGGCGACGAGCCCGAGGACGAGCGGCCCGCAGCGGACGACGCGGGCGGCGTGGAGGAGCCTTCCTCGGGCACCGCCGCGGACGCGCAGGGCGAGCCGGCGTCCGCCGACACGTCCGAGGCGGACCGGCGCGCCGCCGCGAGCACCGGCGGGGACGACGACGAGGAGGCTCGGTGAGCTTCGGGCTGCGCGGCTCGGAGCGGCCGCTCGCCGAGCTCCACGACCTCGCGCTCGTCGACCTCGACGGTGTCGTCTACAAGGGCCACGAACCCGTTCCGTACGCCGCCGAGAGCCTGACCTCCGCACGCGAGGGGGGTCTCGCGCTCCAGTTCGTGACGAACAACGCGTCGCGCGAGCCGGAGGCGGTCGCCCAGCAGCTGACGTCCCTTGGCGTCGAGGCCCGGCCGGACGAGGTCTTCACGGCGGCGCAGGCGGGTGCGGCACTCCTGACGACACGCCTCGACGAGGGCGCGCGCGTCCTCGTCGTCGGCGGGGCCGGGCTCCGCACGGCCGTCCGGGCCGCGGGGTACGTCGTCGTCGACTCGGCGACCGACGGGCCCGACGCCGTCATCCAGGGCTTCGCACCGACGCTCGGCTGGGCGGACCTCGCGGAGGCCGCGTACGCCGTCGCCGGCGGTGCGTGGTTCGTCGCGACGAACCTCGACCTCTCCCTGCCTACCGACCGCGGCTATGCACCCGGCAACGGGGCGCTCGTCGGTGCGGTGCAGGCCGCGACGGGGGTGCGCCCGGACAGCGCTGGCAAGCCCGAGCCGACGATGTACCGCCTGGCGGTCGGTCGCGCGGGCGCGCGGGCTCCGCTTGTCGTCGGCGACCGGCTCGACACCGACCTGGCGGGCGCCCGTGCCGCGGGGTATCCCGGCCTGCACGTGCTCACCGGGGTGAGCTCGGCACGCGACGCCGTTCTGGCACGCCCGGGCGAACGGCCGGACTACCTCGGCGCCGATCTGCGTGCGCTCGCGGAGGCGCACCCGCTGCCGGCCCGCTCCGGCGGCTGGTGGGAGTGCCGCGAGGCCGCGGCCCGCGTCGTGGGCGATGCGCTCGAGGTCCGCGGCGACGGCGTCGACGCTGCGCGGGCCGCGTGCGCGGCCGCGTGGGACGCCGTCGACCACGGGGGAAGGCTCGACCCCGACACGGTCCCGGCGCTGGGTGTGGGTTCTGCCCGCGAGGCGGCCTCGGACAGGTAGCGTTGTGCCGCCGGAACCGGTGCTCGCACCCGGCGACCTGTCAGCACGGTCGCACGGGGCGGGGACGACGACGGCAGCGCAAAGGAATCAGCGCCGCGGCCCAGCCGCGGTCACACCGACGGGAGTGCAGATGACCAGCGACGCCGCGTACGACGCCCCGACCGGGGACGAGACGGTCGACGGCGCCGTCGGCCGGCTGCGCCAGGTGGGAGAGCTCCCGCTGCGCGAGCAGGTCGCGGTCTTCGAGGCGGTGCACGCGGCCCTGCAGGACCGTCTCGCGGAGACCGAGGACTGACCTGTGGCGGCAAGGCTCGACGCCGAGCTGGTCCGCCGTGGCCTGGCACGGTCCCGGCGCGAGGCGGCGGCACTCGTCGCCGCCGGCCGGGTGCGTGTCGGCGGCGAGACGGTGACGCGTCCTTCGACGCCCGCACCGGCGGACGACGACGTCGAGGTGGACCGCCCTGCGGACGACGCCGGCTGGGCGTCGCGTGCCGCCCACAAGCTCGAGGGGTCGCTGGTCGCGCTCGACCGGGCCGGCCTCGCCGTGCCGGTGGCGGGCGCCGTGTGCCTCGACGTCGGGGCCTCGACGGGGGGCTTCACGGACGTGCTCCTGCGCCGCGGGGCTCGCCGCGTGGTGGCGGTGGACGTCGGCCACGGGCAGCTGGTCGACCGGCTCCGACAGGATCCGCGCGTCGACGTGCGCGAGGGCGTGAACGCCCGCGACCTCGACGCCCGCGACCTCGACGAGGCGCCGGCCGTCGTGGTCGGCGACCTCTCGTTCATCTCCCTCGGGCACGTGCTGCCGGCCGTCGGACGCGTGGCGGGGCCGGCCGCGTCGGTGCTCCTCCTGGTGAAGCCGCAGTTCGAGGTGGGCCGCGAGCGGCTCGGGGCGGGCGGCGTCGTGCGCGACCCGTCGCTGCGTGCCGATGCCGTCCTGGGCGTCGCGGACGCCGCGACCCGGGCGGGCTGGACCGTGCGCGCCGTCGTGCCGAGCTCGCTGCCCGGCCCTCACGGCAACCGCGAGCTCTTTCTTCTGCTGGTGCGGCCGGCGCCACCGGGCACCGGTGCCACGGCGGCTGGCGACCCTGAGACGTTCGAGCTCCGCGAGGCCGTGCGTGCCGCCGTCGCGGCGCCCGTCGCACCGGCCGCGGACGAGTGGAGCGCCCCACCGGCGCCGGCGGCGTTCGTCGTCCGGGTGGGCGGACGCGACGACAACGACGAGGAGGTGGGCGCGTGAGCGCACGCAAGGTGGTCATCGTGGCGCACGGCGGCCGGCCCGAGGCCCTGGCCGCGCTCACGGAGACGATCCGGGAGCTGCAGGCGGCGGGCCTGGAGGCCGTCCTGCACGACGACGACCTCGCCGAGGCGTTCGGCGACCCGGTCGACGTCGTGCGCTCGCGCGAGGGCGTCGGTGACGCGGAGCTCGTCCTGGTCCTCGGCGGGGACGGGACGATCCTGCGCGCCGCGGAGCTCACGCACGGCACCGGGGTGCCGCTGCTCGGCGTGAACCTGGGCCACGTGGGCTTCCTCGCGGAGTTCGACCGGGAGGACCTGCACCTCGCCGTCCAGCGGCTCGCCGCCGGCGAGTACACGGTCGAGGAGCGCGGCGTGCTCGAGGTGACGGTGACGCGTCCGGGCGACGACGAGCCGCTGCGCGGCTGGGCGCTCAACGAGGCGACGCTCGAGAAGGCCGACCGGTCGCGCATGATCGAGGTCGCGATCGCCGTCGACGGGCAACCGCTGTCGTCGTTCGGGTGCGACGGCGTCGTCCTGTCGACGGCGACCGGCTCGACGGCGCACGCCTTCTCCGCGGGAGGCCCCGTGGTCTGGCCCGACGTCGACGCGATGCTTCTCGTGCCCATCGCGGCGCACGCGCTGTTCGCCCGGCCGCTCGTGGTGGGGCCGTCGTCCACGCTGGGGCTCGAGATCCTCACGTCGTCGGTGTCGCCTGGCATGCTCACGTGCGACGGGAGGCGCCGGGTCGACATGCCCGTCGGTTCCCGCGTCGAGGTGCGGCGCGGGCCGGAGCCGATCCGGCTGGCACGGCTCAGTCGTGCGCCGTTCACGGACCGGCTCGTCGACAAGTTCGCGCTGCCCGTGGTGGGCTGGCGGCAGCTCGCTGCGTCGCGCGCGGCGCACGAGGTCGCGTCGCCGGGAAAGGGGGACTGAGTGCTCGAGGAGATCTCGATCGAGAACCTCGGGGTCATCGACTCCGCGCGCATCGCGCTGGGACCCGGTCTCACCGTCATCACGGGCGAGACCGGCGCCGGCAAGACGATGCTCCTGACCGGTCTCTCCCTGCTCATGGGGGGGCGGGCGGATCCCGCGACCGTCCGTCCCGGGGCGGCCAGGGCCGTCGCCGAGGGGCGCCTGCGGGTGCCGGACGGCTCCGGGGCGGCCGCCGTCGTGGACGAGGCCGGGGGGACGCTCGACGACGACGGCACGGTCGTCGTCGTCCGCACGGTCGCAGCGGAGGGACGATCGCGCGCGCACGTGGGCGGTCGCGGGGTGCCGCAGGCCGTGCTCGCCGACCTCGCCACCGAGCTCGTGACCGTGCACGGCCAGGCCGACCAGCTCCGGCTGCGTGCGCCGGCCCAGCAGCGCGGCGCGCTCGACGCGTTCGCCGGGGCGGAGCACGCGGAGACCCTCGCGCGCTACCGTGCGGCCTGGACCGAGCGCGGCGCGGTCGCGGCGCGGCTCGACGAGCTCACCGGCGCGGCCCAGGAACGAGCCCGGGAGGGTGAGCTGCTCCGGCTCGGGCTCGCCGAGGTCGAACGGGTCGAGCCGCAGCCCGGCGAGGACGACGCCCTCGACGGCCAGGTCGCCCGGCTCACCAACGTCGAGGACCTGCGCACCGCGGCCCAGCTCGCGCACGACGCACTGACCGGGCTCGAGGAGGCGGACGCCCAGGCGGGGGCCGTGGTCCTGCTCGACCAGGCGTGGCGTGCGCTCGACGGCGCCGCTGCGCAGGACCCGGCGCTGGCCGGTCTCGCCGCCCGGGTCCATGAGGCGACGTACGCGCTGCAGGACGCTGCGACCGAGCTCGCCTCGTACGTGGAGGACCTCCAGGCGGACCCCGCGGCGCTCGAGGCCGCGCACGCGCGCCGGGCCGCGCTGGCAGCGCTCACCCGGTCCTACGGCACCACGATCGACGAGGTGCTGGCGTGGGCACGAGACGCCGGCCTGCGCCTGCTCGACCTCGAGGACGACGGGACCCGGGTCGAGGAGGCCCGGGCTCGGCTCGCCGAGCTCGACGGCGAGCTGCGTGGACTCGCGGACGCGCTGACGACCGGCCGCCGGCGAGCGGCCGCCGACCTCGCCGACGCCGTGACCGCGGAGCTCGCGGGCCTGGCGATGGCGGGGGCACGGCTCGAGGTGCGTGTCGACGCCGCCGACGAGCCCGGCCCGTGGGGCGCGGACGTCGTCGCGCTCGAGCTCGTGCCGCACGCCGGGGCGCCCGCACGGACGCTCGGCAAGGGCGCGTCCGGCGGCGAGCTCTCGCGCGTCATGCTGGCCATCGAGGTGGCGCTCGCCGAACGCCACGGCGACGGGACGGGCGCGCTGCTGCCCGCCTTCGTGTTCGACGAGGTCGACGCCGGCGTCGGCGGCCGGGCGGCGGTCGAGGTCGGTCGCCGGCTCGCCGAGCTGGCGCGCCGGGCGCAGGTGATCGTCGTCACGCACCTCGCGCAGGTGGCGGCGTTCGCGGACACCCACGTCGTCGTCGCGAAGTCGACGAGCGACGACGCCGGCGACGGCCGGTCCTCGCCGGTGACCGCGTCGGACGTGCGCGCCGTCGCAGGCGACGAGCGCGTCCGCGAGCTCGCGCGCATGCTGTCCGGCCAGGAGGACTCGGACGCGGCGCTGCGCCACGCGGCCGAGCTTCTGGAGACCGCCCGGCCGGCCGTCGCACCGGACGTGGGACGATAGCCCCGATGAGACTCACGCTGCGCAGGCCGCCGTCCGACCAGGACGCGAGCGACGTCCAGGGCCCCGCGAGGATCGACCGACGCACCAAGGCGCTCACGAAGCGGCTCGACCCGGGAGACGTCGCGGTCATCGACCACGAGGACATCGACCGCGTGGCGGCCGACGCCCTCGTCGCGGCGCGCCCGGCCGCGGTGCTGAACGCGGCGAAGTCCATCTCGGGGCGCTACCCGAACCTCGGCCCGCAGGCGCTCGTCGAAGCAGGCATCCCGCTCGTCGACGACCTCGGCCCCGCCGTCATGGCGCTGCACGAGGGCACCCGGGTGCGCATCGACGGTGGCGACGTCTACGCGGGCGGTGAGCTCGTCGCGTCGGGGCAGGACCAGGACGAGTCGAGCGTCCTCGAGGCGATGGAGGCCGCGCGCGAGGGCCTGTCGGCGGAGCTCGAGGCGTTCGCCGCCAACACCATGGAGTACCTGACGCGCGAGAAGGACCTCCTCCTCAACGGCGTCGGCGTGCCCGACATCAGCACGCCGATCGACGGACGGCACGTCCTCATCGTCGTGCGCGGCTACCACTACCGCGAGGACCTGCAGATCCTGCGGCCCTACATCACGGACTACCGACCCGTCCTGATCGGCGTCGACGGCGGTGCCGACGCGATCCTCGACGAGGGCTTCAAGCCCGACCTGATCGTGGGCGACATGGACTCGGTCTCCGACCGGGCGCTCGGGTGCGGCGCGGAGATCGTCGTGCACGCCTACCGCGACGGTCGTGCGCCAGGGCTCGAACGGGTCCAGCAGCTCGGCGTGGACCCGGTCGTGTTCCCGGCGACCGGCACGAGCGAGGACATCGCGATGCTCATCGCCGACGACAAGGGCGCCGAGGTGATCGTCGCCGTCGGCACCCACGCGACCCTGGTCGAGTTCCTCGACAAGGGCCGAGCCGGCATGGCCAGCACCTTCCTCACCCGGCTACGGGTCGGCAGCAAGCTCGTCGACGCCAAGGGCGTGTCCCGCCTCTACCGTTCGACGATCTCGAACGTCCAGCTCCTCCTCCTCTCGCTCGCGGGGCTCCTCGCGGTCGTGGCCGCGCTCGCCGCGACCGCCGCAGGACAGACCCTGTTCGGCCTCCTCGGCGCGCGGTTCGACGACGTCTGGTCGTGGGTCCGCTCGCTCTTCGGCGGCTGACCCCCCGGCGCAGCGGCCCGACCCGGCCTGCCGCGCCGTCCCCAGCCCGCAACCACCCGTCGGCACGTCGCCCGACCGTGACCAAGAAAGCGCTTCGTGATCAACTTCCGGTACCACGTCGTCTCCCTGATCTCCGTGTTCCTCGCGCTCGCGGTGGGGATCATCCTGGGCGCCGGTCCGCTCAAGGAGTCGATCGGCGACCAGCTGAGCGGGCAGGTGTCGTCGCTGCGTGCCGAGAAGGAGCAGCTGCGCACGGACCTCGACGACGCGCGGACCTCCGCGGACCGCGGCACGACGGCGCTGGCCGCGGTCGCGCCGACGGTTCTCGACGGCGTCCTGCCCGACGACCAGGTGACGGTCGTGGAGGTCAGCCCGGGCCTCGACGACGAGTTCAAGGCCGTCTCCTCCCAGCTCAAGTCGGCCGGCGCCGACGTGCGCGGGCGGATCCGGCTCGAGGCGGCGTGGCTCAGCGAGTCCGGCTCCGACGCGCGCAAGGAGGGGGTCGAGGCTGCGCTCGCCGCGGGGCTCCCGATCGACACGACGGCGTCCCAGGAGAAGCAGCTCGCGCAAGCGCTGGCGCTGTCCCTGACCATGTCGACCAGCGCGACCGACCCTCAGCTGGCGGCGCCGGCCCGCACGACGCTCAAGGCGCTCGCCGACGCGAAGCTGGTGACGGTCGAGCGAACCCCCACGGTCGCGTCGACCGCGCTCCTCCTGCTCGCCGGCTCCGCGGACTCCCAGCCGGCTTCCGACGGCACGACCGCTCCCACCGACGGGAAGGCGCTGGCCTACGCGCAGGCGCGCGAGGAGGAGGTGGTCGTCGCGCTCCATACGAGCGAGCCTGCGACGGTCGTCGCCGGGCCGGCGGGCGAGTCGGACAGCCTGGTCGCCGCGGTGCGGCACGACGGCGACCTGCAGGTCACGGTGAGCACGGTCAGCGGTGTCGCCACCCTGATCGGGCAGGTGAGCGTGCCGCTCGCCCTCGCCGACCAGGCCCAGGGCACCGTCGGCCACTACGGGTTCGACGACGGTGCGACCCAGGCGGTGCCGTCGCGGCCCGCGCCCGCGACCGACTCCTCGACCGACACCAAGAAGGGCTGACGATGGCTGGAGCCGGGCTCGGACGAGCGCTCGCCGGCGTCGCGACCGCCGCCGTGACGACCGTGGTCGTGCGCGCGCTCACCGCGCGCCGCGCGCCGGGGGGTACCGACCGCTGGGAGCGGACGAACCACCGGGGTGAGCCCGTGAGCATGCTCGAGGGTCCGTCCGTGGCGGCGGGGCTCGCGGCGGGCGCTGCCGTCGCGCTCTCCGGTCGGATCGGCGCAGCGGCCGCCCTGGCGACGGCGGGGGGCGCCGCGTTCGGCATCGTCGACGACCTCGCGGAGGACACGTCGCGCCGGACGAAGGGTCTGCGGGGTCACCTGGGCGCGCTCGCCCGCGGGGAGCTCACGACCGGTGGGCTCAAGGTCCTCGGCATCGGAGCGACCGCGTTCGTGGCGGCGTGCGTCCGCGGGCGACGCGGTCCGGAGGGAGCCCTGGGACGGGCGGCCGACGTCGTCGTCGACACCGCGCTCGTGGCCGGCACGGCGAACCTCCTCAACCTGCTCGACCTGCGGCCGGGACGCGCCCTCAAGGCGGCCACGGGGGCGTCGGCGCTGCTGGCGCCGCTGGCGCGATCGACGGCGACCACGGCCGGGCCGGTGCTCGGGGCGGTCGCGTCCGCGGCGTCGCGGGACCTGGGGGAGCGGGACATGCTCGGCGACGGTGGTGCGAACGCCCTGGGCGCGCTCGTCGGCATCCAGGCGACCGGGCTGCCGCGTGTCGCGCGTGTCCTGGTCCTCACGGGCGTCGTGGGGCTCACGGTCGCGAGCGAGCGGGTCAGCTTCTCGGCCGTGATCGACCGCACGCCCGCGCTGAGGACGCTCGACCGGCTCGGGCGCCGGGGGTGAGCGTCCCCGCCCG
>Ga0164241_10006634_pt1 | contig 10518 bp, 8 predicted proteins | sample OricomyardsoilBY_FD_108780 | JGI IMG/M metagenome (GOLD analysis project Ga0164241, IMG submission 108780) | Backyard soil microbial communities from Emeryville, California, USA - Original compost - Back yard soil (BY) | ecosystem: Environmental > Terrestrial > Soil > Unclassified | place: USA... | reverse complement strand
TGCGACGTGGCGCAACGGCGACGGCGCCAGCGGCCCGGGCTCGCGGCTATGGCTGCAGATGTACGGATCGACCGATACGCGCCGTAATGCCGGGCAGAATTTCTCGAACTTCGGCGTCAATACCAACGCCAATCTCGGCTACCGGCAGGATGCGTTCGGCGGACAGATCGGCCTAGATCTCGGCTCGCCCAAGCCGGGCGGCGGCGTGGTCTTCGGCATCACCGGCGGCTATGCGAACTCGACGCTCACGTTCGCGGGATCGCCCGATCACCTGAACTACAATGCGGTGAATATCGGCGCGTATGCGAGCTACGTCTCGGGCTCGTTCTTCGTCAACGCGCTGGGCAAATACGACCATTACTGGATCGACAGCCATCTCGCCGGCGCTGCTCACAACGCCGATCTGCGCGGCAATGGCTATGGCGGGCAGGCTGAGGCCGGTTTCCGTTTCGGCGGCGCAAAGTTCTTTGCGGAGCCGGTGGCGTCGATCGCCTATGTGAAGACCGATATCGATCGCATGAACGTGCCGGGCTTCAGCTTCGACTTTGACGATCAGGACGGACTGCGCGGCAAGGCCGGCCTGCGTCTCGGATCGGCGTTCTCGATGGGCGGCTCGTCGGGCCTGTTCTATGCTTCGGGCATGGCGGTGCATGAGTTCCAGGGCCGCGATCAGGTCGATCTGGTCAGCGGTGGCCAGACGCTAATATTCCGCAACGACCGCATCGGGACCTATGGACAGGGCACGATCGGCTTCAATATCACGACGCCTGGCGGCGTGACCGGCTTCATCGAGGGCTATGGCGATTACAGCAATGAATATCGCGGCGGCGGCGGCCGCGCCGGCTTGCGCATCCGCTTTTAGGGACCGCGCATGAGCGAGGATGAAGCGGGCGGCGCACCGACGCCGCCGCCCGTCAATCCGCCACCCGAGGCGACGCGCATCAGCGTGTCGCGCGGTCTCGGCGAATGGTTGCGGCGGCACGATACGAGCGTTGCCTTTACCACCTACCAGACCGGCCAATTGTTTCTGGTCGGCGTGCTGCCCGACGGCAACGTTTCGCTGAACCAGCAGAGCTTCACCCGCGCGATGGGCGTTCACTACCAGCCGGGTCGGCTGTATCTCGGCACGCATTTTCAGGTCTGGCGGCTCGAGAACATGCTGCGCGCGGGCGAGATCGCAAACAACGGCTTCGACGCCGCATTCGTCCCGCGCAACGGCCAGACCACCGGCGACGTCGATATCCACGAACTCGGCGTCGATCGCGATGGCCGCGTGATCTTCGTGAACACCAAATATTCCTGCCTCGCGACGCTCGATGTGACGCACAGCTTCAAGCCGGTTTGGACTCCGCCTTTCATCTCGAAGCTGGCAGCCGAGGATCGCTGTCACCTCAATGGGCTGGCCATGGCCGAGGGAGCGCCGCGCTACGTCACCGCGGTCAGCCGCAGCGACGTGATCAACGGCTGGCGTGATCGGCGGCAGGAAGGCGGCGTGCTGATCGAGGTAGAGAGCGGCCGCATCGTCACTGATCAGCTTTCCATGCCGCACAGCCCGCGCATCCTCGGCGCGGGCATCTGGGTTCTCGATTCAGGGCGCGGCCGGATCGTCCGCGTCGATCCCGAGAGCGGCGCGCGCGAAGATGCCGCCTTCTGCCCCGGCTTTCTGCGCGGGCTCGTATTGCATGACCATCACGCGATCGTCACTCTATCGAAGCCCCGCAACGGCAGCTTCAGCGGCCTCGCGCTCGATGAGGAAATGACGCGCCGCGATGCGGAGGCGTGGTGTGGAGTGCAGATGGTCGATTTGCAGACCGGAGATATCGTTGCCTGGTTGCGGCTCGATGGGGCGATCACGGAATTATTCGATGTAACCATTCTGCCCGGCGTTAGATGTCCGATGTCGCTGGGCCTCAATACAACCGAGATTTTGGACACGCTCAGCGTGACGACCTAGTGGCGACTAAGTTAGCGGAAAACTTTTTTGGCCGATATCCGATGGCAAGCTTAGACAGCGTGACGCATTACCAACGTTGAGCAAGTCCTCATGCTCAATCAAGTTCACCTTTGGTGGAGAAGGTGGCTGAGGCGGAAAAGGACGATCGCCCCGGCAAATTGCCGGGACGATCCTCCTCCGATTTAGGTCCACCTCCGTATGGAGCCAGGCAGCCTAAGCGGAGCCGCCGCGAACAGGTCGCGCGGCGGCGGGGTGACTACTTAGAACGGATGACCTTCCGCTCGCGACGCGCTTTCACCCTTCGGACTGCGCTGTGGCCGGGTCGCGCCCCATGGTAGCCACGAATTCACCGTTGCGGGCCACCGTTGACCGACCCCGCAGCGAGATAATTTGGAATTTCAGTTAGCCGCTACGCTTGTCGAAGCGCATTTTCGTTCGGCGAGCCATTGTGCGACATCGCGCGGGTCATAAACCACTCGCCTTTCCAGCCGATAGTGAGGCGGCCCAAGGCCCTTTAACCGCCATTTTTCCAAGGTATTCGACTCAACTCCCAACTGCTCTGCGAGCTGCTTCGTGTCGAGCATCTTGGCCAGTGAGTCCATTTCAAGCACTCCCAATCCGGTTGAGTCCATGGCCGGAAAATGCTCGAAATGCGGGATTATAAAACACCTGACCCTATTATTGACCCGACGATTTAGAGCTCTTGGGTTTTCGTCCGGGCTTACCGGCATTCAGGTCTTCGGGTAGTTTTTTCCACACGCGGCAGAAGCCCTGCTTAGATAAATCTGGAAACTTGACCACAGCGCGATCGAGCCATTGCGCCTTTGTTATATCGGGCCCTTCAGCTCCCATCCGATCAGTCAACCATTCGAGGCATTTGGTTTCAGCGCTAACAGTCGTCCGCTTCCTCGATTTTTTCGGGCGCCAATGAGATTGCATGAACGCGGTATCGACAAAAATTGCCGTCGCGCCATTGGGAATTTTTAGGTCTAAATCGTCAATTTCAACGGACATTCGCTCGGCAGGAGTAAGAGAGGTGATGGTTCCGTCCCTCCGTCCGATCGAAACTTTGTCACAATGCTTTTCGAGTAATGATCGGAGGGATCGCTCTAGACAAATGCATTTCTCCCACGCCCATTCGTTTTGGTCGTTACCGCAATCGCATTTTTGTTCTGCTAGTATACGACGTAAATTCCCGACGCCTGCTCGTTTGCGACGTTGTCCTATTGGCGATCGAACGAAATCCTCTCGTGATGCGCCCCAACCAAGCGGATCCAGAATATCGGCAACGGGTCCAATATCTTGAAAGTGAATCCACGCAATCGCGGCCAAGAGCGGCCAGCGAGGTAGGGCGAGTGCTCTTCGGCGATCTTCGTCTTCCGCCGAAAATGTCGGCTTGTCGATTTCAACTAGATCTTGGTAAGATACCCCTACACCTCCGTGATAGAGGTACTCTCGCCAAATAGTTTCCCCCTGCGACCACAAAGAGGAGGTAGAGGGATTAAATATCTCCGGTTTTATTCGATCGCCAAGCTCGATTTCGAGGTCTTTGCCTGGCATTGACCTGAGAGAGAATGCCGGAATACTACCTTCAGAAAGAGCAACGAAAAGCTTGTCATTGGCATAAGCTCGTCCGCCAGCCCGGGGTGCAAGCATACTGATGGCGCTATCCAGCGAGATAAGCTGCGGTGAGATGGTTGGCGGGGTCATGCTACTTCCGCCGAGATGGTCACAGATGCTGGCTCAACCTCGCGCGAAAACACGTTGCTCAAATGCGCGCCCCAAGCCTCAAGCGCTGCTCGCTTCTCGCGTTTCCAATCGTAGCGCTGATAAACGCCGGCAACACCGCTCTTTGCTCTCCCGCTGTGATTGAGAACCGCCTCTGTTACCTCGAACCTAACCCCCAAACGCTGGAGGCCGGTTGCGACCGTGCGGCGAAGATCGTGCACGCGCCAATGGGGAATTTCATGATCTTTCGAGCCTGCGTTCGCCGCCGCTGTTGCGAGCAGCATGTCGATCCGTCGCTTCGCTTTCGAAAAGCCTGAAACAGGTGTTTCGCCGGTGCTGGTGATGACCAATCCACCACGGGGCCATTTTTGGATGTCAACCGCGCTTACCCCAGCCAAGCTATCAAGTTCGGCGATGGCCAAATTGTTTAGGGAGACTTCGGTGGCTACGCCTGTTTTTGTCCGGTGCGCGGGCAGAGTCCACGTTAGTGAGCCACGGTCGAGCTCTTCCCAGCGCAGGCCAGCCACCTCGTCTCGACGTTGGCCCGTCGTGATCAAGAGACGAAACATGGGGCCGAAAGGGTATCCCATTTTGTTCGCTGCATTCCAAATCGATTTCACTTCCTCGTCGGATAAAACCCGGTCTCGAGATTCTAACGTCGGCGGGGACTCCATGTCCGACATGGGTGATGACGCCAGATCACCCCGATTTACGGCCCATTTGAACATCCGTCGGAGCGTGGCGAAGAGGTTGCGTCGGGCAGCTGGGCGGTCGCTCAGCCTGTCCAAGACCTCCGTGATGTCTGCGCGGGTTACGGCGGGGAGTGATTTGCCACGAAGTGCCGGAAGGACTTCCCGTTCGAGGAGGCGCGCGCCGAGTTGCCATGATCTTGGCCATTCTGGCTTGAGATAACCGTCTATGAAACGCTGGACATAAGCGGGGAGGGCGAGATCGACGGACAGCCGTCGCCTTTCCCTTTCGGCGTTGGCCGGATCGATTCCTGATCGCACGAGCTGAGAAAGCCGTCTCGCCTCGCTTCGCGCGGCGTCGGGTGTCCAGGCGCCGTGTCGTCCAATCGTCCATCTCTTGGTCGCGGCCTCGCGGCCTCCCATTCTGTACTGAAAAAGATACGTCCGCGTGCCACCGACTGTGACCTTGATTCCGAACCCCGAAACTTCGTCGTCCCAAAGCAGAATGATTTTGTCTGTGGCTTGGAGGCTATCGACCATCCGTTTTGTGATTTTCGCTGTCGGCATGGCTCTCTCCGGTAAGCACCGAATAAGCACGATAAAGGAAGATCGGGGAAATTCAATCTGCCTCAAACTCGGCTGCGATGCTCACCAAGGAGAGGAATAGCAGTGCAATCGTGCTCACGCCATCTGCGTGCAGCCAATACCCTAAAACTACGAATCTGAGGGTCGGGCGTTCGAATCGCTCCGGGCGCGCCAGGGGATTTATCCGCAAGATCACGATAGACGAGGGGACCGGATGGTCCGTCGCGATGCGAATCCGTTCCGCGCTGCCGTTGCCGGCCGTGCGGCAACTACCGCGAGAGTGGATCAGGCTCGGCAGCCGCCACGCAGAATGACGTGAGGATCTGGTACTGAACGGGAATGGTGGACGCACTAGGGCTCGAACCTAGGACCCGCTGATTAAGAGTCAGCTGCTCTACCAACTGAGCTATGCGTCCATTCCGGGCGGTGTGGAGGCGCTTGGGAGGCGCCACCGCGATCGGGAAGCGCGCGGTTAGCATCGCTCGCGCGGCTTGCAAACCCTTTTCTCGCGCTTTTTATCGTGGCCTACCAGCGCGACACGGTGCGATTGCTGCGATCGATCGACATCAGGATGCCTAGGCAGAGCAGGATCGTCATTTGCGCCGATCCGCCGAAGCTGATCAGCGGCAGCGGCACGCCGACGACGGGTGCAAGTCCCATCACCATCGCCATGTTGATCGCGAAGTAAAAGAAGATGGTCATCGCCAGCCCACCCGCGGCGAGCTTGGCGAAGCGATCCTGCGCGCGCTGCGCCACGCCCATCGCCCAATAGACGACGAACATCCAGGCGATCAGCAGGGCGACGCCGCCGACCAGCCCCCATTCCTCCATCATCGTCGCCAGCGCGAAGTCGGTATGGCCTTCGGGCAGGTAGTCGAGATGGCTCTGCGTGCCGTTGAGGAAGCCCTTGCCCCAGAAGCCGCCAGAACCGATCGCGATTTTCGACTGGCTGATGTGATAGCCGGTGCCGAGCGGGTCGCTCTCCGGTTTGAGGAAGATGAGGATGCGGTTGCGCTGATAGCCGTGGAGCACGAAATTGACCGCGAGCGGGATCGCCGCGCTCAGCGTGATGATGCCGCCGACGAACAGGCGCAGCGGCAGGCCGGCAAGGAACATCACCGTCGCGCCGCTCGCGCAGACCATCAGCGCGGTGCCGAGATCGGGCTGATGGACGATCAGCGCGGCGGGAATGCCGATCAGCACGGCGGCAGGCCAGATCGCGCCGAAGCGCCGCGTCTCGTTGGGCGGCAGCAGATCGTAGAATTTGGCGATCGCCAGCACGATACACGGCTTCATCAATTCGGATGGCTGCAGCGTGAGCGGCCCGATGCCGATCCATCTTTGCCCCCCGCCACGCACCGCGCCAAGCAGTTCGACGACGACGAGCAGCACGATCAGCACGGCATAGGCCGGCAGCGCGCCGTCCCCCCATACGCGCTCGGGCACACGCGAGAGCGCGACCGCGCCCGCCAGAAAGACGAAAAAGCGCACGCCCTGCGACAATGCCCAGGGGTGCAGGCTGCCACCGGCCGCCGAATAGAGCACAACCAACCCGAAACAGCCGATCGCCAGCACCAGAAGGATGATCTTCCACGGCAGCTGCGCGACGGGCTCGGGGACGAAGTCGGTCGAGGCGGGCTTCATGGCTGCGGCTCCGGAGAACCCTCGGCGGCTTGGCCAGTGCCGGCTGCGGTGTCGTTGGCGATCACCGCCTGCGTGCTGTTGGCGGCGTCGGTCGCGGCCTCGACCGCGGGGGCGTCGGTCGGCGCGGTGGCGTCGGCCTCGGTCTGCGCGGCGGTGACCGCGGTCATCCCGGTTGCCTGCGCGCGATAGGCGGCGGCTTCGGCGGCCATCCGTGTGTCGATGTCGCCGCCCCAGGTGGGCTCGAGCTCGGCGAGCGTCGCCAGCGCTCGGTCGCGATCGAGCAGATACGTCATGATATCGCGCCCGATGCCCGGCGTGTCGAGATTGCGCACGGTATGGCCGCCATGCTCGAGCACGACCGCGCAGGCGTAACGCGGCGCGTCGGCGGGGGCGAAGCCGATGAACAGGGCGTGGTCGCGCAGCTTGAAGGGGAGGGCGGCGTTGCTGATCACGCCGCGTGCGCGCTCGGCCATGGTGATGCGGCGCACCTGCGCGGTACCGGTCTTGCCGGCGATGGCGATGCCGGGAATCTGCAGCCGCGCCGCGCCGCCGGTGCCACCGTCATTAACCACCGCGTACATCGCGTCGCGGATCGTCGCGAGATGATCGGCGGCCATCGGCAAGGGGGGTGCGGTCGGCGCGGTGCTCTCGATCAGCAGGCGGGGCTGGATGGCAAGGCCGGATGCGATGCGCGACACCATCACCGCGAGTTGCATCGGATTGACCAACACATAACCTTGGCCGATCGCCGCGTTGAGCGAATCGGCGACCGTCCATTTCTCCTTGTATTTTCGTAGCTTCCACGCGCTGTCCGGCACGGTGCCATAGCGTTGCGAGGTGATCGGCAGGTTGAACTTCTGCCCCAGGCTGAGCGCACGAGCGATCGGCGCGACGTGATCGTAGCCGAGCCGTCGCACCATCTCATAGAAATAGATGTCGCAACTCTGCGCGACACCACGGCGCATGTCGATATGGCCATGCCCGCCGCGCTTCCAGCAGTGGAACACGCCTGTGCCGAGGCGCATCGCGCCTGTGCAGAGCACCGTGTCCTGCGGGCTGACCCCCGCTTCGAGCAGCGCAAGCGCGTTCATCGGCTTGACGGTCGAGCCGGGCGGATAAAGGCCCTGCGTGATCTTGTTCATCAGCGGAACATGATCGTTGTCGCTCAGCATCTGCCATTCGAGATGACTGATCCCGTCGGAGAAGCTGTTGGGATCGTAAGCCGGCATCGAAACGAAGGCAAGAATATCGCCGGTCTGTACATCGATCACCACGGCCGAGCCGGAATTGGTGGCCAGGCGCCGTGCGGTATATTCCTGCAGGCCCGCGTCGATCGTGAGCTTCACGGTCTGGCCGGGAACGTCCGACCGCGTGGCAAGCTCGCGGACCAGCTTGCCGCGCGCCGTCACCTCCACCCGCTTGGCGCCCGGCGTTCCGCGCAACTGTGATTCGAGCGTTTTCTCAAGCCCGTCCTTGCCGAGCTTGAAACCCGGTGTGATGAGCAGCGGGTCCTTGGTCTTCTGGTAATCTTCGGTCGAGGGCGTGCCGACATAGCCGGTCAGATGCGCGACCGCGGCACCCCCGGGATAATTGCGCGCGAAGCCGCGTGTGGGCTCCACGCCGGGCAGCTCGGGCAGCCGCACGCTGACCGCGGCGAACCGTTCCCAGTCGAGATTCTCGGCGACTTGCACCGGCTGAAACCCTGCCGCGCGTTTGAGGTCGGTGACGATGCGGTCGATTTCCTCGGGGGGCAGGCCGAGAATCTCGCGCAGCAGTGTCAACACGCGACCGCGATTCTCCAGGCGATCAGGAATGATGTCGACGCGGAAATCGGTGCGATTGTTGGCGATCGGCGTGCCCTTGCGATCGACCAGCCAGCCGCGCCTTGGCGGGATCGCGGTCACGTTGACGCGATTGCTCTCGGACAGGAGTTCGTAATGCTCGTTCTCGGCGATCGCCAGCCAGGCCATGCGCCCGGCCAGCGCGAGCCCGATCACGCCTTGCATGGCGCCCAGGAACACGGCGCGCCGCGAAAAGCTGTAGGTTTGCGAGGAGCCGGTTACGATCTTGTTCGGCGCGTTCATGCCGGCTGGCGCTTGCGGTCGAGCCAGGCGCAGAGCCGCGCGGCAAAGGGAAAGAGCAGGATCGAAATCACGATCTGCAGCAATAGCACGGTATCGACATGCGCGACGAACGGCGACGCGAACAAGCGCCCTGCCAGCAGACAGAAAGCGATGCCGCCGCCGGCGATCAGCCAGTCCTGGCGGAAAGTGCGGAACACGACTCGCTCGTCGATCAGGTCGATGGCGAAGAAGCAGAGCGTCCACAGCAGCATCGCGCTGCCCAGCGGCTGGCCGCTCAACAAATCGTCGAACAGGCCGAGCGGCAGCGGTGCCCAGATGCGGAAGGTTTCGGGGCGCAGCAGCCGCCAGCCGAGCAGCAGCATCAGCCCGAACGGCGGCAGAATCGGAAAATCGGCGATGACCGGCCACAACGTGATCATCGAGCCCGCCATCACCGACAGCCAGGGCACGATACGCACCTGCAGGCGGGGCGGGGCGGGATCGAAGGGGCTCCGCGGCGGCGCCATCAGGGGAGCGGCGCGCCTTGCGGCGGCACATTCATGAAGGCTTGCTGCACCAGCGCCCAGTCGAGTGTGGTCGGTTCGGCCATCGCCCGTCCCAACGCGCCGTCGCGCGTCGTCGAAACAACGCGTGCGACGGGAATGTTGGGCGCGAAGATACCGCCGGCGCCGGTGGTCATGAACACGTCGCCCGGCCGAAAGTCCGCCGAGGCGAGGTTCACCGATTTGATGTCGAGCAGGCCATCGCCGCGCCCGCTGATCATCGCGGGCAGTCCGTCGCGCGTGCGGCGCGCGGGTACGATGCTTTCCGGATCGGTCAGCAGAAGAATACGCGCGCTGTTCGGGCCCACTTCGAGCACGCGACCGATCAGACCATCGGCGGCGCGCACCGGCTGTCCCTCGCGCACGCCTTGCCACGATCCGGCATTGAGCATCGCCGTGCGCCGCGTGCTGCTGGCGGAAGAACTCACCAATCGTGCCGCGACCACCGCGTCGCTGGTCCGTTCGCGCAGCTTGAGCAGCGCCATCAACCGGCGATTGTCATAGGACAATGCGCGCGCGCGCATGATCAGCGCGTGCTCGCCGGTGATCTGCTTCTTCAGCCGCGCGTTCTCGTCATGCACGGCGATATAGGATGAAATGTTGCCGGGAATCGTGCCGAACCAGCGCCCGATCCCGGCCAGCCCCGACGAGATCGGCGTGGTCGCTTCGGACATGCTCTGACGCAGCGCCGCGAAGGCCGGCGGGTCGAGCGTCGAGAGCGCGAGCAGGACCGCGCCGACGAGCGCACCCGCGACGGCGATCACGTAGCTCAGAAACAGACCGTATTGCGCCCGCCGTGAGAAGCCCGGGCGCCGGTTGCGGGTCGGCGCCATCATCCCCCTCGCATCTGCCTCGGGCGCCGGCCCCATTGCCGCGCACGCCCTCGACCAAAAATTCCGTGCGGCCCTGAACCCTTATAGGAGGATATCAGGCGCTGTGCAGTACGCCTTTGAACACCGGGTCTTCCAGCGCGCGTCCCGTTCCGAGCGCGACGCAGGTCAGCGGATCCTCGGCGATCGTCACTGGCAAGCCGGTCTCGTCGCGCAGGACCTCGTCGATGCCCTGCAGCAGCGCGCCACCGCCGGTGAGCACGATGCCCTGGTCGACGATGTCCGCCGCCAGCTCGGGCGCCGTGTTCTCGAGCGCGATGCGCACGCCTTCGACGATCGTGCCGACCGGCTCGCTGAGCGCCTCGGCGATCTGCCCCTGGTTGATCTGGATTTCCTTGGGGACGCCATTGACGAGGTCGCGCCCCTTGATGTGGATCGTAAGCCCAATGCCGTCGAGCGGTG
>Ga0164241_10006633_pt1 | contig 10519 bp, 13 predicted proteins | sample OricomyardsoilBY_FD_108780 | JGI IMG/M metagenome (GOLD analysis project Ga0164241, IMG submission 108780) | Backyard soil microbial communities from Emeryville, California, USA - Original compost - Back yard soil (BY) | ecosystem: Environmental > Terrestrial > Soil > Unclassified | place: USA... | reverse complement strand
GGAGACCATCGGCACCGTCGAGATCCGCCAGACGTTCCGCGCCTCCAAGCTCGGCGTCATCGCCGGCTCCTACGTCACCGACGGCATCGTCCGCCGCGGGTCGAAGGTCCGGATCGTCCGCGACGGCACGGTCATCTACGACACGACGATCGGCAGCCTGCGCCGCTTCAACGAGGACGCCCGCGAGGTCGCGGCCGGCTTCGAGTGCGGCATCGTGCTCGACAACTTCCAGGACATCAAGGAGGGCGACGTCCTGGAGGCGTACGAGACCAAGCAGGTCGAGCGCGAGCTCACCGTCTGACGCGCGGTCACCGTGCAGCGAACGGTTCGACGACCGTGACGACGGACTGGGGATAGGATGACCGACCGCATGCGCCGGGTCGACGAGGCCATGCGCGAGGTGCTCAGCGACGCGTTGGCACAAGATCTGAAAGACCCGCGCGTTGGATTCGTCACCGTGACCTCCGTCGAGACCAGCCCAGACCTCCGCCACGCCCGCGTCTACGTGAGCGTGCTCGGCGCCGACGAGGTCCGCGAGGCGAGCATCGAGGGCCTGCAGTCCGCCCACGGCTACCTGCAGCGCCGCGTCGCGAGCGAGCTGCGCCTCAAGCACACGCCGCAGCTGACGTTCGTCGAGGACACGACGGCGCGCCGCGCGGAGCGGATCGACTACCTGATCGACCGCCACACCGACGAAGGTCCCGAGCCCTCGTGAGCACGACCGAGGCCCGGCAGGCGGCGCGCGAGGAGGTCCTGGAGCTGCTGCGCACCTCCGGGTCGTTCCTGCTCGTCACCCACGAGCACCCCGACGGCGACGCGCTCGGCTCGCTGATCGCGATGCACGGGATCCTCGACGCGCTCGGCAAGGACGCGAAGATGTTCATGGCCGCGGGGGAGATCCCGCTGCCGCAGGAGTACCGGTTCTTCGACGTCGGCGAGGTCGTCTCGGTGCCGCCGCCGGACATCGGCGAGCGCGTGGTCGTGTTCCTCGACTGCGGCAACATCGACCGCACGCCCGATGACGCGGTCAAGCACGAGGGCGCGCGGATCCTCAACATCGACCACCACCACGACAACACGCTCTTCGGCGACGTCGACCTGGTGGTGCCCGAGGCGTCCTGCACGGCCGAGATCGTGTGGGACCTGATGGGCGGGCTCGGCGTCACGGCGACGCTGGAGATCGCCGAGGCGCTCTACGTCGGCCTCGTCACCGACACCGGCAAGTTCATGTACGAGAACACCGGCCCGCGCGCGCACGTCATGGCCGCCGACCTGATCGAGGCCGGCATCGACGTCCACGGGATCTACCGGCGGCTCTACGAGGGCGTCCCGGCCGCGAAGCTGAACCTGCTCGGCCGCGCGCTCGAGCGCGTGCGCCGCTTCGACGACGGGCGGCTGACGATCGCCACCCTGGACTGCGACGACTTCCGGCAGACCGGCGCCGACGAGACGCACTCCGAGGGCATCATCGACCACCTGCGCTCGGTCGAGGGCACGAAGGTCGCGGCGCTCGCCCGCCAGCGCGACGACCCCGGCGGCGTGAGCCGCAAGAAGGTGTCGCTGCGCTCGACCGACGGCGAGGTCGACGTCTCGGCCGTGGCCCGCGCGGGCGGCGGCGGCGGGCACCGGCAGGCCGCGGGCTTCACGACGGAGATGACCGAGGACGAGCTGGTCGCGTTCCTGCGCGCGGAGATCGCCGCGCAGCTCACGCAGTCCTGACCGCGCGAGCGGCGTCCACCGGGTACGGTCTGCGCCCGATGAAGCTGCCGCTCCTCCGCGACCATCCCGTCCCGCTGCAGATCGCGATCGCGATCGTGCTACCGATCGCCTACGGCGCCCTCACCGGAGTGATGCTCGGCGTCTCGGAGACGTGGTACCTGATCCTCTCGCTGGCGGGCATCCTCGGCGGCCTCGGCGCCGGCTTCGACCACGACGGGCCCCGCGAGGCGGCGCTGCGCGGCGTCGTCGGCGGCGTGCTCTTCGGTGGCTGCATCCTGATCGCGCACGCGATCGCCGGGACCGACGTGAAGGCCGACGTCCCCGATCCGATGATCCTCCTGGCCGCGATCACGACGACCTCCGGCGTGATCCTGGGCGCGATCGGCGGCGCGGTCCGCCGCCGCACGCTGCTGCGCGCCGCCGCCTAGGCCGTCGGCCGGCCGTCGAACGCGCGCAGGCGCTCGACGTCGCCGGGGGCGACGCGCACGAAGCGCATGCCCTTGTAGCCGGCGCCGGTCTCGCGGACCATCCGCGCCTTGCCCTCGACCGGAGGCTCGCCGCGCCCGAGGTCGACCGAGACGAAGACCTCGTCGCCGACGGCCAGGTCGGCGGGGCCGGCGAGCAGGAGCCCGGCCGCCGAGACCTCGACCGCGAACGAGTGCGAGAGCCGCGCCGCGGGCGCGCCGCGGCTGACGGTGACGGGACGCACGGCGGCGGCCCGCTGGGCGGAGCGCCGCTCGAAGCGACCCGGGGCTGCGGGTGGTGTGACCATGCGATCGGGCACGATGCATGCGTACCCGGGGCCACGTGGGAGCGCGGTGGGCCTTGTGGAGGATTGTGGTACGAAAGCTCCACCTTCATGAACGGCTTCCTGCTCGTCGACAAGCCCGCCGGCAAGACCTCCCACGACATGGTGGGCGCGGTCCGCCGCGAGCTGGGCGGCAAGCGGGCCGCGCCGCGGGTCGGCCACGCCGGCACGCTCGACCCGTTCGCGACCGGACTGCTGGTCGTCCTGATCGGCCGCGCGACGCGCGTGCAGCGCCACGTCATGGCGCTCCAGAAGACCTACGAGGCCATCGCCCGCTTCGGCGCGACGTCGACGACGGGCGACCCGGAGGGCGAGATCGCCGAGGGCGGGGCGGTGCCGCTCGGCGACCTCGAGCTGCCGACCGGCGAGCTGCGCCAGCGCCCGCCGGCGTACTCGGCGGTCAAGGTCGGCGGGCGCCGCGCGTACGCGATGGCGCGGGCGGGGGAGGAGTTCGAGCTGGCCGAGCGGACCGTCCACGTGCACCGCTTCGACGAGCTGTGGCGCGACGGCCCGCGGCGGGCGTTCGCGATCGAGTGCTCGTCCGGGACCTACGTGCGGACCCTGATCTCCGAGCTCGGCGACGCCTACTGCGAGGAGCTGCGGCGGACCGCGATCGGCCCGTTCTCCGTCGCCGACGCCGGCGGGCCGACCGACTTCGACGGGCTGATCGGCCTCGGCGACGGCCTGCGCGCGTTCCTGCCGACGCTCGAGCTGGCGGGGGAGACGGCGCTGGCGGCCGCCCACGGGCGCCAGATCGAGGTCCCCGACGTGCCCGCCGGAGACACGATCGCGCTCGTCGACGAGGACGGCCCGATCGCCCTCGCGGAGCCGCGCGAGGCCGGCACGCTGAAGCCCGTCGTAGGGTTCCGCGGGTGAACGTCACACCCTTGCCCGAAGTCGAGCCCCGTCCGCGCCGTGTCGCGATCGGCACGTTCGACGGCGTCCACCTCGGCCATCGCCGCGTCATCGACGGCAGCGACACTGTCGTCACCTTCGATCCGCACCCCGCGCGCGTGTTCGCACCGCAGGCGGCGCCGCGGCTCCTGACCACGCTCGACCGCAAGGCCGAGCTGCTCGAGGAGATCGGCGTCGACGAGCTGGTCGTGATCCCGTTCGACGACGCGATGGCCGCCAAGAGCGCCGAGGCGTTCGTCGAGGACGTGCTCGTGGGCGCGCTGCGGGCCGAGCGGGTCGCGGTCGGCGAGAACTTCCGCTTCGGTCACCGCGCGACCGGCGACGTCAACCTCCTGCGCGCCGACGGCCGCTTCGCTGTGCACGTCGAGCCGCTGCTCGAGTTCGACGGCGAGGTCGTGTCGTCGAGCCACATCCGCGGGCTCGTGCTCGGCGGGGCGGTCGAGTACGCCGGCACGCTGCTGGGCGCGCCGTTCCTCGTCTCCGGGGAGGTGGTGCACGGCGACGCGCGCGGCCGCGAGCTCGGCTTCCCGACCGCGAACCTGATCCCGGTCGAGGGCAACGTGGTCCCCGGCCACGGCGTCTACGCGGCCCGCGCCGAGGGCGGGATCGCGGCGGCGGTCAACATCGGCGTGCGGCCGCAGTTCCAGACCGGGCGCGGCGAGCTGATCGAGGCGTTCCTGATCGACTGGAGCGGCGACCTCTACGGGAGCGTGCTGCGGCTGGAGTTCCTCAAGCGCCTGCGCGGCGAGCGCCGGTTCCCGAGCGTGGAGGACCTCGTGGAGCAGATGCACCGCGACGTCGACGAGGCTCGCGCGGTGTGCGGATGAACCGCAGCGGCGCGCACGCGTTGGTACCCTGCGCGGTCGCATGAGCACCCTCACTCCCGAGCGCACCAAGGAACTGACGACCCAGTTCGGCGCCAACGATCAGGACACCGGCAACACCCGTGTCCAGGTGGCACTGCTCACCGAGCGCATCAACCACCTCACCGAGCACCTGCGCGAGCACAAGAAGGACCACCACTCGCGCCGCGGCCTGCTCATGCTCGTGGGCCAGCGCCGGCGCCTCCTGAACTACCTGCAGAAGAAGGACCTCGAGGGCTACCGCGCCCTCATCAAGGAGCTCGGGCTGCGTCGATGAGCATCGTCGCGCCGGGCACGCCCGCTCCCGAGTTCACGTTCAGGACCGGAGAGGGCGAGGAGTTCACCCGTGCGGATCTCGTCGGCCAGCCGACGATCCTGGTCTTCTACCCCTTCGCCTTCAGCCCGGTCTGCACGGACCAGCTGCAGATCTACGAAGAGGTCCTCCCCGAGATCGCCGCCAAGGGCGCGCGGATCTTCGGCGTCTCCACCGACGCCCTCTACTCGCAGACCGCGTTCGCCGAGAAGCTCGGGATCACGATCCCGCAGCTCAGCGACTTCGAGCCCAAGGGGGCGGGCAGCCGCGCGTTCGGCGCGTACTTCGAGCCCGGCGGGATGACGAACCGCGCGATCGTCGTCACCGACGCCGAGGGCGTCGTGCGCTGGTCGTTCGAAGGCGAGAACCCGGGCGTCCTGCCCGGCGCCAACCTGCTGTTCGACGGCCTCGCCGCCGTCGAAGCCGCCGCCTAGCCCTCGTCCAGCCGCCGCCGCTCGGCGTGCGCGCTGCCCGTCCGCGGGTCGACCCGCACGAGGTCGGCGGCCAGCGGCGCGAACCGCGGCGCGCGGGCGTAGGTCAGGACCGCGAGCCCGAGGTCCGCGTCCTCGCCGAGGTTGCCGGTCCCGCCGGCGCCCAGCGTCCCGCCGTTGATCACGTCGACGCCGTCGGCGACGTCCAGCGACTGGCGGTGCGTGTGGCCGACGACGAACACCGGCGCCGGGTCGCTGCCCGCGGCGCGGCGGCGCAGCTCCTCGAGCGCGATCGTCGCGAGCTGCGGCTCGTGGAGCATGACGACGTCGATCCGGCCGACGAGCGGGCGCAGCCAGTCGGCGAACGCCGTCTGTTCGGCGACGGTCGTCGTCGCGCCGCGGTCGGCGTACCCGTCCTCACCGCGGCGCAGGTTCGGGTCGTCGTAGCCCGCGATCCGCATCCCGGCCACGACCACGATCGGCGGGCCGTGGCGCCCGCCGGGAAGCAGCCGCCCGCGGGTGCCGAGCACGATCGCCCCGGCGTCGGCGAGGCGGGTGCGCAGGACGTCGGAGTCGTGGTTGCCGGGCACGAACACGAACGGATGGCCGATCCCCACGATCGACCGCACGAGCTCGGTCTCGATCGGGGTGCCGCTGTCGGTGAGGTCGCCGGCGAACAGGACGGGGGAGGTGCCCGCGGCGCGGCGCAGCGCCGGGAGCGCGAGCAGGTTGTTGTGCAGGTCCGAGGCGATCACCGCGCGCGGCAGCGACGGCCCGATCTCCTGCCGGCCGGCGGGCGTCGCGACCAGGCCGGCGAGGCCGACGAGCTGGGCGTCGAGCTCCTGGCCGAGTGTGTCGGACGAGCGCGACGCGGTCTCCAGGGCACGCAGCGCGCGCGGGATGTCGGGCCCGTGGGCGAAGTAGGTCGGCGCGTCGAAGGCGCCGCGCGGGGCGAGGCCGAGGGGCACCGCCGCGCCGCACGCGACCGCCGTGCCCGCCGCGGTGGCGAGCAGCCAGCGCAGCCGCGGCCCGTGGCGGCTGCGCAGCGCGAGCGCCGCGAGCGCTCCGAGCGCCAGCGCCCCCGCGGCGACGATCGCGGTCATCCACGTCAGCCACGCGGTGATCGCGTCGGTCGCCTGCCGCCGGATCTCGGCGGCTCCCACCTCGGGGCTCGAGGTCGCGACGCGTGTCGCCTGGTCGCGGTCGATCGAGCGGACGTCGAGGTCCAGGCGCACCGGGAGCGGGACGGCGTCGAACCGCACGCCCCAGTCGACGAGCGGCACGTAGAGGTCGAGCGTCCCGCGTGGCCCGGATGCGCGGACAGCCGGATCGACCCGGCGTCGAGCCGGTGGTCGGGGTGGTAGAGCAGCAGCCCGAGGACGCCCCCGCCGAGCGCCATGATCGACACCAGGGCGACGGCCGCGATCCGCTGTGCGGCAAGCCTCACTCCACCGAACGTAGCGAAGCGAGCCGCCGCGCCACCTCGGCGCCGCGGAAGTCGAAGATCCGCGCAAGGTCGCGGGCCACGAACGCCCGGTGGGCGAGCGCGCCCAGCGGGCCGAAGCCGATCGCGTAGCGGACGGTGTCGCGCATCAGCGTCCCGCCGCCCGGGGCGGGGACGAACTCGTGCGTGTGGTGCCAGAGCGCGTAGGGGCCGCGCACCTGGACGTCGACGAAGCGGTGCGGCGGCTCCCAGGCCTGGATCGAGGTCAGCCACGAGACCGGGAGGCCGTGGAGCCGCAGGCGGTACTGGATCAGCGTGCCGACGCGCATCGCGATCGGCTCCGGCGTGATCACGCGGAAGCCGAGGAACGGCGGCGTGATCGCCTCGAGGTTGCGGGCGTCGGCGAAGAACGGGAAGGCGTCCTCCGGTGCCGCCGCGAGGCGCTGCTCGCGGCGCAGGACCTGGGTGCGCAGCCTCACACACCCCCTCGGCGGGCGCGAGCAGCATCCACGGGCATGGAGATCCTCGTTCCCGTCCTGATCGTGCTGATCGTGGCCATGTCCCTCTCTACGGGGCGCCGCGGCGGCGGGATCGCCCACCACCCCTACGCCGACCAGTACAACGACGCATCGGGAGCACGCGACCGGTAGTTCAGCCACACTCCAGCGGTGCCCGACCTCCGGTCCGCGCCGCTCCCGCCGCTCGCCGCCGACGATCACGTCCGCGGCGACGCCGGCGCGCCGCTCGTCGTCATGTACGGCGACTACACGTGCCCGCACTGCGCCACCGCGCACGCCCGGCTCGCGGCCGACGACGACGTGCGCGTCGCCTTCCGGCACTTCGCGCTGAAGGCCAGGCACCCGCGGGCGCCGCTGCTGGCGGCCGCCGCCGAGGCCGCCGCGCTGCAGGGGGAGTTCTGGGCGTTCCACGACGAGCTGTTCGCCGACCCGGGCCACCTCGACGACCCGCACCTGTGGGCACGCGCGGAGCGCCTCGGGCTCGACCTCGCGCGCTTCGACGCCGACCGCCGCTCGGACGCGGTGACCGCGCGCGTCCGGCGCGACGTCACGGGCGCGCTGCGCGCGGGCGTGGCCGCGTCGCCGACGCTGTTCCTCGAGGGCGAGCCGCACCTCTGCTGGCCGCCCGCCTAGGGGCCGGCGAGCACCACGGCGTCGAGGTTGCCGTCGCCTCCACCGCTGGGCGACTGGACCCAGCTGACGATCGCGCGGCCCGCGGGACCGAGCGCGGCGACGGGGTCCAGCGCCTCCTCGGCGGGATCGGAGAGCGCGACCGAGGGGCCGAACGCGCCCCCGGCCGGGCGCCGGGCGACGTTGACGACCGAGACGATGCCGTCGCCGTCGGCGCTCTCGGCGTCGACGGTGTAGGTCAGCAGCGCGTCGCCCGCGGGGCCGGCGCTCAGGTGGGGGCTGACCGTGTAGGTCCCGGTGTCGGCGACCTTGGCCGCTGCGCCCATGGAGCCTTCGGGCGGCGCCGAGGCCGTGTACAGCGCCCCGTGGTGGTTGCTGATCGTGGCGGCGATGCCCAGCAGCGCCGTGCCGTCGGAGGTCACCGCCACGGCCGGGCCGTCGTCCCCGACCGACCCGTCGAACGGGAACGGCTCCGCGGGCGCGAACGCGCCGTCAGGCCCGGAGAGCGCCACCTTCGTGGTGGTGGGCGGGCCGTCCGGGCCGTCGCTGTCGCCCCTCGCGTACAGCACGTCGACCCAGGTCACGATCGCGCGGCCGGTGTCGCCGACGGCCACGGCGAACGGGCCGTAGTTGGGGCGGTAGGTGCCGACCAGCTGCGGGGCGCCGAGCCCGGAGGTGGTGCCCGTGACCGCGCGCAGCTCGCCGTCGGACTCCCAGGCGAGCGCGACGCGTCCGCCCGGGCTGACCGACACCTTCGGCGCGAAGGCGTTGCCGCCGCGCGTGTCGCCGTGGGTCGCCGGCAGGTCGATCGGGGGCCCGAAGACGCCGCCGGCGGGGCGCAGCGCGGCCTGCGCGATCCACACCGTGCCGTCGTACCAGCGCCAGGCCGCGACCGCGGAGCCGTCGCGGGCGACCGCCACCGTCGGGATCCCGGCGCTGTGGCCCTTCGCGGACAGCGTCACCGCCCCGAGGTACGCGCCGTCGGCGCGCTGGATCACGGCACGGGCGCGGCGATAGGGCGCGTGGCTCCGCTGGACGACGGTCACCGACAGGCCCCGGCCGTCGAACCCGACGGTCGGGGCACGCTCGTACGACGTGCCCGTGAGCGCCGACACGGGCGCCGCGAACGCGCTCGCGCCCGGCGCCAACGAGGCCAGCGCGATCGCGCCGCCGCCGTCGGTCGTCTCGGTCCACGCGAGCCGCGCGCCGCCGTCGTCGGTGAACGCCGCGGCCGGGCTGAGCGCGCCGCCGGAGCTCGACAGCCGCTGGACGTCGGCGCCCGCGGTGGCGGGGCCGATGAGCGCGACGAGGACGACGATGGCGACGACGCCGCGGATGCTCATGATCCCTGCAACGTACCGGGCCTCATAGAGGTTCCGGCGCTACCATGCAGCGGTTCGGATTCTGAAACGAAGATGCGATAGCGCCCACCGACCGAAGGGTGGGGCTAGAGAAGGTAGGTACATATGAGTGACGACGTCACAACGGTCTCTGTGGAGATCGCTGGAAGCGAGATCACGTTCGAGACGGGCAAGATGGCCAAGCAGGCCTCTGGCGCCGTCGTCGTCCGACAGGGCGACACCCTGGTCCTTGGGACCGCCACGGTGGGCAACCTCCGTGATGTCGACTTCCTCCCGCTGACGGTGGACGTCGAGGAGCGCATGTACGCCGCGGGCAAGATCCCCGGCTCGTTCTTCAAGCGTGAAGGCCGCTCGGGCGAGAAGGGCACCCTCACCGCCCGCATGATCGACCGGCCAATCCGGCCGCTCTTCCCGAAGGGCTGGCACTTCGAGACGCAGCTCGTCTCGATCCCGCTGAGCATCGACCACGTGCACCCGTACGACATCCTCGCGATGAACGGTGCATCGGCCGCCCTGATGATCTCCGACGTGCCGCTCCCGACTCCGGTCGGCGCCGTGCGCATCGGCAAGATCGACGGCAACTTCGTGGTCAACCCCAACGAGGAGGACCTCCTCGAGAACACCGACCTCGACCTCGTCGTCGCCGGTACCGACGAGGCCATCCTGATGGTCGAGGCGGGCGCCAACGAGATCCCCGAGGCCGAGATCCTCGACGCGCTCGACATCGCGCACGACGCGATCAAGAAGCTCTGCGCCGCGCAGCGCGAGCTCGCCGAGAAGGTCGGCAAGCCGAAGCGCCAGATCGAGGCTCCGGTCATCGACCAGAAGCTGCTCGACGAGGTCAAGGCCGAGTTCGGCTCCCAGCTCGACGCGGCCACGCAGGTCGTCGACAAGCTCGAGCGCCAGGACGCGACGAAGGCCGTCGAGGCCGCCGTCCTCGAGAAGTTCTCGGGCGACCCGGCGTCGGACACCTACGCCGAGTACCGCCAGAACGCGCAGCTCGCGTTCGACCGCCTCGAGAAGACCACGATCCGCCAGCGGATCGCCGTCGACAAGAAGCGCCCGGACGGCCGCTCCGAGAAGGAGATCCGCAAGATCACCATCGAGGCCGGCCTGCTGCCCCGCACGCACGGCTCCGCGCTCTTCACGCGCGGCCAGACGCAGGCTCTCTCGGTCGCCGCGCTCGGCACGCTGAAGGAGGAGATGCGCCTCGACACCCTCGGGCTCGAGACGAAGAAGTACTACTGGCACCACTACAACTTCCCGCCGTTCTCGGTGGGCGAGGCCGGCTTCATGCGCGGCCCGAAGCGCCGCGACATCGGCCACGGCGCACTGGCTCAGAGGGCGCTCGAGGCGGTCATCCCCGGTGTCGAGGAGTTCCCCTACACGATCCGCCTCGTCAGCGAGACGCTCGAGTCAAACGGCTCCTCGTCCCAGGGATCGATCTGCGGCTCGACGCTCGCGCTGATGGACGCCGGCGTGCCGATCAAGGCACCCGTCGCCGGCATCGCGATGGG
>Ga0164241_10006632_pt1 | contig 10519 bp, 8 predicted proteins | sample OricomyardsoilBY_FD_108780 | JGI IMG/M metagenome (GOLD analysis project Ga0164241, IMG submission 108780) | Backyard soil microbial communities from Emeryville, California, USA - Original compost - Back yard soil (BY) | ecosystem: Environmental > Terrestrial > Soil > Unclassified | place: USA... | reverse complement strand
GCAGCCCCTCGGTGGTCGAGCTTGTCGAGACCACGGGTCGCCGCCCCGGACACCGTCACCGGGTTGCGTCTCGCGGTCACGACCTCGCGAGCTCGGTCGCCCACGTTGACCCCTCGTGTCTCGGGGTCGACTGCTCGCTTGGCGCGTGACGGATAGCCTCGGCCCGTGGCGAGCAGCGATCCCCAGGCCCTCGCCGGCATCCTCGACCGGCTGACCGCCGAGGGCCTCCCCGTCCGTGGGACCGGCGACCTCTCGACCACGGTCCGCGGCGCCACGCTCGACTCGAGACGGGTCTCGCCGGGCGATCTGTACGCCGCCCTGCCCGGCGCGCACGGCCACGGCGCGACGTACTGGCCGCAGGCCCGCGAGGCGGGTGCGGCCGCGGTCGTCACCGATGCCGCGGGCGCCGCGATGGTGGGCGCCGACGTCCCCATGCTCGTCGTGCCCGAGGTGCGGCCCGTGCTGGGCCGGGTATCGGCGCTGGTGTACGGCGAGCCCGCCACCCGGCTCCGGATGATCGGCGTCACCGGCACCCAGGGAAAGACCACCACCACCCGGCTCCTGGAGAGCGGGCTCAGCGGCGCCGGCGTCCCGGCCGCTGTCGTCGGAACCGTCGGCACGCGGATCCTCGGGGAGGACGTGAGCAGTGTGCTCACGACCCCGGAGGCCCCCGACCTGCACCGCCTCCTCCGGCGGATGGTCGACGCCGGCGTCGAAGCCTGCGCGATGGAGGTGTCGAGCCACGCCCTGGTGATGGGCCGCGTAGGTGGGGTCGTCTTCGACGTGGGTGTCTTCCTCAACCTCGGCCGCGACCACCTGGACTTCCACCGCGACATGGACGACTACTTCGCGGCCAAGGCCCAGCTGTTCCGCCCCGAGCATGCACGTCGCGGCCTGGTGAACGTCCATGACGACTGGGGACGACGTCTGGTCGACAGATCATCGATTCCGGTCGAGACCATGTCGGCGAACGGGTCCCAGGCCGACTGGTCGGCCTGGGACATCGACGTCACGGCCGAAGGATCGAGATTCCGGATCGCCACCCCGGGCGGGGGCCAGATCGCGGCCGGCTGTCAGATCCCCGGTGGCTTCAACGTCGCCAACGCCCTGGCCGCGATCGCTGCCGCGGCCACGGCGGGATACGACGCCGCCCAGGTCGCCCGCGCGATCGCCGCAGGTCCCGGCGTACCGGGCCGACTGGAGCGGATCGACGAGGGGCAGGACTTCGTCGTGGTCGTCGACTACGCGCACAAGCCGGACGCGGTGGCCGCAGCACTCGCCACTCTGCGTCCGCTGACCAGGGGACGGCTGATCGTGGTGCTCGGCGCCGGGGGCGACCGCGACCCCGGGAAGCGACCGGAGATGGGACGCCTCGCGGCGGAGGGGGCAGACGTGCTCGTGGTCACCGACGACAACCCGCGGAGCGAGGACCCGGCCGCGATCCGTGCGTCGGTCCTGGCCGGGACGAAGGGCGGCCGGGCCGAGGTGGTCGAGATCGCTGACCGGCGGGCCGCCATCGCCGAGGCGGTACGCCGCTCCGGCGCCGGCGACGTCGTGCTGATCGCCGGCAAGGGGCACGAGTCCGGCCAGGAGGTGGCCGGCGTGATGCACCCGTTCGACGACCGGGTCGTGGCTCGCGAGGAGCTGCGCCGGTGATCCCTCTCAGCCTGGAGCAGATCGCGCGTGTCGTCGGCGGCCGGCTCGCGGACGCCGGCGACGGTTCGGCCACCGTGACGGCCCCGGCGTTCGTGGACACCCGTGATCCGGAGGCCGGGGGCCTGTTCGTGGCCGTCCCCGGTGAGCATGTCGACGGCCACGACTTCGCCGGAGCCGCGGTGCAGGCCGGAGCGGTCGGCGTGCTCGGGTCCCACGCAACCGGTGTCCCGACCGTGGTGGTCGACGACCCCGTCGTGGCCCTGGGTCGGTTGGGCCGCCACGTCCTCGACATGCTCGGCCCGACCGTGGTCGCGCTGACCGGGTCGCAGGGCAAGACCGGCACCAAGGACTTCCTCGCCCAGCTGCTGGCGCCCGGCGGCCCGACGGTTGCCACGGTCGGCAACCGCAACAACGAGATCGGCGTCCCACTGACCGTGCTCAGAGCCGAACCAGACACGCGCTTCCTCGCCGTCGAGATGGGCGCGCGCGGCGTCGGCCACATCGCCGAGCTCTGCGCGGTCGCACCGCCGCAGGTCGCGGCGGTGCTCAACGTCGGCACCGCCCACATCGGTGAGTTCGGCTCGCGTGAGGCGATCGCGCGCGCCAAGGGCGAGATCGTCGAGGCCCTGCCTGCCGATGGCACTGCGGTGCTCAACGCCGACGATCCGCTGGTCGCGGCGATGGGGGACCGCACCAGCGCGCAGGTCGCCACCTTCGGAGTCGGCGGCGACGTGAGCTGGCGGGCCGTCGAGCTCGACGACCTGGGGCGACCGTCCTTCGAGCTGGGGCACGACGGGACCTGGGAACCGCTCCGCTTGCTCGAGGCGGGCGCGCACCAGGTACCCAATGCGGTGGCAGCCGCCGCGCTGGCCTCTGCTGCCGGGATCGGCTGGGAGCACATCGTCGCGTCTCTCGGGAGGGCGCGCTCGCTGTCGCCGTGGCGGATGGCCCTGCACGAGCGGGCGGACGGTGTGGTGGTCGTCAACGACGCGTACAACGCCAACCCCGCCTCGATGGCCGCGGCGCTCGATGCGCTGGCCGCCATCGGGAGTCGAGGAGGCCGCCGCACGGTGGCCGTCCTCGGCGAGATGCTCGAGCTGGGGGAGTCGTCCGCAATCGACCACGTCGGAGTGGGCGAGCACGCCGCCCGGCTCGGCATCGACGTCCTGGTCACCGTCGGCGACGCGGCGGAGGCAATCGCCGCGGGCGCGCGGCGTACGCCGGGATGGCAGGGAGACGCGGTCTCCACGGCGGGCCGCGAACAGGCAGCCGCGTGGCTGCGACACAATGTCGTCGCCCGGGACGTGGTCCTGGTGAAGGCGTCGCGCGGCGCCGCCCTCGAACATGTCGCCGACGTCCTGCTGGTTGAGGGGGCCGGTGCCGATGACCGGGCGGCCGAGGATCAGGAAGGCGGGAACCCGAGCCGATGAAGGCGATTCTGCTGGGCGGTGGCCTCGCCCTGGTCTTCTCGCTGCTCGGCACGCGCGCGGCCATCCCGCTGTTCACCCAGCTCGGCTACGGGCAGGAGATCCGCGACGACGGACCCACCAGCCACCACACCAAGCGTGGTACGCCGACCATGGGTGGCGTCGTCATCATCGCCGCGACCCTGCTGGCCTACTTCCTCGCCGAGCTGATCACCCAGAACACGCCGTCGGCCTCCGCGCTGTTGCTGCTCTTCCTGTTCGTCGGCATGGGACTGGTCGGGTTCCTGGACGACTACATCAAGGTCTCCAAGCAGCGTTCGCTCGGCCTGCGCAGCAAGGCGAAGATGGTCGGCCAGACCGTGATCGCCCTGGTCTTCGGCTACCTGGCGCTGTCCGACGACCTCGCCGACGGTCGTGGCGTGACCCCTGCCTCGGACCATCTCTCGTTCATCCGCGACTCCACCATCGTGCTGCCGACCGTGGTGGCGATGCTGCTCTTCTGGGTGATGATCACCGGGACCAGCAACGCGGTGAACCTCGCCGACGGCCTGGACGGCCTCGCGACCGGCGCCTGCGTGATGGTGTTCGGCGCGTTCATGTTCGTCAACATCTGGCAGAACAACCAGAACTGCGCGATCCACCACGTCAAAGCCTGCTACGAGGTGCGCGACCCGCTCGACCTCGCGTTGGTGGCCGCGGCGATCACCGGTGCCTGCTTCGGGTTCCTCTGGTGGAACGCGCCACCGGCCCAGATCTTCATGGGTGACACCGGCTCGCTCTCGCTCGGTGGCGCCATGGCCGGCCTGGCCATCCTGACCCGCACCGAGCTCCTGCTGCTGATCATCGGCGGGCTGTTCGTCGTGATCACCTTGTCGGTGATGCTGCAGGTCGGCTTCTTCAAGGCGTCCCGGCGGTTCGGCGTCGTACGACGTCTGTTCCGGGTGGAAGCGGGCCACCGGGTGTTCCGGATGGCACCGCTCCAACATCACTTCGAGCTGCACGGCTGGGACCAGGTCACGGTGGTGATCCGGTTCTGGATCATCACCGGTCTTTGCGTCGCGGGCGGGCTCGGCATCTTCTACGCCGCCTGGGTCGCGGGGACATGACGGCCCGGACGGGGGTTTCGTGACCCGGGACGTCAGCAGGCTCGGGCGCCATGGCGACTGGTCCGGGGTGCAGACCGTGGTGGCGGGCTTCGGCGTCAGCGGCTTCGCGGCTGCCGACAACCTCACCCACCTCGGCGCGTCGGTCGTGGCCCTCGACGAGAAGGCCGAGGGCAAGGAGCAGAAGGCCGAGCTGCTCGGGGTCCTCGGCGCCGACATCCGGTTGGGGGAGGGGACCACGACCACGTTGCCGGACGAGGTCGACCTCTTGGTCGTGTCCCCTGGATGGAAGCCCACCGCGCCCTTGATCGAGCAGGCGCAGGCGCGGGGCGTCCCGGTCTGGGGCGAGGTCGAGCTGGCCTGGCGGCTCCGTGCTGCCGGGCCCGACGGGAGCCCGGCGCCCTGGCTCGCCGTCACCGGCACCAACGGCAAGACGACCACGGTGCAGATGCTCGACAGGATCCTGCGCGCCGCCGGTCTGCGCAGCGTGGCCGCCGGGAACGTGGGCCTACCACTGGTCGAGGCGGTGATGGACCCCACGCCGTACGACGTGTTCGCCGTCGAGCTGTCCAGCTTCCAGCTCCACTACACCTACTCGGTCAGCGCCGAGTCCGCCGCTGTGCTGAACCTCGCCGAGGACCATCTCGACTGGTACACCGGACCGAGCGCGATGTCGGAGTACGCCACCGACAAGGGCCGCATCTACCAGCACGTCCAACGCGCCTGCGTCTACAACGTGGCCGACCCGGAGACCGAGCGACTGGTGCGCGATGCGGACGTCGAGGAGGGCGCCCGGGCGATCGGCTTCACGCTCGGCATGCCCGGTGTCGGCATGGTCGGTGTCGTCGACGACATCCTGGTCGACCGCGCGTTCATCGCCGAGCGGCAATCGAGCGCCGCCGAGCTCTGCCGGGTCGAGGACCTGCCGAGCCCCGCGCCGCACGTCGTCGCCAACGCGCTCGCCGCCGCCGCACTGGCCCGCGCTCACGGCGTACCTCAGGCAGCGGTGCGCGACGGCCTCCGTGGGTTCCGGTTCGACAACCACCGGATCGCCACCGTGGCGACGCTCGGTGGCGTCCGGTACGTCGACGACTCGAAGGCGACCAACCCGCACGCAGCCCGGTCGTCGCTGCTGGCCTACGACCCGGTCGTGTGGATCGCCGGCGGTCTTGCCAAGGGCGCCCGCTTCGACGACCTCGTCGCGTCGACCCGCGACCGGCTCCGGGCGGCCGTCCTCCTCGGGACCGACCGTGCGGTGATCGCGGAGGCGCTCGCGCGACACGCGCCGGATGTCCCGGTCATCACCGTGGACGCCGACGAGACTGACAGCGGACATGCCGCCATGGAGCGTGCGGTCGTGGCCGCGCGGGACCTCGCCCAGCCGGGTGACACGGTCCTGCTGGCCCCGGGGTGCGCGTCGATGGACATGTTCACCAGCTACGCCGACCGGGGTGACGCCTTCGCCGCGGCGGTGCAGAGGTTGACCCGATGACCGCACCAGTGACCGTGCCCGCAGGCCCGACGTAGAGGGGATCCCGAGGACCGATGGCCATCGAGAGCCCGCTTCGGCGCTCGTCGCGTCGGTCCCCGGAGGGTGATCCGGAGCACCAGTCCTCGGCCCGGTCCTCGACGTCCCGCGTTCGTTCGGGTGCCCGCTCGTGGTACGCCATGCTCCACGACGCGCTGGCGCGCCCTCTCACGTCGTACTACCTGCTGCTCGGGGCGTCGGCACTGCTGTTGACGATCGGCCTGATCATGGTGTTCAGCGCCTCGAGCGTGTACGCCTTCGAGCACTACGACCAGAACTCCTACGCCGTCGTTGTCAAGCAGCTGATCTGGGTCGCGATCGGTCTGCCGTGCGCGTGGGTCGCCGGCCGCCTCCCGCAGCGCTGGGTACGCCGGCTGGCCTGGCCCGGCTACTTCGTCTCGCTGGTGCTGCTGGTGCTCACCGCGTTCCTCGGCGTCAGCCGCAACGGCAACACGAACTGGCTCGCCTACGGTCCGTTCCAGATCCAGCCCTCCGAGATCGCCAAGCTCGCGCTGGTGCTGTGGGCCGCCCACGTCTACGCCAACAAGGAGCGTCGCCTCGGCAACCTCCACCAGGTGATGATGCCGGTGGTGCCCGGCATGCTCGTGGCCACCGGTCTGGTGATCTTCGGCAAGGACCTCGGCACCGCACTGGTGCTGTTCGCGATCCTGCTCGGCATGCTCTGGGTCGTCGGCGCGCCCGCGCGGGTGTTCGCGCTGTCGTTCCTGGTGATCTCGGTCTTCGCCGGCGCCCTCGCCGCCACCGACCCCGAACGCCTCACCCGGATCACGACGTTCACCGACCCGATGCGCGACTACAACAGCGCCGGCTGGCAGCCCGCGCACGGGCTCTTCGCGCTCTCGTCCGGCGGACTGTTCGGGCAGGGCATCGGAGCCAGCCAGCAGAAGTGGGGCAACCTGCCCGAGGCGCACACCGACTTCATCTTCGCCGTGCTCGGCGAGGAGCTCGGACTGGTGGGCACGCTGCTGGTGATCGGGCTGTTCCTCACCATCGCCTACGCCGCGGTCCGGGTGGCCCGGCGGACCAAGGACCCGTTCGTCCGCTACATGACCTTCGGGATCGTGGTCTGGATCGTCGGGCAGATGATGATCAACGTGGGCATGGTCCTCGCAGTGCTCCCCGTGATCGGCATCCCGCTGCCGCTGGTGTCGTACGGCGGTTCCGCCCTCGTGCCGTCGCTGGTCGCGCTCGGCATGCTCGTCGGTTTCGCGCGCCGCGAGCCCGAGGCTGCCCGCGCCCGAGCCCAACGGAAGAAGGCTCGCAACTCGGGTGTGACGGCGGGCCGCGTCGACGGCAAGGCACTCTAGAACCCATGCGAGTCCTGCTCGCGGGAGGAGGCTCGGCCGGGCACACCTCCCCGCTGCTGGCCACGGCCGACGCCCTGAAGCGGTTGTCACCCGGCGTCGAGATCACCTGCCTCGGAACGCGCGAGCGGATCGAGGCGCAGATCATCCCGGCGGCCGGCTACCCCCTCGAGTTCGTGCCGAGCGTGCCGCTGCCGCGTCGTCCGAACGCCGATCTCGCTCGCCTGCCCGGTCGGCTCCGCGCGGCTCGTCGAGCGGCGCTCGAGGTGATCGACCGCATCCGGCCCGATGTGGTGTGTGGCTTCGGCGGCTTCGTGTCCGTGCCGGCGTACCTCGCCGCCCGCAAGCGCCGGGTGCCGCTCGTGGTGCACGAGGGCAACACCGTGCCGGGCATCGCGAACAGGCTGGGCGCCCGGTTCACCGAGCACGTCGCGACGAGCTTCCCGGACACGGCGCTGCCGCACGCGACGTACGTCGGGCTGCCGATCCGTCGGATGATCTCCACCCTCGACCGGGCCGCCTTGCGCGACGAGGCGCTCGCGACGTACGGGCTGCGCGACGACCTGCCGGTGCTGCTGGTGACCGGCGGCTCCCAAGGTGCCGCGTCGATCAACAGGGCGGTCCTCGATGCCGCGCGGGCCCTGGCCGACGGTGACGTGCAGGTGCTGCACGTCACCGGGCCGGCACACGAGACCGCGGCTCCCGAGACCGGCGTGCCGTACGTCGTGCTCGGCTACGTCGACCGGATGGATCTCGCCTACTCCGCCGCCGATGCCGTGCTCTGCCGGTCGGGGTCGAACACCGTCACCGAGGTCTCCGGCGTCGGGTTGCCGGCGGTCTTCGTCCCGTTGCCGATCGGGAACGGGGAGCAGGCGCTGAACGCCAAGGCGGTGATCGACGCGGGCGGGGGACTGCTCGTCGACGACGCCGACCTGACCCCCGCCTGGATCACGGGCAATGTCGTCCCGCTCCTGCAGGATCGCGAGCGGCTCTCGGTGATGGGTGCGGCAGCCGCCCACCTGATCCCGCTGGACGCCGACGAGAAGCTGGCGCGGATGATCCTGTCGGCGGGAGCCGCATGAAAACCACCCCACGGAGTTCTTCGCCTCCCCCGCTTCGCTCCTCCGTCGAACAACTCCGCGGGGGCCCCGGATGAAGATCCCCGTGCCCGAGGTCATCCCGGCCGCCACGGAGCTCGGCCGCGTCCACTTCGTCGGGATCGGCGGCGCCGGGCTGTCGGGGATCGCGCGGATCATGGCGCAGCAGGGGGTTCCGGTCACCGGCAGCGACGACCAGGACACCCCGTTCTTGCCGGCGCTGCGGGAGCTCGGCGTACCCGTGCAGCTCGGGTACGCCGCCGAGCACGTCGGCGATGCCGACACCCTCGTGGTCACCACCGCCGCCCACGACGACAACCCCGAGGTGCTCGAGGGCAGGTCGCGCGGCCTCCGGATCCTGCCGCGGTCGGCCGGCCTGAAGTCGGTGATGGCCGGGCATCGCGTCGTCGCGGTCGCCGGCACCCACGGCAAGACCACGACCACCTCGATGCTGACGATGGCGCTGCGGGCGGCCGGTGCCGACCCGACGTACGCGATCGGCGGGGTGCTGGCGGCGACCGGCCGCAACGCGGAGGCCGGATCGAGCGACCTCTTCGTGGCCGAGGCCGACGAGAGCGACGGCGCCTTCCTCGTCTACCGGCCCGACGCTGCGCTCGTCACCAACGTCGACGCCGACCATCTCGACGTGTGGGGAACCGAGGAGGCCTACCACGCCGCCTTCGCCGACTTCGTCCGCACGATGGAGCCGCACAGCACGCTCGTCGTCTGCGGTGACGACCCCGGTGCTCGTGCGCTGCTGGAGCCCGCACGCGAGCACGACCTGATCGGCCTGTCCGTGGGAGCCGGGGCCGAGCACGACTGGCAGGTGGTCGACGTCGACCTCGTGGGCGCCACCGCGTCGTTCAGCCTGACCCTGCGCGACCGTGCGTTCGACCGGGTCACCCTGCAGGTGCCCGGGCGGCACTACGTGCTCGACGCCGCCGCGGCCCTGGTGACGGGCTTGAGCCTCGGACATCGCTACGGCGACCTGGCGCGAGGTCTCGGCGAGTTCACCGGCACGGGCCGGCGGATGGAGGCCAAGGGTGCGGCCGGCGGGGTGCGGGTCTACGACTCCTACGCCCACCACCCGGCCGAGATCACCGGCGATCTCGAGGCCGCGCGGGCCCTGGCCGACGGCGGCCGACTGGTCGTCGCCTTCCAGCCCCACCTGGTCTCGCGCACCCGGATCTTCGGCGAGGCGATGGGCCGGGCGCTGGGCGCGGCCGACGAGGTCGTCGTGCTTGACGTGTACGTCGCGCGGGAGACGCCGGACCCCGACGTGACCGGGCGCCTGGTGGCGGGCGCCGTACCACTGCCGGACGAGCACGTCCACTACGCGCCCGACCTGGACGATGCCGCAGCAGAACTTGTCCGGCACGCCCGGCCCGGTGACCTGGTTCTGACCCTCGGCGCCGGTAGCGTCACCGACGTCGGGCCTCGGGTGCTGGCCCTGCTGGCCCAACTGGAGGTGTAGGCCGTGTCGCTGATCACGCTGCCGCGCAACCCTCTCAAGGGCAGCGGCCAGCGCGACCCCCAGACGCGTTCGCGGCGGCGCTTCGCGCGGAGGCAGTGGCTGCGGCGCTGGCTGGTCTGGCGATACGTGATCGCCTCGGTGCTGCTGGTCGTCGTCACCGTGACCGCGATCTGGCTGGTGTTCTTCAGCTCGGTGCTCACCGTCAAGCACGTCGGCCTCGAGGGCGAGTCACAGCTGAGCCGTGACCGGGTGCTCGCGGCCGCCGACGTCCCGATGGGTGCCCACCTCGCCGAGCTCGACCTGGCGGCCATCCGCACCCGGGTCGCCGGACTCGCCACCGTCAAGCGTGTGGACGTGTCGCGCGACTGGCCCGACGGCGTCCTGATCCGGATCACCGAACGGCACGAGGTGGCGGTGGTCGACATCGGCGGCCGGTACCAGGCGATGGACTCCGACGGTGTCCTCTTCAAGAGCTACGCCCGCCCACCCGCCGGCCTGCCGCGCGTCGTGGCCGGTGCAACGATCGGCAGCGACGCGCTCGCCGAGGCGGCCCGGGTGATCGACTCCCTGCCGCCGGGCCTCGCCGCCCGGGTCGACCACGTCGGCGTCCGCGGCATCGACCAGGTCACCTTGTCCATGCGCAGCGGCGCCACCGTGATCTGGGGGAGTGACGCCCAGTCCGCCCTCAAGGCGCAGGTGCTCGTGCAGCTCCTCGGCCACCCGGCGAGCAGCTACGACGTCAGCGTCCCGGGGCAGCCGGTCACGATGGGCCGCTGAGACGCTGGGGGGACGGTTCATCACGTCGGGTAGGTGAGTGGCCTCTGGGCAAGCGGAGTTCCACTGGCCATGAGCGGGTTCGCCCACCCAGCGTGATGAACCGCCCCCTGTCCGGCGTGTCTGCACCGATCG
>Ga0164241_10006631_pt1 | contig 10519 bp, 9 predicted proteins | sample OricomyardsoilBY_FD_108780 | JGI IMG/M metagenome (GOLD analysis project Ga0164241, IMG submission 108780) | Backyard soil microbial communities from Emeryville, California, USA - Original compost - Back yard soil (BY) | ecosystem: Environmental > Terrestrial > Soil > Unclassified | place: USA... | reverse complement strand
TGACCCAGGGATCGAAGGTGACCACGTCGACCCAGCGGGCGCCTCGCTCGTATGCGGCGCGCGCCACCTCCCGGGTGAGCGCTTCCTTGCCCGTATACGTGGTGACGCCGACGACCTGTCCCGGCTGGACGTTCGCGCCATACCCGACGACGAGGTCGGCGAGCCTGCGGGTGAGCTCGGCGTGGTCGGACACGCGCCGGAGCGTACCCGCGAGAATGGCGCGCGATGCGCCTGAACGCCTATCTCGCGCGGGCAGGGGTCGCCTCGCGGCGCGGCGCGGACGAGCTGATCAAGGCAGGGCGCGTGACGGTCAACGGCGGCCGCGGCGAGCTGAACACCTTCGTCGAGCGCGCCGACGACGTCCGCGTCGACGGCCGCGTGATCGGTGTCCAGCGTCTGCGCCACGTGCTGCTGAACAAGCCGCGCGGCACGATCACGACCGCCCGCGACCCGCAGGGCAGGCCGACGGTCGTCGACCTCGTCGGCGGGGACGTGAGGGTCGTCCCGGTCGGCCGGCTCGACCGCGACACGACGGGTGTCCTGCTTCTGACGAACGACGGGCCGCTCGCGTACCGGCTCGCCCATCCGCGCTACGGGGTCGAGAAGACGTATGTCGCCGACGTCGAGGGGGAACCGGGCGACGACGCGCTGCGCCGCCTCGCGGACGGCGTCGAGCTCGAAGACGGCGCGACGGCGCCGGCACGGGTCAGCCGCCTCGGCCCGTCGAGGCTGGAGCTCGTGCTGCACGAGGGCCGCAACCGGCAGGCGCGGCGGATGCTGGAGGCGGTGGGGCATCCCGTCCTGAAGCTCCGTCGGTCGCGGTACGCCGGCCTCGGCCCTGGACGGCTGCGCCCCGGCGACTGGCGCGACCTGACCTCTGCCGAGGTCGCGTCGCTCCGGCGACGGGTCGGCCTGTAGGCGCCCTACTCGAACCAGACGAGCGTCGCGAGCACGACGTACAGGCTCACGAGCGCGAGGCCCTCGAAGAGCACGGCCTCACCGTCGCCCGTGATCTGCCACACGGCGATCGCCGTGAGCGCGAGCGCGCCGAGGTACACCGGGTCGATCACGAACGTGAGCCGGTGCTCGAAGGCGAGCGACGCGATCACGAGCACGGGGTAGAGGAAGCACGCGATCTGCGCGACGGAGTTCTTCACGACCGAGATCGAGAGGTCGTTGTGCCCCTTCCACGCGAGCGAGACGGCGACGACGTTCTCCACCGCGTTTCCCGCGATCGCGACGATCACGAGCCCGGTGAACGCCTTCGAGATGCCGAGCGCCTCCACCGCCGGGTCGAGCGCGTGGACGAACCAGTCCGAGAGGAAGGCGGCGAGCACGCCGGCCACCGCGAGCATCGCGATCGCAATGGGAAACGGGACGGCGGAGTGGGAGGGCTCGACGAGCGCCCGCTCGGAGGTCCGCTCGGAGCGGAGGTATGCGAACAGCCAGGCGGCGTAGACGACGAGCAGGCAGATTGCGCCGACGACCGAGATCTCCACCTGATGCTCGCTCGCGCGGTCGCCGACCTGGTCGGAGAGGCCCAGGATCGCGATGAGGAACACCGCCAGGAGCATGAGCGTCGCGGTGTCGTTGGGCAGCCTTGCGCCGAAGGTCATCTTCCCGCCGGGTCGGCGACTCGATCCGGCGGCGATCGCGAGGCCCAGCACGAGCAGCGCGTTCGCGAAGAGCGAGCCGAGGATCGAGAACTGGGCGACGACGACCTCCCCGGCGGAGAGCGCGAAGAGCACGATGAACAGCTCGGGGAGGTTTCCGAGCGTCGACTGGAGCGCCCCGGTGACGGCCGGGCCGAACCGCGCTCCGACCGACTCGGTCGCGATCCCGATCGTCCAGGCGACACCCCCGAGCGCCGCGCCGGTGACGACAAAGGTCACGACCGGGTCCGCCCCGGCGAAGTGGAGGGCGCCGCCCACGGCCGAGACGGCGAGGACGATCGCCGCAGCCGCGTACGTCCTGCGCACTAGGGCCTCACGAAGCCCATTCGCTCGTACATCGCCGCGAGCGTCGGCGCGGACGCCGTCCGCGCCTTCTCGGCCCCGACCGCGAGCAGGCGAAGGAGCTCCGGCTCGTCGGCCCGCAACTCCAGGTAGCGCTTGCGCACGGGCGAGAGCAGCTCGACGACGGCTTCCCCGACGTCGCGCTTGAGGTCGCCGTAGCCCGCGCCGTCGTAGGCCCGCTCGACCTCGTCCGGCGTGCGGTCGGTGGCGACCGAGAGGATGTCGACGAGGTTCGTGACGCCCGGCTTGTCGTCGGCGCGACGAATCTCCCGGCCGGAGTCGGTGACCGCAGAGCGGAACTTCTTCCGGATCGCGTCCGGCGCGTCGAGCAGCCGCACAGTGCCTTGGGCGGTGCCGCCGGTGGTCGACATCTTCTTCGTGGGCTCCTGGAGGTCCATGATCCGTGCCCCGACCTCGGGGTAGATGCCTTCCGGGACGACGAACGTCTCCCCGAAGCGGGCGTTGAAGCGCTGGGCGACGTCCCGCGCGAGCTCGAGGTGCTGGCGCTGGTCGTCGCCGATCGGGACCCGGTCGGTCCGGTAGAGCAGGATGTCACCCGCCATCAGCACCGGGTACGTGAACAGCCCCGACGACACGAACTCGCGCTGGTCGGCCTTGTCCTTGAACTGCGTCATCCGGCCGAGCTGGCCGTAGCTCGTGACGGACGAGAGCAGCCAACTCGCCTCGGCGTGCGCCGTGACGTGACTCTGCGCGAACACCGTCGAGCGCTCCGGGTCGAGCCCGGTCGCAACGAGCATCGCGAACAGGTCGAGGGTCTTCTCGTGCAGATCGTTCGGCTCGTACTCGACCGTGATCGAGTGGAGGTCGACGATGCAGAAGAACGCCTCGCCGAGCTCCTGCGTGTGCGCGTACTGGCGGAAGCCGCCGATGTAGTTCCCGAGATGCTTGTCGCCCGTGGGCTGGATGCCCGAGAAGACCCTCACAGCACTCCTTTCGCTCGCCTTCGGCGACCGGAAGGAGTGCTAGACGTCCTCGCGGCCGCAAGTGAACAAAGGTGGCGCGATACGCCAGAAGAGCGAAAGGCGATCGATTCCCGGCATTCCGTTTTTCTAGCGGTTTTTGGCGCAGAGCGCCAGAAACCGCTGGATACACTCGCCGCATGTCCGTGACCGAGCCCTGGACGCCCTCTTCGTGGCGGACTCTGCCTGCGCTGCAGCAGCCGGACTGGCCGGACCCGGCCGCCGTCGAGGCGGTGCGCGAGCGTCTGGGACAGCTGCCGCCGCTCGTCTTCGCGGGCGAGGCGCGGGCTCTCCTGCGGGCCCTCGGCGAGGCGTCGGAGGGCCGCGGGTTTCTCCTCCAGGCTGGCGACTGCGCCGAGTCGTTCCGACAGGTCTCGGCCGTCGCCATCCGCGAACGGCTCAAGGTGATCCTCCAGATGTCCGCCGTGCTCACGTACGGCGCGACGCTGCCCGTCGTCAAGGTGGGGCGGATCGCGGGGCAGTTCACGAAGCCGCGCTCGGCGCCGACCGAGCTCGTCGACGGGGTCGAGCTGCCCACGTTCCGCGGCCACGCCGTGCATTCGGACGAGCCGACGCTCGAGGCGCGCGTCCCCGACCCGGAGCGGATGGTGCAGGCCTACTACCAGGCGGTCTCCACCCTCAACCTGCTCCGGGCGTTCACGAAGGGGGGCTTCGCCGACCTCACCCAGGTGCACACGTGGAACCAGGAGTTCGTCACGAGCTCCCTCGAGGGCAGGCGGTACGAGGTGATCGCGAACGAGATCGGCCGCGCGCTCCGGTTCATGCAGGCGATCGGCATCGACCTGGGCGACGAGCACTCGATCCACGAGGTGGACATCTGGACGAGCCACGAGGCGCTCCTGCTCGACTACGAGGAGCCGCTCGCACGGCGCGACTCCACGACAGGCGACTGGTACGCGTGCTCCGCCCACTTCCTCTGGGTCGGCGAGCGCACGCGGCACCCCGACGGCGCGCACGTCGAGTTCCTGGCCGGCGTCGACAACCCGGTCGGCGCGAAGGTCGGGCCGGGCGCGACCCCCGACGAGCTCGTCGCGCTCTGCGAACGGCTCAACCCGCGGAGGGTGCCGGGACGCCTGACGCTTCTCACCCGCCTCGGCGCCGGCCGCGTGCGCGAGGCGCTGCCGCCTTTGATCCGCGCCCTGCGCGAGAGCGGGGTGCCGGTGTTGTGGGTCTGCGACCCGATGCACGCCAACACGTTCGTCACCCCGTCCGGCCACAAGACACGCCGCTTCGACGACGTGCTCGGGGAGATCGAGGGCTTCTTCGCGGCGCACCGCGAGGCGGGAACCTGGCCGGGCGGGGTGCATCTCGAGGTCACCGGCGAGGACGTCACGGAGTGCCTCGGCGGCTCGGAGGAAGTGCTCGAGGAGCAGCTCGACACGCGCTACGAGACCCTCTGCGACCCCCGGCTGAACGCGCGGCAGTCGCTGGACCTCGCCTTCCGCGTCGCGGAGCTGATGCGGGCGGCGTGATCGCCTCCGGCGTTCATGCAGCCTAGGTCCCCCTCGTGAGCTCCAGGCAGATCGGGTCGCTTGCGATCGTCGGGACCGGGCTGATCGGTGCATCGGCCGGGCTCGCGGCGCGACGGGCCGGCGTCGCGACGGTAACCGGGTGGGATCCCGACGCCGCGGCGCTCGGCGGTGCCGCAGAGCGCGGCGCAGTCGTGCCGGCCGCCTCGCTCGAGGCTGCCGTTGCCGGCGCCGATCTCGTCCTCGTCGCAGTACCCGTCGGCGATCTCCCACACGCCGTTCGAGAAGTCCTGGACAGCGCAGGCGAAGCCTGCACAGTCACGGACGTCGGCTCGACCAAGCGGCCGGTGTGCGCGGCCGCCGCGGTCGACGAGCGGTTCATCGGCGGCCACCCGATCTGCGGTGCGGAGACACGCGGGCCAGGGCGGGCGGCGGCGGAGCTCTTCGAGGGCGCGACCTGGTTTCTCACGCCGACGGCCGCGACCGCCCCCGAGCGGCTGCGGCTCCTGCACGGCTTCGTCACTGCGCTCGGTGCGCGCCCCGTCGCGATCGGACCGGACGCGCACGACCGGCTCGTCGGCCTGACGAGCCATCTTCCGCACGTGCTTGCGAACGTGCTCCTCAACCAGACGGGCTCGACGCGGATCGACGGCCACGACCCGCTCCAGGCCGCCGGCGGCTCCCTGCGGGACATGACCCGCATCGCGGGTGCGAACCCGCGGATCTGGGTCGACATCTTCCTCGACAACCGCGAGGCGCTCGGGCTCGCCCTTGCCGAGCAGCGCCGTGCGCTGGAGCAGGTAGAGCGGGCGCTGGCCGACCGAGACGCGGGGTTCCTCGCCCGCTGGATCGGCGAGGCGAGCGCGCATCGCCGCCGTCTGCTCGAGACCGCCTTCGCCGATCCCGGCGCCCTCCAGCGCCTCCGCATCCACATCCCCGACCGCCCGGGCGTGCTCGCTGGCATCTTCCACGCCCTCGGCGCGGAGCGGATCAACGTCGAGGACTTCGAGATGGACCACGTCTCGAGCGAGCGCGGTGGCACGCTGACCGTGCTGGTCTCGGGCGAGGGCGAGGCCGAGCGGGCGATCCGGCTGCTCGAAGGTCAGGGCTACGGTGTCGTCGCCGCACCGGTGATCGAGGAGTGAGCGCGAGCACAGTGCCTGATGTCATGCCGAGCCCGGGCACCGCGCCCGACGAGAATTCGCCGACGAGCAGGCATTCTTTCGATTACGGGCGGGGGTTGACAGAAATCGGTGTCAGACACCGTTCTTCGTCAAGGCGGCCGCGGCGGGCATGTCCGATCTGGGCGGTGAGGTGAGCGTGCAGGCGGTCGTCGTCGAGGCCGTGCCGCGCCTCGTCGGGCACATCGCGGTCCCCGGGGACAAGTCGATCTCGCACCGCGCGGTGCTGATCGGGGCGATCTGCGACGGCGAGACGCACGTCACGGGCTTCGGCCGCTCCGCAGACACGGTCGCGACGATCGCTGCGGTGCGAGCCCTCGGAGTCGAGGTAGAGGACGAGGGGTCGGAGACGGTGCTCGTCCACGGGAAGGGGCTTGCCGGGCTCACGGCCCCGGACGGGCCGATCGACTGCGCCAACGCGGGGACTCTCGTCCGGCTCCTCACCGGGATCCTCGCCGGGCAGCCGAGCGCCTTCGCCCTGACGGGCGACGAATCGCTCTCGCGCCGGCCGATGGCGCGGATCGCCGAGCCGCTCGGTCGGATGGGGGCACGGGTCGAGACGACCGATGGCCACCTGCCGCTCGCGATCGAGGGCGGTCCGCTGCAGGCGATCGACTACGCGTTGCCGGTCGCGAGCGCGCAGGTGAAGTCGGCGGTGCTCCTCGCCGGGCTCTACGCCGACGGCGAGACGACCGTCGTCGAGCCCGCTCCGACGCGGGACCACACCGAGCGGATGCTCCAGGCGGCGGGCGCGCCGGTCACGATCAGGCCGACGAGCGTGACGGTCTCGCGGCCGCAGGGCCTCTCGCTCGGCCGGCTGGAGGTGCCCGGCGACTTCTCCTCGGCCGCGCCGTTCGTCGTCGCCGCGACGCTCGTCCCCGGCTCCGAGCTGCACGTGCACGGGGTGAACCTCAACCCGCGCCGGACCGGGCTGCTCGCGATCCTCGAACGGATGGGCGCCCGGATCACGGTCTACAACCGCCGGGACGTCGGTGGCGAGCCGGCCGGCGACCTCGAAGTGCATGCGGCGCCGCTCGTCGCCACGGTCGTGGGACGCGAGGAGGTGCCGGTCGCGATCGACGAGCTGCCCCTGTTCGCGCTGGCGGCGGCGTGCGCGCGGGGCGAGAGCGTCCTGCGCGGAGCCGAGGAGCTCCGTGCGAAGGAGTCAGACCGCATCGACGCGACGGTCGACGCGCTCCGCGCTCTCGGCGTCCGTGCCCGCGGAACGGACGACGGGCTCCGCGTCACGGGCGTCCCCGCCCGGCCGAGGGGCGGGCGCATCGCGAGCCGCGGCGATCACCGGCTCGCGATGCTCGGCGCGGTCGCGGGGCTCGCCTCGCGCGAGGGCGTGCGGATCGAAGACGCGGACGCGGTCGCCGTGAGCTTTCCGGGGTTCTTCGGGATGCTCGACGAGCTGCGGCGGGCGTCGGCCGTCGCGGAAGACGACCGCCGATAACCTCCGCGCGTGATCGTGGCGATCGACGGGCCCGCAGGGGCGGGGAAGAGCTCGGTGGCGAGGGCGCTCGCGACCCGGCTCGGGTTCAAGTACCTCGACACGGGGGCGATGTACCGCGCGCTCACGTGGCTCGCGCTCCACGAGGGCGTCCCGCTCGACGACGGCCCCGGGCTCGGTGCCCTCGCGACCGCGAGCCCGGTCACGTTCGGCGACGGCGGCACGGTCTCGATCGGCGGCGAGGACGTCACGCGCCGGATCCGCGAGCCCGAGATCGACGCTGCCGTGCCGGTCGTCGCGCGCCATCCAGAGGTGCGCGAGGTGATGCGCCGACGCCAGCGGGAGCTCGGTCACTCGGGCGACTCGGTGATCGAGGGGCGCGACATCGGCGTCGTGGTCGTGCCCGACGCGGAGGTGAAGGTCTGGCTCGTCGCCGACCCCGGCGTCCGGGTCACGCGCCGTCATGCCGAACGGGAGGGCCTGGGCGTCGACGAGCTCGCGGAGGAGCTTCGCCGCCGCGACGCGCGTGACGCGATCAACACACACCAGGCGCCGGACGCCATCGAGGTCGACACGACGGAGCTGACGCTCGACGAGGTCGTCGACCGGGTCGCCGCCCTCGTGGCGGCTGCCCGATGAACCTCGCGCCGTACACGTGGGCCGTCGGCCGGCCGACGATCGGGCTCGCGGGCCGTCTGGCCACGCGCCTCCACGTCTACGGAACGGCGCGCGTCCCGGGCGAAGGCGGCATCGTGGTCGCCTCGAACCACTTCAGCTGGCTCGATCCCATCGTGCTCGGCGCCGCGAGCCCGCGGATCCTCTACTACATGGCGAAGATCGAGGCGCATCGCGTCCCGGGATTCGGCGCCTTCATCCGCTCGTTCGGGTGCTTCTCGGTGCGGCGCGGCGAGTCGGACCGGGAGGCGGTGCGGACCATGCGCCGGATCGTCGCCGACGGTAACGCCCTCGGTCTCTTCGTCGAGGGGACCCGCCAGCGCTCGGGCGTGCCCGGCGCCGTGCAGCCCGGCGCGGCCATGGTCGCCATCCAGGAGCACGCCCCGATCGTCCCGGTCGCGATCCACGGCACGCAGACGTGGTCGCCGAGGCACCCCACACCGGTCTCGATCGCCTGGGGCGAGCCGCTCGCGCTCGACGGCCTGCCCAAGGGCGGCAAGGGCTACAAGGACGCGTCGGCGCAGATCGAGCACGAGATCCGCCGTCTGTGGGACTGGCTCGTCGCGCTGCACGAGCAGGGTCGGCCGGACGTCGTCTCCCCGCCCGCGGACCGTCCATAGCGATGGCGGAGGAGGAGCCCGACACACAGGCCGAGGAGGTCAGGAGCGCGGGGACCGTCGCGATCGTGGGCTTTCCCAACGTCGGCAAGTCGACGCTCGTCAACCGCCTCACTCAGAGTCGTGCGGCTGTCGTGCACCAGACCGCGGGCGTGACGCGCGACCGCAAGGAGCTCCTCTGCGACTGGAACGGCGTCACTTTCCGCCTCGTCGACACGGGCGGCGTCGACGAGGAGGACACCGGTCCGTTCGGCCGCCACATCGCCGACCAGGCGCGCGCCGCGGTGGAGGAGGCCGACCTCGTCCTGTTCGTCGTCGACGCGACCGCCGGCATCACGCCGGGGGACGAGGACCTCGCGGCGATCCTGCGCGCGTCGGGGAAGCCGGTGATCGTCCTCGCAAACAAGCTCGACGACCCCCGCCGCGACCTCGAGGCGGTCGAGTTCCATCGGCTCGGGCTCGGCGACCCCGTGCCGCTTTCCGCCCTGCACGGGCACGGGACGGGCGACCTGCTCGACGAGATCGTCTCGCTGCTCCCCGGCCGTGACGAGCGCGTCGTGGGCGAGTCGGCGATCCGAGTCGCGATTCTCGGCCGGCCGAACGTCGGCAAGTCGTCGCTGCTCAACGCCCTGGTCGGCGAGGAGCGCGTGATCGTCTCGGACGTGCCCGGCACGACGCGCGACACGATCGACACCGTCCTGACGCGGGGCGACACGACGTTCGTGCTCGTCGACACCGCCGGCCTGCGCCGCAAGCGGCGGCAGCGGCAGGGGATCGAGTACTACTCCGAGCTTCGTGCGCTCGAGGCCGCGGAGCGAGCGGACGTCGCCCTCGTCCTGGTCGACGCCTCGGAGGGCGTGGTCGAGCAAGACCTCGCCGTCGCGGACGTGGCCCGCAAGGCGGGCTGCTCGACGCTCGTCGTGCTCTCGAAGTGGGACGTCGGTGTCGTCGATCTCCAGGAGAGTCGCGGCCTGCTGAATCGCCGGCTCCGTCAGCGGCCGCCTGCGGTGGCGGTCTCGGCCGCGACGGGTCGCGGGCTGCGGCGCCTCCTCGACCATGTCGAGACGCTGTTCGGCAAGCACGTCACGAGGATCCCGACCCCCGCGCTCAACCGCGCCCTCGCAGAGCTCAAAGAGGCTCGGCCCGGCCCGGCGGGGGAGCGCGGCCGGCGCCTGAAGCTGCTCTATGCGACCCAGACCGCGACCCGGCCGCCGCGCCTGCGGATCTTCGTCAACGACCCGAGACTGGTGACGCGCGACTACGCGTACTGGGTCGAGAACGAGCTCCGCGCACGCTTCGAGCTGCAAGGCGTCCCGGTCTCGATCGACTTCCAGCGCTCGGAGTAGTCCGAACCCGACGGACTGCGGGTCGGGCGCGTAGGGTCGGACGATGGACGTCGTCGTCGTCGGCGGAGGCTCGTGGGGCACGGCGTTCTCACGGCTCCTCGCCGATCACGGCCACGCCGTGACGCTCGCGTGCCGCGACGCCGCCCAGGTTGCGGAGATCGCGGAGACCGGACACAACCCCCGCTACCTCCCGAACGTCGATCTCCGCGGGATCGCGGTGACGACGATCGACGACGCGGATGTCGGGCACGCGAACCTCGTCGTGGTCGCCGTGCCGAGCGCGGCCTTCGGGGACGTCGTCGCGGCGCTGCCGGGCCGCGCACCCGTCTTGAGTCTCACCAAGGGGCTCGACCCCGAGTCGGGCGACCGGCTCTCGACGCTCGTGCGCGACCGACCCATCGCTGTGCTGTCGGGTCCCAACGTCGCCGAGGAGATCGCTGCGGGACTGCCGGCCGCGGCGGTGATCGCGTGCGAGAGCCTCCCGCTCGCGGTGCAGCTGCAGCTCGCGATCACGTCGTCGGCCTTCCGCGTCTACGTGAACGACGACGTGCTCGGCGTCGAGCTCTGCGCAGCCGCGAAGAACGTGATCGCGCTCGCGGCAGGCGGCGCCGACGGGCTTCGGCTCGGCGACAACGCCAAGGCGGCGCTCGTCGCGCGAGGCCTCGCCGAGATGCGGCGTCTCGCCGAGGTTGCGGGCGCGCGCCCCGAGACCTTCACGGGGCTCGCCGGGATCGGCGACCTCGTCGTCACCTGCTGGGCGCG
>Ga0164241_10006630_pt1 | contig 10520 bp, 17 predicted proteins | sample OricomyardsoilBY_FD_108780 | JGI IMG/M metagenome (GOLD analysis project Ga0164241, IMG submission 108780) | Backyard soil microbial communities from Emeryville, California, USA - Original compost - Back yard soil (BY) | ecosystem: Environmental > Terrestrial > Soil > Unclassified | place: USA... | reverse complement strand
CGATCACGGTCAAGCTGATCAACCCGATCGCCATGGAAGAGGGTCTGCGCTTCGCCATCCGCGAAGGCGGCCGCACCGTGGGTTCGGGCGTCGTGGCCAAGATCCTGGCCTGAGAAGGAGCGACGTCATGGCTACCAAGCAAAAAATCCGCATCCGCCTGAAGGCGTTCGACTACAAGCTGATCGATCAATCGGCCGCTGAGATCGTCGACACCGCCAAGCGCACCGGCGCCATCGTCAAGGGCCCGGTGCCCCTGCCGACGCGCATGAAGCGTTTCGACATCCTGCGTTCGCCGCACGTCAACAAGACGAGCCGCGATCAGCTGGAAATCCGTACGCACCAGCGCCTGATGGACATCGTCGATCCGACCGACAAGACGGTCGACGCCCTGATGAAGCTCGACCTGCCCGCCGGCGTCGACGTGGAAATCAAGCTGCAATAAGCGCCAGCGTTCCCTGCAGAAAACCCGGCCACAGCAATGTGGTCGGGTTTTTGTCTTCTGCGGTCCGGCTATGGCATCCTGCGGCAGTGGCGGCAACATGCCGCCTTCAGGAAAAAAGGGCTGGCATGACCCCGTGGTGGGATTCTCGAATTGCGGCACTGGTATTGCTCGCCGTGTTGTCGGCATGCGGTGGCGGCGGCGGTGGCGCAAGCCCTTCCGGCGCGTTTGCCGGGTCGGGGGCCCAGGCCACGCTGACCGGCAAGGTCTCCTATGCGGCGGTGCCCAATCCCGCCGGGCCGCTCGATTACGCTGCCAGTGCCGACAGACCGGTGCGGCGCGCGCTGGTCGAAGTGCTGGATGCCGCCACCGACACGGTGATCACGGCCACCCAAACCGACGATGCGGGGCGCTACAGCGCGCCGCTGACCGCCGGTCGCATGGTGACTGTGCGCGTGCGTGCCCAGTCGGGCGGCGCGCCGCCCGGTGCAAGCTGGGACCTCAGCGTGCGCGACAACACCCGGGGCGGGGCCATCCATGCCATCGAGTCGCCGGCGTTTCCGGTCGTTGCCGGCGCCGTCACGCGCGACCTGCATGCGGCGTCCGGCTGGGTGAACGGCCGCTACGCCGAGGAGCGCGCAGCGGCGCCCTTCGCGATCCTCGATGCGCTGCGTGCCAGCTTCGACGCGGTGTTGGCGGTTGCCCCCGACACGGTGTTCCCGCCATTGCGTGTGTACTGGAGCGTGAACAATGTGCCGGCCTACGGCGACCCGGCGCTCGGCCAGATCGGCACGACCTCGTTCACCCGCGACCCGTCCGGCGCCCTGATCTATGTGCTGGGCAAGGAGAATGTCGATACCGACGAGTACGACGCGTCGGTGATCACCCACGAATGGGGGCACTACTACCAGGACGCCTTCAGTCGGGACGATTCGCCGGGTGGATCCCATGCGACGGGCGACCGTCTCGACGCCCGGCTGGCCTTCTCCGAGGGCTGGGGCAACGCCTGGTCGGGCATCGCCCTGGGCCGTGCCAACTACACCGACGCGGTGGGTACGGCGCAGGCGGGCGGCATCAATCTCGACCTGAGCAGCGGTCCGACTGCCGCCCGAGGCTGGTTCCGTGAGGCCTCGATTCATTCCATTTTCTGGCAACTCAACGCGCGCGCCGGTTTCAGGCCCATCCACGACGTCATGACCGGACCGCTTCATTCGGGTGCGGCGCTGACGGACATCCATTCGTTCAGCGCCGGCCTGTTTGCGCAGGCGCCGGCGGCCGGCGCGGCGCTGAGCGAGCTGCTCATCGGCCAGGACATCAGCGCCGCGGCCAACGACCCCTTCGGCCAGAGCGAAACCAACAACGGCGGCATGGCCTCGGCGCTGCCGCTCTACCGGGCCGCGGCGGTGGGGGCGAGCGTGCCTGCCTGCGTGTCCAATGCGTTCGGCAGCTACAACAAGCTGGGCAGCTTCGTCTACCTGCGCCTGGAGGTGCCGGCCACGCGCAGCTACACCATTCGCATCGATGGGCCGGCGACGGCAGACCCGGACGTGTCGGTCTACAGTGGACGCCTGATCACCCGCAGCGAGGGCTACGGCACCAGCGAGACCGCCAACGTCACCCTCCCGGCCGGCACGGCGGTGCTGGCCATCAACGACGCCAACAGCGCCTCGGCGTCGACCTGTTTCAGCGTATCGATCAACTAGCCATGACACCAATTGCCAAAACCACGCTCGTCCTGACGCTGGTCCTGGGCGTCTGGCTGCCGGCGGCGGCCGGCGGCGGCAACGGTGCCCTTGTCGGCGAATCCGGGGCATCCGCCGCCAAAGGCCTGCAAGCCACCCCGGCCAAGCCCAACGGCAACGGCATCGTCGTGCGCTACAGCATCGAAAACGTGCCTGAAGCGGGCAAAGCCGTGCAGGTGGAACTGGCGTTTTCGGGCGTTGCGGACGGCGCAACCGCGACGGCCTGGTTCACGCTGGACGCCGGCCTCGCCTGGGCCGCCGCTGCGCCGGCCGAGCTCACGCTGCGCGGCAAGGCGCCGGTGCGCCTGCAGCTGGCGGTGGTGCCGCTGTCCGAAGGCATCGCCTATCTCAACGTTTTCACGCGGCAGGCCGGCGCCGACAGTGCAACCGCCGTTCCGGTGCGAGTCGGCAAGGCCACGCCGCACCTGCGCCAGCCCGGGGCGCTCAAGGCCATGCCCGACGGCGACAAGGTGATTTCCGTTCCCGTGCCGTGAAGCGTCAGGCGGTGGGCTCGGCATGCGCGCCAATCCACCTCTTGCGTAAATTCTGAGCAGCGCGTTATAATCCTTGGCTCTGCCTAATTTGCGCCCGAGCGGGCGGGTTGGCCGCATGCCCTGGAACAACGAGCTTCATGCAAGCTCGTTGCAACAGTCGGGCGGCCAGCGCAGAGATTTATCAACCTTCTTTCGCATACCAAACGCTGTCGCCAATTGAAGTGGCAGCGGCGGAAGTTTTGGAGAAAACCAATGAGTCTGAGCAACTCCCTCGGGTTGCTGGGCCGCAAGGTGGGGATGATGCGTCTCTTCACCGATGACGGGGACGCAGTTCCTGTCACGGTGGTGGATGTGTCGAACAACCGCGTGACCCAGATCAAAACCCAAGAGACCGATGGCTACGTCGCCCTGCAAGTGACGTTCGGTTCGCGCAAGGCATCGCGCGTGACCAAGCCGGAAGCTGGCCATCTGGCCAAGGCTGGCGTCGAAGCCGGCGAAATCATCCAGGAATTCCGCGTGACCGCCGACGCCGCTGCCCAGCACCAAGCTGGCGGCGCGATCGCCGTGAGCAGCGTGTTTGCCGTGGGCCAGAAGGTCGACGTGCAGGGCACCTCGATCGGCAAGGGCTTCGCGGGCACCATCAAGCGTCACAATTTCAAGTCGCAGCGCGCCTCGCACGGCAACAGCCGTTCGCACAACGTGCCGGGCTCGATCTCGATGGCGCAAGACCCTGGCCGCGTGTTCCCGGGCAAGAAGATGACCGGCCACATGGGCGACCAGACCGTCACCACCCAGAACCTCGATGTCATCCGCATCGACGAGGCGCGCCAACTGCTGCTCATCAAGGGCGCCATTCCCGGCTCCAAGGGCGGTTTCGTGACGGTCCGTCCGGCTGTCAAGGCCAAGCCCCAAGCCGAAGGAGCGAAGTGATGGAACTCGAACTCCTGAACGAACAGGGCCAAGCCGCGTCGAAATACGACGCTCCCGAGACGGTGTTCGGTCGCGACTACAACGAAGACCTGGTGCACCAGATCGTCGTCGCCTACCAGGCCAACGCGCGCCAGGGCACCCGTGCCCAGAAGGACCGCGAGCAGGTCAAGCACTCGACCAAGAAGCCTTTCAAGCAAAAGGGAACGGGCCGCGCCCGTGCCGGTATGACGTCCTCGCCGCTGTGGCGCGGAGGCGGTCGTGCCTTCCCGAACCTGCCGGAAGAAAACTTCGCGCAAAAGATCAACAAGAAGATGTACCGCGCCGGCATGGCGTCCATCTTCTCGCAACTGGCACGCGAAGGCCGCTTGGCCGTGGTGGATTCGATCAAGGTCGATTCGCCCAAGACCAAGCCCCTGGCTGCCAAGTTCAAGGCGATGAACCTCGAGTCCGTGCTCGTGATCGCCGAAGAAGTCGACGAAAACCTCTACCTCGCTTCGCGCAACCTCGTGAACGTGCTGGTGGTCGAGCCGCGCTACGCGGATCCGGTGTCGCTGGTGCACTTCAAGAAGGTGCTGGTGACCAAGGGTGCTGTCGACAAGCTCAAGGAGATGTTCGCATGAGCCGCGTGAACCCCACCCCCGCACAACGTACGTTCGACGAAGGCCGCCTGATGGCCGTGCTGGTCGGCCCGATCGTGTCTGAAAAGGCGACGATGGTCGGCGAGCAGTCGAATGCCGTCACTTTCAAGGTGCTGCAGGACGCCACCAAGCCCGAGATCAAGGCCGCCGTTGAACTGCTGTTCAAGGTCGAAGTCAAGGGTGTGTCCGTGCTCAACATCAAGGGCAAGACCAAGCGCTTCGGCAAGTCCGTCGGCCGCCGCGACAACGTTCGCAAGGCCTACGTCACGCTGCAGCCGGGTCAAGAGCTCAACCTCGTCGGAGAGGGCGCTTAATCATGGCCGTCATCAAGATGAAACCCACTTCGCCGGGCCAACGCGGCGCGGTGAAGATCTCGCGCAACCACCTGTTCAAGGGTGCGCCGCACGCCGCCCTGCTGGAGCCGCAATTCCAGAAGGCCGGCCGCAACAACAACGGCCACATCACCACCCGTCACAAGGGCGGTGGCCACAAGCACCACTATCGCGTGGTGGACTTCGTGCGCAACAAGGACGGCATCCCGGCCAAGGTCGAACGCATCGAGTACGACCCGAACCGCACGGCGCACATCGCGCTGGTGTGCTACGCCGACGGCGAACGTCGCTACATCATCGCTCCGCGCGGCCTGGAAGCAGGCGCAACGCTGCTGAGCGGTTCCGAAGCGCCGATCCGCGCCGGCAACACGCTGCCGATCCGCAACATTCCGGTGGGCTCGACCATTCACTGCATCGAGCTGCAGCCTGGCAAGGGCGCGCAGATCGCGCGTTCGGCCGGCACCTCGGCAACGTTGCTGGCACGCGAAGGCGTCTACGCCCAGGTCCGCATGCGTTCGGGTGAGGTTCGCAAGATCCACATCGAATGCCGTGCAACCATCGGCGAAGTGGCCAACGAAGAACATAGCCTGCGTCAACTCGGCAAGGCCGGCGTGAAGCGCTGGATGGGTATTCGCCCGACCGTTCGCGGCGTGGTGATGAACCCTGTGGATCACCCGCACGGTGGTGGCGAAGGCAAGACCGGCGAAGGCCGTCACCCTGTCGACCCCTGGGGCAATCTCACCAAGGGCTATCGCACCCGCAACAACAAGCGCACGCAAGTCTTCATCGTGTCGCGTCGCAAGAAGTAAGGGGATAGCACATGACTCGCTCTCTCAAAAAGGGTCCTTTCGTCGACCAACACCTCGTGGCCAAGGCCGACAAGGCGGTCACCTCGAAGGACAAGCGTCCCATCAAGACCTGGTCGCGCCGCTCGATGGTCCTGCCCGAGTTCATCGGCCTGACCATTGCCGTGCACAACGGCAAGCAGCACGTGCCCGTGTACATCACCGACCAGATGGTCGGCCACAAGCTCGGCGAATTTGCGCTCACGCGCACGTTCAAGGGGCACCCCGCGGACAAGAAAGTCCAGAAGAAGTAAGGAACGACCATGTCTGAAACACGTGCAGTCCTCCGCGGTGTCCGCCTTTCGGTCGATAAGGGCCGTCTGGTCGCCGACCTGATCCGCGGCAAGAAGGTCGATCAAGCGCTCAACATCCTGCAATTCACGCAGAAGAAGGCCGCTGTGATCGTCAAGAAGGTGCTCGAGTCGGCGATTGCCAACGCCGAGCACAACGACGGTGCCGATATCGACGAACTGAAGGTCAAGACCATCTACGTCGAACAAGGCGCCACCCTCAAGCGTTTCACCGCGCGCGCCAAGGGCCGCGGCAACCGCATCAGCAAGCCGACGTGCCATGTGTACGTGACGGTTGGCAACTAAAAGGCTGGAAGACTATGGGACAAAAAATCCATCCGACCGGCTTTCGCCTTGCGGTCAGCCGCAACTGGTCCAGCCGTTGGTACGCCTCTGACCGCGACTTCGCGGGCATGCTGGCCGAAGACATCAAGGTGCGCGAGTACCTGAAGAAGAAGCTCAAGAACGCGTCGGTCTCCCGCGTGCTCATCGAGCGCCCCGCCAAGAACGCCCGCATCACGATCTACTCGGCACGTCCGGGCGTGGTGATCGGCAAGAAGGGCGAGGACATCGAGAACCTCAAGCGCGAACTGGGCAAGCAGCTGGGCGTGCCGGTGGCCGTCAACATCGAGGAAGTGCGCAAGCCCGAAATCGATGCGCAACTGATCGCCGACAGCATCACGCAGCAGCTCGAGAAGCGGATCATGTTCCGCCGCGCGATGAAGCGTGCCATGCAGAACGCCATGCGTCTGGGTGCCCAGGGCATCAAGATCATGTCGTCGGGTCGCCTCAACGGTATCGAGATCGCTCGTTGCGAGTGGTACCGCGAAGGTCGCGTGCCGCTTCACACCCTGCGTGCCGATATCGACTACGGCACCTCGGAAGCCAAGACCACCTACGGCGTCATCGGCGTCAAGGTCTGGGTCTACAAGGGTGACACGCTGGGCCGCAACGACCTGCCGGCCGTTGAGACCCCGCGTCCCGAAGAAGAGCGCCGCCCGCGTGGCCCGCGCCGTGATGGCCGCCCGGGTGGCGACCGTCCGGGCTCGGACCGCCGTGGCCCGCGCGCTGGTGCTCGCGGTCCGGTGGGCGGCAATGCCGCCCCTGCCGACGGCAGCGACAAGCCCGCGGAAGCCACCGGTGCAGACGCCCCGAAACCCGCCGTTAAGCGCGTCCGCAAAGCCGCGCCCGCTGCAGCAGCGGACGGTGCCAAGACCGAGTAATCGGTCTTAGAAATACGGAGTAAGAAACATGCTGCAACCTGCACGCAGAAAGTTCCGCAAGGAACAAAAGGGCCGCAACACCGGCATCGCGACGCGCGGCAACGCCGTCTCGTTCGGTGACTTCGGCCTCAAGTCGGTCGACCGCGGTCGCCTGACGGCTCGCCAGATCGAAGCGGCTCGCCGCGCGATCTCGCGTCACGTCAAGCGCGGTGGCCGCATCTGGATTCGTGTGTTCCCCGACAAGCCGATCTCGACCAAGCCCGCAGAAGTGCGGATGGGTAACGGCAAGGGCAACCCCGAGTACTACGTGGCTGAAATCCAGCCCGGCAAGGTGATCTACGAGATCGTCGGCGTGCCCGAAGAACTCGCTCGCGAAGCGTTCCGCCTGGCTGCCGCCAAGCTGCCGCTGCGCACCACCTTCGTCGCTCGCCAGCTCGGCGCTTAACTCCAGGAGTACATGAACATGGCAACCACTGGACGCAAGAAGACCGCCAAGGCCGCACCGGCCAAGGTGTCTAAAGCCGCAACCCTGCGCGAAAAGGACGTCGCTGGCGTGCAAGCTGAAATCAAGGACCTGCAGAAGGCCCATTTCAGCCTGCGCATGCAGAAAGCGACGCAACAGCTGTCGAATACCTCGACCCTGCGCATCACGCGCCGCGATATCGCGCGCGCCAAGACCATTCTTGCTCAGAAGCAAGAAGCCCAAGCCGCCAAGTAAGGAGTGAACATGACGGAAGCTAAAAAATCCCTCAAGCGCACCTTGATCGGCAAGGTGGTCAGCGACAAGCGCCAAAAGACCGTGACCGTGCTGGTCGAGCGTCGTGTCAAGCACGAGCTCTACGGCAAGATCGTGGCCAAGACCAGCAAGTACCACGCGCACGACGAGAACGGCGAGTACAAGCTGGGCGACACCATCGAGATCATGGAAAGCCGTCCGATCTCGAAGTCGAAGAACTGGGTGGTCACCCGCCTGGTGCAGAAGGCCGCGATCGTCTGATCGCCCGCTTTCAACGGCTCCCCTGAAAACGGCCCACAATGTGGGCCGTTTTTCTTTTTTGGAGCGCATTCATGATCAAGGTTGGTGACACGCTGCCCAGGGCAACCCTCGCGGAATACTCGGATGTGGAAGGCGAGGGCTGCAGCATCGGCCCGAACCCGGTCGACGTGGCCAAGGCGGCGGCCGGCAAGACCATTGCCCTGTTCGCGCTGCCCGGCGCCTTCACGCCGACCTGCTCGGCACAGCACGTGCCCGGCTACGTGCAGCACGCCGATGAACTCAAGGCCGCCGGCGTCGACGAGATCTGGTGCGTCAGCGTGAACGACGCCTTTGTCATGGGCGCGTGGGCGCGCGACCAGAAGACCGCCGGCAAAGTCCGCATGCTGGGCGACGGCAGCGCCGAATTCACCAAGGCCACCGGCCTGACGCTCGACCTGACCGGCCGCGGCATGGGCCTGCGCAGCAACCGCTATTCGATGCTGGTCAAGGACGGCAAGGTGGTGGCGCTCAATGTCGAAGCGCCAGGCAAGTTCGAGGTGAGCAACGCCGAAACGATACTCGCGCAGGCGCGCGGCTGACGGCCCCTGGCCGCGGCGCGTCCGACGCCGGCGCCGCCCTACAGATCGACCTTGAGGTAGTGCGAGCCGGCGATCGGGTTGTGGTAGTAGGGCGGGATCTCGCTGAAGCCGAGGTCTTCATAGAGTTGGCGCGCCGACTCCATCTCGTCGAGCGTATCGAGCAGCACGCAGCTGTAGCCGGCGCCCCGCGCCGCGTCGAGGATGGCTTCGGCCAGCTGCCGTCCCAGGCCCATGCCGCGAAACACGGGGCGTACATAGAGCCGTTTCATCTCGGCTGCATTGACGTGATCGGCCGAGTCGAGCGGCCGCAATGCGCAGCAGCCTGCCACCAAGGCTCGCGCGCCGTTCTCGCGCTCGATCCAGTGCAGCGACTCGGGCGGCGCCGCCTGTGTCGCGGGCGATGGCTCGGCCAGGGCCAACAGCAGCGCGCCGCGCGGCTCGCTGTAGTCTCCAGGCAGATCGGCGAGTTCCTGCTCGATGCCCTGGAATGCCAGATCGATGCCCAGCGCCAGCGCGTAGTCGCGGATGATGGCGCGCGCCGCCTCGATCTGCTCGGCCGATTCGGGTGTGTACAGCACGACGTTGGGCGTGTCCGCCAATGGCAGCGGACGAGAAGACGAGATGCTCATATGCGCAGGGAAAAGATCCAGGAAGCCAGGCCGATACAGGCGGCCAGCAGCACCAGCGCAGCGAGCCGGGCGACCGTGTCGTCGCGCGTGACAGGGGTGCCCGGCGGCACCGCCTTGTCGCCATGGAGCATGGCCCTGACCAGTGGGCGCCGGCGTACCAGCGCGTAGAAAAGGACGGCCAGCACGTGCAGGCTGACCAGCGTGATCACGCTGTATTTGCCCCACACCACGTGCCACTTGCTGGCGCTTTCGACCACCGCGGTCGAAACCCGATGCGCCAGGGGTCCGGCCGCGGCGATCTCGTCGTCGGACACCAGCCCGGTGGCCACCTGGGCCAGCAGGAAAAGCAGCATCGCCCAGACCGAGAGCGCACCCAAGGGACTGTGGCCGACCTCGTCGCCCGGTTGTCCACGGCCGCGCAGATAGCTCCGAAGCGCGGCCGGCGAAAAGGTGAAGCTGCGAAAGCGCGACCAGTAGCCGCCGACCAGCCCCCACACCACGCGGAACGCCAGCAGCGCCAGCGCGGCATGCCCGAGGCGGAAATGCCACCCCATCCAGCCGCCCAGCCCGGTGGTCAGCAAGCCCAGCACCGTCACCGCCAGCGCCCAGTGAAACAGGCGCGTCGGCAAGTCCCAAACGCGCTGGAGCGCAGCAGGCGCGCTACCGCGCGACGGCGTCGACGCTGGGGGAGGGGGGTCTTGAGGCACGGAGGGCAGGCGAATCTCGCGGCGGAAGACGCAGCGTAGCAAACTCCGTGCGCCAACATGTATCGGGAATATCGGGAGCGTGCCCGCCTGGCCGGCTCGCTAGACTGCGGACCGCGCCCCGCTGTTCGTGGCGCGCGGCCCACCAGAGAGGACTCCCACGATGAACCGGATTGCCAAATTCGCGGTGCCCATCGGCGCCGCCGTGCTTGCCTTGCCGTCGCTGGCGCAGTTCGCCAAGCCGGATGACGCCGTGAAATACCGCCAGAGCGCGATGTTCCTGCAGAGCCAGCATTTCGGGCGCATCGGCGCCATGGCCAGCGGGCGCGCGCCGTTCGACGCGGCGGCCGCCACGGCCAACGCGCAGGTGGTGGCCGAACTCGTCAGGCTGCCGTGGGCCGCCTTCGGTGCCGGAACCGAGGGCGGCAAGGCCAAGGCCGAGGTGTGGAAGGAGCAGGTCAGGTTCAAGGAACTGGGCGATCAGCTGATCGCCGACGCCGACAAGCTGGTGGCGTCGGCCCAGTCGAACAACCTGGACACGCTCAAGGCGCAATTCAACGCTACCGCCCAGACTTGCAAGTCATGCCACGACAACTTCAGGAGCCGTTGAGGCGTCTGGCAGGAAAGGGCCGGGCCTATGCGCGCCCGGCTTCGCAATTCAGGTTTCGGCCAGCAGCTT
>Ga0164241_10006629_pt1 | contig 10522 bp, 7 predicted proteins | sample OricomyardsoilBY_FD_108780 | JGI IMG/M metagenome (GOLD analysis project Ga0164241, IMG submission 108780) | Backyard soil microbial communities from Emeryville, California, USA - Original compost - Back yard soil (BY) | ecosystem: Environmental > Terrestrial > Soil > Unclassified | place: USA... | reverse complement strand
CATGCCGGCGACCCGGGCAACGAGCGCGCCGACGCGCTGGCGAACCGCGGCGTGAGCGGTGCGGACGCCTGAACGGGTGGGCGCACCGCACCGGCGCTGCCGCTAGAGTTCGGCGCCATGGAGAAGCGATGAAACGCGGCACCCCGTATCGTTGGCTGGCCCTTGCGGGCCTGGCCGCGCTGGCTGCTGCGGCTTGGTGGTGGCAGGGCAACGGCCTGCATCGGCCGGTCACGACGGAAGGCGCGGCGGATGCGTCGGCGCTGAAGACGGCGCCCGACGCGCACTCGAAGACGGTCAGCGTCGAAGTCGGCAAGGTGGAAGCCGTCACCCTGGAAGACGATGCGCAGGCCGTGGGTTCGCTGCGTTCGCGCCAGGGCGTGATGCTGCGCCCCGAGGTCAGCGGGCGCATCGCGCGGCTCGACTTCAACGACGGCCAGCGCGTGCGTGCGGGCCGGGTGCTGGTGCAACTGGACGATACGCTGCAACAGGCGCAGCTGCGCCAGGCACAGGCGCAGGCCGGCATCGCCCGCACCACCTTGCAACGCAACCAGGATCTGGTGGCGCAGAACTTCATCAGCCGCAGCGCGGTGGACCAAAGCGCGGCGGCGCTCGAAGTCGCCGAGGCCCAGGTCGCGCTGGCGCAGGCGCAACTGTCGCGCATGCGCATCGTGGCGCCCTTCGATGGCGTCGTCGGCATCCGCAACGTCAACGTCGGCGACTACGTGAAGGACGGCGCCGACCTGGTCAACCTGGAGGACCTGTCGCAGGTGTGGGTCGACTTCCGGCTGCCCGAGCGCTTCATCTCGCGCGTCAGGACCGGCCAGGTCGTCGACATCAGCCTCGATGCGATGGCCGGGCGCCGGTTCAAGGGTCGCGTCGACGCGCTGGACGCGCAGGTCGATGCCAACGGCCGCTCGCTGCTGGTGCGCGCGCAACTGGACAATCCGCAAGGGGTGCTGCGCCCGGGGCTGTTCGCCCGTGCGCGCATCGTCTTTTCGCGGCGGGCGGACGCGGTGGTGGTTCCCGAGGAGGCCCTGGTGCCGCAGGGCGGCAAGCAGTACGTATTCAAGGTCGTCGAAGCCCCCGAAGGCAAGCGCTCGCAGCGCATCGAGGCGCGGGTCGGCCAGCGCCTGCCGGGCAAGGCGGAGATCCTCGACGGCCTGAATGCCGGCGACACCGTGGTGACCGCCGGACATGCGCGGCTGCTGCAGGGCGACGCCTTGCCGCTGCGCGTCGTCGAGGTGCCGCGCCCGGGCGCGGCCGCCTCCGCGCCGCCGGCCTGAGGTCGCGGCATCTTGCGCATCTCCGAAACCGCCATCCGCCGCCCGGTGTTCGCCACCGTGCTGTCGCTGATGATCATGCTCGTCGGCTGGGTGTCCTTCGACCGCCTGACGGTGCGCGAATATCCGCGCATCGACGAGCCGGTGGTCACCGTCAGCACCAAGCTCGTCGGCGCGTCTTCCGAGGTCATCGAATCGCAGCTCACCAAGCCGCTGGAGGATTCGATCGCCGGCATCGACGGACTGGACATCATCACCTCGATCTCGCGCAGCGAGCAAAGCCAGATCACGGTGCGCTTCAAGCTCGAGAAGGACCCCGACGATGCCGCCGCCGACGTGCGCGACAAGGTCTCCCGCGTGCGCGCCAAGCTGCCCGACGCGGTGGACGAACCCGTCATCTCGAAGGTCGAGGCCGACGCCAGCCCGACGATCTGGCTGGCCTACACCAGCGATGCGCTGAGCCCGCTGGAGGTGACCGACCTGGTCAACCGCATCGTCAAGCCGCGGCTGCAGACCGTCCCGGGCGTGTCCGACGTGCGCGTCTACGGCGACCGCCAGTATGCGATGCGGGTGTGGCTCGATCCGGACAAGCTGGCCGCCTACCGCGTGACGGTGCAGGACGTCGAGGACGCCATCCGCCGCCAGAACCTGGAAGTGCCGGCAGGGCGCATCGAAAGCCGGCAGCGCGAGTTCAGCGTCACCGCGCGCACCGACCTGAACACGGTGCCGCAGTTCGCCGGCATCGCGCTGAAGACGGTCAGCGGCTACACGGTGCGCCTGGCCGACGTCGCGCGCATCGAGCAGGCCAGCGCCAGCGAGCGCACCAGCGTGCGGCTCAACGGCCTGGAGGCGGTCTCGTCGGGCATCATCCGCAACGCCACGGCCAACCCGCTGGACATCTCGCGCGAGGTGCGCGCCATCCTGCCGCAGTTGCGCCAATCGCTGCCGCCGTCGGTGAACGTCCTGGTGGCCAACGACAACGCGGTGTTCATCGACCGGTCGGTGAAATCGGTTTACCGCACCATTGCCGAGGCGATGGCGCTGGTGGCGCTGGTGGTGTTCGTGTTCCTGCGCACCTTGCGCGCCTCGGTGATTCCGCTGGTGACGATACCGGTCAGCCTGATCGGTGCCTTCGGCATCATGGCCGCGGCCGGCTTCACGATCAACACGCTGACCTTGCTGGCGCTGGTGCTGGCGATCGGCCTGGTGGTCGACGACGCCATCGTCGTGCTGGAGAACGTCTTCCGCCACATCGAAGAGGGCCTGCAGCCGTTCCAGGCGGCGCTGATCGGCGCGAAGGAGATCAGCTTCGCCGTGATGGCGATGACCCTGACCCTGGCCGCGGTCTACGCGCCGCTGGCCTTCACGCCGGGACGTACCGGGCGGCTGTTCGCCGAGTTCGCGCTGACCTTGGCCGGCGCCGTCGTCGTCTCGGGCTTCGTCGCGCTCACGCTGACGCCGATGATGTGCAGCAAGCTGCTGCGCCACAACCCGGCGCCGGGCGCTTTCGACCGCGGCATGGAAAGGCTGCTCGTGGCGCTGAGCGGCGGCTACCGCAGGGCCTTGCGCGTCGCGCTCGGCCAGCGCTGGCTGGTGCTGCTGGTGATGGCCGCGGCAGCCGGCGGCAGCGCGTGGCTGTATGCCCATGCGAAGAGCGAACTGGCGCCGCTGGAAGACCGCGGCGTGATCCTGGCGACCGTGAACGCGCCCGACGGCGCCACCTTGGACTACACGGCGCGCTACCTGCGGGCGATGGAAGACGTCGCCGCCACCATTCCGGAGTTCGACCGGGTGTTCGTGATCGCCGGCAACCCGACGGTGTCGCAGGGCATCGCCGTGATGCGCACCACCGATTGGGACGAGCGCCAGCGCAGCACGCTGCAGCTGGCCGACGCGTTGCGGCCGAGCTTCCAGGGCCTGCCGGGCGTGACGGCCTTTCCGGTCACGCCGCCGAGCCTGGGGCAGGGCTTTCGCGAACGATCGATCAACTACGTGATCGTCACCAGCGACAGCTACGACAACCTCGCCGAGGTGGCGCAGCAGTTCGTCGCGGCGATGGCCAAGAACCCCGGCATCGTGCAGCCGGATACCGACCTGCGGCTGAACAAGCCGGAGATCTTCATCGAGGTCGACCGCGAGCGTGCCGCCGACATGGGCGTCAGCGTCGAGGCCGTGGCGCGCACCGTCGAGACCATGCTCGGCGGCCGCGCGGTGACGCGCTACAAGCGCGGCGCCGACCAGTACGACGTGCTGGTGCAGACCGCCGACGCCGGGCGCACCACGCCGCAGGCCATCGACAAGCTGTTCGTGCGCGGCCGCGGCGATGCGCTGGTGCCGCTGGGCTCGCTGATCAAGGCGCGCGAAGCGGTCAGCCCGCGCGAGCTGAACCACTTCAACCAGCGCCGCTCGGTGTCGATCACGGCCAACCTCGCGCCCGGCTACTCGCTGGGCGAGGCGCTGGGCTTCATGGACGCCACGGCGCGCGAGCTGCTGCCGTCGGGCTACGCCACCGAGCTCAACGGCGTCAGCCGCGAGTTCCGCTCGTCGTCGGGCGCGCTGGGCGTGGTCTTCGTGCTGGCGCTGATGTTCATCTTCCTGGTGCTGGCCGCGCAGTTCGAAAGCTTCATCGACCCGCTGGTGATCCTGCTGGCGGTGCCGCTGTCGAGCGCCGGCGCGCTGCTGGCGATGCACTTCACCGGCGGCACCCTGAACGTCTATTCGCAGATCGGCCTGATCACGCTGGTCGGCCTGATCAGCAAGCACGGCATCCTGATCGTCGAGTTCAGCAACCAGCTGCGCCAGCAGGGCCGCGCCACGCTGGACGCGGTGGTCGAGGCGGCCAGCCTGCGGCTGCGGCCGATCCTGATGACCACCGGCGCGATGGTGCTGGGCGCGCTGCCGCTGGCGCTGGCCGGCGGCGCCGGTGCCGAAAGCCGCCAGCAGATCGGCTGGGTGATCGTCGGCGGCATGTCGCTGGGCACGCTGCTGACGCTGTTCGTCGTGCCCACGGTCTATACGCTGTTCGCCCGCAAGGGCGTGCCGGGTGAAATCGCCACGCCGGCCGTCGCGGCCGAAGCGGCGCACACGGCGGCCTGAGCCACGCCTACAACAGCGCGTCGAACGGCACCACGTCGACGAATTCTCCGGCCGCGACCGAACCCTGGTCGTGATGCAGCACCACCATGCCGTTGGCCTGGCTCATGCTGCGCAGGATGCCCGAGCCTTGCGCGCCGGTGCTGCGCACCTGCCATTGCCCATCGGCCGCGCGGCTGACGATGCCGCGCTGGTATTCGGTGCGCCCCGGCTTCTTGCGCATCGCCTCGACGCTGGCGGCGCGCAGCAGCGGCATCGGCTCGGCCGCGGCGCCGGCCATGTGCAGCAGCGCTTCGCGCACGAAGGCGTAGAAGGTGACCATCACCGCCACCGGATTGCCGGGCAGGCCGAACAGGATGGCCTGCTGCGCGCCGTTGCCGATGCGTCCGATGGCCATCGGGCGGCCCGGGCGCATCGCGATGCGCCAGAACAGCACGTCGCCGAGCTCGGCCATGACCTGCTTGGTGTGGTCGGCTTCGCCGACGCTGACGCCGCCCGAGGTGATCACCGCGTCGGCGCAGGCCGCGGCCTGGGCGAAGGCCGCGCGCAACGCGGCCGGGTCGTCGCGCACCACGCCCAGGTCGATGGCGTCGATCCCCAGCCGCTGCAGCATCGACCAGACGGTGTAGCGGTTGCTGTCGTAGACGCAGCCCGCATCCAGCGGCTGACCGATCGAGCGCAGCTCGTCGCCGGTGGAAAAAAATGCCACCCGCAGCCGTCGGAACACCGGCACCTCGACGCTGCCCAGCGAAGCCAGCAGCCCGATGTCGGCCGGGCGCAGCAGCCGCCCGGCGGCCAGCGCCGCTTCGCCGCGCGCCAGGTCTTCGCCGGCACGGCGGCGGTTGTCGCCGCTGCGCACCGCGTCGGCGGGCACGACGACATGCTCGCAGCCGTCGCCGCGCGTGAACTCCTGCGGCACCACCGTGTCCAGTCCGTGCGGCATCACCGCGCCGGTGGTGATGCGGATGCACGCACCGAGGGGCACCTCGCCTTCGAAGTTCCGGCCGGCCAGGCCGCCGCCGGCGATGCGCAGCCGGGTGTCGCCGTGCGCCGACAGCTCGCTGCCGCGCAGCGCGAAGCCGTCCATCGCCGCGTTGTCGTGGGCCGGCACGTCGAAGGCGCTGACGATGTCGCGCGCCAGCACCCGGCCCAGCGCGTCGCGGATCGGCCGCATCTCCACCGCCGCCACCCGCGGCACCAGCCGATGGATGAATTCCCGGGCCTGCGCGACCGGCAAGGCGTGCGGGTCGTAGCCGCCGATGCACGAGGCAATGTGCTGCAGCGTTGGTGTCATGGCTCGCGGTGGCGCTCAGCCGCCGATGTAGTGCATCTCGACGCGCGGGCCGTCGGCTTTGGACTGGCCGGCACCGCGCAATTCGGAGTAATGGTCGTCGCGCCGCCGCCAGATCGCGGCGATGGCGTCTTCGATCTGCGCATCGTCGGCGCCGCCGCGCAGCAGCGCCCGAAGGTCGTGGCCGCGATGCGCGAACAGGCACAGGAACAGCTTGCCTTCGGTGGACAGCCGCGCGCGATTGCACTCGCCGCAGAAGGCCTGCGTGACGCTGGAAATGGCGCCGATTTCGCCGCCGCCGTCGCGGTAGCGCCAGCGCTGCGCGGTTTCGCCCGGTTGCGTGGCGGCCAGCGGCTCGAGCGCGAACTCCTGCTGCAGCGCCGCGATGACCTGCTATGACAGCATCACCTCGTCCATGCGCCAGCCGTTGGTGGCGACTACGTCCATGTACTCGATGAAGCGCAGCACGATGCCGCTGTGGCGGAAGTGCCGTGCCATCGGCAGGATCTCCTGCTCGTTGGTGCCGCGCTTGACGACCATGTTGACCTTGATCGGCGACAGACCGGCGCGCTGCGCCGCTTCGATGCCGCGCAGCACCTCGGCGACCGGAAAGTCCATGTCGTTCATGCGCCGGAAGATCGCATCGTCGAGCGCGTCCAGGCTGACGGTGATGCGCTGCAGCCCGGCGTCGGCCAAAGCCCTGGCCTTGCGCGCCAGCACCGAGCCGTTGGTGGTCAGCGTGATGTCCAGCGCCTGGCCGTCGGCGGTGCGCAATTCGGCGAGCATCGCGATCAGCACGTCCAGGTTCTTGCGCAGCAACGGCTCGCCGCCGGTCAGGCGCAGCTTGTGCACACCCTGGCCGATGAACAGCCGTGCCAGCCGCGTGATTTCCTCGAAGCTCAACAGCGCCGGCTGCGGCAGGAAGCGATGGCTCTTGTCGAAGACTTCCTTGGGCATGCAGTAGCCGCAGCGGAAATTGCAGCGGTCGGTGACCGAGATGCGCAAATCGCGCAGGGGCCGTCCGCGGCGGTCGGCCGGCGGGCCTGCAGCCCGGTCGTCCGCACCGAAGAGCGGCGCCGCCGGCAGTTGGCGCGCATCGATCAGCGGAATGAATCGTTCACCCATGCATCGATTGTGCCGCCTGCGCCCAGCTGCGGCCTTCGGCGGGTCTTTTGTGCCGCGGCTCAGCCGCCGGCGACATGGCGGCAGGTGCCTTCGGGCGTGGCGGTGTCGCGGCGCTGCGCGGTGCCGGCGACGCGGTAGAGGTATTTCTGCGGATCGATGACGCGCTGCGCGTCGCGGTTGCCGCTGCGCGCGGCCAGCATCGTCGCGGCCAGCGCATCGGCCTCCTGCGGGGCGAAGGTGAAGCGCAGCTGGCCGCTGGGCTGCACGACGCCCGCGGCCAGTCCGAACGACAGGCGCTCGCCACTCAGCGTCAGCGGTGGGCGGATGACCGCCACCACCGGCCGGCCCTGATAGCGCAGGCGCAACGCGTCGAAGGCGCGTTTCAGCGCGACGGCCTGCGCGCGAGCCCTGGCCGCGGCACTTTCGCCGTCCTTCGGCGAGAACACCACGGAGGCGAAGAACGCTTCGTGGCTCCATTCGTCGCCCGGGATCACGTAATGCGCCGACCAGCTCAACGAGCCTTTGCCGAAGGGCAGCGTCTGGCGCGCCTGGTCGCGCAGCGCCACGTAGGGCAGCGTGATCGCCAGCGCGTCGCCGTTGCGAGCGCCCGCCAGCCGCGGGCGCAGGCTCAGGTGGATGGCTTCGCAGCCCGCCTGCGCGCCCTCGAAGTCCAGCGACTGCAGCGCGAAGCGGTAGTGGAAGCTGCCGCCGCCGGGGTGCGGCACCGGCCGTTGCGCGGCGCTCAGCGCGTCTTCGAGGATCGGCACGCCGTTGACGCGGATGTCGACCTCGATGCCGATGGTCGCGGGGTCGGCGAAGGCGTCGGTGTCGATGTCGAAGAAGGTGTAGCCGACGCCCTTGAGCTGGTCCGCGTGCGCCTGCAGCGTGCGCGCCGACGGCACCACCCAGCGCCGCGTCGTGTCGGCAGCCTGCGCCTCGGCGATCAGGCCGAACGGCAGCGCGGCGCGGCTGAGCGCCGCCGGGCAGACGTCGAGCCATGTGGGGCTGGGGAAATGGCGCGCACAGGAGCCGTTCTCGCCGCAATCGAGGTGCACGTACTGATCGGCCGATTGTTGAAGCTTGTCCGGCCGTTTCAGGCAGAAGCGCGCCGGCTGCGGTGCATCGGCCAGCGTGGAGTCGCGGATTTCGCGGATCAGCGTGCCCAGCAGCTGCTCGCCGGCGGCGGGGTAGGCGACGTTGTAGCTGTAGTAGCCGCCGGACTGCTGCGCCAGGCGTTCGCCGTCGACGACGCGCTGGCGCGTTTGCAGGTTGACGCGCAGCGTGTCGTCCTGGCTGACCTGCCGGTGCTGCGCCGAGCGGTAGCTGAAGCGCAGCTGCAGCGGGTTCGGCAACGGCGGATCGGGGCGCGAATCGGCCGCCGGGGCGACGGGGCCGGGACGCGTGCCGACATACCACCAGGCCGCGCCCGCGCCGAGCAGCAGCGCGACGGCGACAGAGCCCAGCGCCAGCAGCCGCGGCCGCGGCACCGCGGTGGCCGGTGTGTCGTCCCCGTCCAGCGCGTTCAGCGCGTCCACCGCTTCGGCGCTGAGGTTGCCGACCGGTTCGAGCAGGGTCACCGACTTCAGGTACGCCGGGATGCCGGGAAACGGCGTCGGCCGCACCATCACCGGCAACACATGGCCTTTAGGGTGCGGCCAGCGGGCGCGCGCGTAACCCATCTCGGTCAACGCATAGCCGCCGGCATCCACCGAGTCCGGGCTGATCAGGAACACGAAGCACTGCGACGCGTCGACCGCGGCCTTGATGCGCCGGTGGTAGTCGCCGCCGGCCGGCAGGCTCTGGCGGTCGAAGAACACGTCGTGGCCGGCACCGGCCAGCGCCAGTTGCAGCTCCTCGGCCACCGCACGGTCTTCCGAGGCGTAGGACAGGAAGATTTTCATGGCTCCCCGAACGTCAGACGGCTGCGGCCATCTTAAGCGCGCCCAGCACCAGAAGATCCCACGGCGTGGCGATCAGTTCCTTCGCGACATAGCGCAGCCAGGTCGCGGTGCCCAGGAACGGCCGGTCCGACGGCATCGCCACGGCGTCGCACGGCACGCCGGCCAGCCGCAGCAGCAGCACGCAACGCGGGGCGTGATAGGCGCTGGAACACACGCGCACCCGCTGCACGTCGTCGCGCTGCTTCAGCAATCGCGAGCACAGACGCACCGACTGCAAGGTGTCGCGCGCCTGGTCTTCGACGATGACCGATGCCGCTGCGACGCCGTGCCGCATCAGCCACTCGCGCATCACCACGGCCTCGGCCGGCCCGTGCAGGCCCACGCCGCCGGTGACCAGGTACAGCGGCGAGACGCACTGGCGGCCGGCCTGCAGCGCCGCCTCGCAACGGCGGCGCAGCGAACCGCTGGGCGAGCCGTCCTCGCGCACGGCGGCGCCGAAGATCACGAAGCAGGTGCTCAAGATCGAATGTCCGCGCCTTGACCGATCGCAACGGGGCGCGGGCATGATACGGCCGCGGTTTTCGGCGCCCGGCGCAGCGCGGGCGAGAATGCGGCTTCGAATCCGCCGCATGCATTGCGAGGCCGCCGATGAACTATGCCGACACCTATCGCCGCTCGATCGAACAACCCGATGCCTTCTGGGCCGAGCAGGCGCGCCTGATCGACTGGCACAAGCCCTTCGACACCGTTTGCGACTACCGCCGGCCGCCGTTCGTGCAATGGTTCGCCGGCGGCATGACCAACCTGTGCCACAACGCGGTCGACCGGCACCTGGCCGAGCATGCCGAGCGCAACGCGCTGATCTGGGTGTCCACCGAGGTCGACAAGGAGGTGATCTACAGCTTCGGCGAACTGCATGCCGAGGTGCAGCGCTGCGCGGCGATGCTGATCGAGCTCGGCGTCAGGCAGGGCGACCGGGTGCTGATCTACATGCCGATGGTTCCCGAAGCGGTGTTCGCGATGCTGGCGTGCGTGCGCATCGGCGCGATCCACTCGGTGGTCTTCGGCGGCTTCGCCAGCTCCAGCCTGGCCAGCCGCATCGACAACGCCGAGCCGACGGTGGTCGTCAGCGCCGACGCCGGCAGCCGCAGCGGCAAGGTGGTGCCGTACAATGGCCTGCTCGACCAGGCGATCGAGCTGGCGCGGCACAAGCCCGCGAAGGTGCTGATGGTCGACCGCGGCCTGGCGGCCTTCGATCGCGTCGCCGGACGCGATGCCGACTATGCCGAGCTGCGCCGCAAGCATGCCGACGCGCAGGTGCCGTGCCGGTGGCTGGATGCGACGCACCCCAGCTACACGCTGTACACCAGCGGCACCACCGGCACGCCCAAGGGTGTGCAGCGCGACACCGGCGGCTACGGCGTGGCGCTGGCGGCGAGCATGAAGCACATCTTCCTGGGGCAACCGGGCGAGACCTACTTCTCCACCAGCGACATCGGCTGGGTGGTGGGCCACAGCTATATCGTCTACGGCCCGTTGATCGCCGGCATGGCGACGATCCTGTACGAAGGGCTGCCGACGCGGCCCGACGCCGGCGTGTGGTGGCGCCTGGTCGAGAAGTACAAGGTCGCGTCGATGTTCAGCGCGCCCACGGCGGTGCGGGTGCTGAAGAAGCAGGACCCGGCGTACCTGAAGAAGTACGACCTGTCGTCGCTGCGAGCGCTGTTCCTGGCCGGCGAACCGCTGGACGAGCCGACCGGCAAATGGATCGCCGACAGCCTGCAGCGGCCGATCATCGACAACTACTGGCAGACCGAGACCGGCTGGCCGAT
>Ga0164241_10006628_pt1 | contig 10523 bp, 10 predicted proteins | sample OricomyardsoilBY_FD_108780 | JGI IMG/M metagenome (GOLD analysis project Ga0164241, IMG submission 108780) | Backyard soil microbial communities from Emeryville, California, USA - Original compost - Back yard soil (BY) | ecosystem: Environmental > Terrestrial > Soil > Unclassified | place: USA... | reverse complement strand
TTCGACAGCGGCAGCGGCCTGGCGACGGTCATCACCACAGCCCTCTTCGGCGTCGCGTTCGGCATCATCTGGGCCCTGGTCGGGTACGCGGCCACCCGCGGCCAGCGCGACTTCTCCTCGGTCCGGGTCGTCGTCGCGACGCGCTACGAGGTCCTGGTCGAGCACAAGTTCTTGCTGCGCGCCCAAGAGCTGCTCGCCCAGCTCCCCGGTGGCCGCCCCAACCCCTTCGCCTGACCGCCGAAGTGGGAGTTCTCCGCGGCCGAAGTGGGAGTTCTCCGCGGCCGAAGTGGGAGTTCTCCTGTGGGTGCCGTACCGCCACGCGGAGAAGTCCAACTTCGGCGCGGGAGAAGCCCCACGTGGAGGGCGGAGAAGTCCCACTTCGGCATGGGAGAAGTCCCACTTCGGCGTCAGGGGAAGAGGAGCTCGGAGGCGCGGAGTAGGTCCTTGCGGATCGTCTCGGGGGCCCAGCGGCCGCTGACCGCGGCGGCGAGGGCGAAGGGTCCGTGACCGATCAGCCGGCCGTCGGCGGTGACGCGGCTGCCCTGCTGGGTCTTCACGAACCGCAAGGTGAGCAGGCCGTCGACGCCGCGCCAGGTGCCGGTCTCGCTGAGGACGCGGTACGGCGTGAGCTCGGTGATCTCCATCCAGGGCTTGATCCCCACCCGCGTGACGTCGCGCCACTGCATCCCGCGGTGGGGCTCGCCCTGGTCGACCGCGGTGACCGCGCGCAGGCTGGTCTGCCAGAGCGGCCGGTTGCGCGGCTCGGCGAGGAACCGGAAGAGCGTCGCCGGCGGGTGCGGCAGCTCGAGGGTGACGGTGAAGTCAGTCACCAGCTCTGGCCGGTCAGGCTTTCGAAGGCCTGGAGGTAGCGGGCTCGCGTGTGCTCGACGACCTCGTCCGGAAGAGGCGGCGGCGCGTCGCCCGACGAGCGGTCCCAACCGGAGGCCGGCGAGAGCAGCCAGTCGCGCACGATCTGCTTGTCGTACGACGGCTGGGCGTGACCCGGCTCCCACTCGTCGGCCGGCCAGAAGCGCGAGGAGTCCGGAGTCAGGACCTCGTCGGCCAGCACGATCGTGCCGTCGGCGCGACGGCCGAGCTCGAGCTTGGTGTCGGCCAGGATGATCCCGCGCCCTCGGCAGATCTCCTCCGCACGGGCGTACACCGCGAGAGTCAGGTCGCGCAGCGACGCCGCCGCGTCGTCGCCCACGGCGGCCACGACCGCGGCGTACGAGACGTTCTCGTCGTGCTCTCCGAGCGCAGCCTTCGTCGCCGGCGTGAAGATCGGCTCGGGCAGCCGGCTGCCGTCCTCGAGCCCGGCCGGGAGCGGGATACGGCACACCTCGCCGGTTGCGCGGTAGTCGAGCAGTCCGGTGCCCGTCAGGTAGCCGCGGGCGACGCACTCGACCGGATACATCTCGAGGCGTTCGCAGATCACCGCGCGGCCCCGCACCGCCTCGGGGACGTCGGTCGAGAGGACGTGATGGGGCACCAGGTCGGCGAGCTGCTCGAACCACCACAGCGACATCCGGGTCAGGATCTCGCCCTTGTCCGGGATGGTGGTCTCGAGGACGAAGTCGAACGCTGAGATCCGGTCGCTGGCGACCATCAGCAGGCGTCCGTCGGGCAGGTCGTAGAGGTCGCGCACCTTCCCGGAGTGCGCGTGCGTGGCACCGTCGAGGACTGGGGCTGTGGGGGACACCATGCGGCCGAGGCTACCGAGACGGCGACCCGGGGCGGGGTCAGTGCCTGATGTCGAACCCGCGCGCGCCGGTCGGGTGTGCCTCGGTCACGGCCACGCCGCGGACCGATGCGTACGACGGGCCCTGGCGGCACCACTCGACCATCGCATCGACGGCCGCGGCGTCACCTTCGACCTGCGCGGCGACCGAGCCGTCCGGCTCGTTGCGGACCCAGCCCGCCACGCCGAGCCGGTCGGCCTCCTGCGCGGCGTACCACCGGAACGAGACGCCCTGCACGCGCCCGGTCACCTTCACCGTCACCGCCACTGTCACCGGCTTCGCCACGACCTCACCGTAGGTCAGGTGCGCCGGCCGTTCACCAGACCCGACTCGTAGGCGAAGATCACCACCTGCACCCCGTCGCGCAGACTGAGCTTCATCAGGCTCCACGTCCTTGAGCAGGAACCCGCTCGCCCCGGCCTCGAGGGCTTCGTAGCCGTACTCGTCCATGTCGAACGTCGTCAGCATCACCACTCGCGTGGCGCACAGATGCTCATCCGCGGCGATCTGCCGGGTGGCTGCGATGCCGTCGAGCTCGGGCATCCGGACGTCCATCAGCACGACGTCGGGCCGCATCTCCCCACACCTCGCGACCGCCGCGCGGCCTCCCCGTCGTCGCGCACGGCGAACTCCACCGCTGATCCCGCAACGTCATACGGACGGAGTCATCTATGGCTCTGCCCGTATGACGTCCCGCCTGGGGTCAGAGGATGGCGCCGGGTGTGTACGCCGCGGCGTCGGGGTGGCCGGCGACCAGCGCCTCCACCCGGCGTACGACCGCCTGGGTCTGCGAGCGAGCAGCGCCGGTGAAGGCGATCGGATCGCTGACCAGGGCAGCGATCGCGGCGCGGTCGAGGCCCAGCCGCGGGTCGGCGGCGAGCCGGTCGAGCAGGTCGTTGTCGGTGCGTCCCTGGCGCATCTCGAGGGCGACCGCGACGGCGTGCTCCTTGATCGCCTCGTGGGCGGCCTCACGCCCGACCCCCGCTCGAACCGCGGCCATCAGCACCTTGGTCGTGGTGAGGAACGGGAGGTAGCGGTCGAGCTCGCGCTGGATGACCGCCGGGAACGCACCGAACTCGTCGAGCACGGTGAGGAAGGTCTGGAACAACCCGTCGGCCGCGAAGAACGCGTCGGGCAGCGCGACCCGGCGTACGACGGAGCAGGAGACGTCGCCCTCGTTCCACTGGTCGCCGGCGAGCTCCGACACCATCGACAGGTGGCCGCGGAGGACCACCGCGAGGCCGTTGACCCGCTCGCACGAGCGGGTGTTCATCTTGTGGGGCATGGCGCTGGAGCCGACCTGTCCCTCGGCGAAGCCCTCGGTGACCAGCTCGTGCCCCGCCATCAGCCGGATCGTGGTGGCGAGGTTGGACGGCGCCGCAGCCAGCTGCACGAGAGCGGAGACCACGTCGAAGTCGAGCGACCTGGGATAGACCTGGCCGACGCTGTCGAGACCGCGCTCGAAGCCCAGGTGAGCGGCCACCCGGCGCTCGAGCTCGGCAAGCTTCTCCTCGTCGCCATCCAGGAGGTCGAGCATGTCCTGCGAGGTCCCCATCGGACCCTTGATGCCGCGCAGCGGATAACGCGCGAGGAGCTCCTCGAGCCGCTCGACCGCCACCAACAGCTCGTCGGCCACGGTCGCGAACCGCTTGCCGAGCGTCGTGGCCTGGGCGGCGACGTTGTGCGACCGCCCGGCCATCACCGTCGACTCGTGCTCGGTCGCGAGGCGCGCGAGCCTGGCCAGCACGGCGACCGCGCGGTCACGCATCAGAGCCAGCGAGTGCCGCACCTGGAGCTGCTCGACGTTCTCGGTCAGGTCGCGGGACGTCATTCCCTTGTGAATGTGCTCGTGGCCCGCGAGCGCGGCGAACTCCTCGATCCGCGCCTTCACGTCGTGCCGGGTCACCCGTTCGCGGGCCGCGATCGAGTCGAGGTCGACGCCCTGCTCACCTCTGGCGACGACCTTCTCGTAGGCCTCGACCACGCCGTCGGGTACGTCGACCCCGAGGTCGCGCTGGGCCGTCAGCACCGCGATCCACAGCCGACGCTCGAGCACGACCTTGTGCTCGGGCGACCAGATCGCGACCAGGTCGGGCGCGGCATACCGCGTCGCGAGGACGTTGGGGACGGTCACGACGCCATCGTATTGACCCGGCTCATCGGCGGAGGTGCTCGGCCAGCACCGGCGCCAGCACCGAGGCCGGCGCGGAGTGGAACTCGCCCTCGAGCACGAGGAACCGGGCGTCCGGCGCCGCCTGCGCGGAGGCCTCGGCGCCCGCGCGCAGCCAGTCGGGACTGCCGGTGCTGCCGAGGCACAGCATGGGGACGGTGATGGAGGCGAGGAGCTCGGTGGGCAGCGGTGCCTGGCTGCCACCGAGGCAGTAGGCGTCGTAGAGCACGGTGCGCCCGACGGGGACCAGCGACTCCCAGAACGGCGTCTGCTTCATCTGGTTGACCTGCTCCTGCGGCTCGCCGACCCCGGCGAGCACGAAGTACTCCAGCATGGCAGCCGGGTCGTCGGCGTCGTAGAGGTCCTGGAGATGCTCGACGTAGTCCACCGGCGGCTTCGGCCCCTCGCCGACGCGGTACGGCGTCTCGAACGTCGCGAGCGTCGTGATCGGCAGCCCCGCGGCGGTCGCGCGGTTGGCCAGCGCCCCGCCGGACGACTGTCCGAGCAGGCCGGCCGTGCCGCCGTTGACCGCGATCACCGCGGCGAGGTCCTCGATCTCCCGCTCGACCGCGTACGGCGTCGTGTCGCCGCTGTCCCCGCGTCCGCGACGGTCGTAGGTGACAGCCCGGAAGCCCGAGTCGGCCATCGTCTCGGCCAGCTCGGTCCAGTCCTCCTTGCGCTGGGTCGCGCCACTCACGAAGACGAGGGCCGGGCCCTCGCCGTAGGCCTGGTAGGCGATGGTCGTGCCGTCGGCCGACGTGACGGTCTGGGTCTGTGCACTCATGGTGTTCTCCCAGGTGGTGGATGGTGGTCCGTGCCTACGTCGAACGAGCCGCCGCGGTTTCGACAATGCCCTGAGGTAGCCGCAACGGCTCGTCCCACTCGGGTGGTGGTTGCCAGTCCTCCCACGCCTCGTCGAACGGCCAAGCACGTGGGTCGATCTGCTCGCGGCGTGCCTGCTCGGCGATCTCGCGGATCACTCCGGCCTGCTCGGGCGTGCACCAACCGGCCTCGGCGCCGGCGTCCAGCTCGTCGGCGTCCTTGAGCCAGGTCTCGCCGTTCTCGACCCACAGGTCGAGGACCAGGTCTCGGGTGTGAACGCGCGGACTGCCGTCGACAGGGCGCTCATGCACGAGCTCGAGGTTGAGGTAGTGGCCCTCGAAGACTCCGCTCTCGTCACGGAAGTACCACAGCGACCAGGGAACGCCTGTGGGCGCTATCCGCAAGAGACCCGGGCCCTGCCAACGGCGCACGACCATGTCGTACTCACGCGCCGCTGCCAGCGCGGCCCGCTCGGCCAGCGATCGGTCGCGCAGCCCCTTCCCGTCGCGCGGGACGGCGGTCAACCGCTCCGAGTCGGACGGCAGCCACGCCACCAGGCCACGGTCGTCGTCTCGGACGACGCGCAGCACATCGCTCCAGGCGCCGTAGTGCCAGGTCACGATCTGGCCCTCGTCGAGGTACGGCGCTCCGCCAGCGGGTCGCACGGCTCCCGGCTGGACGACCCGGCGTAGCGAGGCCAGCAGGCCGATCTCGGGAACAGCCTCGCTGGGCGGCTCGGTCAGCCGGCGCATCGTGCCGCCGCTGGCGGAGACCGCCGCGTCCCGAGAGTCCTGAGTCATGCGGGTGTCATCGACCGGCCGCGATGTCGCGACGCCACTGGGCTCCGGGGAAGCTGATCATCGCGACCCCCTCGTAGGCCTTGGCGCGGGCGTCCTGGACGTCGGTGCCCACGGCGGTCACGGCAAGCACCCGGCCCCCTGCGGTCACGAGCTGGCCGTCGACGAGCGCCGTGCCGGCATGGATCAGGTGCACGAACGGGTCGCGGATGAGGGTCTCGGTGCCGACGATGACATCGCCCGCCGAGGAGCTCTCGGGGTAGCCCTTGCTCGCCATCACCACGGTCACCGCCGCACCCGTCTTCCAGGCCGGCGGCGGGACCTCGGCGAGGGTGCCGGTGGCAGCGCCGAGGAGGAGCGGTGACAGGGGCGCGTCGAGCAGGGCGAGCAACGGCTGGGTCTCGGGGTCGCCGAACCGGACGTTGAACTCGACGACCCGGACGCCGCGCGAGGTGAGCGCCAGCCCGGCGTACAGCAGGCCGGCAAAGGGCGTGCCCCGCCGAGCCAGCTCGTCCACCGTGGGCTGGATGACGGTTCGGGTGACCTCGTCGACCAGGCCGTCGGGGGCCCAGGCGAGCGGGGTGTAGGCGCCCATGCCCCCGGTGTTGGGTCCCTGGTCGCCGTCGTGGATGCGCTTGAAGTCCTGGGCGGGCTGGAGCGGGTATACGGTCGCCCCGTCAACCGCGTTCCAGCCGCACAGTGCGAAGACGCTGACCTCGGGGCCGTCGAGGAACTCCTCGATCACGACCCGATCGCAGGCCTGCGCGTGGCTCTCGGCCAGCTGGCGGTCGTCGGTGACGACGACGCCCTTGCCGGCCGCCAGCCCGTCGTCCTTCACGACGTACGGCGGGCCGAACGCGTCGAGGGCGGCGACGATCTCGTCGGGCGTCGTACACACGCGGGCGTCGGCGGTCGGTACGCCGGCGGCCGTCATCACCTCCTTGGCGAACGCCTTCGAGCCCTCGAGCCGGGCGGCCCCGATGCTCGGGCCGAAGCACGGGATCCCGGCTGCGCGCACGGCGTCGGCGACCCCCGCGACGAGCGGCGCCTCGGGTCCGACCACGACCAGCCCTGCCCCGAGCTCGGTGGCGAGCCTGGCGACCGCCTCACCATCCATCGCGTCGACCTCGTGGAGCCTCGCCACGGCCGTCATCCCGGGGTTGCCCGGCGCGGCGTGCACGGCGTCCACCCCCGGATCGGCGGCCAGCGCCCGGGCCAACGCGTGCTCCCGCCCACCTGTTCCGATCACGAGCACGTCCACGGCCATCACCCTAGCCGCGGAGCTGACCGGTGCCTGTAGACCACCAGGTGGTCCGCAGTCACCGGTCACGGCCCGGATCAGGCAGGGAGCACTCGGGCCCACAGCGTCGCGGTACGCCGGCCCACCCGCGCGCATGCATCAGCGCCGCCAGCCGACCCGCCGTTCGACAGGGCCTGTCGAAGACCTGGCCCCAGCCCAGGCGGACCGTCAGCCGCCCTTCGCCGGCCGCGTCGAGATCGCGGTCCAGGTCGACGTCTCGCTGTCGAGCGTTGTCGTGGAAGAGCCGCCCGTCCAGCTCCACCTCGAAAGCCGTCGCCGGGTAAGTGACGTCCTTGAACTCCGATCCCCGGTCCGAGGCTCGTGGTGTCTGCCGGTCGCCCGCCGGCAGGCCGTGCGCACGCTCGACCCGCGTCAGGTAGCCGTGCTCGAGCACCGAGCAGGTGCCGTTCGCGATGTCGTCCAGGACCCCGCTCAGCCACTCGCGGCGCCGCAGTCTCGCCCTCGCGGCCATCGCTTCGCGGATCCGTTCTGCCGTGGTGCGGCGCGTTTGGCACACGTCAGCGAGCACGGCGATGGCCCGGAACTGGTCGGACTGCCGAACCGCCACGTCCAAGACGGCGTCCTCCAGTCGGACGCGGGGTGGACTGGAGTTCCACCGGACCCGGCTCTCGAATCCCGCGGGTCGTCTTCTCAGGTAGCCGGGTGGAACTGCCACGTTCCGGTCTGGAGCAAGGGCGAGCGCGATCGGCGCGTCCTCGTCGAATCCTCGCCAGATCGGGCCCACCGTGGCGCGGATCGCCGCTTCGTCGGCGAGCGCCGCGGGCCACAGAGCCAACACTCCCGCCCAGGCACGCTGGAGCCAGGACGGTCGAGCGGTGTGGTCGACGTACACGCCGGGCAGCAGACGCACCCACAGGCGGCGCCGCAACCGACGCCTGATGTCCCAGACCGCTTCGCCTGCGGCGAGGACCTGGCGCCGGGCGATGACCCCGCTCTGGTTGCGCAGGATCTCGTCGACCCGACTCTGCTTCGGTCGTTCCTCGTCGGCAGCTGCTGCGCTCATCCGAAGAGGGTTCCCGGGTGCTCCGTGCACGACACCGACATCGGTCAGGCTGTGGACAACCGAGAACCCGGTGGCTTCGGACCACCAGGTGGTCCGCAGTCACCGGCGTAGGAGAGACAGTCGGATCGCCCGGACGGCGATCCCGATGACGAAGACGGTGATCCCCGCGACGACCGAGTGCCAGGGCAGAGTCGCGACCAGGACGAGGCAGCCGGCGCAGCCGAGGAGCTGGAGCCAGCGCGGGAAGCGCCGGGCGCCGGCCGGCTGCCGGTACGCCGAGGCGTTGGCGACGAAGTAGTAGAGCAGCACTCCGAACGACGAGAAGCCGATCGCGCCGCGCAGGTCGGTCGTCAGCACGAGGACGACGACGACTGCGGACACGGTGAGCTCGGCCCGGTGCGGCACCCGGAAGCGTGGGTGCACCGCGTCCAGCCACCCGGGCAAGTCGTGCTCGCGGGCCATGGCGAGCCCGGTGCGACCCAGCCCGGCGACGAGGGCCAGCAGCGCGCCGGCCGAGGCGAGGGCGGCACCGACCCGGACGACACCGACGACCGTGTCCGAGGACGTCGCGCCGACGGCGTCGGCGACCGGCGCAGCGGAGGCAGCGGTCCCCGGGCCACCGAGGACGGACAGCACAGCGACCGCGATCACGGCGTACACCACGACGGCTCCGGCGAGGGCGAGCACGATCGCGCGGGGGATGACGCGTTCCGGCTCCCGCACCTCCTCCCCCAGCGTCGCGATCCGCGCGTAGCCGGCGAAGGCGAAGAACAGCAGCCCCGCCGACTGGAGTACGCCGTACACACCACCGTCGGGCGACGCCCAGCCCGACAGCTCTGACGACGAGCCGCCGCGAAAACAGGCCACGGCCGCGATCACCAGCGAGACGAGCACCAGCGAGACCAGGACCCGGGTCAGCACCGCCGTGCGGGTGACGCCGGCGCAGTTGACCAGCGTCAGTACGACGACGACCGCCACCGCCACCGGACGCAGCCACCCGTCGGGGGCGGCGTACGCCGCGAAGGTCAGCGCCATGGCTGCGCACGACGCGGTCTTGCCGACCATGAAGCCCCAGCCCGCGAGGTAGCCCCACCAGTCGCCAAGCACCTCGCGGCCGTAGAGGTAGGTCCCGCCGGCGCGGGGGTACGCCGCGGCGAGCTGCGCCGACGAGGTCGCGTTGCAGTAGGCCACGACCGCGGCCACCGCCAGGCCCACGAGCAGGCCGGTGCCGGCGGCTCGCGCGGCGGGCGCGTACGCCGCGAACACACCGGCACCGATCATCGACCCGAGACCGATGAACACCGCGTCGCCGAGCCCGAGCCGCCGGTCGAGCGATGCCCGAGCCGGAGTGGTCACAGACGACATCACACCATCGCCGCGGCGACCTTCCGGCCCGCCTCGACGATCTGGTCCTCGGTGGCCGGCTCGAGCACGTCCTCCCAGGCCATCAGGTACGCCCCGGCCATGTCGAGACGGCCCAGCGGCCGCGGCACGAACCAGACGTGGAAGTGCGCGCCCCCGTCGCCCCAGCGGTAGAGGTGGACGCGACCGACGTCACCCAGCGACAGCACCGCGCGCTCGACGCGGCCGCAGACCTCGCCGAACGTCGCCGCGACGTCGGCCGGCATGTCGGCGAACGAGTCGAAGTGGACGCGCGAGGCCAGCCAGACCGAGCCGGGCAGGCCGGTCCGGCCCGGGTTGTGCAGGGTCCAGGTGGCGTCGGACCAGATCAGGTTCTCATCAGACCCGGCGTCGCAGGGGAAGCACCGCTCTCCCCCTTCCTCGCCCCGGCGGGGCGGCTCCGGGATGACGAGCTCGGCGGGGTCGATCGCGGTCAGGGGTTCGGCGTACGGAAGTGTCATGCCGCCAGGGTCCGACGTACGCCGAAGGCGTGCTTGACCCCGGTTGCCCGGGCCCGATCAAGTGGCCCGATCACGTGACCGGTCAGTGCGGGACGGACAGCATCTGCTCGCGGCCCGGCCCGACCCCGACACCCCAGATGCGTGTGCCCGACATGTCCTCAAGTGCTCGAACGTAGGCCTGTGCGTTGGGCGGGAGGGACTCGAAGGTGCGGCAGGCAGAGATGTCCTCCCACCAGCCGTCGAGGTGCTCGTAGACCGGCCGCGCGTGGTGGAACTCGGTCTGCGTCATCGGCATCTCGTCCTGTCGGACGCCGTCGACCTCGTACGCCACGCAGACCGGTACGCGCTCCCAGCTCGACAGGACATCGAGCTTGGTCAAGAACAGGTCGGTGAGGCCGTTGACGCGCGATGCGTACCGGGCGATCACCGCGTCGTACCAGCCGCAGCGGCGGTCGCGGCCGGTCGAGACGCCGACCTCCCCACCGATCTTCCATAGCTTCTCGCCGTCCTCGTCGAACAGCTCGGTCGGAAACGGGCCGGAGCCGACGCGGGTCGTGTACGCCTTGATCACGCCGATGACGCGGTCGATGCGCGTCGGCCCGATGCCGGCGCCGGTGCAGACGCCTCCGGCGACCGCGTTGGACGACGTCACGAACGGGTAGGTGACGTGGTCGACGTCGCGCATGGTCGCCTGCGCGCCCTCGAAGAGCACGGTGTCGCCGCGGTCGAGCGCCTGGTTGAGCAGCAGGGTGGTGTCGGCCACCAGGGGCCGCAACCGGTCGGCGTACGCCAGGAGCTCGTCCACGACC
>Ga0164241_10006627_pt1 | contig 10524 bp, 12 predicted proteins | sample OricomyardsoilBY_FD_108780 | JGI IMG/M metagenome (GOLD analysis project Ga0164241, IMG submission 108780) | Backyard soil microbial communities from Emeryville, California, USA - Original compost - Back yard soil (BY) | ecosystem: Environmental > Terrestrial > Soil > Unclassified | place: USA... | reverse complement strand
CGGGGATCGGACATCCGGAATACGTTGCGATCGAGCAGGTAGTGCACGAAGCCGGTCGCGAACGCGATGGCGATCATTCCGGGAACCCAGAAGGACGTGCGCAATTCTTCCGCCACCACTCCGAAGATGCGGTCTCCGTAAAACGTGCCGCCGTCCAGGCTCGCCTCCACTTCGAAGAGCGGCAGGAGCAGGACCGAAGCCATTCCGAGGACCAGCAGGACGGCCCAGGGGCGAATGTTCAGGGCGTGAAGCACACGTCGCACGGCACCGCGTTCGGGTGACGGCTCTGCCCGGGGAACCTGGGAAGCGAGACCCATGGCCAGGATCCAATGTTGTGACGTCCAGATCGCCAGATAGAGAAACAGGCTTCGAGGTTGAAGTGCGATGGCCACCATCGCTGCGAGCCCCAGGATGTAGAGCATTCGAGGCAGCGAGCGCCGAGGGGCCCGCGCCTCCGCGGCCAACATGAGAACCGTCGCGATGACCAACGCCGTGATCGCGGCTTCGCGAATGACGTCCTGGTTCGACGCTATCCACGCAGGCAAGACCCAGCGGTTGATCCACAGGTCCGGGTAAGCCACCGCTCCCGCCAGGAGATCGGCCAGGAAAATGAGTCCTCCTCCCACCACCAGCGCGAAAACGCGGTCGTGACGTCTCGTCCGGACGCAGCTCGCGCGCTCGGCGCGCGACCGGTACAGGGACAGTGCTCCGAAATGCTGGGCCGCGAAGTGGTAGGTCACGAGGGCATAGTCGAGTATCGCCACGCACACGAACCGCTCCCACCGTGTCCATGGATACGCATCGTCGGGCGGCAGGAACACCAGGAAACACGCGACCGTCACCAGGAGCGGAAGCAGGACAAACCGCACCGGCTCACCGCGAAGGAGCGGCCGATAGGCTTCCGTGCAGTACGCAAGCCAGGTGCTGCTCAATCGGTGGCCGATCCAGAACAACGCGGTCAGGCCGAAGTAGAGCCCATCGAGCGCACTCGCCTTCGGGTCGGAGTATCCATGCGACAGCCAGAGCGCCATCGGCACGAGCCACAGCGCGTTGAGCATCCACACGCCATCCCAGGCCGGACCGCGTATCCAGGTAGATGGGCGCTGCGCCACCGTGCCGGCCGGGACCAGGACGTCCGTCGATGCCGGCATGGGCTGGGCTACGCGGTCTCGCCCGCCGCCACCTCGACCGGTTGGTACGAGACTCCACACCCGCCGAGCCCGCAATAGCCGTTCGGATTCTTCGCGAGATACTGCTGGTGGTATTCCTCGGCGTAATAGAACTCGGGCGCGTCACGGATCTCCGTCGTGATGGTGGCGCGGTGCGCCTTCGTCAGCGCCTCCTGGTACGAACGCCGGCTGGCCTCGGCGACCTTATGCTGCGCGGCCGTGGTTGTGTAGATAGCCGAGCGGTACTGCGTGCCGATGTCGCCGCCCTGGCGCATGCCCTGCGTGGGGTCATGGGATTCCCAGAACGTCTTGAGCAGGGCCTCGTAGCTCACCTTGCCAGGGTCGTACACCACGCGCACCACTTCGGTGTGGCCCGTGTGCCCCGAACAGACTTCCTCGTAGGTGGCGTTCGGCGTGAAGCCGCCGGCATAACCCACGGCCGTGGTAACCACCCCGGGGATCTGCCAGAACTTGCGTTCCGCACCCCAGAAACACCCGAGACCGAACACCGCCACTTCGAGCCCGCCGGCCGCCGGCTGCTTGATGTTGCTGCCGTTCACGAAATGCCTGCCCGACAGCGGCAGCGGCGTGTTGCGGCCCGGCAGGGCATCGCCTTCGGCGGGCATGGTGGACTTCTTCGAGAGGAGTGCCATGTGGGGCTCCAGGTATCGCGGGGTTGGACCCGCAGTGTGGGGGCTTGGGAGGGGGTTCTCAACTGTTAGACTTCGCCGCCGATGACAGAATCCGCCAGTACACCGCGCCTGCGCGCCACGTTTGCGATCTACCTCGCATTGGTCGCCACGACCGCGATCATCGGTCCCCGCGAAATCCCGCTGGCCTTGCACTACCTGGCCGGCTTCGCCGGCTTCCTGTGCGTGGCGCTGGCCTGCCTCGGCCGCATCTGGTGCTCGCTGTTCATCGCCGGCCACAAGGACGAGGTGCTCGTGACGTCAGGGCCTTATGCCCTGTGTCGTCACCCGCTGTATTCGCTTTCGATACTCGGGGCGTTCGGCCTCGGGCTCACCAGCCGATCCGCCCTGCTCTGTGTGGCGGTGGTGACATTGATCACCGCGCTCGTGGTCTACGCCGCCGCCTGCGAAGAGCAATTCCTCGCCGATGCGTTTCCCGACGAGTTCAAGGTGTATGTCGCCGCGACGCCGAACAAGTGGATCCCCCGATCCGCGCCCGGCACCGTGCCGACGACGCTGGACGTTCGTCCGGCGGTGTTCTGGAAGGCTTTCCTGGACGCGGGGGCGTTCTTCGTGTTGTGGGTGCTGGTGGCGCTGGCGGCGGAGTTCCGCACCCTGCCCACGTTCTAACTATTCGGCTTCTCGGGTTTCATGCAGCGATACTGGCGCGTGACCTTCCAGCGGTTGCAGCGGGTCTCGATGCCGTCGATGCACTGGCGGTCCTCGCCCTTGCGCTGGGCACTGGGATAGCCCCAGTCCTTGCATCGCTCGCGCGCCATCTCCACCCCCGCGCGCTCATCCACCATGGGGTTCTCGAGTTTCCCGTACTCATAGGACAGGTCGACGGTGGCAGCGTCCTGGTCGCTGCCCGCTTCGTTCCAGAGTTTGTAGGTAGTGCAGCCGCTGGCGAGCACGAGGATGGCGACGAGGGTCAGGCGATTCATGGGCCGACTGTAGCGTTTTTTGCTACCGGCCTCACAGGGGTCATCTGGTATATATGCACCCGATGGAGCTTCCCGAACAGGTGCCGGGCGCGGAAGCGTCGCAATTCAAGCTGCTGGGTACACGCCGCTTCCTGCCGTTCTTCCTGACGCAGTTCCTCGGCGCTTTCAACGACAACCTCTTCCGCAACGCCGTGGTGGTGTCGCTCACCTTCGGTCTGGCGGCGTCCGCCAATGCCGGCGTGCTGGCGAATGTTTCGCAGGGGCTGTTCATCCTGCCCTTCTTCCTGTTTTCCGCCTTGTCCGGCCAGCTCGCGGACAAGTTCGAGAAAAGCCGGCTCATCCGCCAGACCCGCCTCGCCGAAGTGGTGCTGATGTGTTGTGGAGCGGTGGCGCTGTATGCCGGCCATGTGTCGATCCTGCTCGGCGTGATCTTCCTGTTAGGCGTGCTGGCGACCCTTTTCGGGCCACTCAAGTACTCGCTCATGCCGCAGCACCTGCGCCAGAGCGAGCTGGTGGGTGGCAACGCGCTCGTGGACGCCGGGACATTCATCGCCATCCTCGTGGGCACCATCGTCGGCGGACTGCTTGCGCCGACGTCGGACGCAGGGGCCGCGAGCGGCGGCCAGGCGCATCTCACCACCTCACTGACCATGGTGGGCGTGGCCGTGCTCATGTACCTGGCGGCGCGCGCCATTCCGCGCGCGGAAGCCACCGATCCCCATCTCAAGATCAACTTCAACCCGGTCACGTCGACCTGGGATGTGATCCGCATCGCGACGAAGACGCGTGCCATTTTCCTCTCGCTGCTCGGCATCTCCTGGTTCTGGCTCGTGGGCGCGCTGTTGCTGGCGCAGTTGCCGGCCTACGCGCGCGACGTCGTCGGTGGCGACAAGACGGTGTACACGCTGCTGCTCGCCGCGTTTTCCGTCGGCACCGCGCTCGGCTCGCTGGCCTGCGAACGGCTCTCGGGCCACAAAGTGGAGATCGGGCTCGTGCCGCTCGGGTCCATCGGCATGACGGTCTGCCTGCTCGACCTCTACTTCGAACATCCCGGCGTTCGCGCGGCGGGCGCGGCCATCGTTTCGTGGAAGGAGTTCCTGTCGGCGGGCGGCTGGGATATCGCGCTCGATTGCGCGCTGATCGGCATGTTCGGAGGGCTGTTCATCGTGCCGCTGTATGCACTCATCCTCCAGCGCAGCGCCGACAGCCATCGCGCGCGGATCATCGCCTGCAACAACATCATGAACGCGGGCTTCATGGTGATCGCCGCGTTGCTGGCCATTACCTGGCTCGAGGTGCTGCATTTCACCATTCCGCAGCTGTTCATCCTGGCAGCGGTGCTGAACGCCGTCGTGGCGGCATACATTTACACGCTGGTACCCGAATTCCTGATGCGCTTCCTGTCGTGGGTGCTCGTCAACGTCCTGTACCGCATCAAGGTGCGTGGGCTCGAGAACATTCCCGAGACCGGACCCGTGCTCGTCGTCTGCAATCATGTGAGCTTCATGGACCCGCTGGTGATCGGCGGCAGCGTGCGCCGCCCGATCCGCTTCGTCATGGACCACCACATCTTCAACATCCCGGTCATGAGCTTCATCTTTCGGACCGCGCGCGCTATTCCGATTGCGCCGGCGCACGAAGACGCCACGTTGCTGCAGAAGGCCTTCGACCGTATCGACGCCGAGCTCGCCGAAGGCGAAGTCGTCTGCATCTTTCCCGAAGGGAAACTCACCAAACATGGCGAGATCAACGAATTCAAGAAAGGCGTCGAGAAGATCCTCGAACGCCGGCCCGTGCCCGTGGTGCCCATGGCGTTGCGCGGTCTGTACGGCAGCTTCTTCAGCCGCCACGACGGGAAGGCGCCGATGACCAAACCGCCGCGCCGGTTCTGGTCGCGCATCGAAGTCGTGGTCACCGCGCCCGTGCACGGCGAGGACGCCAGCGCCACCGGCCTTCAGAGGATCGTCGGCGGCCTGCGCGGCGAGTGGCAGTAATGGGGACATTCCTGATTTCCTAGCAAATGGGGACGCGCCTCGAACAATCCGAAGTGCTGAAATCCGACGTGTTCGGATGCGTCCGCCGCGACGGCAACACCGTCGTGCGCGATGCCGCCTCCGCACGCAGGTGGGCGCGTGCGTTGGCGATGCATCTCCTGCGCCGTGAACAACGCGCGTTGACACGCCTCGCGCTCGGCGACGGCATCGATGGCGTTCCCCGCCTCCTCGACCTCGGCCCCGCGCATCTCACACGCAGCTGGATCGACGGCGCGCCGATGCAGATCGCCAAGCCCCGCGACCCCGCCTACTTCCGCGCCGCGCTGCACTTGCTACGCCGCCTGCACGCCGCGAATGTCATCCACAACGATCTCGCCAAGGAAACCAACTGGCTGGTGACGCCCGATGGCCGCCCCGCGCTCGTCGATTTCCAGCTCGCGATGACGCTGACCCGGCGAGGCGCCCTCGCCCGCGCGCTGGGCCACGACGACCTCCGCCACCTGCTGAAGCACAAGCGCTCCTATCTTCCCGACCGGCTCACCGCGCGGGAGAAGCGCATCCTCGCGCGACAATCGCTGGTGTCGAAGATCTGGATGGCCACGGGAAAGAAGGTCTATCTATTCATCACGCGCAGGATCCTGCACTGGCGCGACCGCGAAGGCGCCGGCGACCGCGGGAGCTGACACCGCGTCCCCCGGCACGAATGTCACGCGCCGCGAATCACCATCATCCGTTCGGGACGACACACCGCCCAGTCGATCTTCATCCAGCGCCGGCGCGCGATGTGGCGCAAGAGAACGGCGAGCATGAAGAGTCCCGACTCCAGCGCGAAGATCAAGACAAGACTTGCGTGCATGTTCGAAATGAAGCTCGTCAGCAACATGGGCGCAAACATGACCGCGATGGCGCACACGATTTCCATCCAACGCAGACCCTGGGTGGCCGCCAGTCCCAGATAGGTGCTCAATGCCGAGCCCAGGATCAACAGGGGCACGCCATACGCAAGCACGGGTACGGAGAACCCGCCCACGAGACCGATGCCCACGAAAACGAGCGTCAATGCACCGAGCACGTGAGCGTTGTGCCACCAGACCGACCGCTCGACGGCCGAGAACAACGTGGCCCGCGACCAGGTTCCGCGCAACCACAACGCCCTGCTTCGGCCCGGAACCTGGCCCGACATGGCACCGGTGACGGTGCTGAAAATGGTCAGGAAGAAAAGCCACACGGTGGATGCCCCGCCAACGGCGTACGTCATGAGCAGCAGGGGCACCACCAAAGCCATGACTCCCAGCCAGGGATTCGAGGTGCCCAGCAGCACATCGAATTCCCGCCCGGTGGTACGGCCCGACAGCGCACGGTTGACGAAGCCGAAAGGCTGATCGACTCGAAGACGACCCGCCCTGACCCTGGGCCACCACAGGAAGCCGGCTCCAAACACAGTCCACACCACGACCAGCTGCTGAAGATTCCAAGTTGTCGACACGCTCAAGTCCCGGATCTCGCGCACCGGCAACAAGGTGAGCAGCAGGACCAGGATCAACGTCCCGACAAGCCCCTTCAGACTGCGCTTGCTGGTCAGCATCCAGAGCACGACGTACATCCACCCCGCGAAAATCATCGCCGACGTGAAGGTGATCGCAGCCAGCTTCAGTACGTATTTCAAGGCCGCGGGATCCCTCATGACCTCCGTGAGGCCGCTCGTGTCGGACACGACGGCCGCCGGCACAATGATGCCGACCGGGAGTGAAACCAGCAGCACGGTGACGAAGGCGCTCGCGAGTAGTTTGGCACGTGCCCCGGGCATCACCCTTGCGGCATGGCTGCTCGCGAGACGAGCGAACATCAGCGGCATCCATGAGCTGCCCACGAACAGGGCAATGAGGCCGAAGACGCCGACCCACAACATCTCACCCGCCTTCGGCTGCGCCAGGAGGATGAACACGTCGAGCCCGAGCAGCACCACGCCGATGGCGGTGAGCGTGCGCGTCAGCGCCGACCCCATGAAGTAGGCCCACACGAGCCGCGCCACGGCGTTCATCGGTGCAGCTCCAGGAAGATTTCCTCGAGCCCCAGTGTTTCCACTTCGATCTGCACCGACGCACTCTTTTCCAGTGCCCTCTGCGCTTCGGGTGTCCAGTCACGTGCGACAGCTGTCGCGAATGCACCGTCGCGGCGGACATTGATCACCCCGGGAATACGGAACTGCGGAAGCTCCGTGCCCGTGCCCCGGATGTGAAGGCGCACGATGGATTCCTTGAGCGAGTCGAGATCGCCCTGCCAATCGAGCCTGCCGTCCTTGAGGATCCAGATGCGGTTCGCGAGTCGTTCGATGTCAGACACGATGTGCGAGGAAAACACGATGGCGCGCTGGCCGTCGGCGGAGATCGCCAGCAGCTGTTCGAGGAACTGCCGGCGCGCGATCGGATCGAGGCTCGCCACCGGCTCGTCCAGGATCAGGAGCTCGGGCCGATGGCCGAAAGCCAGCAGGATGGACAACTTCTGCCGTTCGCCCACCGACATGCCCTTGATGCGCGCGTTCACGTCGACGCCCCATTCCGTGCACAGGCGGTCGATCAGGGCGAAGTCCCAGCGCGCATAGAACGACGCGATGACGCGCAGCTGGTCACGCACCGTGAGCTGGTCGAGCAGTTCGTCCTGCTGTGGCACGAAGCCGATGCGCGATTTGATGTCGCCGGGCATTTCCAGGCTTTCGTGCCCGAAGACGCGGATGCCACCCGACGTCGGCGGCGTGTACCCCAGCATGATTTCCAGCAAGGTGGTCTTGCCCGCGCCATTCTTGCCCAGCACGCCGACCACATCGCCCGGCGACACGCCGAACGAGACGTCCTGCAACACCTGCCTGGCGCCAAACGCCTTGCCCAACCCGGACGCTGCGACTGCATCAGTCATCACTGTTCTCCCATTCCTGGCGAACGGCCTTCACGAGTTCCGTTTCGCTCAATTGAAGTTGTTTGGCGGCGACCACGGTCTGCTCGATCAGCGGCCCGATCTGTTGCAGCCGCTTGGGCAACTGCGTGTGGTTCTTCGCCTGGCTTGCCACCGTCATGGGCCTGCCGCGATTGCGCTCGAGCAACCCTTCCGTTTCGAGGATGCTGTAGGCCCGCGAGATGGTCATTGGGTTGATCGTGTGGCGCAGCGCGAGATCGCGCACCGACGGCAGCGCGGTGCCGGGCGGCAACTGGCCGCTCGCGACCATGCGCCTGACCTGCTCGAGGATCTGCCGGTAGATCGGGATGCCGGATTGGGGATTGAGGATGAACACGCGATACCCAGTGAAACTGTGTATCGAGACATTAATACACTTACCGATACACTGTCGAGACCCGCGTCACACTCGCCGTGTTTTTCGCCTCAGGAACAGCAACCACAGCAATCCGCCCACGACGGCGGCAATGACGCAGCCCCAATGCAGCGCGCCCAGGGACACGAAATGGAGGAATGGATTCACATCACTCCACGGGGCGAAAGGCCGCATGTCGGCATGCATGACACCGTCGAGCACGATGTGCGAGAGACTGCCGAGCAGAGCACCCACGGTCACCGACATCAGCGTGAGCTGCTGCCACGAGAACCAGTTGGGCAGCGGAACTTTCCTCGCGAGCTGGCGCGTGAAGAGGAACAACGCGATCGTCAGCACCGTCACCACCGCCGCACCCACGAAGGTGTGAAGAAATCGGTGATACGGAAAGCTGCCCGTCAGGACGTTGTAGATGGACTCCACGTCGGTGATGCAGTTCGCGGCGACGAATGCGAGGAGACTCACGCGGCGCGGGGCCGCGCCCGAGAACAGCACGCCCGGCCCGAAGTGAAACGGCGTGATGGGCACGGCTAGGTAGAAAAGCGCATCAGACGTCTTTGGCGTAGACGATGAACCCGAAGTGCTTGGCCACCTTGTCGTAGAGCGTGCGCCCGGGCGTATTGGTGGTGTGCGTCTGCCAGTACACGCGCTTGCAGCCCGCCTCTTTCGCGATCTCGTACACCCGTTCGATGAGCGCCCGTCCGATGCCGTGGCCGCGGTAGTCCGGCGCGGTGAAGAGATCCTGCAGATAACACAGCATCTCCATGCGCGAGGTGCTGCGGTGGTAGATGTAGTGGCAGATGCCCGTGACCTTCTGTTCACGCTCCGCGACGATGCAGTACACGGGCTCGTTGGCGTCGAAGAACCGCCGCCACAGCGTCTCGTTCATTTCCTCCGACAGCGCAGTGGGGCCGGTGCGTTCGTAGAACGCGTTGTATTCATCCCAGAGCGGTCGCCACGCATCGTAGTCCTCGGGTTTCACGGCTCGGACGGAGATGGTCGCTCGTTTTTTCGTCATTGCTTCGTTTCTGCCTTCTTGGGCGCGGTGTTCTTGTTCTGCGCCGGGACCAGCTCACCCACGCAGACGGGAAACTCGCGATAGAGCTCGCTCTCGGCGCGCATCAAATCCAAATAGTTCATTTTAGGTTCGCGAGCCCGCAGTTCCTCGTACTTCAGGTACCACAGCTGCACGCTGCCCACGACCCACGCGTTTCGGATGCGCGACAACTGCAACCCCCGGGAATCCTGCGCAGCCTGCGCGACGATATACACCTGGTCGGTGCATTGGGGACCTTCCTCACAGGGGCAGCCGGTGACCACCGGCGAAATGTTGAGCAGCACTTTCGGCAGATATTTCTCCGCGACGTCCTGGATCTCACGGACCTCGTAGTCGGAGATGTTCAGGTAGCGCAGCGGTTCGTCGCGACGCTTGGGACGCAGTTGCCAGGCGCGGTATCGGGCGTCGGGCCGCTTCGATGAGGCCGCAGACGATGAGGCCGTTGTCGACGAGCCCGGACTTTCTGCGGCCGCGAGCGCCGCCACGCCCATCGCAAGTACCATCACCATCCACGACATCCGAACGCTGCTCATTGCCCTCTCCCTGCTGCCGAATGCTATTGGTGACACGTGTGAGCGTGCAAATGCCTGTTCGTATTGATCCTTTTTGGCGGGCAAACGTTGAAGGGAAGCCACGACAAATCAACGGATTCGGCTCCACCCGGCATCCCAATAGGAATTATTGTCATCTGAGCTGGAAATCGACCCTCCGGAGTCCACCGCCGGCCCCTCTTATCTATATGCAGAAGGCTCGGGACCGCCCCGTCTTGCGGGAGCCGGTCACGATTCGTAACCTAGCGCCGCTTTTCGCCCCCGCCGCTCGGAGATTTCATGGGTATTGCCGCTCCTCACAACTTGCGCCGCCCCGACGTGGGGATCCAGCGTCCTTTCGGTGTTCGTATCACGTTGAAGGCGGGTGACCCGTTCAAGAAGCTGCTCGGCGCGGACTGGAACAAGACGCATTGGTATGGCACGGCAGCGGAGCGTGATGCGGCACTCGCCGAGATGTCGCGCAAGCACGAGTACTCACGTCCCGGTGACAAGCCGGCGCTGAAGTTCGACAAGGTCGAGAAGCTGCACGAATCCCGCGGCCTCTGAACGGGGTCACACCCCGTTTTTCCGGGCGGCGGCGGTCAAAAAGTCCGGCCAAGGAACAGGTAATAGGCCGAGCCGCCGCCTTCGTCGAAGCCGGTGGCGAAATACACCGGGCCTAACAAGGTGTCGAGACCGATGAACAGGCTGCCGTTGGTTCGGGCGGTATCGAAGTCGATGTCGCGCCGGGAATTCCACACGTTGCCCGCTTCGATCGAAGCGCCCACGTACACCGGCACGTTGAGGAACCCCTGCCCG
>Ga0164241_10006626_pt1 | contig 10524 bp, 6 predicted proteins | sample OricomyardsoilBY_FD_108780 | JGI IMG/M metagenome (GOLD analysis project Ga0164241, IMG submission 108780) | Backyard soil microbial communities from Emeryville, California, USA - Original compost - Back yard soil (BY) | ecosystem: Environmental > Terrestrial > Soil > Unclassified | place: USA... | reverse complement strand
GTCGACCAGGGCGCCGAGCAGGATGATGCCATAGTTCGGCCAGGTCGTACCGGCGGCGCTGTACCCATCGTGGTCGACCGTCGCGAAGGTCGCCTGTTGACCCAAGAACTCCAACCCCGGCGTGACTGTGCGTGACACCTTCAGGCGATTGGTCGGTCCGCTCATCGCGATCGTCATGCCGCCCTCGCGATGCTTGAGCGCATAGTAGAGCTGCGCCGTGATCGTCGGGTCGATGTAGCGCAGGCCGCTCGACACCTGACCGAACGCGAAGTCGGCGTAGGTCGGCATCGAGCCTGGCTCATTGAGTTGATTGCCCTCGCCGTCGAAGAACGACAGCTTCAGGGTGACGTCCTCGCCAGGCTGGTAGAACTTGTGGTTCGCGGGACTACCGACGACCTCGATCTGCGGCTCGAAGCCGTAGCCAAACTCCGCGTCCTCGGGCTCGACGTACTGAACCGGAATTTCCCGAAGCGAGGTCGGGTCGGCAGACCAAGACACGAGCAGGCGTGTCGCCTTCTTCGAGATCTTCCGCGCGTCGTGATCGGCGTGCAGCGCGTCACGCAGCTGAACCAGGCCTTGGGCCACGAATTGCGCGCCTTCACAGTCCCCGATGGAGGGGCAACCCGTCGCGATTTGCCGCGCATCGAAGCGACGAACGAAGCCGTCATCCAGGACGGTCTTGAAGTCGTCGAAGCCCGCGAACGCGCGGATCGGCTGCTTCGGGAGAATGCCGTGATCGTCGGCCTGAAAAACCAAGAACCAACTCGGCTCTTCCATCCAAGCGGCGCCGCGATAGAAGCGCTGACGGATGAAGGTTCCGTCTCCTGCAGGACGCCATTCCTCGTCCACGAGCTCGACTCCGGACCAATCGAGGCTCGACAGATCGCCGTCCTCCATCAGGGGATCCACACCCTCGTCCGTCGTCGTGACCGTCGAAGCGATGATGTCCATCTCCTGCATGTAGCGTTCGGAACCGCCCACGATCTGTATCGGCGAGGCCTCGCCGTCCCGGACGAAGAGCGAGAGGCCGACCTGGTCTGGGTCGTCGTGATCGTGCCCGTGGCCACGACCATGACCATCGTTCCCGTTGCAGTGCTGGTTCGCCCAGGCGACAGACGGGACGGTGAGTACTCCGAGCGCGAGCAGGATGACGGTCGGCTTCAAACTGGCCTCCAATCCTTGGGACGCAAGAACCCACCGGACGCCGGAAGGAGCGCCCGTGTGCGACGGCGGCAGGGTGCCGCGCTCGGAAACCCACGTGTCTGTCACTCCCCACGAGTGCGAGCTGACTGCAGCTCTGACAGCGCGGACCTCAGTCTAATATCTCACCCTATGGACATGCGATCTAGATCGCAACCTCGAATCGGCAGAAGCCCCCAGATTCGTGAGAGATCTGCCCCGATTGGCCCCTTGTGTCCCGAGGTCTCCCCCAGCGCTACCAGGACTACGTAGTCGCCTCACCCGGACGCGCAATGTCCTACTCCCCAATCGACGAGCGAGTGCATTTGTGACCATGCTCGGGTCACATTGAGCGACTTCGCTACAGCGGAGAGTGTGAGTACTAGTGGCTACGTGTCGTGTTTGGGATTACGTGCGTCGAACGCGCGGCCTTCAGGTCGCCTCGCCGTCGTGCTTGGGAAAGATCCCCATCGGATCGTGGAACGCACCGGTGGCGCGAAGGGTCGCGAGGCGGTCACCGAGCTGGCGTTCCCAATCGCCGCGAGACATCGGAGCCGAGCCGATCGGATATACGGAGCCGGCGACCTCGAGCGCCGCGCGGGACACCCGTCCTGCGCGCTCGACCCAAGTGGGCACGGCCGCGTCCGGGACGGATCCCAATACGTCGAAGAGGTACGCGTGCGTCTCGGGTGGCATCCTGAGCAGCGGCGCACCGAAGCGGGCAGTCGTCACGGGATACGTCATGACGTAGCCGTCGCCGACGTCGGCAGGAGTGATCTCGGCGAGCGTCCTGGCGATGAGAGGTGCCGCGTGACGTCGTCCCACGAAGACGTCAATCCATGGGTGCGCCAGATCCCAAGAGCCGGAGCGTCGCATCGCGCTGGCCATGGCCTCGAGGCGGAGCGTGTGCTCGAGATACGGGACTTCGCGGGGAGAAGAGATGTCCTTCGCGGCGAGCCCCTCGAACGAGGCCCGCGGGGCCGTCGCCGGTTCGAGGTACTCGACCGCCTCGATCGCGTAGGACCAGCCCGCGCCCCGTGGAGGGATGTTGCCCAGGACGTAGCCGAGCTCGCCGCGATCGCAGAGCACGCTCTGATCCGCGAGGAAAGGCTCGAGGTCGGTGTACACGACATCTCGAATGCGCGCCTTCTCGGGAGCCGGGACGAGGTCGAGCTCTGCCGAAACGATGATTCCGCAGCGACCGAGGCCGCCGCGTGCGGCGTCGAACAGCTCGCGATTTTCGCTCGCGCTCGCGCGGACCACTTCGCCGCGACCATCCACGACGCTCAACGCCGCCACGTTGTCGACCTGAGCGCCGCGCGCGAACGATTGCCCGCCAATTCCGCCAACGCTCAGCGTGCCGCCGACGGTGAGTCCGAGATAGTCGGTCAAGACCGGCGGGGTCAGGCCCAGCTCGAAGGTCGCGCGGACGATGTCGCTCCACAGCGCGCCAGCGCCGACCTCGGCGCGCCGAGCGCTCGCGTGGATTTTCAGCGAGTCGAGGTCATGGAGATCGATGACCAAGGCTCCGGCCAACGTCGCCTGTCCACCCGTCGTGTGTCCCTGCCCTCTCGCGACGACCGGCACGCCCCTGCGACTCGCGAACCGGACCGCGTCTACGATGTCCGAGACCGCCGCGGGTCGAAGTACGGCCCACGGGACGCGCGCCCGATGTCTTCCAAAGTCCGACGAATAGGCGGCACGTGCCTCGTCGTCCGAGCGGAGCGTGCCCTTGAACGTCGGGAACGTCATGACGTGCCGTGCCCGCGGACGAGCTCCGCCAGCGCCTCGGTGAAGGCGTCGCACTCCGCGTCGCTGGAGCAGGGGTGGGGCGACACCCGAACGACTTCGTTGCGACGCTGATCGACGTCGATGCCACGGGCCTCGAGTGCGTGCACCACGGCCTCGGGGTCCGAGACTCGAACCGTAAGAGCCCCGACCGATCTCGCCGCGGCGACGACTGGAGTGAGGCCCTCTCGAGCGAGCCCTCGCTCGAGATGAGCGAGCAACGCGCGACTCCGCTCGGCGATCCGTCGCACCCCGAGCTCGAGCACGGTGCGCACTCCGGCGCGCGAGGAATAGAGGCTCGGGATGCACGGCGACCCCTGCTGAAAGCGACGCGCCCCCGGGCGCGGGATCCACTCGTCTTCGAACGCCTTCGTCTTCACGAAGCGATCGAGCGAGGCGTGCCCGAACCAACCCGGGTAGCCCGGCTCGAGACGATCGGCGAGGTCGTCGCGGACGTACAGAAAGCCGCACCCCGTCGAGCCGCAGAGCCACTTGTGAACGCCGCCGATGATCGCGTCCGCCGACAGATCTGCGGCGCGAATCGGATACACGCCGATCGCGGGATAGACATCGACCGCCGACAGCGCCCCGACATCGAGCGCACGGGCGGCGATGCGCGAAAAATCAGTCAGGCCGCCGTACCGCGAGACGAGCGTCACCGACACGAGCGCAGTTCGTTCGTCCATCGCGCCGACGACGGCGTCCACGTCCGTCTCGCCTCCGTCTTCCGTCGGCGGAACGACGACGACCTCGAAGCCGCGAAGTCGTTGCGCCGCGTAGAGCTGCAAGGAAGAGTGAAAGTCGAGCGCCGAGACGACGATGCGGCGACGGTCTCCCTCTGGACGAATCGTCGACATGAACGCAGCGTGGCAAGCCGTCGCGCTGTCGCGGAGCGCGACCGACCCCGCAGGCGCGTCGAGCAGGCGCTCGATCTGCTGCGTCATCTCGTCGATTTGACCGAGCCACTCTTCGAGCGACCGGTTCCCTCGCACGCGCGACCTTCCGTACGCGGCGAGGTCTGCGAGCGCGTCGTGAGGCGCCGGGCCCATGCACGCGCTCGCGAGGTAGTTTCTCTCCGCGAAGACCGGGAACCGATCGCGTTCACGAGCCCAGTCGATGGCGCTGGGCGCGACCATCACGAGAAGGCGACGCGATAGAGCGCGTCGAAGTAGGCCCGCGATGCCGTGACCACGCCCTCTGCGCCACGCCAGACCGCGTCGATGACCGCGGGGTCGTCGGGGACGAGGTTCGCCAGCTCGAGCGAGTCGTCGGCGTGGTCGACCTCGAGCGCTTCGTGCAGTCGCAGCCACTTCGTGTCGTCGCCACCGACCTCGGTCTGCCGTCGAAAGAGCGAGCCCATCAGGCAGTCGACTTGCTTGCCGTAGATCTCGATCATCATGAGGGCGCCCACGCTCTCCCAAGAATCCTTCGCGAACACGTGAACGCCGAGATCGCGTGAGAAGCCGCGCCCCGGCGCCAGGAGCACCGTCTCGTCGCCGTTCATGCGGTAGGGCTCGAGCGAACGGACCATCTGCCGGAACATCGCCTTGTGGGCGCGGCTGAAGTCTCCCTCGCCGAGCTCGTCGTGGAGCTGCTTGGCGAGGATGCAACGGATGTGGTCGTCCTCGACCTTCGCGACCATGTGCGACAAGCGCTTGGGGAAGTCGTGGACGACGCCCTCCCAGAAGTTCGCCATCACGAGCCAGAGCTTCGACATGTCGACGGCGTCGCGCGCCAGTCGCACGAGGAACGGATGGTCTGCGAGGACCTGATCATGTTCGAAGCGGCGCACGATCTCTCGCGGGTGGCGATCGGTCGGCGCGGCAACCACGGCGGGCACCGAGCGAGGAGCCGCGCCGGCTTCGGGTGAGAGGTAGACCGTCAACCGCGGGCCTCCGGCCTCTTCGCGCAGTCCCACGTAGCTGTGGAGCCCGGTCTTGTCGGCGAGTGGACGACGCGCGCTCGCGTCGATCGCGGCAAGGTAAGCCTCGGCCGCGACGCCGCGACCGCGCAGATAGCCCGCGACGCGCTCCGTGATCTGCGCGTCGTTCGTGGCGTACGCCTCGACGGGAACGTAGAGGGCGCGTGCCGCGGGATCGCGGGACTCTCCGTCGACGAACGCATGGCAGCTGAAGAGCGGCCTCGCCGCGAAACGCGGGCTCTCTCCGGCCAGCGCGCTGACGAACGCGTCGCTCGTATCGGCGACGCCGCCAGTTCCGCCGAGGGCGAGACGAACGTCGGCGAGCTGGGCGTCGTGATGGCGGAAGTAGAGCTTCACGCGCGCACGCGCGCCCGGATCGAGGTCGAGCGAGAAGTACTTCGGCTCGTCGACGTAGGGACCGCGAACCATCGGCCCCTCGGTGAGGCTCGACCACGCGCGCTTGAAACCCAGGCGATAGAGCGCCTCTTCCAGGATGCGCGGCGCGCGCCAGCGGCCCTGCGCCTGCGCGTCCAAGTAGATCTTGAACGACGGCGCAGACTCGCCGCGAAACACGACCGCGTGCCACATCGCGAAGCGTCCGCCAGAGGACGGCTTGAACAGTGACTCGACCTCTCGCAGTCGATCGAGCGAGACGCCGAAGCGCTCTGCGAGTCGGTCCGTGAGCGCGCGGCCGGCGTCCCACTGCGACGCCAACGTCGGCGAGAACGACTGCGCTTCGATGAGGATCCGCACCTCGGGCTCGGGTGCACCGATCACGGTCGAGACCTCGAACGGCGACCCGTCGTCGGCGACGTCCGAGGTCCAGCCGCGCAAGTCTCCGAGAGCGCGGTGGCCCCACGGGTCCATCAGAAACGAGACGACCTCTTGCATCTCGGTGGCTCTGGCTTCGAGGCCAGCGGCGCGCGCGACGCGATCGAGTCGATCGTGAGCGCACGAGAGCATGGTGGTCGCGGAAGCGATCACTTTCCCTGCAGGGATAGGCCGTTCGATCGGAGATGCTGTTGCCATGTCGAAACCCCCGAGCGGCGCCGCCGGGCGCGCGATCTCATGGATCAGGGTTCAACGGGACCTGCAATCGCTCAAGTGAAGTTCCCGGGCCGATCGCCGCGAAAATTGGCTGACCGCGCGCTCTTGCCTCATCCACCCGCAAACGGGTCCGTTCGACCTCGAAGCTGTCAATTAGCCAGCTTCGGTACCCATCGGACGGAACATGAGGAGCGCATGGATCACAGCTTGACGCCGCAACGCACGGTCGCAGAGGGGATCGCCTTCGCGTGCTCGAGATCGTCGAGCGTCGCGTCGACCTTCACGGTGACGCCCACGGTCCCGGTGAGCCTTCCGCTCGTGAGGCGACTCGCGATCACGGTGCCTCCCCAGCCGAGGTGCGCGCCGACCGCGCTCGTCGCGAGCTCTGCGCAGCCGATCGAGCCGGCGAGATCGAGCGTGAGGGCGTGGTCCCCGAGCAGCTCTGCCTCTCCCTTCCCCTTCAGCGTGAGCGAACCGGCCGAGAGCGACACGTCGTCCAGCACGAGCTTCGTCGACACGAGCTTTGCGCTTCCCCTGGCGCGGGTCTGGTCACCGAAGACGATGCCCGCGAGCTCCGGAGGATGCGGCGGCGTGTACCCGGAGAGCGTGACGTCGAACGTGGCGCTCGGCGCGAGCGTCTTGCCCACGTCGAGGTCGATCGAGCCGTCGATGCCGACGTCAGGGAGAGCGATCTTCATGAGAGGGCGCAGCGCGATCGCGCGGACGCCTTCGAGCCGAATCGAGAGCTTCGTCGCTTCATCGTCGAGCTCGAGCGTGACGCCCTTCGGAGTCGCGGGCCGAATGACGCTCGCGTGGGGCTTCCGTTCGAGCTCGAGCTCGAGAGGACCGAGATGCACACCGACGACGGGGAGCGTCAGCTCCGCTTTCAGGCCTTCGAGCCCGACGGCGCCGTCCTTCGAGGCGACGTGACCGATTCCGAGATCGACGGAGACCGGGACCGCGGGCGCAACCGACCCGAGAGAGACGCGCACGTCGCGCGACTCGAAAGGGATCGCCTGAAGCGGACCTGACTCTCCGACCTTCATGAGGGCAACGAGCGCCGAGACGCGCGGCGCGCGGACGCGCATCGCGACGAGCTCGGCGGAGAGAGGCTCGCGATTTTCGAGCTTGATGGTCGCGCGGTCGGCCGTGATTTCGCAATCGGGCGCGGCGCGAACCTTTGCGACGAGGTCCGTCAGCACGACGTCTTGGGGTCCGTCCTCCCACGGCAGAACGTTGTGCGGTTCGATGTTCGCCGACTCGATCTCGATGCCCATCGCAAGAGCCCGCCGAACGACCTCGGCCCGAACAAGCTCGGGCAGGTGCGCTCGGAGCCAATACGCCCCGACACCGATCCCGGCGACCAGGACGACCACGACGATCAGCGCGGCTCGAACCAGGATTCCAAGCCAGCGCCGTCCGCGTGGGGGGGTTTGATCGGGGTCGCCCTCGTCGGGCGCCTCGGCACGATCGGCGAGCGCGTCGTCGGTCGCGTCGGACACGGCGGGAGCGTACGCGACCCGGGGTCAGTCTCGGCACGAAACGCGCCGCCCGGTGGGTTATTCTCTATCCTCCCGGTTGGTGGAGAGCACGCGCATCGCCAAGCTCGAAGAGCTCCTCGCCCGCGTGCGCGCGAACGCGGCGCTCGGGCACCCGCCACGCGCGGCGAATGCACGCGCCACGTCGACGCCCGAGGGAGCCGTTGGCGAAGCTTGGGCCGCCCGCGGCATCGTCGAAACCGTCGATGACGAGATCTCAGAGATCGACAGGACCGCGCTGCGCGTCAGCCTCGAACGCCACGTCGAGCTCGCGCTCGGCGACGAGACGCCCGGGGTGCCTTTCGCGGAAGAGACCGAGGGTTGGGAGCCCGACCGGCTCGAGCTCGAGGACGACGATGGTCCTCGGCTCTTGCGTGCTCGCGAGGCGGAGGTCCCGCTCGTCACCGCGTTTCCGACCCAGCCCGCGCCGCCTCCAAGCATGGTGCCGGCGGCGCTTGCCGAACCACCTCCGGCGGCGATCGCGGCGCCGCCGTCGGGGCCACCTCCTGCGCCGAGTCGACCTGCGGATGAGGACGAGGACGACGACCTCGACGAAGAACCGCTCTATCCCGCCGGTCTGCACTCCTCACCCGACATGCAAGAGAGCGTCCTCGGCGAGGTCCTGGCCCGCGCTGCGCGACACGCCGACGGCGAGATTGATCCGCGCGCGATCTGGGATGGCGTTGCAGGACAGCTCCGCGGACGACGCGCGTCCTCGAGCGCGATCCAGATCCCGCGAGTAGGCGGTGCCGTCCCGCGCCAGGAAGCTGCCGAGAAGGGCACGACGTTGCCGAGCATGCCTTCCGTCAGGCTCCCCGAGCGCAGCGTCCAGATCGGCCTCGAGATCGCGGGGCCCGCGAAGCCGTCCGAGCCGCCCGAACATGCCGACTCCACGCCGCTGGCACATCAGCCCACGCCGACCGCGCCCGACCTGGCGGCGATGCCTGCGGCACTCTCGACGCCACCGCCGCGGGCCAGCCGTCCCAGCCTCGAGCTTGACGTCGACAACGACACGCCTCCCGATCTCGACTTCGACGACGAGCCCGACGCGGCGACGTCCTCGGACCTGAGACGTCGGCGCATCGCAGCGCCGACGTCCCGGCCCAGCCCCTCGAGTCGCGGGCGGAGCATGCGTCCGCCGGCGCCTGGGCTCGAGGTCGCGGCGCTGCGTGCGATCGACGATCTCCACGACGGAGCGGACGACGCTCGTCCCTCTCGAAAGCGTCTCATGCGGACGGGCCGTCACCACCGGCCGGCACCGAGACGCGAGCGACGGCGTCCATGGCTTTGGATTTTGGCAGCCCTCGGCGTCGGCGCCGCGACCGCGCTCGCGCTCGCGTTTGCGTTGGGCAAGATCGGTCCCACGAGCGTGCCTGGCAGCCCGGCTACGACCGCCGCTCCTGTGCGTACGACGCCGGGCACCACCGCGACCGCGGTCGACTTGCCGAGCCTCGCAACGACGCCGCCGCCACCGACCGCTCCGACGACCGCAGCCCCGGTGGGCTCACTCGTGTCCCCGACGCTCGCACCTCCTGGGGCTCCGGCGACCGATGAACTGAAAGCCGACGAGGGCTATCTACGCGTCGACGGCGACCCATCGCTCGCGGTCTATCTGAACGGCAACCTCGCCGGGCAGGCGACCGAGTGGATCCGAACGACGTGTGGCATCCGGCATCTGAGGCTCGCGCGTCGAGATCCGCCGCAACCGGGCGCGTCGTTCCCAAAGTGGCTCGACGCGGGAAACTCTCTCGTCATCCCGTGCCGAGGCGCGACCGTGGTCGCCGCGCCGACCGCGCCCTAGTACCGCGACCCATAGATTCTGAGGGGCCGCGGTACTCAGCAAAATCAACGTCCGAGCCCAGCAGCAGGCCGGAAACGCCTCGCCTACGTCGCGGGCCACGTCCGCATTCGAAGTGCGTGCTCCTCCAAAGACGAAAGGCGACGCAGTCCTCTCGGACGCGCCGCCTTCGCCATTCGCCAAGAGGCCGGACTTACTTCTTGCCCGGGCCCTTGGACTTCTTGTCACCGGAGTGACCGTGGAAGGTCCGCGTCGGCGCGAACTCGCCGAGCTTGTGACCGACCATGTTCTCCGTCACGAAGACGGGAACGAACTTGCGTCCGTTGTGCACGGCGAACGTGAGGCCGACGGCCTCCGGGATGATGGTGCTTCGGCGCGACCAGGTCTTGATGACCTTCTTGGACTGCTGGCCCTGCGCTGCCGAGATTTTCTCGTTCAGGTGCCCGTCGATGAACGGGCCTTTCTTCACGCTACGCGGCATGACTCATCAACCCTTCTTGTTGCGGCGACGAACGATCATGTTGTCGGTCCGCTTGTTGTTGCGCGTCTTGAGCCCCTTCGCGAGCTGACCCCACGGAGAGCACGGGTGGCGTCCGCCGGACGTACGGCCTTCGCCGCCGCCCATCGGGTGATCGACCGGGTTCATGGTGACGCCGCGGTTGTGGGGACGGAACCCGAGCCAGCGCGTACGACCCGCCTTGCCCAGGCTGATGTTCGCGTGATCGAGGTTCGAGACCTGACCGACCGTCGCGCGGCACTCGACGTGCACCTTGCGGATTTCGCCGCTCGGCAGACGAACCTGCGCCCAATCGCCGTCCTTTGCCATCAGCTGCGCGGCAGCGCCGGCGGAGCGCACGAGCTGGCCGCCCTTGCCCTTCTTGAGCTCGATGTTGTGGATCGTCGTCCCCGGCGGGATGTAGCGCAGGGTCAGCGAGTTTCCGACCTTGATGTCGGCGGTCTTGCTCGCGATGACCTCGCTACCGACGGCCAAGCCATCGGGCGCCAGGATGTAGAGCTTCTCGCCGTCCAAGTAGTGAAGCAGCGCAATGCGAGCCGTACGGTTCGGATCGTACTCGATGGAGTGCACCTTCGCGGGCACGCCGATCTTGTTGCGCTTGAAGTCGATGACTCGGTAGCGCTGCTTGTGTCCACCGCCACGGAAGCGGGTGGTGATGCGGCCGGTGTTGTTGCGGCCACCCGAGTTCGTCTGCTTCTCGAGCAGGCGTCGTTCCGGTTCGGTCTTCGTGATCTCT
>Ga0164241_10006625_pt1 | contig 10525 bp, 10 predicted proteins | sample OricomyardsoilBY_FD_108780 | JGI IMG/M metagenome (GOLD analysis project Ga0164241, IMG submission 108780) | Backyard soil microbial communities from Emeryville, California, USA - Original compost - Back yard soil (BY) | ecosystem: Environmental > Terrestrial > Soil > Unclassified | place: USA... | reverse complement strand
GGGCGGGGGGCTGTGTCCGCCGTCGAACGTGCACACCTTGACCGGATATCCCGGCTTGCATGCCGCAAAGTCGTCACACAGCATGTTGCCTGATTTCCAGGTTGGAACGGGATCGGGCACGGTGCATTCATTGTCCGCGCCGTGCTCGATCGCGATGAACTTCGCGCCTCTCTTCTGAGCCTCGCTGGAGACCCACGGGCAAGTGCTGTCGCTCATTCCCGTCGATTGCATCCACGCAATCGGCTCGTGCATTTTTGGTGGGATCTCGATGGCGTAGTTGGCCGGAGACATGCCGATGCCGGCGCGAATAGTCTCCTGTCGAGTCATCGACAGTGAGTAGCTGTACATCCCGCCGAAGCTAAACCCGAGCACGAATACACGCGACTCGTCGACGCACGCATTCTGTTTCACGAACGCGAGAATGTCGTCGAACAGCGGAACGTCCTTGAGTCCCCAGATGCCGCCCAACCCGCTGGGGGCCACGAAGATAACCGAGTCTGCCGCCGCCGCTATGCTCTGGATGCCATAATATTTGTCGCGTGCGATGTCGGACCCCTGTCCGCCTTGGCCATGCGAGGCGTAGATGATCCGATACGCCTCGTTCATGTCGTAGTTGGCGGGAAGCGCGATCATGTACTGACGCTGATCGCCGCTGCTCGTGATCGTGCTGTACGCAGCGCTGGTCATCAGCGATGTCGGCTTGCCACAACCGGCGCTGGGGACCGGCGCGTTCTTCAAGGGAAATCCGCCGCCGGCGCCCGCGCCCGCAGCGCCGGCGGAGCCCGCACCGGCGCCGCCGTGTCCGCCGGCGCTAACGAGACCTCCGGTGCCGGCCTGCCCGCCTGGGCTGCCGGCACCTCCCGTGCTCGTTTGTGCCGCGCCGCCCTTGCCCGTCATTCCACTCGTCCCAGGCATCCCAGCTGTGCCAGGCATGCCGCTGGTTGCCGGCATCCCGCTCGTTCCGGTCGATCCACCCGTCAGGCTCCCGCTGCGTCCGCCAGAGCCGCCGGTTCCACCGCCGCCGCCGTCCGGGTTCTCGGCAGCACAAGCACCCATGATCAGGCAACAAGTGCCCAAGCCCGCCAGCGAACGATATGATGTCATGACGTCACTTCAACCTTTCTGACGACGACGAGACTCAAGGATCCAACTCGAGGTCCTTGCCGTACCCCCGCTCGAGCGGGTGGGTCGGCGGATTGACGAACAGGTGCCGGTGAACGTCTTCGGCCCAACTCGTCGCTCCATATTTGTCGACCAGCACTCGGCCTTCGAGGCGGGCCTCGTCGTGGTGGCCCAGATCAGAGAGCGCCTTGACGATGAACCAGGCTCGCTCGGCAGCGTCACCACTACCTTCGAAGCGACGGTTACCTTCGCGTGCCAGTCGTAGGGTGCGGTTCGGATCTGAACCGTTCAGCTCGCGGAGCCTATTCATGAGCGCCACTTCGTCGAGGAGAGGCGCGGCGCGCACCATCGGCGCCGGTGCATCCACCGCGGGTAGCGCAGGCGGGAGTGCTGCCTGAGCCACCGCGAGCTCAGAACGCGACGGCGTGGCGACGGCCGCTTTCGCCGGGAGCGCCGTTCCTCCGTGGGGTGCCGCGTCGCGAAAAACGAAGAAGGCAACAAAAGCCAGCAGCACGGCTGCGGCGGCCGTGCCGACGGCAATCGACGTCTCGCGGTGCATCGCTCTGCTGGACAAGTTAGCCGGGCGTCAGGATGGTCTTCAGGGCGTTGAACCAGTTCATGCCCATCCTTTGAGCGCCGATGTCATTCGGGTGCACGCAGTCGAGCGTCTCGGCCATGCTCCAATCGGAGCTCGTCCACAGATCGGCGACGAACACAGGCGACTGCGCGGTGCTGAGCTGCTGCGCCCAGGCCGGCACGGCGTTGACCAGCTCTTCGGCGCGTTTTTGGACGCTGTCGTCGCTGCCGCAGTCGGGGCGAATCTTCTGAATCTGCGCGACCACCGTCACGATCTGCGGGTTTTTCGCGCGCGCTTGTTCGATGAGAGTCTCGTAGTAGCCGAGGGTCGTCGCGGTCGGGGCCCCGCCCCAGACATCGTTGACACCTAGCTGCAGCATGATGAGGTCGGGGTCGTGCTTCGTGACGAGCGGCGCCATCCCGGAGAAGCTTTTGCCTTGCTGGCAATTGGGCATGATGAACGTGTCATGGGTGTATTGCTCGGCGGTCGAGCAGCTGACCGCGCTGTGCCGTACCCCAGCGCCGCAGTCGTCCGTGTACTCGCCCACGAACTCGAACTTGCTATAGCCACTATCGGTCAGGTCTTTGAGCAAGTACTTTTTGTAGCAACCAGGGCCGGCCGAGATGGAGTCTCCGACGATCATGATGCGCGGCGTGATGACGCCAGCCGGAAAGGGACCCGCGCCGCCGCCTCCCCCAGCTCCTGCGCCAGCAGCAGCGCCGGCCGCGCCGCCGGTCGCTGATACGCCGCCAGTCGCTGCCAGACCGCCAGTCGCTGCCAGACCGCCAGTCGCTGCCAGACCGCCAGTCGCTGCCGCGCCGCCGGTCGCTGCCGCGCCGCCGGTCGCTGCCGCGCCGCCCGGTGAGCTCATAGTACCTGCGGCGCCGGCCTGATTGGCCGTGCCGGCCGCGTTCATGCCGCCCGAGGCACCGCCGTGATTGACCGCGCCCGTCCCCGCCGCCCCGCCGCCTGCCGCGCCAGCGGCGTGACTGGTCGTACCGCCGGTGACAGCGCCGGGCGGGTCGTTACCGCCGCCGCACGAGCCTTGGCCCGCAACTACAATCACGAACGATAGTGGACGAAGATAGCGAGTTGATCGCATCGGGACTCGGCGTTTCTTTCTAGCGGAGGAGCGACGAATTGCTCGAACGTCAACTTCAACCACTCACCAATGCATGATGACTTTGATGCGAGCCGCGAGCAACTCGCCCATGGCTTGCTGCGCGACCTTGTCGGGGTGTCGTGCGCAGCCTTTGTTGTTCTGTACGGCGCTGAATGTGAGCCGCTCTACTTGCGAATCGCCGCCGCTCTGCAGGGCGTTTACTACGTCGCCGATCGGCGCCTCCTGGTTAGCGTACATGGCGGCGAGGATGAAATACGGGTTGGGGTATTTCGACCGTACGTGCTTCGCGAAGCTCACGTAGGCGTCCACGTACGGTTGACCCGGGTCCCCGCTGCCGAAATCGTTGGTTCCGAGCGTGATGACCACGACGTGCGGCTGGTACTTCGAAAAATCCCAGTCGACGTCCTCGTTGGGCAGCGCGCGATCGTAGCGCTGGGGCATCGTTGGGTCGCCGCCACCGTAGCTGCGGTACACACCGATTCCGGAGTAGGCGATGGTGACGATGTCGGCGCCCAGCGCCCGCGCGGCCACGGAACCGTATGCGTAGTAGTTGTCCGTGCTGCTCTTGTTGGCCGCGCAGTTCGCGGGCCCCCCTTCGAGCCCGGCTCCCACTGAAATCGAGTCGCCAATGACTTCGATACGCCGCTCCGGTGCCGCAGGCGGCGCCAGCAGCATGCCCCCCTCGCCAAACTCGCCTATTCCCAGGAAGTCGGTGCCTCCCGTGTCGAACACCTCGGTGGATCTCCAAATCATGAGGCGATGCTCTCCGTCGGGGAGATCTGTCGCGAGCGGGTACGAGGTCTGGCCCATTTTGGTGCGGAGCTTCTTCGGCGGTTGATCGTCGAGCACGACCTCGAACGCGTTCTCAGCGTTGCCGTCGTTCAGCTGGATGGACGCGCGCGTGCCCTTGAAGCGCGCGAGAAGAGCGACGCCTGGCCAACCGAAGCGGGTGCCAGCACCGTTCGACGCCGTCCGACCGACGATTCTCACGGCGGGCGAGCCGGAACCGCCGCCGCTGCCTGCGGTGTTACCTCCGTCGGTGTTGCTCGCGCCTGCGGCGTTGCTTGCGCCGGCGTTGCTTGCGCCGCCTGCGGCGCTGCTTGCGCCTGCAGCGTTGCTCGCGCCGCCTGATCCCGCGTTGGCAGGCGACGCCCCCCCCGCGCCAGCCGCGTCGATGGTTTTGCCGCCGCTGCCAGCCGCGCTCCCCCCGACACTCGCCGCTCCGCCGCTCCCCGCCGCTGTCGCTCCGGTTGCCCCGCTCGCCGTCGTGCCACTGCTTGCGCCGGCTCCCGCGCCGCCGGGTCCGTCATCTGCGCCGGACGAGGTACAGCCTGCCGCAAGCAGGGCCGCCAGGATGATTGAGGCCGGCCGTGCGCGCGAGGTCACGCGCGCTTGCGAAAACTTCGCGTTCGCCAACTCAGCCATGCCGACTAGGGCAGTGAGAACTGCTTGAAGAAGGGCCAGGCATTGTCGGGCACCAGGTAGTTGTCGGGGTTGTTGCCGTAGAAGAAATCGTGATCACCGCGGGGGCGACAATCCATGACCTGAGCGCCGGCTTCGCAGGATTTGTAAGTCTTGCAAACGCCGCTCGTCGTCACCTGCTCCTTCGCGCATTTGTCATTCGAGAGCCATTCGTTGATGTCAGCGTCTGCGCTATCGATTTTTACGGTACCGTCATTCAGTCCTCGTATTGACAACAGCGAAACCGCGCGCACCGGACTGCAGTTATCGATGGTCATCCATCCGCACACGGGGGCCGCCGCCGCGAAGATGTCCGCCGCCTCGCAAGCCAGCCTGTGCGTCATGGCACCACCGTTCGAATGACCGCTCACGTACACCCGCTTTTTGTCGATACAAAGCTCAGCCGTCGCCTTGGCGACTACGTCGCGGAAGTACTTGACGTCGTCCTGGCTGTTGCCACCGCAACAGCTGCCGGCATTCCAGGAGTTGTTGACGCCTTCAGGATCGATCAGCACGAACCCTTCTTTGTCCGCCATCTCGTCCCACTTGCTGCGCGTCATTTGCTCGCTGGCGTGGGAGCCGTAGCCGTGGATGTCGAACACGAGTGGCAAAGGGTTCGTCCCGTCGTATCGGGTGGGATGTGCAGCAGGTAAGCGCGATTCATCCCGCCAGACTGAAGACTTACGGTGGAGCTTCCCGTGGCGTGAGGCCGCGCAGGCGAACACGGCCCGGTCGCGGGACCGCCGCCGCTGCCGCCCGTACCCGCCCCTGCGCTCATGCCGCCGGCGCCTCCGCCAGATGCCGCGCCGCCAGCGCCTCCGCCAGCTCCAGCGCTCGAACCGGGCATCCCTGAGCTCGAGCCGCCGGTCGTGGCCTGGCCCGCCATGGCGGTGCTTCCGCCGACAGTGGCAGCTCCCGCGCGACCGCCGTTTCCGGCGACGGCGTGGCTGCCGCCTGTTTCGCGCGGAGCATTGCCGCCCATCGCACCGCCGAAGCTCGCACTACCAGCCTGCCCGGCAGAGCCGCCGTCGCCGACGCCCGAGGGTGAATCCGCGCATCCGGCTGCAAGAACGGCTGCGGTAAGCCAAGCCACGGTGGTCTTGCTGATGGCTGTCGGCGCCGAGTCGTAGGTCGTTCTTGGCATGCTCAACCGATGGCGAGAGGACCCGAGTCGATATCCCGGTTACCGAACGTGTTGATCTCGAGGCCCATCATTTGGCCAATCGAGACGAGGAGCTTGGCGTGAGGTTGTCCGTCGAAGCTCAGCCAACGCCCCGCCTTGAGCGCGCCGGCTGCGCCTCCCGCCAGGATGAACGGCGCGCGGTCCATGCGATGCGCGGTGCTACCCAGCTCTCGTCCCACGACGACGAGCGTGTTGTCGAGTAAGGTGCCGTTGCCTTCTTTCACGCTGTCGGGCCGTTGCAGCAGGTAGAGCACCTGTTTAGCGTACCAATTGTCAATCGCGGTCAGCTCGGTCCGTCGATCGCTGGCAGGAAACTTCGCCGTGTCGCGATCTACCGTTGGCAGGTCCGCGACCCCCAACCATTGCCGGTGAAATTGGCCAATCGCTTCGTTCGCGGCCTCGCTCGCGAGCAATCGTCGAACCTGCGTTATGAGCTCGGCGCCGCTCGAGAGCTTACCCTGCTCGGCAGCCGCCATCAGTAGCTCATCTGGCGTCGAGCCGAGCAGAAAGAACGACAGCCGTGCCGCAAGGACGTACGGATCGATCGGCAACGCTGCGACGCTCGGGTGCTGCGTCGCGCCAACGGCGCTCACGAACGTATCGTCGTGGTAAAGAAAGAACGGCGACTGCAGGATGGCCTCCACGACGGTCTGGAAGCCTTTCAGCGCGTCGCCCGCAGCCCTGCCAGCCTCGAAGACGGCGAGCAGCTGGCTCTCTTCTACCGCCTCGAGCGGGCGGCGGTATGCTTTGCGCCCGAAGGTTTCGATGAAGCGCGCCGGGCAGGTCGTGTCGGCGGCGATATCGCAGCCGGCGACGGCGGCCGCGCGTGGGACGGCCGCCGCGGCATTCGCCACGCCCCCGTCATCCGCCGGCAGGGGACTGGCTGACGTGCCCGCAGGCGGCGCGGTTTGGGTGGGGGCTCCGGCGCTGGGTTCGTCTGACCCTCCGCTGAGCTCAGACGTGCATGCCGACGTCAAAGTTGCGACGACGAGGACCCAGTGCTGGGCGGACACCTGCTTGATGCGGTGGGGCAGTCTCATCCTGGTTTCTCGAGTCGCGAGCGTCGTGATACGGCCTATGCTCTCTGGAACCATTTCCCTTCTACGGGACGAAAACAAAAACTGGTCGCGCCTCCGCCGCTTGACGCATGACCCGCGCTTCTGAGAGCTTGCGCGGGTGAGCCCGCGAGCGACGCAGCGCGCGATCCTGACGTGTCTCTGTCTGACTTTGAGCTCGGCGTTGGCTCACGCCGAGGAGACACGGAGCTTGGGGCTTCGGCTCGAGGCGACTTGCCCAAGTCGCAAGCTAGTCGTGTCCGAGCTTTCGCCGCTGCTACGCGGTTACGAGCTGACCGATGATTCAGCGGAGCTGGTCGCCGACGTCGAGGATCTGGGCGACAGCTACCGAGTCAGCATTGGCGGTGCGTCGCGCATAGTACGCGATCCCGCTCGCGGATGCTTGGAGCGCGCGCGGGTGGCGGCCGTCTTTGTGGCGCTCAATTTGCCTGAGTCGCCGCCCGAACGCGAGCCAGGGCCGGCGACGCCGCCGCCGATACCGACGCACGAGCGCGCGGAGCAGAAGCCCTCCAGCGCAGCTCCACACGCTCGCGACGCGAGAGCCGTGGAGCTGCGCCCGTTCGTGAGCGCCGAAGCCGCCTGGGGGGCTGGCGTGGCTTCGACCGGCGCGGGGTTGGGCGCGTCGCTGCGGCTAGGCTCGCTGACGATCACCTTGATGGGGGCCGCCACCACGTCTACCACGCCGTATCAACAGAATGGATCGCCTCCTCGCTTCCAGCTGCAGCGCTGGCCTCTGGCTGCGCTGCTGGGTTGGGAAACGAGGCTGCACCTACTAGGTCTAGGCGCCGAGGTGGGTCCGGCCCTGGACGTTCTGGCTTTCGACGGTAAAGTAGTGCCCAACCCGGACCGTGCGCTGCGACTCAACCCGGGGCTGCGTTTCAATGCCGTGCTGCGGGTGCACGCCACCAGTCACTTGGCGGCCGAGCTTTTGCCCGTCATTTCTTGGTTCCCGCGCACCTACACGGTACGGGTCGAGCCGTCGCAGCTGTTGGCTGAAACCCCCGTTTTTTGGCTCGGGGTGGCGTTGGCCATCAACTACCAAATTTGGGGTGGCTGAGATTTTCTGGATCCCGCATAGAAGGACTGACTGGCCACGAAGCATATGAGTTCTGTGCCGCCTTCCGCAGCAGCACTGGAGACACCATCCGCACCGGGTGCGGTGGGCGGAGGTTTGTCTTTTCTCTCTCCCACGGAATTCGAAGCCCTGTACTCCGCCTACTTCCACCACGTGACGCGCTGGGCTCGAGCTTTCGGCTGCCCACAGGCGGACATCGACGACGTGGCGCAAGAGACGTTCCTCGTCGCGCGGCGGCGGCTGGACCAATTTCAAGGCGGGAACGCGGCCGGTTGGCTCTACCGTATCGCTCAGCACGTGACGCGCGCACATCGGCGTCGCGGCTGGCTGCGTCGTCTGCTGCAGCGCGCACCTGAGCTCAGCGCGGCGCCCACCCGCGCGCCAAGCCCCGTCGAGGCGCTGGAGCAGCGCGAAGCGCGACGTCAGATGCACGACTTGCTGTCGAAAATGAGCGAACGGCGCCGCACCGCCTTCTTCTTGTTCGAGGTCGAGGGCTACACGGGCGAAGAAATCGCCCAATTGGAGGGCATAGCGGTCAACACCGTTTACACGCGCCTGCACCACGCTCGGCGTGATTTCATGGCTCTGTTGGCACGCGCCGAGAGCGAGGAGCGGGGGGCATGAAGCGGCTGAGCGACTCACCAGCAGAAGATCGACTGGCGGCGCGCGCCCAGGTGCTGATCCGGGCGATGGGGCGCACGGTGGATTCAGAGGAGCGCCTGCGCCGCGTGCGACGTTCGCTCGACGCGCCCGCGCCCGCGGCGGCGTCACGTTGGGGGGGGTGGCGCGTTGGTTTGGCGCTGGGACTGCTCGGGCTCAGCGCGGCAGCGGCTGCCGGCCGCGCGACGGTGTCACGCGTGCTGGGCTTTGACACGAGCCTCGAAGCTCCGGCAGCTCAGGCGACGTCCACCGGCCGCGCCAAACTTCCCACAGCGATCACGGCACCCAATCCCTTGCCTGAGCGTGCGGCGGGCGCGGTGGAGTCGCGCACGCCAAGCGCGCCCGCCACGACCGCGAGTGGTCCGTCGCGGCGGGCCCCGCTTCCGCCGCTCTCCGACGTAGCGCGCGTGCACGAAGCCGCCAAAGCGCTGCGTCACGACGGCGACGCCGAGCGCGCGTTACAACTGCTGGAGCGCGGCCGGCCCGTCACGGGGCCGCTGGCGGAAGAGGCGCTAGCGCTCCGCATCGAAGCGTCGATGGCGCGCGGTAACGGCCGGCAGGCAAAGTTGGCAGCCGCCTACCTCGGTCGCTACCCGCACGGACGCTACCGCGAGCTGGCCAAGAAGGCGCTGTTGGGAAGCGCTCCGTGACGGCCGCGGCGCGGCTGACGGCGATCGGCGTCCTGCTCGCGTCGTTCCTGCCTCATGCCGGCTGTGCCCGCACCGTGGTCGTGGGACACGAGGACGCGTTGCAAGCTACCGGCGGTGAGCCAGGAGTCGCGGATGAGCTCGGAGACGCTGGCGCGCTCGGCGCGGTGGGGGGCGAGATGGCGAGCGGCGTCGGTGGTGAGGCCGGCGCGCTGCTATGGGGCGCGGATCACGAGCTTGCGTCTTTCGAAGAGTGGCTGGGCGACGGCCAGGGGATCCGCTACGAGCAACGCACCGGCCGGCTCGAGCTCACGAGCGAGCGCGCTCATTCCGGATCGCATGCCTTCACGGCGAGCCTGACCACCGGCGACGGCGAGCTGCACCAAGCGATGATGGGGCGCAACATCCAGCTGCGCGAAGGCCGCTACGGCGCCTGGTTCCTGCTGCCAGAGGCGCCGCGGGCGGACTATTGGGTCATCATGAAGTTGTCGAACGGCTCCGCAACCGATCGCTTCGACCTCGACATCGAGGCCCGCGAAGGCGGGGGCGCCCACCTTCGGCTGTTCGAGCATCCCAACATGTGGATCACGGAGCCCGCGAGCGTCGAGCTCCCGATCGGACGTTGGGTACACGTCGAAATCCTGTACCGCAGCACGCCCGACGCGGACGGGCGGCTCCTGGTGCTGCAAGATGGCGAACAGGTGCTGGACAGCAGCTCGCGACCCACGGCCGACGACGACCGGGTCACCTTCTATTGTGGAAGCACCTCCCGCTCCGTGACGCCTTCGCCGTTCGTCTTGTTCATCGACGACGCGAGCATTCGAGCCACGACGCTCCCCTGAGCCCGTCCTCGTCGACGCCGACGGGTCCGGAGGCGTGGCGCGTGCCCCGGTCGCGTCTGACGCTAGGCTGACGCTCAATCAGCGCACGCTAGCGGCCCGCTCTTGCAAATCGGGAGCAAGACGGGCGCCCAAAGACGAACGGGCCAGCGAAAAACGCCAGCCCGTTCAAGGCAACTTACCGCTTGGGCCGCGAAGTCATGTGTGTAGCCCGAACCCCTAGCGTAGCTAGGTGGGAGACTCTTCTTTCCCCGGCTTCTGGCTTCCCGGTGAGAAAATCCGGGCCTGCTCTCCACCAGGGACTCATCTCCCGGTTCGATTACTATCAGGGATTCGTTACTACGGACTCGCGCACCCCGCAGAGGGAGCCGCAGTTGATCTTATGGACGCAATCCGGGTCCGTCAACGGCTGGGGGACAACTCTTCCACGCCGCCGTCGCCCCCCGATCGCCGAAAACTGGGCCAAAGCGCGGTTTGTTTGCACTTTGGCGGCATGATCGAGTCGCTCGCCGCCGGTAACGCCAATCGCGCCGCCCAAAATGCGCTCCACCGAGCAGAAGATGCTCCGGCCGCGGGTTCGAGCAAGGCGGCCAATGTAGGGGAAGCTCGCTTCGTCGGGCCGGGCGCCCTGGCCGAGCTCCTGGCGGAAGCCGAGTCGGCGGGGTTCCTCACGGTTCAGCTCGACGCGCCGGGCCCGGGCCATCGTGGCCGTCTGGCCGTCCTGATCGAAGCGGCGATCGAGGCGGCCCTCGAACGGCGCAG
>Ga0164241_10006624_pt1 | contig 10528 bp, 9 predicted proteins | sample OricomyardsoilBY_FD_108780 | JGI IMG/M metagenome (GOLD analysis project Ga0164241, IMG submission 108780) | Backyard soil microbial communities from Emeryville, California, USA - Original compost - Back yard soil (BY) | ecosystem: Environmental > Terrestrial > Soil > Unclassified | place: USA... | reverse complement strand
TAACTCAGGTGCGCTACAAAAGTGGAGTGGCTACTTACCTGGATTTAATTTTTGCGTCATCGAACTTACAGCGGGCTGTCCTTACACAACTTCAATATAAATATCAGGCTACGTTGTCATTAGCTGAAATGGCACGTTTGCAAGGAATTAAATTCTGGCAGGAATAACTCTCAATAGTTAACTTAGGGGATAATACTATTCTGGTCGTCAGGTCATCAATTTGACTTGACGACCAATTTGTTATTTCACGTTAACTATGTTTCTATGATTGAAGCCAATAATCCGCAGTTAAAGAGTTGGGTTCACGTTCCAAAGGATTCCGATTTTCCTATTCAGAATCTTCCGTTCGGGATTTTTAAAACGCGTTATCTCACTGCAGTAGCCGGGGTGGCTATTGGTAATCATGTGCTCGATCTTGTTTACCTTCAGGAGCACGGTTATTTCGATGGCATGGATTTACCTCAGGGTATCTTTAATCAGAAATACTTAAACGATTTCCTTGCTCTTGGAAAAAAGAAAACACGTGAAATAAGGGCGCGCATTTCCGTTTTGCTTCGTCATGACAATGATGAGATGCAATCTGTAGATCGTGAAGTTGCTTTGGTGCCAATGAATGAGGTACAGATGCTGATTCCTATTCGCATTCCTAACTACACTGATTTTTATAGTAGTGAAGAACATGCAACTAACGTTGGTTCAATGTTTCGCGATCCAAAAAATGCATTGCTTCCCAATTGGAAACACTTGCCTGTAGCTTATCATGGACGAGCCTCTTCGATAGTCGTGTCCGGAACAAACATACATCGTCCAAAAGGACAAATTAAACCGGTGGATGTTGAACCTCCTGTGTATTGTCCTTCACGAAAATTAGATTTTGAATTAGAGGTGGCGTTTATTACCTGTGCTGAAACGAAATTGGGATCAACAATTCACACCAATGATGCAGAAGATCACATCTTCGGTTTTGTGCTCTTCAATGACTGGTCGGCCCGCGATATTCAGCAATGGGAGTATGTTCCTCTTGGGCCATTTCTTGGAAAGAATTTTGGATCAACTATGTCTCCCTGGATTGTGACAATGGATGCCATGGAACCATTTCGTACAGGTGGTCCTGATCAGCTTCCACATGTGTTGCCCTATTTATCTTTTGATGGAGAAAAGAATTTTGATCTTTCACTGGAAGTTTTACTTAGCAGTGAAAAGTCAGAAGCAGTAACCGTATGCCGTTCCAATTTTAAATACATGTACTGGAATGTGAATCAGCAATTAGCGCATCACACGGTAAACGGGTGCAATATTCAGGTAGGCGATTTATATGCTTCGGGCACAATCAGTGGACCATCACCAGGTTCTTACGGTTCTCTTTTAGAACTGACATGGAATGGACAAAAATCATTATACTTGTCTGATGGAAGTGAGCGTAAATTCATTGAAGACGGAGACACCGTAATCATACGGGGACATGCAGAAAAAGATGGAGTTCGGATTGGCTTTGGCGAATGCAGCGGTACAATCTTAAAAGCACTATGAAAAAAGAGTCTTTATTTTATGGGCTCATCGCATTGTTGGTATTCATTGATAGTTTTCTTTTATCAAGTCCAAATTTATTAGGGAAGGTTGGATTGTTTATTTATAAATATCATTACCTGCGAACATTTCCCAGAACCTTACTCTCTGTTTCAATTGCTATTTTGGTAGTTGTTTTGATTAGTGAGTTAATTAAATTTTTGGTTAAGAGGGAGCTAATCAAAAGAAGCTCCGGAAGGATTGCACTGATTATATTTATTCTGTTGTCAGCAGCTACATTGATTAAGACAGGAATTGATTTCTCTACCTGGACCTACGGTCATACAGGCGCACGATTCAAATATGGTGCTTACCTCTTACCTATACTATGGATTGCGGTGTTTGGATATCATCTTATAAAATTGCCAAAGGCTAACAGCCCATGGCCAACATCTCCCTCAATGGATGAAAAGAAAGTTCAACAATAACTATTCTCATGTTAACCATAGATCCTAAAACGATTCCTGTTCCGAAACTTCATGGTTATTTACAAGGGACAATTGCACCGCGTCCGATTGCCTTCGTAAGCTCAATCGATAAAGACGGGAAAGTGAATTTAAGTCCGTTTAGTTTTTTTAATCTCTTTAGCACAAATCCTCCAATATTAATATTCTCTCCTTCACGGAGAGTTCGGGATAACTCGACCAAGCATACGTTACAAAATGTATTGGAAGTGCCTGAAGTAACGATCAATATTGTTAATTATAATATGGTGCAGCAGGCATCATTGGCGAGTTGTGAATTTGATAAAGGAGTAAACGAATTCATCAAAGCTGGCTTCACCGAATTAGCCCCTCAAATAGTGCGGCCACCTCGTGTAGCTGAATCTCCCGTTTCTTTCGAATGTAACGTGAAGGAAGTGAAACCCTTGGGAACAGAAGGCGGTGCTGGCAACCTGGTTATTTGTGAAGTACTGTTAATACATATCAAAGATGAAATATTGAACGAATCAGGAGGAATTGATCCATATAAAATCGATACAGTGGCACGAATGGGTAACGATTATTACTGCCGTGCTCAGGGTGAAAATATTTTTGTTGTTCCGAAGCCGAATGAAAAAATGGGAATAGGATTCGATCAATTACCAGAGCAGGTAAGAAACAGTTCTATTCTTACAGGTAATGATCTTGGTCAGTTAGGAAACATACAGCAGTTACCTGATCTAAAGAATATTGATGAATTTAAAAACCTGCCGGAAGTGGAATTAGCAGCAAGTTATGGAATAACGGGCTTGCATAAGTTGGCTCAAAGCTATTTAAAGGAAGGTAAGCTGGAAGAAGCATGGAAAGTCTTGCTGAGGTAAGAATTCATTCGAACGACAAAGCAAATCTGGAAGTAAACGTCATTGAGAGGATGAGACGACTGAAAGCCGGTTAGGACGAAGTAATCCCCAAATAAAAAAAGATAATGATTTGGGGATTGCTTCGTCATTCGCCTGTTGGCGAATTTCTCGCAATGACGTTTAGTTTTTATACAAGACAGCTTTCACAGCTTTTACCGTGCGCTCTACGTTTGGGAGAATAGCCTGAATTAATGTTGGTGCATAAGGAAGCGGAGCATCTAAACTGTTTACACGATGAACAGGAGCATCTAAATAATCAAAGGCGTATTTCTGTACGTGATAGGTAATCTCAGAAGAGATCGCAGCTAATGGCCATGCTTCTTCTACAATCACCAAACGATTGGTCTTCTTTACAGATTCTACAATCGTATTATAATCGATTGGTCTTACAGTTCTTAAGTCAATTACTTCAGCTGAGATACCGTCTTTTTCCAATTCAGCAGCAGCTGCTAAAGCCACCTTCATGATCTTACCAAACGAAACGATTGTCACATCTGTACCTTGTTTTTTTACATCTGCAACACCAAGTGGAATAAGATATTCTTCGGCAGGCACCTCGCCTTTGTCGCCATACATCACTTCTGATTCCATGAAGATCACGGGATCATTATCACGAATAGCTGACTTCAATAATCCTTTTGCATCATAAGGTGTAAAAGGAACAACTACTTTCAACCCAGGAGTATTGGCAAACCAGTTCTCAAAGTTTTGTGAGTGTTGCGCGCCTAATTGTCCTGCATTACCTGTTGGTCCACGAAATACAATTGGGGATGAATATTGCCCGCCAGACATTGAAAGCATCTTTGCTGAAGCGTTAATGATCTGGTCGATAGCAACCAATGAAAAGTTGAACGTCATGAATTCAATGATTGGACGTAATCCGTTCATTGCAGCGCCCACTCCAATTCCCGCAAAGCCAAGCTCAGCAATGGGTGTATCCAGTACTCTTTCTGGTCCAAACTCATCCAGCATGCCCTGGCTTACCTTGTAGGCGCCATTGTATTCTGCTACTTCTTCACCCATCAGAAATATCTTCGGGTCTCTTCTCATCTCCTCATTCATGGCCTCGCGAAGGGCCTCTCTGAACTGAATTTCTCTCATACTGTACGTTAGTTTGGAAAGCCCGTAAAAATAGACCTCAGATTCCAATCCTGAAAATGATTTCTTTGATTAGTGCCGAAAAAGCGGGTTTTGGACAATAAAAAAACCCTGGCGTTTCCGTCAGGGTTTTTAAATCCAATGAGAGGAGATATTATTTCAATGCATTTCTGAAGGCATCGCTGGTAGCCCATTTGCTGAACTCCAGGTCTGTCAATGCTTTTTCTTTCAAGCTAGGGTCGATTTTAACCGCGCTTGTTAAGTTACTAACTACTCCATCAGCATTACCTGAACGGGCAGCAGCTACTGCAGCGCCATAATAAGCGATTGCGTAATTGCTGTTAGTGCGGGTTGCTTCGCTGAATGAAGCCGATGCATTAGCATAGTCCTTGTTTAATACCTGAGCTAGGCCTTTGTTGAAAAGGTTAGTAGCTGTAGTAGCAGCAGATGATTCAGAACGGATTGCATCAGCATATTTTGCCATGTAAATTTCATCAGCACCTTTCACTCCGCTTACACCACGAGCTACATCGTTGCTGGCACCATTCAATGCCTTACCAGCATAGCTATATGACTTGTAAGGGTTGCCTTTCCAAAGAGCGATAGACGCCATGTTCGCATTTGTTTCAGGTGTTTCTTTGATCTTGGAAGCAGTCTCGATCTGAGAGGCAGCTTTGTCAACTAATTCAGAAGCGCGAGCAGGATTTTCAATAGCCTGTGCGATATAAGTAGCACCTAAGTTGTTATGTGCATTCCAGTTAGAACCTTTCTTAGTTGCCGCTTCGTAGATCGCAGCCTTTTCATCCAATGAAGGAGTTAATGAAGCAGCGTACATCAATTCTTCAAAGCTCAATGCATCCGCTTGTGCAGAACCAGAAGTGATTTGCTTAGCTAAAACAGAGATTTCAGCATCTGTCTTCTTGATCTTAAGAGTTAAGATTTCAGTCTTAGCTGTTCTCAACTTAGGATAGATGTCTTTGAATACTTTCTTGTAAGTAGGAAGTTTCTTCAATTGTTTTTCTTGTTCTTCAAAAGAGCTTGGAGCATTTACCACGTTCAGGTAAGCTGATTTTTCGTCATCAGAGATACCAGTGTAAGAAGCCAAAGCATTCTTGAATTCTGTCCAATCGTCAACGATAGGCTTCTGAATGAATTTGATTGAGTCGGCCATGCCTTTGTAATCGTATTTCTTCATTTCCTTGCGGTAGAATTTTTCGATTGCAGCAGCACGCTCATTAGCCAATTTGCTGTTGATACGCTCAGCACCTTCTGGTGAGTGAGTACCAGTGATGGTAACAGTGCGGGTTGCGTTTTTAGAAGCGATGAATGCATCCAATTGCTTTCCTTTGTCGCCCTTAATTTCAGAGTTTTTAAGTACTGCACTTCCCTGATCGAAAATGAAATCAGGGATAACTACAGGGATAATTTCTTCCTGGTTGTTATAGCCATGATCAGCGAATGCTGCATAATATGCATTTTGAACCAGTTTAGAAGTGGTGATTAAACCTGTAGCTACATCTAAACGCTCAGTTTTCTTTGTTTTTGTTCCTTTTTGGGCTACACCTTCAACTTGAAGTACACCTGTTTTGTAAGCAGGCTGGTAGGGGAAAGAGAAGCTTTTAGTTACACGCGGTTGTTCTGTGGCGCTGTTTGGATAATCTTCTGCTTTGAAGGCAATAGGATCCAGTGCCAGTTCGTTGTCACCATACTTGTAGAAAGAATTCAGGTTATAAACCGTTCCTTTCTTCAACATTTTTACCGGAAGATTGGCGGCCATTTCATATACAACAGTGTCTTTATGCACTTCCAAAGGGTTTGGAGTAACAGTCAGGTTCTGTTCTTTGGCCATTTTAACCATCTTCGGAAGGGTACAGCTGGTGACAGCAAATGCCCCGATGATTACGAATGCGTAAACTAATTTTCTCATGGATTTTGATTTAATAGGTTTTTAACGAATTGCAAAGCTAAGTTTATAGGCTTTTTTTTGCAATGATAACCTAAAAAAATAAGAATTGGCCCATTACGATTGCCCGTATTACCCGTTATATTTGTAAGCTGAATTTTAAGTCGATAAAACGGCATTAACTCAGGTAAACGGAAGGTTTTTAGGGGGTCGGACAGATTTTTGATATGGAGTTGATAAAAAAAATACAGCAATTTTTTGAAGAACGAGCATTCGGGGTCTGTACGGCCCTGGGTGAAAAACTGGGAATTGCCAGTTCAGGCATACGCCTTTTTTTCATTTATCTGTCCTTTTTAACCTTCGGATCACCCGTATTTATCTACCTGGCCCTGGCTTTTATCATGAATATGAGGAGGCACCTGAGAAGACGTGCCATCTGGGATTATTAGAATTCCAGGTCACTAAAGCTCTTCTTTTTGAAAAGAAAGTAATCAACAATCAATAGTTTCAGGTAAACCGTAGGTAGAGTACCACCGTATTTTGACTTTTTGGCTGTTGACTTTCGTTTCGATATTTCTCCCCCGATGCTCTTAATAAAATCAAGGTGAGCACTCCATACTGCTTTGCAATCCTTTGCTGATCCATCGGACAGGAATTTGAAGGATGCAATCCAATCTAAAAAAATGCGCAGAGGAAATTTCCAGATCAATTGTAAGAAAGGAAGGTTCTTGAAGATCAGGCTCAATCCATTTCTGAAATTGAAGTAAGTCTTGCGCGGATTGGAGACCGCCAATGTTCCGCCACCTACATGGTACACTCTACTTTGGCCCTCGTAGTAAATTTGATATCCAGCCTTTTGCAATCGCCAGCAAAGATCAATCTCCTCCATGTGTGCAAAGAAATCTTCGTCCAGGCCATTCATTTGGTGATAGCATTCGCTACGAATAAATAAACAAGCTCCGCTTGCCCAAAATACTTGGCGGGTATCATCGTATTGACCTTTATCTTTTTCTGTATCGTTAAAGATTCTTCCACGGCAAAAGGGATAGCCCAGGGCGTCAATGTATCCACCGGCTGCACCGGCATATTCAAAGAATTCTTTATTTGAATAAGAGAGAATTTTTGGTTGAACTGCCGCTATGCTGAAATTACTTTCGAATAACTGAATGACAGGTTCAATCCATCCGGAAGTAACCTCTACATCGGAATTAAGCAGAACATAATATTTCTCCTTAACCTGATTCAAAGCAAAATTATATCCACCACAAAAACCAAGATTGGAGGGAACAGTAATGAGATCTATAGTGGAGAAATTTGTTTGAAGAAATTCAATGGAATCATCCGTTGAATGATTATCAGCTACGATGATGTGCGCATTGCCGCTATGTTGCAAAACAGAAGGAAGAAATTTCTCCAGCCAGCGCCTGCCGTTGTAGTTAAGAATAACGACCGCTGTGTTACTTAAGTCCAAGATTTGATTATTTAGAATGTCAAATAGGGCGTGAACGCTGAGACTTTGACAAGTACGTTTGATAATTTCTTTAGCCGATTGAGGTACGTTAACTCATTCCACCCATCATACTCGTGAAATCCATACCTGGGATATTGGGTAGGATTCCTTCTGTACTTTTTTTCAATTCTTCTTTGGCCAGAACGTCCGCTTTATCAGAGGCAATATTAATAGCAGCAATCACCAGGTCTTGTATTAAAACTTTGTCTTCTGCTTTCAGGATGACGGGATCAATGTCAATAGCCATTACCTGCTTTTTGCCATTCACTGTGGCTTTCACCATACCTCCGCCTGACTCACCAGTTATCACGAGATTAACCAGGTTATCCTGGGCTTCTTTCATGCGGGCTTGTACTTCCTTTACTTTGCCCATCATTTTCATCATATCAAACATAGTGTCAAAAATTTAAACATTGAATGATCATAAACTTGAAAAATAAATCGCGGTGGCCTACAGATTGGACCATTGGTTATCTTGATAGTGTCACGACATCGCCAACGCTGTACTTATCGCATATATCCAGAAAGAAATCTTCAGGCAGCTTTGGTTCACTTACACTGGTTATATGATAGACGCAATAATAGGCCTCTTTATTCTTTTCGATTTTTGTAATGGTTACGGTATAATGAATATCAGGATCGGAACAACTCATCACGCACGCTAAAAAAAGGAGCAGGCAAAGGTATTTTATCATCTTCCCATTCATTATATGGATCATTCCAGGAAACAAAGTTAGTTATTTAGCTTTGATATTTCTCTCCTTAAATTGAATGTTCGATGGCCTCGCAAGAGGATGCGAATTGCGTTTGTATAGCTTGCAAGACAATGTTAATTCCCTTTTCGAATGAGTAAAACGGTACCTTCTTTGGAAAAGTTTTTGCCGGACAAATCCGTGACATTCGCTTTCCAGATGTAGGAACCTTCAGGTAGGGGTTGATCTGATTCGCTTCGGGTTCCGTTCCAGCCATCGTTTTTATCCGAAGTATAAAGTAAGGCTCCCCAGCGGTCGAAGATCATCAGGCTTATTTTGGAAATGTAATATCCCGACACAGTAAATATTTCATTTTCCTTTGGTCCGGTGCCATTGGGAGTAAAGGCTGTTGGTGAATAGAGATTTGTCTTTTTCGCAATCTCCACATTGTTTGAGAGTGACGCAGTCAGGCCGGTGGTAATTGAAACCGCTCTGATGTGATAGCGGATGGATTGGATTTTGGGATCGGGATCTTCTACATAAGTTGTATCCAACCCTGTGCTAATGGAATTAATTAATTTGCCTTCGGTTGTATATCGATCTACTAAATAGTTTTTTACTCCATCTTTCCAGCCATTGAACTCAGACCAATTTAAAGTGACAACATTGTTATCTGACAAACTTCCGGCTAATCGAATAGGGCAGGTTGGCACTCCGGGAGGGCTAAAATTTCCGCACGCATCGATGTAATCCACACGATAACAGTATGCGCCACCAGTGGTGTACTCCGCATCCGTGAATTTTTTATCATCCGCTTTAGCAAAAGGCTGATAGTTTGATCCACCTATTGACCGGAATAATGAATATTCAGGTTTGCTTATTTTGGGATCTACCAACCAGTTCAAATCTACTCCCGGATCAGTAACAACTGCACTGATGTTATCAATGATAGGAAGTACGGTAGTAGTAAAAGAAGTACCACATTTTTCCAACGAAGTGCTTTTTGCTCCACCGGGATAGTTGCTGATTATTCGGTAACAATAATCTGTTTTGCAAACAATGTCTATGTCATCGAAGCTTAATGGTGCACCTGGCACTGTTGTATAATTCTGTTTGTCACGCTGAACGGTCATACTTGTGATGCCTACGGTCGCGGTGGTCCATGCCAGCTTGTTCACAGCATTATCTATGGTTAGGTCAAAATTCTGACTGCAAATAATATTGGAGTAGTTATTCGTATTGGCACAGGGATCATAAGCACTTAAGCGAAAGCAATAATAATTATCATCCACTTTTATACTTGGTGTGCGTAGTGTGTCCTTTTCATACATCGATTGAAACAATTGAAAAGTAGATGCATTGTTTACTGCAACCTCCATGTGCTGCTGGATGTGGGTCTGTTTGCCAAAATTTAATTTCAACGTATGGTCATCCAGTGCGGTGAGCGTGCTAATTGCAGGCACGGGTAATGTGGCAATAGCAGTGAACGGCTCAATAGTTGCCGAACAGTTATCTGCTGAACCTGTATTGCGGCCACGTACGTTGATATTAAATGTGCCAGCACCCGGATAATTATGCTGGGCTACAATGTTATTGGTGAAGGGCTGAATACTTTCTGGTGTGCCGTCATTATCAAAGTCAATCAGGTATTGTTCGTATTTATTATCGGTCACTTTAACAGAGACTTTGTTTCCTGCACAGGAATAAATTTCAAATGAAGGCTGTGTATTCTCCACAACAGTAATTGTGATATCATCTGCGCCAATGCTTTGGTACAATACCGACAACTTAAAAGTACCGGCCGTAGTATAGGTAAATGTAAATTGATTTTGTTGTTGTTGACCTTTGCCTTCATAATCCATCAGGCAGGGTTTTCCAGGTGTACATTCGCCACTCGTAATGACGTTAGCATCTGTAATGGTTATTGTGAATGGTGCGCAGCCCTTTACCTGATCTACTTTAAAACGACCAAGCCGGCTGGGATAAGGCTGTGCGTAAAGTGTAACGACCGTAGTCAGGCTAAAGAATATAATGAGTATGAAATTGCGAATTGCCATTCAACTATTAACTGATAACGGTTAACTAATTTTAACTTCTTTCAAAAACTTCTCCGCGTTTACCATATCATTATGCAGCAGCCGGTCTGTTTCTATAAACGGAACAACTTTCCTGAAATTATCCACAAAGTCTTCAAGATACGCAGAAGTCTTTAATGGTCTGCGAAAATGAAGCCCTTGTGAAGCAGTAATCAGTTCAATAGCCAAAATAGAGTACAAATTGTTTACAACCCGATAGGCTTTCGTGGCGGCATTAGCTCCCATGCTTACGTGATCTTCCTGCCCGTTGGATGATACGATCGAATCCACGGACGCAGGAGTGCAAAGTTGCTTGTTTTGACTTACCAAAGACGCGGCTGT
>Ga0164241_10006623_pt1 | contig 10529 bp, 10 predicted proteins | sample OricomyardsoilBY_FD_108780 | JGI IMG/M metagenome (GOLD analysis project Ga0164241, IMG submission 108780) | Backyard soil microbial communities from Emeryville, California, USA - Original compost - Back yard soil (BY) | ecosystem: Environmental > Terrestrial > Soil > Unclassified | place: USA... | reverse complement strand
TAATCAGGGAGCAGGTCCGGTCAGGGCAGTCGGTAATGGTTATTACGCAGTGAGAAAATCTGGTGCTCCCAATCCTATTGGTTATGACTGGGCTATATACCAAAAACCAGTAATGAGTTGTTCAACTCCATGGAGTTCAGGTTATATATATACCAGTGTGTCTTCCGTTAGTTATGCTCGTGCGATGACTATGCAATTCAACCCAAATCAATGCAGTGCGGCTAATAACTGTACTTTGGATATAGCAGCAAATGTCAATGGATATGCGCTTGTATGTAAATAGTTTGAATTACATAAAAAAACCACGCGGCGGCGTGGTTTTTTTATGTCTATTATTTTTATGCCTATCACTTTGGCATCTAATTGTTAGAATGCCTCATTGAATAAATTGGGGTATAGCATGCAATCACCACACTTATGGTCTGCAAAATGGCAGCCAGTCGTTGACCAGTTTTTAGAAAATCAATCAGCAGGCGACGATGGTGCCAGTCTGGCGTTAGTGATCAATGGTGAATTGGTGCTGAGTATTGCTGCAGGTATTGGGCAGAATCGCGTACTGAATAAAAAAGATATTGCCTGGAATGAAAATACGTTGGTGAATGTTTTTTCAGCAGGCAAAGGTTTGGTGGCTGTTTGTATATTGCAATTAGTGCAGCAAGGAAAGTTGGAATTGGATAAACCCGTCATGCATTATTGGCCGGAGTTTGCGCAATTTAATAAAAAAGATATCACTGTCAAACAGGTCTTAATACATCGTAGCGGGCTTTCCGCGTTTCATCACACCATCGCGCAAGATCAAATTTTTGATTGGTCATTAATGACTCATGCGATTACGCAAGATGAACCCTGGTGGCAGCCCGATTCTGCGCAAGGTTATTCCCCGTTTATTTATGGTTGGATTTTGGGTGAATTAATCAAACGTGTAGCGGGCGCAAAAAGTATGAATGATTATTTTCAGCAGGCCGTCGCCTTACCATTAAATGTGGATTGCTTTTTTGGAGTGCCGGATAAAAAACTGTCACAGATTGTTGATACATTGCCATTAAAAAACATGCCGCTAAAAAAATTATCGGAAATAGCTGTTTCAACATCGGATGCGGATAGTTTTGCCCTGGGTAAAATAATGAAAGCGGATCCGCGTGGCGTTACCAATCGTGCATTTTCAAACCCCATTAGTGTAATGACATCCACCAATAGTTTGGCATGGCGACAAGCACAAATTCCGGCAGCCAATGCGCATACCAATGCGATAGGGCTGGCAAAAATTTATGGTGACCTGGCTTCTTCCACGAGTCGATTATTGGATAAAAATACCTTGTCCTTATGTTGGCAAGAACAAACGTTTGAAATGGATAAAGTCTTGGGTTTACCTTTGCGATTTGCCTGTGGTTTTATGTTGTCACAAGCACAGCGAACGGATTGCAGATACGGTCGGGGTGTTCGCGCTTTTGGTCATCCGGGCGCAGGTGGCTCGGTGGGTTTCGCCAATCCTGATTATCAGTTGGGATTTGGTTACACCACGCAACGCATGGGGCAAAGTTTGCTGATTGATCAACGCGCGATTAATTTAATTGATGCCATTTACACCGTATTGGACAAATAACATGAATGATCACAACGAGATTATTGATATACAAACACGTCTGGCTTATCAGGAGGATTTATTGACTGAATTAAATCAGATTGTGTCGCGGCAAGATGTTGAAATTTTGACGCTGAAGCAACAGGTTCGCCAATTGAGTAAACGAGTAGAAGATTTTTTGGCAGGCCCCGACTCAGGGAATGTTGATATTGGCGACGAACGCCCGCCCCATTACTGACAAATCCGCTTTTCATCTGGCATAGATTCAATCAGCAACTAGACTCAGCTAAAGATCATTACTGAATGAATTTATGCGTCGTAAAAACCCACCTTATTTAACGGTTGCCGGTGAGGAATCAGCAGCCAAAGGATCTGACGAATCGGTTCTTAAAGTCCTATCGGATTTGAGTTCCGATGCCGTGTGGTGTTACGACATGGATCCTCCGATTGATATAGCACAATCCTCTGAATTACAAATAAAAAATATTGAAAACAATGCGCGCCTGATAGAAGGCAACAAAGTATTGTTGAGTATGTTGGGGCTTGATGACATATCTGAAATTTTAGGCATGGGTTTGCGGGATAGTGGTTCGCGCCATTATGTGTTGGATCTGGATGCTTTCGTCAGAAACAAATATCGACTGACTGACTATGACATAGTGCGGCAAGACGACCGCGGTAAGGAGTTTTATTTTCAAATTTCCTGTGCCGGAATTGTTGAAGGAAATTTACTAAAAAGAGTCTGGGGTACTACCAAGGATATTACGGCGCGAAAGCGATATGAAGAAAGATTGCATTATCAGTTTTATCACGATGTGATAACCGGCTTACCCAATCGTGAAAAATTATATCTGGATATGGAAGCCTGTTTTGGCAATCGTAGTGAGGATCAAATCAGCGCGTTGATGTTATTGGATATCGACCGCTTTAAAGAAATAAATGACACGCTCGGACACAAAACCGGTGATCAATTACTTAAACAAATTGGTCCGCGATTAACCGCCGAAATGGCGGATGTTCAGGGAGTTGTCGCGCGTTTGGGTGGCGATGAATTTGCTATTTTTTTACCGCGTATTCGCAGCCCGCACCAAGCCATCATTATTGCGCACAGACTTACCGATGCGTTAACCCAGGAATTTGATCTTGATGGATTTTGCACGGAAATTTCAGTGAGTATTGGGATCGCTCTTTCTCCCATGCAGACAGAGGATTACCACACCTTGATGCGTTATGCCGATATTGCGATGTATCACGCAAAATCGCAGATGTTGGGTTATGCCATTTACAACACAGAAATTGATCCTCATTCACAAAAACGTTTAACCATGATTGGTGAATTGGGTCGCGCGATTCGGGATAATCAATTGTGTTTGTACTATCAACCCAAAGTATTATTGGATGAAAAACGTTGTTATGGTTTTGAAGCCTTGATTCGCTGGATTCATCCCGAATTGGGATTTGTGCCACCCAATGATTTTATTCCGATTGCAGAAATGACCAGCATGATTCATCCACTGACTGCTTGGGTGTTGGAAAAAAGTATTGAGCAAGCGCAAATTTGGTATGCACAAAATCTGGATTTATCGATTGCAGTGAATTTGTCAGCACGCAATTTAATGGATGAAAATATTCCAAAAATGATTGCACGTTTGTTGGAAAAATATCAGTTACCCGCGAATCGCCTGGAATTGGAAATTACCGAAAGCTCAATCATGACTGATCCCGCACGGGCTCTGCGTATTCTTGATCAATTGCATGACTTGGGCGTGTTGTTGTCAATTGATGATTTTGGAACAGGTTATTCATCTCTCGCTTATTTAAAACGTTTACCTGTGCACACATTAAAAATTGATAATTCATTTGTGCGCAATATGTTGGAAGATCGTCAGGATGAAATCATTGTACATTCAACGATTAACCTTGCCCATAACCTGGGTTTGAAAGTAGTTGCAGAGGGCGTGGAAAACGAAGCGCTGTTGGATTCGTTAAATCAAATGGGATGTGATGAGGCGCAAGGTTATTTTATTGGTCGCCCTATGCCGATTGTCAATGTAAACGAATGGTTAGTGGCAACCGGGTGGCTGCCTCATCAGCATTGACGCTTCATTAAAATTGACGCCCTAACATTTGTGCTTCCACATATTTTAATTTTTCTTCAATCAAAGCGGTTTTATATTGATTGCCCTGAGTGTATTTCAGCGCATGTCGCAATTGAATGGCGGCTTTATCGTAAACACCATTCAAAATAAAATATTCTCCACGCGCTTCGTGCACACCTAAAATATCACCTGCAAGGCCATTTACTTCTGCAAGCAAATACCACACATAATCATCCTGACTTCGTTTACGGGAATAAGACTGTAATAAAGCAGCGGCTTCTTTATATAAACCGGCTTTCATCAAGGCTTCTGATTTGCGAATTAATAATGGATAACTATCGGGATGCAATACCAGTTGCTCTTCCAGAATGGCCAAACCATCTTTATATCGCTCCGCTGCGATTTCGATATCTGAACGCATAATTTGATAAGTAATCCGGGAGCCATCTTTTTCCAATAGGGGTTTGAGCGCTTCGCGCGCGGCATCAAATTGTTGGGAATGGGTTAGGGCCAACACATAACCATAACGGCTTGCTTCCAGTGAGTCAGTTTCTTTATCCAATTCGCTCTTGAACATTTTTACCGCGATTTGTGGAGTTTCCTGATTTTCAAAGCGAACGCGGGTTCTCATCAATTTAAATTCTAAATTATCGTCCTGTTTTTTCTGCGGGTATTGCATGGCGCGGTTACGAGCATCCGACACACGTGATTCAGTGACGGGGTGAGTCAATAAATATTCCGGGGGACGGCGTGAGAAACGGCTGGCGCTCAACATTTCTTCAAACATATTGGCTGCAGCATAAGGATCCAGCCCGGCTTTAACCAAAGTATCAAAACCAATACGATCTGCTTCCTGTTCATTTTGTCGACTGAAGCTGAGTCTGGCCTGCTGTGCGGCAGCTTGCGTGGCCATGATGGCTGCGATTCCGCCATCTCCATCACTATTGGCGGCCAACGCCAGGCCAGCCAGCATTCCCGCTAACATCGGGATCATCATTTTTTGTTGCATTTCCAGCTGCCGGGCATAATGCCTTTGGCTTAAATGGCCTAATTCATGGCTGAGCACAGCGGCTAACTGATTTTCAGTTTTGGCATATTGCAACAGACCGGTATGGACACCGATGACGCCACCGGGAACCGCAAATGCATTAAGAGTGGAATTATCAACAAGAACCATTTGGATCTGCTTGGTTTCCAGTTGGCTATAAGGCAGCAAGCGATCAAACAGCTTTTCCAGATAATCAATAATTAAGGGATCGGAAGAGGTGGGAACTTGTGCTCTAAATGCCCTAAGCCATTGTTCTCCCAGCCTTTTTTCCTGATCAGGGGAAATAGTGGTAGAGCTGGTATCACCCAGTGAGGGTAGATTAACTTCAGCATGACAAACCAAAACAGGCAAAGACAAAATCAAAACCAGTAATAATCGGGAAGAAAGATGGGTAATTAGCACCGGGATAATAACCTCTATTGGCTCAATTTACAGATGGGTTTTTTGCAAAAACATCAAAAAAAACAGGTGATCACTCTAGCCTTTTTGGGAGCTAAAGACTAGGTTATGCACCTCTGTGAAAAGCGTCACCTTTTACATTTGAACATCAACTAGACCATAGGTAATAGATTGGGTTCAATTGGTTATTTTCTGCTGCGAGTGCCCTGATCTATGCACAATTCTGATTCCCTCCTGTGTGACGAAAAGCGGATAACCGAACTGGATGCTTGTGGTTTAGCTTGCCCCTTACCTCTGCTAAAAGCAAAACAACGGTTAAGGGATTTGGCTTCCGGTGAGTTATTGCGGGTTTTGGCAACGGATCAGGGATCTGTCAGGGATTTCAAAGCTTTTGCTGATTTAAGTGGCCACACTCTTATCGAGCAAAAAAAAACACAGGGTGTGTACATTCATTTATTGCAAAAGGCTTGACGCGAGTATGAATTGTTTTATTTTTTTTCCGGGATTTTGGCGTGTTGCTGCCGTCCTGGTCGGTATATTTCATTCGCATCTTGTTATTGCACAATCCAGCTTCGCCGATCAAAAGCAAGATTCTTTTGTTGCGCAAGTAAACAGTGATTTAGTCGGTTTGATGGGGGGAACGGAATCACTTTTGGATCCATTCAATATCCAACCTGCTAAAAGTGATCAGGATAAGCGGGAATATCGTTACCTGGTACTGCCGAATCAATTGCGTGTGCTGTTGATATCAGATACGGAAGCCCAGTCCTCTGCGGCGGCTATTAATGTTGCAGTCGGCGCAAATCATAACCCCGCAGATCGATTGGGATTGGCACATTTTCTTGAGCATATGTTATTTCTGGGTACTGAAAAATATCCGCTGCCAGGTGAATATCAACAATTTATTTCCCAACAAGGCGGCACGCACAACGCGTCAACAGCTGCGGAAAATACCCAGTATTTTTTCACGATTAAACATAAATCCTTTGAGCCCGCGCTGGATAGATTCGTGCAGTTTTTTATTGCGCCTTTATTTAACGACATTTATGTTGATCGTGAACGTCAAGCGGTCAATGCTGAATTCTCTGCAAAATTGCGCGATGATTTTCGTCGTGAGTGGGATGTCTATCGCGAATTGATGAATCCCGAACATCCCGGATCCAAATTTGCCGTCGGCAATAGCCAAACATTGGCTGATCGCGACACAGTTTCTGTGAGAGAGGATCTAATAGCATTTTATCAAACGCATTATTCCGCCGAAAAAATGACGGTGGTGCTATTAAGTAACCAACCCTTGTCACAATTGCAGCTCTGGGCAGAACAAAAATTTTTATCCATTCCAAAACGAAATGCAGAAAAACAAGAAGTAACGGCAGCTTATCCTTCAATGTTTGAGAAAGATTTTTTACCCGCAACGATTGGAATACAGCCTGAAAAAGAAATACATAAATTGACTTTCAGTTTTCCGGTTCCGCAATCGAAAAAATTATTAGTCAACAAACCTTATGATTACATTGCGCATTTGTTAGGTCATGAAAACAAAGGTAGTTTTTTATCTATATTAAAAGAGTTGGGGTGGGCTGAAACCTTGACTGCGGGCTTGGCTTATCCAAGTCGGGATGACGCTTTATTTCAAATTAATATTCAATTAACGCCCACCGGTGTAAAAGCCAGAGATCAAATTGTTTCATTGTTATTTTTCACCATTCAAAAAATTCGGGACACCGGGATTGAAGCCTGGCGCTATAACGAATTACAAGTGATGGGTAAAAATAAGTTTCAGTTTGATGAAAAAAAATCACCTATAGAAACAGTTTCTACGCTTGCACAAAATATGCAGGATTATGCGGTACAGGATATTTTGCGCTGACAAACGCACTATGCTGCCTTTAATGAGAAACAAATACGGCAAAGTTTGGATTATTTGAATGTTGATAATTTACTGGTTGCTTTGACATCCCCGGATATTGATCCCCTGCGAGTGACGAATACTTATGCTGTACCTTTCGTTGTTAAAAGGGGTGTGGCAGAGGTATTGGAAATTAAAGCGAGTACTCGACAAAATTTTGCATTGCCACAGCCTAATCCCTACCTTCCTGCAAAAATGTTTGTAAAATCGGGCTCTTTATTGAATGGTGATCAGCAAATTAAATCAGTGCCTGAGTTATTGATTGAAAAAAATCGCACCAAAATTTGGTATCAACAGGATTACCGTTTTAATCGACCGCAAAGTGCCATTAGTTTGCATGTGATTGTGCCGCCAGAAAAAATGACTGCCGAACGTTCAGCGTTAAACTATTTATTTGCTCGCGTCATCCGCGACCAGCTCAATCATGCAACCTATTACGCCAATCTGGCCGGATTGGAATTTGATATTTCACCTCATTCGCGTGGTGTTGATATTTCAGTCTTCGGTTTTTCCAACCGACAAAGTCTATTTCTTAATGAAGTGATTGCAACACTTGCCAGGCCGAACTTAACAGAGAATCAATTTAAACGAATCAAAGCAGAATTAATTCGTTATTGGCGGAATGAAGAAAAAAGCTTGCCTTATCAGGTAATGATTAATCAGTTGCCATCGATTTTTATAAATCCACAATGGTCATCGGATGAATTGATGCTTGCATTGGATACAGTGAGCTACGATCAGTTCACACAGTTTGCCAAACAATTTTTGTGGGATGCCGAAATAGAAGGGCTTATTTATGGTAACTATTTGCCGCAAGAAGCCATCAAGTTATCCGCGATTATCGAACACGGTTTGCAGTCGCGACAAACGGGTAGAAAAATTGCTGATTCTGTTTTGCACATCATGCCCGACAATCAAACCAGTCCCTGGCTTTTTTATCGCCCATTACCTCACCCGGATAAAATAGTTGCACTCTATATTCAAGCTCCATCATCAACAGACGCAGACACTGCCAGAATGCAATTAATTTCCCTGATATTGCAGCCTGAGTTTTTTCATCAACTGCGAACTGAAAAACAAATGGGTTATGTAGTGGCGGCGGTTCCATTTCCTATGCAACAGGTAGAAGGTAGTTTGTTTTTGGTTCAGTCCCCCAATTTTTCTGAACAGGATATACAACAAGCTATAGATAATTTTATAGGCGATAAAACCCCTTCGTTCGAAAAAACATTTGCTACGCAAAAAGATTCATTAATCCAAAAATTGAAAGAATCGCCTCGTTCTATACGTGAGCAAAACGCACGTTATTGGCAATCTATTTTGTTGGAAGACTATAAGTTCGATCGCAGGCAACGCTTGGTAACGATTCTGAATCATTTATCGGTGGAAGAATTACAGCTTTATTATCAAAACGTCTTTCAAAATAAAAACCGCCGTTTATGGATGTCCAGTGCAGATTTAGCTGCTGATCAGCGGTTTTATCTGTTGCAGGATAAATCGGCTTTTAAACAATCCGAATAGCTCATTTGGATCAAAATCCTCATACCAAGCCCTAAGGGCTTTCACTTTTCGTGCAAAAGTCTCATTTTCAGCGATTTGTCGTGATTGCGCTAACATTGTTACCTGCTTCACAGATAATGCCCCAGCCTTTGATTACCCTGCCTGCGAGAGAATAAAAATGCTTATAACTGCGTGGTATCCAATATGTTGCATCAATATGATTTGTCCGAATTAGAGTCCAGTTTGAAGTCGTTGGATGGCTTTGAAGGGATTATGAAACCTTTTATGTTTTTCTTTGGACGACCCAAGACCGGGCATGAGGTGTGGTCAAAATCTCTGGTTAAAAAGGCGCTGGTTAATCACAAGTTGGTCGATTATCGTTTCAAGGAACGCGATGGAGCACAGTTTTATCAAATTTGTGCATTCAGTACCAAGGGCGAGTTGTCACCTGAAACTATCGCCAGCTTACGCCATCAAGCCAAGCAATTCAGTTTGGAGACAGTTAGACGAGAATCCAATGGTTTGAATTTATTGTCACAATTCAAACAATTTTTGTTTGATGGTCCGGAAGTCAAAGATATTGTTAAATTAAGTGATCCTAAAGCAGGCATATTTGTTTACCCGGTTTCTACTGGCAATAGACTCACGCATTATCCGATCGTTCTTTATACCTTCTCTGCAGGTATTCACAAATATTTTCCGGTCGATGCCAACGACATCAGTCATTTTTTGACACTGGAAGCTTAACAAATACAATTAAATAAACTGATAAAAAAATTCCCGAACCTGTCGGGAATTTTTTTTATATTTCATCAATAACGATTCATTAATGATGGTGATGTCCACCAGCGCCATGGGCATGGCCGTGTTGAAGTTCATCTTCTGTTGCTGCGCGCACTTCAGTAATTTCCACTGCAAAGTTTAAATCGATTCCTGCCAAAGGATGGTTGCCATCAATGGTGACTTTATCACCATCTACTTTGGTTACAGTCACAACTTGCATGCCATGTTCGGTTTCGGCGTGAAATTCCATTCCTATTTCAATTTGTTCAATGCCACTGAACATAGTGGATGGCAATTCCTGAATCAGTGCGTCGTCGCGTACACCGTAAGCTTGTGCAGCAGGTACGGCAACCGTTAATTTTTCACCCACTACTTTTCCTTCGAGTGCGGACTCCAATCCGGGAATAATATTACCTGCACCGTGTAAATAACTTAAAGGCTCATTGCCTTCTGATGAGTCCAATGTTTTGCCGCTGCTGTCGGTCAATGTGTAATGGAAGCTGGCAACACAGTCGTTAGCGATATTCATAAAAAAAACCTATAGTGTGTGGATTAATAATGTGTATAAAAAAATATGTCGAATTAAAACGTAGCGATGGTTTCGCCATTAATGTTGGCTTTCGTAATGTAAATAGTGTATTCCTTGCCGCCTTCTTCCTGCTGTAAACGTACCAACAAATAATGCCAATCCGGCGCTACCCAAGCGTAAGTAACACGTTTGTTATTGCTACGACTGCGCTTCACTTTTATGGTGTTCACTTCACCCAGTGGTGTTTCCAATAATTCTTCACCGAGCACTTCAAAACTGTACTCCTTCAACTCGCCGCCATCGGCAATTTGATAAGTAAATTTTTTCTTGCCTGCGCGCAATTCTTGCACCAACTGAAGCTGATAACTGAGTTTGTCTTGCACCTGATCCACAATGTTCATTTGCCAACGTGAGTTGTCGACATTATTTAAAACCGATTTTTCTTGCCAATTAAAACTTAAATCCGCGTCGCGTTTTTTTCCTAAACCACGACGTTTGTAAACATAATGTAATGGTTGAACCGTTTTTTTATCGGCAACCCATTGCATGCGACTGGTTTCCGTAACGCTGCCGATCATAGATTCTGCTTTAAATAATAAATCGTATTGGTTGTCGCCTAAATCAGTTAAACGATTGGTCACTGTGACATTAAAACCATAAAGTTTGGCTTTATATAAATT
>Ga0164241_10006622_pt1 | contig 10529 bp, 11 predicted proteins | sample OricomyardsoilBY_FD_108780 | JGI IMG/M metagenome (GOLD analysis project Ga0164241, IMG submission 108780) | Backyard soil microbial communities from Emeryville, California, USA - Original compost - Back yard soil (BY) | ecosystem: Environmental > Terrestrial > Soil > Unclassified | place: USA... | reverse complement strand
GCCGCCGCGGCGGCGCTGGTGCTCGGGGCCTCCCCGGCGGCGGTGCGCGCGGGCGCGCGCGGGTTCGAGCCGCTCGAGCATCGCATCGAATTCGTGAGGGAAATCACACGCGAGATCGACGGAGCGAGGCGCGCGGTGCGTTACTACAACGACTCTTACGCCACGCGCCCCGAGGCCGCCCTCGCCGCCGTCCGCGCGCTGCGACCCGAAGAGGGAGATCAGTCCGCGAATGGGCCGACAGGCCGCTCTCATGAGGCCGTCGCGCACTCCGGCCTGGGACTGATCCTCGGCGGCTCGGAGAAGTTCGCCGACTTCTCCGAAATGGCCGACGCCCTCGCCGCCGAGCCCCACCTGCGGGCGATCGCCCTCATCGGTCAAACGGCCCCGAGGCTCCAGGAAGAATTGCGCCGTTCCGGCGCGCTCGAAGGCCGCGCCTGGAAGCGCTTCGAAAGTCAGAATGCATTGGAGGAAGCGCTGGACTTCCTGCGCGAAAACATCGCGGCCGGAGCCATCTTGCTCTCCCCCGCATGCGCTTCGTTCGGCCTTTTCGCGAACTACAAGGAACGCGGCTACGCGTTCAAACGGCTCGTGAAATCGCTGCCTGGCTAGAATCTCGGATCCAAGGGCACGGGTCGGGCGTCAGAAAATCGTACCCTCGCGAAATCGGGGTGCGCGGTGTTGATCACCGAATTCCACCCTTCCGTCAAAGCCGCGCTGCGCACGTACAGAATAGCGGTGCGCGCCTCCCGAACCCATCTATTTCCAAATTCCCTTGTCCTGGATGCTTGAGAGCGCCAGTCCGATGAGTACAGGGTTTCCGGCGTCGTTTCCACCGAGGCATCCCCGATTTCAACATCCGCACAATGAAATTGATCCCGTACATAACCTACCGGATTCCCACGTACGAATTGTTCCAAAACGGACAGGGCGAGAGAGTCCGCGCAGTAGAGTACGGGTGCTCCCTCCACGTGCCAACGCCCTTCAGCCAAGACTGCACCGCCCGGATCGGCCACATCGAAGCGCCGCAGGCAAGTCCGGTAAAGCTTCATGCCGCAAATCCCCATGCCATACCGTGGAGTACGCTCATAACACGACGACGGCCTGTTTCTGTTTTGAGGACGTCGATAGGCCTTTGAAAATCGAGCGACAGGACTTTTCCCTGCATCCATTCAAGAACACGTTCCCGCGAACCAAAAAGTTGTTCTCCCTGGAGCAGGACCGCCTCGATATTCGCAATTCGATCCGTCTGCTGCGGCGTCAGGGCTTCCCCTGTTTTCTTCCAGCGGGCCAACGTTTTGGGCGACACTTCCAGGATATCGGCGAGGTCTGCGGGAGGAAACAGGTTTACGGTTGCTGCTAGTGTGCCCAAAAGGGGGGCGACGACGTAACCCGGAACAGGTTCGGCAAGACGGATTCCGGTATCCCCTGTGTTCAGATCGGGGTACTCAAACGAAGGCTTCACCCGTGTGGGCTTTGCCGCCTTTTGGGGTTTTTTCCGGGGAGCTTTCTTCATGAGACATTTGTCCTTTCAGATAAGGACAAATTAACCCTAGCCTTCGGGGAAGGCAATTGAATTCGTTTGCCATTGCGGCAAGGATTCTATTTACGCTTCGAGCTTGTCTTGGAGCCTGGGTCTCGCGCCGGCCTGGCTGACCTGGCTGGCGTAGTCTTGGATCCCCCCGGAGTCTTGGCGCGGTTCTGAAAGTATTCGGGAGGGGCTTCGCGCACCCAGGCGTCGAGGCGCTTGTCTTCGAAGAATTCCTTGAGGGGAATCTCCAGTGCGTTGGCCCAGCGGGCGAGGGTGGAAACGGTGGGGCTTTTCTTCCCGGTGAGCACTTCGCTGAGGGTGGATTTGCCGATCCCGAAGGCGAACGCGAACTCTTCGACCGTGCGATAGCCGGCCTGTTCGATGCAGATGCGTATCCGCGCGCCTAAAAGTTCCTGAAGAGTCAATTCCCGCCCCGTGAAGGGCCAAGGTAGGGGGAAAGGGCGGGGTCATAATTCGCTTTTACGAACCTTGAAAAGGGGGTGGGATGGGGTTACCGTTGAAGTTCGCTAAAGCGAACATTTATGCCTACTCTCAACTGGATCGGAAAAGAAGCTGTGGTGAATCATCACCACCACGTTCCGTTCCATTTGCTGAAGGATGTACCGGATTTGTCCTGCGGCGAACCCGGTAGCGGGAACCTGATCGTTCAGGGCGATAATCTGGTCGCGCTCAAGGCGCTTCTCCCCTATTATGCAGGGCAAGTTAAGTGCGTCTATATCGACCCGCCCTACAATACCGGAAACGAGAGCTGGAAGTATAACGATAACGTCAACAGCCCAATTATTCGAGAATGGCTCGATAAGGTGGTTGGTAAGGAAGGGGAAACCCTGGATCGGCACGACCGTTGGCTGTGCATGATGTATCCCCGCCTCAGGCTCCTGCACCAGTTTCTTCGGTCCGACGGAGTGATCTTCGTAAGCATTGATGAATTTGAACTTGGAAATCTTCTGGTACTTTTCGACGAAATTTTTGGACCGCGTCACCGTATCGGTATTTTTACTTGGCAGCGAAAGAAAAAGGGCAGCCACCTCGACGCCCATCTTCGCAAGATGACGGAACATGTTCTCTGTTACGCCAAGAACAAAGAAGAGCTGGGTGGATTATTTGGAGAGGATGCCTATGCAGACAAACTACAGCCTCTCGTCAAACGGACAAATAAGGAAAAGCCGCTGACTTTCCCCGCGGGAAGCGTTTCCACTGGCCTGGCTGATGGGATTTATGAGGCGGGTTTCCGTGGGAAGACCGGAACAGGGCTAAACTTTCTTGAAGCATTCTCCGTCGAGGATGGCTCCATTACCACCGAATTAAAGGTCTTGGGAAATTTTGTGTGGACTCAGAGAAAGCTCGATGAGGAAATCGGCCTGGGTACCACGATAGAGTTATCCCGTAAGTTTGGCCTCAACGTTGGACGACACGACCAATCCGAGAAGAGCAAGACTCCGACCACGCTATTGACTCCTAATATCGGCATCGGAACGAATGAGGACGCCTCCGAATTTCTGTCTGGAATTTTTAACCAAGAGATGGGCAAGGCCTTTCCCTATTCAAAACCGGTCTCGTTGATCCAGTATTTGGTGCGTTCTGCCACCAAAGATGAACCTTCGGCGATCATCATGGATTCATTTGCCGGCTCAGGATCCACTGCCCACGCTGTTCTAAATCTGAACTCAGAAGATGACGGCGAGCGCCGCTTTGTTGTCGTTGAACTTGACGGTGCGATTGCCCGCGAGATCACCTCTGAACGCGTACGAATGGTCTCGGAAGGGTACACTAATTCCAGAGGCGAAGAAGTCGAAGCTCTTGGCGGCGGCTTCAGATATTGCGAATTGGGTGAGCCTCTATTTGATGAGTCGGGCAAAATTCGGGACACGGTGAAATTCGCGGATCTGGCCCGACATGTCTGGTTCACTGAAACCGGTGAGCCTTTGCCGCGCGAACGGGTTCCGAACTCTCCGGTGCTCGGCGTGTTCCGCGGAGTGGCCATCTACTTGCTTTATAATGGAATCCTGGGCGACAAAAGCGCTGCCGGCGGCAACGTGCTGACCCGTACCGTACTTGCCGATCTACCCAAACATTCAGGACAAAAAGTGATTTACTGCGCCGGATGCTTGCTGGGATCGGAACGATTGCGTGTCGAAGGGATCGCGATTAGGCAAACCCCCTATGAGATCAAAGTATCATGATCCGACTTAAGGACTATCAAGAGCGGGTCCTGAGATCCTTGAAGGACTTTCTTCAGCGGACTGTCCGCGACGGTAGACCCGATGACGCATTCAGAAGCGTACTAGCAGACAATGGTTGGCACAATCCCCTCCCCTACAAGTTCGTCGAGACCGAAGGGGGATTAAACGCTAACACGCCTTATGTTTGCCTGCGCGTTCCTACCGGTGGCGGAAAAACCCTGCTTGCCTGCCACGCCTCTGGTATTGCGACGCAGGAACTACTGCATACAGAGCGATCCCTCATCCTTTGGCTTGTGCCCAGCAACACCATCCTGAACCAAACAGCTGAAGCCCTGCGCGACCCCCGACATCCCTATAGACACGCCTTGGAACAAGGTTGCGGCCCTGTCGAGGTTTTGACAATTGAAGAGGCTTTACGACTCTCGCGCGCCACGATCGACGGCCAAACGGTGGTCATTGTAGCCACCATTCAGGCCTTTCGAGTGGACGACACGACCGGCCGCAAGGTTTATGAGCCGAGCGGTAGTCTTCCCGAGCATTTCCTTAATCTGCCCGCAGAAAGGCTCCGCGGGTTATTTCCAGGAGCCGACGGCAAACCCGTTCCCTCACTGGTGAACGTTCTACGCCTGCATAGGCCCATCGTTATTGTAGACGAGGCCCATAATGCCCGAACCGACCTTTCCTTCTCTACGCTTGGAAAAGTCAACCCTGCCTGTATCCTGGAGTTCTCCGCAACACCGCAACAAGGCCAAAACCGTTCAAACATACTGCATAGCGTCTCGGCAGCGGAATTAAAAGCCGCAGACATGATCAAGTTGCCGGTTCGGGTCATCACCCGTCATCCCGGCCAACGGCACGAGTTGCTGGCGGAGGCGATTTCACTTCGTTCCACCCTCTCCAAATATGCGGAAGCCGAAGGGCAAGCCACTGGTGAGTACATTCGCCCCATCCTCCTGATCCAAGCGAATAGTGTAGCGGACTGTGAACCCCTGCGTGAAAAACTCGTGACAGATTTTGGTCTCTCGCAAGAAAACATCAAGATTTCGACGAACAAAATCGAGGAACTTGATTCGGTCAAGGATATCGCATCCCCCAAATGCCCTGTAACAGTCATCATAACGGTTCAAAAGCTTCGTGAAGGATGGGACTGTCCGTTTGCCTACGTACTATGCAGTCTGCGCGAAACCCGCTCCTCGACGGCCATCGAGCAAATCACTGGCCGTGTCTTGCGGCTTCCCGGGGCCAAACCCAAAAAGCATCCAGAGCTTAATAGCGCCTATGTATTCTCAATCTCACCCTCCATTCGCGAGGTTCTGGAAGAACTTCGGGAGGCCCTGGTCGCAAACGGTTTTTCCCGGTTCGAAGCCGAACTCAACCTTCGCGCGGGCCCTGAACCCCTCTCGATCTGGACGCAAGAGGAAACCTTACTCATTGAACCTTCAGACTTCGATAGCAAGGCCATTGAGACTCATCAATCTCACCTTGCTGACAAGGTCGAGCTCAATCCCGCATCGGGGACCGTAACCATTCGAGTCCCATTGGCTCCGGAAGAGGCTCAAGCGCTTGAGAACTGCATCACCTCCCCGGAAGGAAAAGCCAAGGTTCGAGAGGCTCTTGAGCGTGTGATCGAACGTGACAAGGCAATGGGTGGAACAGGTCAAAGCCGGCCCCTGTCGCCCTATGAGAAGGGACTGGATTTTATCGTTCCTCTACTATCGATCCAGGAAAACGGCGACCTATTCGAATTCGAAAGCACCTACCTTCTTGAGCATCCGTGGAAACTCAGCCAAAAGGACGCCTCTCTCCCGGAGACTTATAATCCAACCCAGCGTCCGCGAGGACAGCTAGGAGATCTGGATATCGGAGACAAAGGTGATTTGCGGACCATGGAACGGCCCACGACGGACTTTGTTTCCGAATTGCAGCAACAGGCTTTAGCTCTCAGCGACGATCGCGACTGGACGCTTGAAAACTTGGTGTCTTGGTTGGATCGCCACATCGAGCACCAGGATATTCCCGTTAGTGAATCTGCCCAGTTCTTGCGAAAAATCGTTCAGGGACTGACTGCCAAATTCGGAATCCGCGAGATCGATCTTCTCGCCGCCGATCGGTTCCGGCTTCGCGATGAAATCGAAGAAAGAATCAATCAGCATCGTGATGCCGAGCGCAAACAAGCGTTTCAAACCTTTATGGATCTAGGGTCTCCACTTGTCGTCGACCCTCAAAATACGCTCAACCTGAAAGCGATGCGGTACGAGCCAAGCGACCTCTATAAGGGGCCGTTTCAGTTTCAGAAACACTACTTCGGCAGCAAGCCAGGGGAACTGACACATGGTACAGAGGAATTTGAGTGCGCGCAGGTAATCGACTCGCATCCTGAAGTGGAATGCTGGGTTCGTAATTTAGTGCGCAAACCTTCATCATTCAGGCTTCAGACCTCATCCGATTGGTTCTATCCTGATTTTCTTTGCCTATTAAAAGATGGCCGAATCCTCGTCGTTGAGTATAAAGGAAAAGACCGGTATACTGCAGACGATGCCAAGGAAAAGCTTGTTTTGGGCAAAGTCTGGGAATCAAGGAGTAATGGCCGTTGCCTGTTTACCATGCCGACCGATAAGGATTTTTCGGAGTTGCAGACTCTTTTGAAGGGTTAGATGAGCTGTTCCATCCCCTACGCCGCCCGGGAGCTCTCCTGCGGATGGTAGTGGGTCGCGCCTTCCTTGAGGGCCCCGGTGGTCAGGTAGAAGAACTCCTTCCAGGCCGCTTCGACCTGAAGGTTCCAGGCAGCGCCCAGGGTCTGCTGCAGGGCGCCCAGAAGGGGTGACAGGGCGAGGTCGTAGTATTCGGGACGGACGCCTTGCGCGGCGTTGAGGCGGCCCAGTTGGCGCGCGGCGGGGATCAGGGTTTCCTGGGGGCGGCGCAGGTTCACGATCGCGAACGAGAGCATGTGGGTCAGCTTCTCCGACGCGTCCGGCTGAACGACCTTGAAGGCGATCTTGAGGAGAGGATTCTGCTCCAGTAACAGTTCGTAAAACTTCTCGGAAACGTGACGCGCGGATCTTCCCAATTTTTTCCACGTGTCAATCACAAGTTCCAATTGTTCACCGCCCATGCGCAACCCTCGCAATTTGAGGCCATCCCGATCACCGGGCGCCGAATTGTCAAGGCATCATGCAAAGGTCGGGCCAAGGGGCCAAAAGCCCCTCCGAACGACTAGCGGAGCAACATCAAGGGCGGCGGCGGCTCCTTGGGCACCGGCTTGGCCGGGGGAACCTGCTTCAGCACTTCATCGACCGCCGTGGTGACGAGGGCCTGAAGGGCGTAGGCCGCGGGGGGATTATCCTTCGACGGCTTGCGCGCCGTCCAGTCGTTCCGCACCGTGGACCCGTCGCGGGTCACGGCGACCGAGAACATTCCGAAGGTGCCCGCATTGGCGACACCCGGCTGCAAGTGCCGGATCGAAACCGACAAGATGGCCCGCGCGCTCACGCTGTCCTGGGCCTCCTCTTGCTTGCGGGTGAAAAAGCGGTAGCGCAGCTCTTTCGCGAACTCGGTTTCGAAAGCCACCGGATCGACCCCGCCGCGGCGCAATTCACCCGCCACGGTCGAGTCGAGAGGCTCGGTGCGCAGAAGCAAGGCCTCGGACGGGCTCACATAAAGGGTCGTTGGGGCGCGCATCATTCCCGGCGCGCACGAGGTCAAGGCCGCCAGGGTGGACAGGACGAGGAGGTGCCGGATTTTCGAAAGGGAATTCATGGGGCAAAAGATATATTCTCCCCGATGAACATCGACCGGGTATACACCCGCACCGGCGACGACGGAACCACCGCGTTGCTGGGCGGTAAAAGGGTTCTCAAGGACCATGCGCGCGTGGAGGCTTATGGGTGCCTCGACGAGGTCAATACGACTGTCGGGCTGTGCCGCGCCGCCCTTATGGACGAGACTACGGGCGGAAAAATGGCGGCTTCGCAGCGCAAGGCGCTGGATGCCAGGCTCCGCGAAATCCAGAACCGCCTCTTCGACGTCGGCAGCCTCCTGTCGGCTCCCGATGCCAGGACCGCCAAGCGCCTGCCTGTCCCCGGTCCTGAGGCCATCGCGGTGCTTGAGACCTCGATGGATGAAATGAACCGCTCGCTCAAACCGCTCCAGTCTTTCGTCTTGCCGGGAGGGAGCGCGGCGAACGCCTGGCTGCACCACTGTCGCGCCGCGACGCGTCGTGCGGAGCGGCGGGTGATCACCCTGTCGCGCAAGGCCTGGGTGCCGCCGGAGGCGGTCCAGTACCTGAATCGTCTGTCGGACTGGTTCTTCGTCGCGGCGCGCTTCGCCGCGGCCAAAGCGAAAGCGACGGAGCATCTCTGGGAATTTCCGTTGAAGGGAAAGCCGGGAAGTTAGACGTTGGACGTTGGAAACTCGACTACAGCGGCCGGGAGGCCGCTGGGTTATAAACTGAACTCTCCACTTCCCTTCGGCTTTTCAATCGGCGGTCTCCAGACCGCCCTCACTGCGCTTCCAACTTCTAACGTCCAACAACCCTACCGCCAGAATCCCTCGTCTCTCCGGTCTCGCAGCACCGGAAACACTTTCCGCCATGCCTTGACATGATCGGCGCTGATGTCGGCTGACAACACGCCGTCTTCCGGCCCCGCCTGCGCGATCACCTCGCCCTTGGGCGACACGACGCGCGAGCCGCCCACATACCGCGTTCCGTGCTGAGTCCCCGTGCAGTTCACTCCCGCCACGAAGCTCTGGTTCTCGATCGCGCGGGCGCGCAGGAGGACTTCCCAGTGCTCCTGCCGGCTCTCGGGCCAGTTGGCTTGCACCGTCATCAGGTCGGCTCCCTGTCGCATGCCCGCGCGAAACAGCTCGGGGAAACGCAGGTCGTAGCACACGGCGGGCTGTACGGTGAAGCCCCCGACGGCGTGTACCTGCACGCCCGCGCCGCCGGAGAAGTGGCGGTCTTCGCCCCCCAGGGAGAAGGGGTGAATCTTGGCATATTCCAGAGCACAGGTCCCTTGGGGATCGAACAACACGCTGAGGTTGGCCCGCTTGCCGGTGACCGCATCCAGGGCCGCCGAGAGCGTGGAGCCCATCACCCAGCTTCGAGTCTCGCGGGCCTGCGCCGCCAGCCAGGCGCGGTCCTCGGCCTGGATCTTTTCGGCGCGCACGTCGTCCAGGGCTTCGGCCACGATGCCGACGCTGAACAGTTCGGGCAAAATAACCAGCGATGCGGGAAGGACCGTGGCATCACGCAACAGGGCGCCGGCGCGGTGGCGATTGACCTCCACGGCGAGCGTGTCGATTTCATGTTGAACCAGATGAATGTGCATCGGTCGGTCCGTGTCGAATCCTCGAGAGGGGCTCCCGGGTCAGTCCTTCGCCGCGGCGAGGCGCTTGCGACGACGGATCCAGATCGCCCAGGCAAAGACGAGAGCGATGCCGACGAATTCGAAAACCTTGTCGGCACGATGGAACGGGGACAAAAGCGGACGCAGCACCGGATCGCCCGCGATCATTTCGCCGCCGACCTTGCCGAGCACCGCCGAGCCGAACAAGACGATGATCGGGAAGCGTCCCATGAGTTTGGAGAGCATGCTGCTCGCGAACACGACCAACGGGATCGAAAGGCAGAGTCCGAACCATAGCAGGATCATGCTGCCGTGCGCCGCGCCGGCCACGCCCAGCACGTTGTCCAATGACATCGTCACGTCGGCCACGAGGATCATCCACACGGCGTGCCATACGGACCGCGCCTCGCGCGTTTCGGCATTCGAATCCTCGTTTTCCGCCAGCAATTTGAGCGCGATCCATAGGATCAAGAACCCGCCCACGAGCTTCAGGTAAGGCACGCCCATCAGCCTGGCGGCCAGCATGGTGAACAGCACGCGCAGGACCGCGGCCGAGCCCGCCCCCAGCAGGATGCCCAGCCGGCGCTTCTGCGGCGGCAAGGACCGCACGGCCAATGCGATGACGATGGAATTGTCCCCCGACAAAATGATGTCGATCAGGACGATGCTGAGCAGGCTGGTGAAAAACGCGGCGTCGAAATGCATGGGGGAAAACTACTTCTTCGCCCAAGGCTTCGACACCCAGGGGTTCCCCTCGTGGTAGAAGCGCAGGGGCAGGTCGACGGCGACCGTGATGCCAACGCGCGGGAGCGCGCGGAGGAGTCCGCTGGGGCCGGTCGCCCCGCCGGCCAGTGGGGCCGAAGACGGATAGCTGTCCGCGGTGAGGAGGCGGAGCGGCCCGGTCACCAGGTTGACGCCGCTGGCGCTGCGGTCGATGCCCATGGCTTGGACCAGCTTGCCCGGGCCGTTGCAGAGCGCGCGGACATCGTCCGTTCCTCGCCGCGCGCGCATGAGGTCCAGTCCGGTCAAAGGTTCGAGGGCGCGGATGAGAACCGCCTCCCCCCGGCCGCGCGGTCCGGTCACCACGTTGAAACAGTCGTGAATCCCGTAGATGCGGTAGACGTACGCGCGGCCGGGAGGCCCGAACATGGGACGATTCCGCGGCGTCTCGCCGCGCGAGGCGTGGCAGGCCGGATCGTCCCACAAATACGCCTCGGTTTCGACGATCCTCCCCGCCGTGACGCCCTCGGACGTGCGGTGCTCCAACACCGCCCCCAACAACGCCCGGGCGGCCCCGGTCGTGTCGGCCAGCAGGGAGAGAGGGAAGGAGCGACGAGGCATGAGGGGAAAATATGAAATAGGAAAGATGAAATATGAGATGAAAAAAAAGGAAAAGCCCTCGTTACCGAGGGCCATTCCTGATTATGGGGCCAACAGTATGATCTGTCGGCG